>ERZ795054.95-NODE-95-length-157765-cov-8.314615_pt1 | contig 157765 bp, 139 predicted proteins | sample MGYA00375138_ERZ795054 | MGnify/ENA primary metagenome ERZ795054 (study PRJEB30183, sample SAMN05720215) | anaerobic digester metagenome | isolation source: active sludge of municipal wastewater-treating anaerobic digesters | place: USA | collected 2014-12-23 ... | reverse complement strand
TTGGCGAGTATCATGCCACGCCAGGGTTTTTCAGCGGAATCACAATTATACAATTGACCCTGCAAATTATGATGCTACAGTTCTGCAGATGGCGCGGCCTTTACCGATCCTACCGCCGGTGATCCGCCAACAGGCTATCAGAGCTGGACCTGCTTTCTAAGAGTGGCCAGCTTCAAAGGCCCCATCGCCTGCTACATTCCAGAGACGTGGAGCCAAATCGGCAAGCTTTCAACTATCCATTCATCCACGGTCGCGGACTCGAAGTCCGTCCGGGCATCATGGGGGGGGCATGCTTGCTCTGGACGCTTCGATGAGAAAGGCGCTTTCAAACGGGGGATCGCTTCGTGGATCAGCCGTCGTTTCAGCAGTATGCTTGGAGCGCCGAGAAAAAGGCGAAGCTGCAAGCCTTTGTGGAGACAGACTGTGTGCCTCCTGTGACCCAACAGGAGAAAGCACCCTGAAGCCAACGCCGATGACGACTTCGTTCAGCCTGTGGTCAAGACAGTATGGCAGGATTCAAGCCAGGGCGAAAACCTGGTCCATTTGTTCGCGGACTTCACGGAGTTGGTCGCGTCCACCCCCGGAAACCTCGGCGGCGGCCCAGCCGGAATAGCCAATCTCGAGGAGAGCCTTGCGCACCTCGGGCCAGGCGACATCGCCCTGGCCGATTTTGGCCCAACCGGCTTGTTTGCCCCAGTCTTTGACATCCAGTTTTACGATGCGCCGGCCCAAAGTGCGGATCCATTCCGCTGGCCGGCCGTATTTTTGGTGGTTCCCGAGATCAAATTGCAGGCCGACCCAGGGGGAGTTCAGTTCGTCGACGTAGTCGCGGAATTTATTGGCGGTTTGATTTTCGGGGCCGTTGTGCTCATAGAGGAACTGGTTCCAGACATTCTCAATGGCAATGTAGACACCGAGTTCAGCGGCCAAGGGGATCGCCTGCCGGATACCGGCTTGGGAACGTTCCCAAACCTCGCGCTCGGTGCCGTCGTTGCCATGGCCAACCACGAGGAGGACGGAGTTGCCTCCGACAGCGTGGGTGTCGCGCAAGGCCTTCTGGAGGTCAGCTAGAGCCTTGGCGCGAGTCTCAGGATTTTTGTCCGAGTGCCGAATATTCCAATGGGTTGAACAGACGGTGCCATCGACGGGCAATCCGGATTCCTGGATGGCTTTTCGGGTTTCGGCGACGTCCATGCCGGGGCTGTCCATTTCCACGCCGTCGAATCCCAGTTCTTTGAGCAGTTTAAACTTGTCCGTCAAGGGACCGGGGGTATTGACCATCCCGATCTTGAGGGATTTGTAGAGGCGCCCCTTGAGGGAGGAAGCGGGTTCGGCGGCTTGAACCGGAGTGGAAGACAGGGGGGCGAGCCAAGGCAGGGCGAGCAAGGCCGAGCTGGCATGCAGAAAGCCGCGGCGTGGGATGGTGATTTTCGAGGTCTGATGTTGAGCGTTCATAGGTTGATTTTTGTAATACTATGCCAGATCTGCCGCGAAAGTGAAGCACGGAACTTCGGCTCGTAGACTTCCAACCGATGATCGAGGAATACCTAGCCCGGTAGGGCGGAAGAGCATAGCCCAGCGATTCATCGCTGGGTGAGGGGAGCCACCGAAGAACGAGTCCCGGCAGGGACGCAAGAGATCGTGGGAAAGCCGTTGGACAACGAATGCACGTAGGGCATAAGGGCATTCACGAAGCTTCTTTCGCCCCTGGCGGGGCTGGGTTGTCATGGGGCATCGGAACCCACCGTTGAAACGGTGGGCTAATCTCGATCGTCCCTGCGGGACGGGTTTTGCCAAATGCCGTGCGGTGTGTTCGTTAACTTTTAATTTAAGGGACGACCCCAATGAATATGGATTCTATTCAGCGGGAACTTGGGGCGGTCATTGGGGGACCCTCGACGCTCGCAGCCCTTGTCGACAGTCTCCAAAAGGGATTGCGCGTTCCAACTATCCAGGAACGCGATCTCTGTCCGGTGTTAACTCGGCGTAGCCGTGGGCCTTGGCCTTCCAGCCTGCTGCAAACAGGAGCGTGCCGATCAGGCCCATGCCAACCAGGGCCAGAAAGCCAACATCCCAACCGTATTTTTGGACGACAAATCCAAGGCCCCAGCCGGACAGCAGCGTGCTGGCATAGCCGAAAATTCCGGTAAAACCGGCGGCGGTGGCGGCGGCGCGTTTGGTGGCGAGGTTGGCGACAATGATGCCGATCAGGGCTTGAGGTCCGTAAATAAAGAAGCCCGCCGCGCAAAGCACCATGCCGCTCAGGACTTTGGAGTGCACAGGCAGCTTCCAGAAGACGAATACAGCGAGCGTCGCCAGAGCCATGTAAACCAGGCAGGCTCGCGCCCCTCGGCCGCCGAACACTCGATCGGTCAACCATCCTCCCAGCAGCATGCCAACAACGCCGGAGATTTCGAAGGCGGCGACCAGCCAGCTGGCATGCACCAGCTTGAGGCCTTTGGCTTCGCTCAGCAAGGTCGGCCCCCAATCCAGGACGGCGTAACGGACGACATAGACGAAGAAATTGGCTAGGGCCATCAGCCAGATGTATTTGTTTCGAAAGACGTTTTCCATCAGCACTCTCTTGAAGTCCCCGTCATTTTCGGCATGACTGGCCATGTATTCGGTCCCTTCGACCTCGGGCAGTCCGACCGAGGGTGGCGTGTCGGGCAGCAGGCGCCAGAGAAAAGCTGAGCCAATCAAGGCGAGCGCGGCCGGGACCAAGAAACAGAGACGCCAATTGATGGTCACCAGATAGCCGCACAGAATAACGACCAGTCCGGCGCCGATGGAATGGGAGGTGTTCCAGATGGATTGTTTGGTGGCGAGTTCCTTGGGGGGGAACCAATGGGTCATCAGGTGTGAAACCGGAGGGAATCCCATGCCCTGCACCCAGCCGTTGAGCATCCACACAATCCCGAGAGTCACGACGGCCGAGCTGAAGCCAAAAAAGACGTTCATCAGCGCGGAGGCGGCAAGACCCACGGCCATAAACGTTCGCGCGTTGGCACGATCCGCGAGGAATCCATTGGCGAATCGCGCCACCCCGTACAGCAACCCGTGGAGCGTCAGAAATAATCCCAAGTCCACTTTGGTGATGCCGAGGTCTTTGCCCATCACCGGCATGGCCACGCTGAGGTTCTTGCGGACAAAGTAAAATAATGCGTAGCCGACAATGGTGGTCAGCAACACGCGCCGGCGCCAATGACGGTAAGCCTCGTCGATTTCCGCCGGATCCGAGAGGGTGACGGGAATGGCGGGGGCAGGCGCGAAAAGACTCCAGAAGCCCGACGGGCGGGATGATTTACGGGTTGGATGAGCGTTAGGTTCCATGAATGCCTCGTGGGTTTTCAGGCGGTGAATGGGGATGGATAGGCCATAGGCCACCCGGACTGAAGGTGTCGTTCAAAAAGCGATCCAGGAGGTCGGTATGCACGGCCAGATCAAGGATCGTGAAACGGCGGCGGATGAAAAAGGCCTGCCAATAACTGTCGCGCAGCCGGTTCCTCGAGATGCCGATCTGCTCGGGTTCGGTGGCCGCTCCGGCGGTCCGCAACATTTCCCTCATTTCCGGGATCGGGATCAATTGCTGGCGCAAACCGTTTGTCAGGTCGGGCCAGACCTTGCCCAGGCGGTGCATATGTTGCCGGAGTTGTTCGGCGGAAATGTGCTTGGCGGAGATCTCCCGTATGGCGACGGCTTTTAACGCGTCATCGCTCAAGCGCTCGCTCGCGTCCTGGATCCAGTCGGATTGTTCTCTCCAGGCGGCGGCGCACGTCTTCACGTCGAGTTGATCGAGGGGTTGGTTCAGGAGCCACTCGTAGAGCGCCGTGACCGCCAGCAAGCCGATGCCGACCTTCAGACCATGGGAAGGCGCGCGGCCTTGATGCGTGTGATGCTGCATGTCCCAGAGATGGCTGAATTGGTGTTCGGCTCCGGATGCGGGCCGGCTGGACTGGGCGGCTTGCATGGCGAAACCTCCGAGCATCAATCCCTCGATGAGACGCCCGAGCGCCGCCGGTTCATGGGTTCTCACGCCAGCCGGATCGCCCACGGCTTCCCGCAATCGGCCTTGGACGAGGTTCCAGGCCAGCGGATGGATGGATTCGATGCCGAGGGCGTCGGCCAGCATCCAATCCGCGCCGGCCGCGATCTTGGCCAAAAGATCCGCATATCCCCAGGCTGCCATCTGGACCGGCGCCCGGCGAATGACGCTCAAATCCGCCACTACTGCCCGGGGTGCGGGACACGGAAAAGTCTGTTTCGATCCTTCATGGGTAATCGAGGCTCCAAAAGCGGCGTAACCGTCCATTGAAGCGGCGGTGGCCACACACAGATAGGGACGGCCCGTGCGGTGCGCGGCGAGCTTGGTGAGATCATTGAGGGTTCCCGAACCCACCACCACTGGAATCGCTTCGTGACCTTGGAGAAACGATTCAAGTTCCAAGACAAAGCGGTGTTCCGCAGACAAACCAGGATTTCCGAAAATGAACGGGTCCCGAGTCAGAAACCGTGCGGCGCGAAATGTTTCCTGGACGGCTCCGCCGGCGGCGGCATATGTGTTTGGATCGGCGATGACGACTGCGGGGCGGTCGCCGAATTGTTCCCGGAAGACTCGGGGCGTCTGCTCCAGAATTTGCTCGCCGATTTTGAGATCTCGGGTCTCGAGCGAGGCGCGCAAGGCTTCGGATAAGGAAAGAGCTTGAGTTATGTGCGACATAGGTCTGATCAGGACTTCATCTTGATAGAACCGATTCGCTTCGCGGGCCGAACGTCAGCGGAGAGTAGGGCGATCGCACTGGCCTCATCGATGATCAAGGATTTGAGCAGCCCACCCCGAATGGCGGCAATGATGGCCGACGAACGATCGGCGCCCGCGACGATGCCCACGACTTGAGGAACCAGGCGAAGTTGATCCAGGCTGATGCTGATGACGCGGTCGCGCCACGGTGAGTCGCATTCCCGTCCCTGGCTGTCATAAAAGCGCCCGCAAATTTCGCCGACCGCCCCGCGCCGCTTGAGTTGGCCCAGGTCCGCCGCGCCGAGGACTCCGCGTTCGGCGAACACGGAGTTCTCGAGTGTGCCGATGCCGACCAGGGCCACGCTGACTTGATCCAATCGCTGCCAGACCGACCCGATTTGCGGCAGGGCGAGGAACGAGTCCCGTGTCTTCCGGTCCGGGACAAACGCGGGGGTGTTGAGCATGAAGAACGAGCCCCCCCATCGGCGGGCGAGGGTGTGCCCGAGTTCGAAGGCGTCCACGGGACCTACGGTCGAGTCCACACTGCCCATGGCCTGGACGACGGTCAGGTGGGATTTGGTTTCTTCGGGAATGGCTTGGACAAGCTCGCGCATCGTGCGTCCGCCCGCGATGGCGACGACGCTGCCCGGCGGGATCAAAGTCGAGACAAAAGCCGATCCGAAGTGGCCCAATGTTCGCCGGGCATTTTCCACGGTTGCGCCTTCCAGGATCTTGATGACGGCGGTAGAGCAGAGGCCGAAATGCTGGCAGATCCGACGTTCCAGAGCCTCATGGCGCGGCTCATATTTCTCGACCGAGATACGGACAATTCCACGTGTTCGCGCCAGGGCCAGCAGACGGGATATCTTCGCCTGCGAGACTTTGACGAACCGCGCGACTTCGGTCTGGCTGAGGCCGTCAAGGTAGTATAGGCGGGCGGCCAATCGGAGTTGATCGTCTGAGTAAAGGCTGGACATGTATCGCTTTTACCGGCCAGTGGTTCGGGAAGATGGGAGTGGGTTGATGGGGCTCGAATCACCGGCGGCGGACGGTGGATCGGCGCTGGGTGTTGCCATGGGTTTTGACGGCTCATCGACTGCTTCGCGATAGCGCGCGATCTCGGCGGCGCGTGTTTTCTGGCTCCAGCCAAACCAATGGCTCATCCAATCCGCTACGCACTCCGCTTGTTGGTGGGCGTCCGGGCAGTAATGTTGCCAACTGGTCCGCCGGATCATGATGTCGTCCAGATGCACGGCCCATTCGTTTTCACAGTAATGCTCGACCACCCGGCGGTTGAACACCGGCGGCAGGATGCCGCTGGTATCGGCGGCGTCGGCGGGCGGCAGCAAAGGTTCCTTGGCCGTGCGGCATGGTCCGAGGGCTCCATGCCAACGGCGAGATCCTTTGAGCCAGCGGGCGATGGCGTCCACCGTTTGCTCGGCCATCAGACGGTAGGTAGTCAGCTTGCCCCCCGCCACGTCCCACCAACCCGGTTCGGGATTGCGGATTTCGTGGGACCGCGAAATGTCGGACGGTTTGCCATCCGGATCGGCGATGAGGGGACGCAAACCCGCCCAGGAACTGATCAGGTCGGTTGGGGCGAGCCTGGCGTTTGGGAAGAACTGGTTGGCAATCTTGAGCACATAATGGATATCGGTCAGCTCGGTCTTGACGCAGTCCAACGGTCCGGCGTAATCGGTATCGGTCGTGCCGAGGATCGTGCGCTCGCCCCAGGGGATCGCGAATAGAATCCGCTGGCCCTCGGTCATGACCACCGTGTCGCTTACGGGCAGACGGGTTCTATCCACGACCAGGTGGATCCCCTTAGTCAACCGAAGTTTCACCCGGCTGTGGGGAATGTTCTCGGCCCATGGTCCCGTGGCATTGACAATCGCCCGGGCCTGAAGCCGAAATGGATTTCCTGTCAGGACATCGAGAATGTCGCATTCCCAGGTGTCTTTGCTGGTGGCGCTCAGAAAGCGGCAGTAATTGAGGACACAGGCGCCGCCGCGCGAGGCCGATCGCAAGGTGTCGAGCACGAGTCGCGCGTCATTCGTGAATCCGTCGTAATAACGCACGGCGCCGTTGAGGCCAGGGACGGCCAGATCCGGTATCCGGCGCAGCACCTCATCCTTGCTCAGCCAGGTCGACCGGCCGAGGTTCCGGCCCTGGCAGAGCAGATCGTAGATTTTCACTCCGATCTTGAGTTGCCAGAGTTTCCAGTGCCGGTTGCCGCGATAGGTTGGGAAAACGAAAGGCAACGGATCCGCCAGATGGGGAGCGATGCGGTGGATAATGGTTTTTTCAACGCTGGCCTCGTGAACCAGCCCGATTCGTCCCTGCGCCAAGTAACGCAGCCCGCCGTGCAAGAGGCGGCTGGATCGGCTGCTGGTGCCGAATGCGAAATCGTGCTGTTCAACCAGCCCCACTTTCAGGCCCCGCATCGCGGCGTCTCGCGCCACGCCCGCGCCGACAATGCCCCCGCCAATGATCAGAAGATCGAGCGGGCCGTGGGTCAGCGATTTGCGGACGGTTTCTCTTTGTTGGTCGAGGTTCATACGCCGGCTTTCCGGGCCGCCTCAAGCCGGTTGCCGAGTTCGGCAAGATTTGTCGCGACCAGGTCCAGCTCAGGCTTGTGTTCCCGGGCTTCCTCGGCGGTCGCCTCGCCCGTGAGCACCAACACCCCCAGCACCCCGGCCCGTCGGGCCATTTCCATGTCCGTATACAAACGATCGCCCACCATCGCCAGGTTCTCAGGCCGGAGATTTCGACTGTGCAACAAGCCATGCAACATTCGCGGATCCGGCTTGCCGAGGACAGCGTCCGGACCACGCCCCGCCGCCTCCCGCAAGGCGGCGCAGATCGAGCCGCAATCCACCAGCACCGTGGGCTCGTCGGTGGGACAGATCCGGTCGGGATGCGAGGCGATGAACAGTTTACCTCGTTTGATCCAGTAAGCGGCGCGGCACAGGCGCGCATAGGTCAGTCCCAGATCAAACCCCACCAGCACGGCGTCGGGTTCGTCCCCGGCGCTGTCGGCGGTCAGGGTGTAGCCTGCCGAGGCGACTTCCTCGCTCATGCCTCGAGTCCCCAGCACAAAGAGGCGTTTCACCGAGGGTTGGGTGCTCCTCAAGTATTCGAGTGTGGCCTGCGTCGAGGTGTAGATCAGATCGGCCGTTGCGGCGACCCCCATTGTGCGCAAATGGGCCACGTAGTCGCAGACGCTCTTCGAGGAGTTGTTCGTTAAGAACGAGTAGCTGATTCCCAGCCTGACCAGGAGCGCCAGAAATGGATTGGTGAACTCAAAGAGCGTTTTGCCCCGGTAAATGGTTCCGTCCATGTCGAGGGCGACATGCCGGATCCGGGCCAGCCGGCTGGCGAGTTCGGGGGGGCTGGAGCGTGGGACAGTTGTCCCCTCAGGAAAGGATTGAGTTAAGGCTGGCGAACGCATGGCATCCAATGAGTCCGAGGAACCGTGACAGAGGCGGATTCCGGCGGAACCTCCCGATCCTGGCGCGCGGGAAGGGGCCTGTCAAAAATATTATGCAGAATAATTATTCATTGATGGACTTCAGAGCCTGTTTGAGTGCGCCCCTCGGAATTTTCAAAGAGGCTCTGAGACCGATCCGGAGGAAAGGATTCCGGCGCGTGGCCGGGGGATCGAGCCTTTTGCTTGGGTTAGTTCAGATCGAGGCAGACAAGGTCGCCGAGAGCGCTGCGGGCGTAGAGGTGTCCGGCGGCCAGGGTGGGGGTGGACCAGCAGCGGCCCTCGAGAATCTTGGCTTTGGCGAGGGGTTGATAGGCCTCGGGATTGGCCTGAGCGACCAGGAGTTCGCCGGTTTCCTGCAGGACGATCAGTTTGCTATCGGCCAGGATCAACGAGCCCTGGCTGGTGTCTTCGACGGTCCACTTTTTCTCGCCGGTTTTCAGGTCGATGCAGGTCAGGCGTTTTTGGTCGAACCCGAAGATATGGTTTTGCCAGAGCACCCCGGTGCTGAGTTCAGGCCGCAAGTTTTTATTGCGCCAGAGCTGGGTGGGGGAACCGGAGGCGAGATCGAAGAGGGCGCAGCCGACGCCGTGTCCGGTGGCCACAAAAAGCTTGCCGTCGGCGACGATGGCATCGGGTGCATTCTGGTCCCAGGTCGTTCGCCAGGGGATTTTCCAGAGGACCTTGCCGGTTGGGGCGTCTGTTCCGACGAGTTCGTGTCCGCTGAGGAACAGGTAGCCGGATTGGTCGCCTATTTGGAAGGGGAGGGGGGAGGAGTAGCCGGGGCGGCCGGGGCCGTTATCCCAGATGGTTTTGCCGGTCTGTTTATCGAGGGCCAGGCCGGCGGCGCCGATGGCGAGGACGAGGTGGTTGCTGGTTACCAGAGGTGAACCGGCAAATCCCCACCAGACCTTGTAGTCAGCGGGAGTGGCTGGCGGGGCCTCGAACTTGCGGGTCCAGATCACGCTGCCATTTTCGGTATCAAGGCAAAAGAGGTGTCCCGATTTGCTGAGCGTATAAAGGCGGTGGTGATCGACGGCGGGCGTCGAACTGGGGCCGCCCTCATAGGAGAGGGGATCGAGGGGGCAATCATAGGAATGTTTCCAGATGACCTGGCCGGAGCCGGCATCGAGGCACAAGATGGTGTCGACATTATTGCTGTTGCCCATCGTATAGACGCGACCGGCGGCAACGGCGAGAGAGGAATAGCCCTTGCCCACGGAAGATCCCCAGAGTGCTTTTGGACCGGTGGAGGGCCACGTCCAATTCAATCGAGTTTCCGTCGAAATCCCATTGCGGGAGGGGCCACGCCAGCCGGGCCAATCTGCCGCCTTGGGGGGGATTGTCGCACTGAAACCGATCATTGCCAAAGCGGCGAGCCGCGCGAGGGGCTGATTTTGCCGCAGCGCGGCGACCATGCAGGACAGAGCCGAATGATGTTTAATAAATCGCACGCCGGAGGGTATATCAGCGGGCGCGCGGGAATGAAGTGAAATCGATTCTTGAACCTGATACGCTGATTTTGAGAATGGGACCGAAATGAAACGAGAATGGAAACGATTGCGGATCCTGGGGATCCTGGGAATTTCGTCTGTTTTAACCATGACTTGCGGGGCGGCCGGAGCCACCCTTAACCCGGCGCCTCCATTGCGGGGGGTCTATTTTGTGACGCGGGACCGGCAGCCGTGCTCGAACTATGAACAGCGGCTGGACCGGGTGATGCGTGAGGTTCAGCGGTTCTATGCGCAGGGGATGAAGCAGGCCGGTTTTGGCGACAAAACCTTTGGCCTGGAAACCAACGCGCAGGGATTCTTGCGCTTGCACAGGGTTCGAGCTCGGGAGGAGTCCGCCTTTTATGGACGCGAGGCATCGGACAAGGTTCGGCGCGAAGTGGGGGAATCTTTGAAACGCGAAGGGATTGATATTGATCGTGAGACCATCGTGATATTCCAGACGCTTTTGCAGTGGACAGGGGATCGTGCCGTTGAGGTCGGTCCTTACGTGGGGGGCGGCAGTCATCTCAGCGGCACCGCGTGGGTGTATGATGACGATCGGTTGGATTCCGAGTTGCTCTCGTCGAAGGCGCCGGGCGGCTATTATGGCCAGCCTTGTTCGCTGGGCGAGTTCAACTCCCATTACATTGGAGGCGTGGCGCACGAACTGGGGCATGCCCTGGGTTTGCCGCATGTTTGTGAAACGCAGGCTCAGCGGGCTTCCCGGGGAACGGCCCTGATGGGCGGGGGCAACCATACCTACGGTTCGAACCTGCGGGGGGAAGGCGCCGGGACATTTCTGCATCCCGTGAGCGCCATGCGCCTGGCCCACATCCGCGTTTTTACAGGGGATCTTCCCCAGGCCGCCGATCGCCCCTCGTGCAGACTCCGTGAGATGAACGCCCGGTTTGAGGACGGCAAGCTCTTCCTGGAGGGACGGCTGGAAAGTGATATCGCAATGAGCGGGGTCGGGGCATACGATGACTGGACTCGGATTCCCGACGATTACGACGCCATCGGCTGGCTGGGGGAACTGAGGTCCGATGGACACTTCCGGATTGTCGTCGAGACCCTGCGTCGCGGCCAGTCCCAAATGCGCCTGACGGTGGCGCATGTGAATGGGGCGACCACAACCTTTCCCGTGGACTATGTTGTGGACGCGGCCGGGCAGCCGGAGCTTGGCGTGTTTAGGACTTGCATGTTAGCCGCTGAACTCAACGAGTTGTTCCGACGCCAGGATCTTGTACAACTCGCCGCACGGATTCGCGAGTTGGAAAAGATCGATCCCCCGATCCCGGATCTGGTCTTGCGCAGCCGGCATTTGATGGAGTTGCTGAAGCCCCAGGCGCCGCAGTCGCTGGCGGACATTCCATCGACCCAGAACAAGGCATCGCTATCTTTGCTACGCTTGGATGTCGAGGAAGTGGGCTGGGGGCGGCCTTTCCGCGATCGGGTCCTGGATGAGGGAGACAGGCCGATATGGTTGCAGGTGGGCAATCAGTTTTATGCGCGCGGGTTCTATGCGCACGCGCCCGCCCGGCATGTTGCGCAGCTCACTCCGGGATGGAAGACATTTCATGCCGGTTACGGATTGCAGGACGGCGCCGATGGCAGCGTGCTGTTCGTGGTCCGCGGTGACGGGCGCGAGTTGTTTCGTTCCAGCGAAATTCGTGATCACCAACCGCGCCAAGTAGAGGTGAAGCTTGACGGAGTCAGCACACTTGAACTGGTGGTGGAGAATGCAGGAGACGGTAACGCCCAGGACTGGGGTGTCTGGCTCGAGCCCGAATTACGGCGATGAGAAAACGGGGCAGGATGGGACAGGCCGTCGCCAAAGAATCGACCCGAGGCTGTTGGGTGTTCCGGCTTGAGCCGAAGACCGTTTTAAATCCCCCCAGAATTCCCTTCCACCATATCTTCCCCGAACAACCCAAACACACCGCGGAATGGCCTGAACTGTTCCCGATGTGCGTGCTGGACGAACGTTACCCGCTGGGGTTGCCCCGCCATTATCGCCTGTTCCGAGAAAAGTTAACTCGCCGGGAACGATCGCCCGACGCGCCTCCGTCTGGTTGACGGGATAGGCGTTGTTTTGTCGATTCGACGCTCCACCAGCCAGCAGTCCTGGAGCGCCTGCGGCGCGATTCCTTAATACGACGTTTTTGAGATTTACTTTCTAGCCATACCCAGCGCAACCCTCTAGAAGTGAACGATATCCGCCAGCAAAGATGCGCCGCGGACTTGGACTTGGCGGATGGCGCAACTCGCTTGAGACTATGAGGGTGATTGCTTTGTCCACATCAACACATTCGGAAGACTTTTTCCGGCGGTGCTGGCCGCCTTGGATCCGCTCAAACTCTCTCGCCGCAGCACCCCTCGCAGGATTCAAACGGGCCTTTAATCTTTTCAAACCATGAACTACGCCGACTTTTTCCGGCACAGCACCGGCAATCATCCTTACGGCTACCAGTGCCGGCTTGCATGTGGTCCACAGGCTGACCCAGAAAAACCCGGGACTTTGGTCGCTGGCACAGATTGCCAATCGCAACTCATCAGTGTCCCCACCGGCCTGGGCAAAACCGCCGCTGTCGTGCTCGCGTGGCTTTGGAATCATGTTCAAATCCGCAATCCGCAATCCGCAATCCGAAATTTAGAGTGGCCGCGATGCCTCGTTTATTGCCTGCCCATGCGGACGCTTGTCGAGCAGACCGAGGGCGAAGTCGCGAAATGGCTGCTCAACCTCCGGAATGCCTGGGCGACCGGCCAACTGGAACTGAGCCCATCCGCCGCCTGCGATCTGCTCTGGCTTACAGGCACCGAGGTTCAAGGTGATCCGGTCCCTTCCGAAACATTCAGCCTTCAGCCTTTAGCCTTCGACCTTTTCCACTCTCCCGTCATCCTCATGGGCGGCGAAGATGCGGGTGAGTGGGACATTTATCCCGAAGAAAATGCCATCTACCCGGAAAAGCCCGCGATCCTTATCGGCACGCAAGACATGCTCCTCAGCCGCGCCCTCAATCGCGGTTATGCCGCAGGCCGGGCACGCTGGCCCAAGGATTTTGCGCTGCTGAACAATGACTGCCTGTGGGTTTTCGACGAAGTGCAGTTGATGAGCACCGGTTTTGCCACCAGCCTCCAACTCCAGGCATGGCGCGAGCACGGCGGAATGCCACCCGCCTTGCCGACGTTCTCATGGTGGATGAGTGCGACCTTGGAGAAGGAATGGTTGGCTTCCTCAGTTGATTTTTCACCCCGGATCAACGCGGCGTGGGAAGCCGTCGAAAAGGAGGAGGATTTGCTCTGGAACGAGGACGCGAAATGCAAGACCGAGTCGGGCAAACGGCTGGAAACCCTTTTGACACCGGGAACCAAGACCTTTCATTCTGATGCAGCGCCGAAGCTGAAAGGCGAGGAAAGCAAGGACATTTTCGAATACATCAAACAAGTGGCAGGAGCGGTGATGAAGAATAGGAATGCGTTTCCTGGCAAAACCATCTTGGTCGTCGTAAATACCGTCCAAAGAGCTTGTGCGTTGGCTGAAAAGCTGGAGGCCGAAGCGCCGCTTCTTCTGCATTCGCGCTTCAGGCATCGGGAGCGGAAGGGATGGGTCGCCAAGCTGAAGACCGAGAAACTGATCGTTGCCACTCAGGTATGCGAGGCTCAATTCGGCGATAAAAGGTTTTCTGGCGCGTTGTTGAAATCCCCGGATGTTGGCCTTTTGCCGGGCATGCTGCGCGGGCTTAAGCTGGAGAACGGTGTCCGCTTAATCCCCTCTCTGGCGTTCTGCCGTCGTCGCCGTAACCATCAGATCAACGGCTTCGGCCGTTTTCTTGTCCTCGAATTTACCGAGTCTCGCTTGGGCCGTCCATTCGCCGTTGGCAGCCAATGCCACTTCGGCCTCGGCCTCTTCGTGCCTGTGATCTCATGATCGGCTTCCATCTATCCGGCCACCGCATCAAACCAAGCCGTTGTTGGCGGAAATAAATGGCGTCAGCGAACGTGCCAGCGAAAAGCCAGAAGTCCGCGGCCTTCGCCAATCCGCCCGCAACGGAACTGGTTTTCGAGAATTGAACCATGGTCGAAACAGGCCAGATAAGATATGCGAGCACGCCATGAAAGAACCGACAAAACAAAATGAAGAATGCCCCTGACTTGATCGATCGGCTTCGGCTGTTTCAAGTTCGTGGGCAAACCGTCGTGTTGGACAGCGACCTGGCGTTGCTTTATGGGGTGTCCACAAAGCGGTTCAACGAACAGTATCGACGCAATCAAAACCGATTCCCCATAGACTTCGCCTTTCAGCTCTCCAGAGAGGAGTTCGAATCTTTAAGGTCGCAATTTGCGACCTTAAAGAAAGCCGGCCGCGGGCAGCATCGCAAATTTTCTCCCTGGGTCTTCACCGAACACGGCGCCATCATGGCCGCCACCATCCTCAACAGTCCACGAGCCGTCGCCATGAGCGTTTACGTCGTTCGCGCGTTCGTCCGGCTGAGGAACGAATTCCTGGCCAACACGACGATGGAAAAACGACTGGCGCACATCGAAAAGACTCTGATCACCCAGGACGTGGCGTTGCGCGAAATCTACGAAAAGATCAGGCCTTTGCTACTGCCGCCGCCGGAACCGCCGAAGCGACGGATCGGCTTTCGCACGGAACCCGACTCAACAACCCAATCATGACCCACCGCCATCCATCCCACTGACGCAGGCGCAAAGCCGTCGTGCTTGCGCCGCAGGAATACATGAGCCAATGATTAATGATTCCTGTTCCTTTGTGTCTATTCCTGGATAACCTCTATTTATGGAAAACAACGATTACCAGCGACTGATCGAAAAACTGAAACGGATCGAGGCCTTGTATGCTGATCGGGCGGCGACGGTCGGCGAGAAGGCGGCGGCCGACGAGGCCTGTGAGCGCATTCGCCAGCGGTTGGCCGAGTTCGTCCAGGTCGATCCGCCGGTCGAATACAACTTCGCGCTGCGAAATCCGTGGTCGCACAGCTTGTTCGTTGCCCTGCTGCGCCGTTATAATATCCGACCCTATCGTTATGCCCGACAGCGATACACCACGGTCATGGCCAGGGTTCCCGCGCGCTTCGTCCGCGAAACGCTGTGGCCCGAGTTTGTGGAGTTGAACCGCACCCTGCAAAGCTATCTCACCGAGGAAACTAATCGCGTGATTGCGGAGAGCATCCACAACGACAACTCGGATGTCGAGGTGCGTTCCGGGCAGGCGCTGCCCGCGACCTCGACGATGGAGACCATCGAAAGTTAATCTAGCGCACAATTGCGTATGCTCCCGCTGCGGACGCGAGGTCACCGCCGAAGAACACACCCGCAGCCGCCAGGCCTTCCAGCGCACCCTCTGAGGCGTCTGCCACGAAGAAGACGACAGAAAAAATACCCGGCTTACGGCACAACTTAAGCTGCCAATACGCGATTATGAAGGATGATAAACCTTTGGCAGCTTCAGCAACCCTGTCAAATCAGGGGGATATGGCGCAGGCGGTAAGGGGTGTTTCGCCCGCGCCGCACAAAGCGCGGCCAAACAATAAACGCCGTGCGCCAGAACATCGGATCGCACCGGGAAAGCGTAACTCCGGCGACGTGTGCTTCACCACCGCAGGCAACATCAACGTCCAGGATGATCTCGGCCAGTTGAAGATCGTGGTGCGTGTTGCCCAAATCGAGCCTGGTGTGCCGGCAAAACCTGCGACAGCGGATGTTTCCGTCGTCACGGCAGGCGAAGCAGCAGCCTTGCCGGTTAACGACCGTTCGGCACAGCCAGTCGCAAACCGGAAATCGGAAATGGATCGTCAGCCGATTCCGGCCCGGATGATGAACGAGTTCGTTTATTGTCCGCGGCTGTTTTACTACGAATTTGTCGAGGGCGTGATTTTTTACCGCGCCACCAAACAACGTGTTCGGCTGTCGATCACGCCCGAGCTTGAAACGTGGATTCTCGAGAGAATTGCCGAGGCCGGACGGATCATGGCCGGTCCGATTCCCGCCCCATTGGTTCACTCGCCGAAGTGCGTGCGTTGTTCGCTGGCTCCTGTATGTCTGCCGGACGAAACGCGGATGCTGGCCCAAAGTGCCTCCTCCTCGGCCCACCCGCTCCGATCAGACGGGGGGGAGTGTCATGGACAGGCACAGCCAAGGCGGTTGATTGCGGCGCGCGACGATGCGCGTCCGCTGTATCTCAACACCCCGGGCCTCCGGATTGGGTGCAAAGACGAAGTGCTTTCCATAAAGGACAAAGACAAGGTGATAGAAGAAGTCCGGATGCGGGATGTTTCGCACGTGGCGCTGTTTGGCAACATCCAGATTTCCACACAGGCCATTCAATCACTCTGCGAGCAGGAAGTGCCGATCACCTATTTTTCGATGGGAGGATGGTTTTATGGCATCACAAGGATTTCGTTAAGGCGGGCGATGCGGTGAACCTCTCGGGGCCGGGAAGAAAGCGGTTTTTTCAAACGTATGAGCAACGGATGAGTTCGCTCATCACCCATCCTTTGTTCGACTACAAGGTGAGTTATCGCCGGGCGTTGGAGTTGCAGGCCCGGTTGCTGGCGAAAACGCTGACGGGTGAGATTGCCGAATACGTTCCGTTAATGACGAGGTGAAACATGCGGACGACCTACCTGGTTTGCTACGACGTTGCCAATGACAAACGGCTGCGGAAGGTGTTTAAGACTTGCAGTAATTTTGGCGATCATCTCCAATTCTCGGTGTTCGAGTGCGATTTGAACCCGTCAGAAAAAATTGAATTGGAAACCGCTTTGAGCAACATCATAAACCACGAGGAGGATCAGGTTATTTTTGTTGGACTCGGCCCGGCAGAAGGCCGGGGGGGATCGGGTGATTACGGCCCTGGGCCTTCCTTACGTGAAACTTGATGCTCCGTGCTACGTGGTTTGAGCCGTTGTTGATCTTTGACAACTGAATCCGCGAGCGGCAAGGTGCTGCGGGATACCCCGTCCCTGCTCGCATTTTGTAAAAGCCTAAAACAGAAATAATAACGTAAGAAAATCAGTCCTCATGAAGGTCTATGCCCTCAGAATATTGCCGCCGGTCGCAATCGAAGGATTGCGTTCTTGCGGCAGAATGAGTAGCAGAAGGGCTATTTCCGCGCTCAAGTGAGCGCGGCCCCGTTGAAGCATGTTGGTGCTGCCGCTCGATTGCCTGGATGCGGTGGTATTTCCGCGCTCAAGTGAGCGCGGCCCCGTTGAAGCTATTGTCTTCTATCCTGCGGACTCCTTTGTATGATGCTCCGAAAAAACAGAACCGCGAATGAACGCCAATAGACGCGAAGGAAAGGGGAAGGGTCCGATGGGCTGAATCCCAGACATTCCATCGATGTTCCCAAACCTTTAGGTCCTTCGTATTTGGCCTGCCATTATTGGCGTTGATTGGCGTCTATTCGCGGTTAAGTCGTTTTATTTGCGGTTCAAGGGACGGCATCGGGATTTGCATTTTTGGACAAAACCACGATGATGGAGAGAGTGCGGGTTTCGAGATCCAAGTGTCGTGCGTTATGGTTTTTCCGGCTTGGCAGGCTGCTGGGGGGTGTGGTGTTTGTGTTAACGGCCGGAGGGGTGTCGGAAGCTCACGCCCAGATTTTGATCAGCCGGGGTTATCCCCCCCTTGTGATAAAGGAACCTTTGGACCAGACGCTTGCCGAAGGCTCGACGCTCGCCTTGGCCGCACGAGTGACGGGATCGGAGCCTTTGCGGTACCAGTGGTATTTCAACGGGCTTCCGATCACTCGCGCCAACAACTACTCGCTGGTTATTTCGAACGCGCCATCGGAGCGGAGCGGCAACTATTACTTGCTGGCCAGCAATTATTTTGGGAAGACAACCAGCCGGGTGGCGCAAGTGCGAATCTTGGAGCCTCTGCGGGTTTTGCAGAGTCTTTTGACCACCAACCTCAGTTTGGGGAGACAGAATGTTTTGTCCGTGGACACGGCGGGTTCGAAGCCGTTGCGGATTCAATGGCGTCTCAACGGGGTGAACATTCCGGGGGGCACGAACGCGACCTTCGTGCTGCCGTCAGTTCGGCCGGCGGATGGGGGGCGCTACAGTGTGTTGCTGGTTTACGAAGCCGGGGTTGTCATGAAGGAAGTGGCCGAACTCGGTCTCGGCATCCATGAGGTGATGGGCGCCGACTTTTTTGCGGAACGCACGTTGTTGCGTCATTCGGATTTGGTGGTGCGCAGCGCCAATGTGAAGGCCAGCCGCGAGAAGGGAGAGCCTGCGCATGCGGGAAAGCCGGGGGGCAAGTCGATTTGGTTTTCCTGGAGAGCGCCCATGACGGGGTGGGCGACTTTCACCACGGCGGGGAGTGATTTTGACACGCTTCTGGCGGTTTACACCGGTCTGAAAATAGATGACTTGACCCTGGAAGCCGCCAACGAAGACAGCGGGGGATCCTTGACGAGCAAAGTCCAGTTTATGGCTTCGGCCGGGGAGGTTTACCAGATAGCGGTGGATGGTTTCGCGGGGGCATCAGGTCGCGTGGTGTTGGGATGGGATCTCCAGACGGCGGTGACCACGGCCCCTCAGATCGTTCGCGAGCCCAGGTCGCAGTTTGTCGCCCAAGGAGGTGTGGCGCGTTTTTCCGTGGGGGTCCGTCAGCTCGGTCTGCGATACCAGTGGTATTTCCATAATAGGCCATTGCTGAACGCGACGGATTCAACCCTGATATTAAATAACGTCCAGCCGGGTCATGCTGGGATTTATCATGCCCTGATTTCGGGAAAGGAGAGGATCAGTTCGAGTGTGCCGGTTCGCCTCGAGGTGTATCGCGTTGAAGCGGGAGATCCCGGTCTTTTGGGGCCGGGAGAAGACAAACTCGAGGATCTTGTTTTAAAAACCGAGGATGGCCAGGCGATCGTGCGTCCGCTGCAGGGGCCTGCGTTCGGGGAGCGAATGAGTGCCGCGCCGTCGAGTGGTTACACCGTGGTCCGCTGGGGATCCAGCGTGGGGGGCAGCACGCAGACATACGAAACCGGCGCATGCGGTCAGATGGGAGGGGCCTCGATCTGGTATCGATTGGTGCTAACCCAGACCGGCATTTGCACGGTGAGCACCGAGGGCAGCAATTTCGACACCTTGCTGGCGGTTTTCCGGGAGACAGGCGATCTCATGAATCCGTTGTCGAGCCCCGTAACGTGCAACGATAATGGGGGCGCTGACGGCAAGACAAGCCGCTTGCAGTTGCCGTGCGAGAAACCCGGCGCTTATTTTGTGCTGGTGGATGGAGTGGATGGGGCCAGTGGTCAAGTGCAATTGACCGTGACGCTCGAGCCTTGGGTTGAGGTCAAATCGGTCGGCATTCAGAGCGCGGGATGGTTCGGATTCGAGCTGGGGATTCCAAAAGATTGGCTCTTTAGGATCGACGGAGGAACCGCTTTCTCCGACTGGTCGCCTCTGCTGAGCACAAACAGCAAGCAAGGATCGATTCAGTTCAACGATGAAGACTGGGCACTTTTTGGTCAGAGGTTTTACCGGATTGTGCCTGTGCAATAGAGGATTGGACTCGCAGAGCTCGTCCCTCCGGCTGTCCCTCCGGCCAAAGCCTGTTGCGGGCGCAAATCCGCGCGTAAGAGACCCGCAAAAAACCTACCGCGACTGGACACCAATCAGCGCCCCCAGAGCGCGAGGTCCGACATGCTTCGGATTATCCGAAGTATCTATTCGAAACATCGTATTAGTCCGCTCCAGGAGCCGAGTGCAATTTATGACGTTAGTGCCGGGTGACTTCCGCTTCGGGTGAAGCGGAGGCGGGCTGCGTGAAACGAGAACGAAAAGACTAGGTTTTGGATCTGGACCCAAATCACCGGAACGAAATCTGGATCACAAAACAAAACCATGATCAAGACTATGAGAATCAACCTGAAACACCTGAATCTCCGCTCCCAGGACAGGCTCGACCACTGGATCGAGGAACAAATCCTCCAGCTGGGTGAATCTCGCCAGATTGACGAAGCCAATGTGCGACTCGAGTGCCGGTCTGAATCGAGTCCGCCGTTTTCCGCCCATATTCACCTGGTAACGCCCGGGCCGGACCTTTTCGCTGAAAGCAGCGACCATACCATGCGGGCGGCCTTCAACAAGGCCTTCGCGCACTTGAGGGAGAGCATCTCCAGCCGGACGGGAAAGCGGCTGCGGAGATTGAAAAGCAACCTTTCCTCGCCTGCGGCCAAGACGCGGAGCTCTCGGTGGCTTTAAAATCCGAAAATGACCCAAATACAATATGAAGTCGAAATCCAAATCCACCTTCGGATGGTCGTTTCACTTGGGACGGCTGCTGGGGATTGACGTTTATATTCACTTCACGTTCCTGCTGCTGCTGGCCTTCATCGGCCTGAGCCGCGGCCTGGCGCAACGCAGCATGGAAGCGGCCTGGGATGCCATGCTGTTCTTCGCCGGACTTTTTGTTTGCGTGCTGCTCCATGAGTACGGCCACGCGCTGGCTGCGCGACGTTACGGCATCGGCACGCGCGACATTACGCTTCTCCCGATCGGCGGCGTCGCGCGCCTCGATCGGATGCCGGACAAACCGTGGCAGGAGTTTGTCGTGGCGCTCGCCGGTCCGGCGGTCAACGTCGTTATCGGGGCGGCGCTCTGGGTTGGACTCTGGATTGGCGGGTATTGGCAGCCGTTGGCGAGCTTGAGCGCGACCAGCGGCAACCTTCTCGAGCGCCTGCTGGCGGCCAATGTGTTCCTCGTGCTCTTCAACCTGCTGCCGGCATTTCCGATGGACGGCGGACGAGTGCTGCGCGCGGTGCTTGCGATGCGAATCAATTATTCCCGCGCCACGCGGATTGCCGCGCGGATCGGCCAAGGTATGGCCGCATTGTTCGGGTTCGCCGGGTTGTTCGGAAACCCGATGCTTCTGCTCATCGCTCTGTTTGTCTGGATCGGCGCCGCACAGGAGGCCGCGGCTGTCGAGATGAAAACTTCGCTGGCCGGCGCAACGGTGCGCCAAGCGATGCTCACTGACTTCAAGACCCTTTCACCCGGGCAAACCCTGGCCGATGCCACCCGGCTTTTGCTGGACGGGTCGCAGCAGGATTTCCCAGTTGTCGAGAGCGGCTCGGTGGTTGGGATTCTTGCCCATCGCGAACTCTTCCTGGCGCTCCGAGAACAGGGCGACACCGCCATGGTAGCGGACGTCATGCGAAGGGAATTTGCCGTGTTGTCCGTCGATGCGCCGCTCGAAACCGCGCTCGATCCGGAGAACGTCGAGAAAGGAACGGCCATGCCCGTGCTGGATCGAGGCCGTTTGGCGGGCCTGGTTACGGCGGAGAACGTGGGCGAGTTCTTCATGGTCCGCTCAGCGCTGCAAACTCGGGGGGTGAGCACCGCGATCCGGCCAGCCACAAGGCCGCCGGTGATTCACTTGCCTCGCGTGGCGCCGCCGATTTTGGGCCGTCAGGCTGGCGGCTGAGCGAGCGCTGCCACTGTCATGCCTTGACGCCATGACCGTATTCAGAAAAGCGCTCGCGGCTCTGGTGGGCGGCAGCCTCCTTCTCGCCGGTCTGGCCATGCTCGTGTTGCCCGGTCCGGCATTTGTGGTGATTCCGACAGCCCTTGCGATCCTGGCCATCGAGTTTGTTTGGGCGCGGCGTTGGCTGGCGTGGTTGCGCGAGCGGCTGAAAGCACTCGCCCAAAGCAAGTCGCCGAGCCAGTCGCCTCGAACAGTGAGTTCACAGATCAGGCGACGGCCTCAACAACGATGAACAGCGGTCACACCGTGAAATCTCCTATTCAAACGGCTCCTCCGCCCGGTTCCTGCTGGCGGATGAAATCCAGACAGGGCTATTCATCCCCAGGCCGACTTGATATGCTAGCCCCAGGCAATGATGACTGCGTCAATGTTGTTATTGGGATTGGTTGCCCTCTATTTCGGAGCGGAATGGCTCGTGCGTGGTGGCGCCTCACTGGCGGTGCGTCTTGGCGTGACGCCTCTTCTGGTTGGGCTGACCGTCGTCGCCTACGGCACCAGCACTCCCGAATTGATCGTCAGCACGATGGCCGCGGCCAAGGGACAGGGCCCCATTGCGATCGGCAATGCCGTCGGCTCGAACATTTTCAATATTGGCGTCATTCTCGGGCTGACGGCCCTGATCTGCCCCATGCGCGTGCAACTGCAACTCCTGAAGCTCGATACCCCGGTGATGCTCGGTGTGGCCCTGTTGTTTCTGCTCTTCTTCCTCGATCTGCGCATTGTGCTGTCCGAGGCGCTGGTATTCCTGGCATGCATCGCGGTTTATACCTTGATGAACATCCGTATTGCCCGCCGCCACGCCAGCACCGAGGTGCAAAAAGAGTTCGACGACGCCGTGCCCAAGCCGACGGGATCTGGATGGAAGGACGCTGGGTTCATTGCGGCGGGACTGGTCCTATTAATGTTGGGATCGCGGCTCTTCGTGACCGGCGCTGTGAACCTGGCTCGAGCTTTCCAGCTCAGTGAGGCGGTCATTGGTTTGACTATCGTCGCTGCCGGAACGAGCCTGCCGGAACTTGCTTCCTCGCTTATGGCGGCGTGGCGCAAACAACCCGATATCGCGATCGGGAATGTCGTTGGCTCGAACATCTACAATATCCTGGCCATCCTCGGCGTTGGCGGTGTTCTCGCGCCGCCCATCGACGGGCAGGGCGTGCGTCTAACCGACACGCTGGTCATGATCGGCATCTCCGCGTTGCTGCTGCTGATCGCGTGGACCGGCTTCAAGTTGAAACGCTGGGAGGGGGCGCTGCTTCTCGTGCTTTACGGCGGCTACTTGTGGCAGCTCTGGCCGAAATCCTGATCCGATATGACCGCCACCGTTCCCAACTCTCCCGTGACTGCCGGTTTCCGGCTCAGGCGTTGCCTAGGCCGCGCCGGCTGGATGGCGCTACTCTGGTTTGGCTTGAACGGCCGGGATGGGGCTTCGTGGATGGTCGGCGGCCCTGCGGTGCTGGCCGCGGCGTGGATCAGCGTGAGACTGCTGCCGGCGGTGACGTGGCGATGGTCCGCGGGCGGAGCGCTGGTCTTCGCCGCCTATTTTCTCCGCGAGTCCATCCGGGGCGGCTGGGATGTGGCCCGGCGGGCTTTGTCGCCCCAGCTCCCGCTGTCGCCGGGCATTGTCCGTTGTCCTTTCCACCTTCCCGCAGGGCCATCCCGGCTATTCTTCTGCGGCGCCATCAGCCTCCTGCCTGGCACCGCCGTGGTGGCCATTACGGATGAAAACGTTTGCATCCACGTGCTGGACTGGACGCCGCGTGTCGAGGAGGAACTGCGCGCGTTGGAGCGGCGTGTGGGCGCATTGTTTGGCTTGGAACTGATGAAAGAAAAGGAGTCCGCCGCATGACCGCCTTCTATCTCGGAGCCGCTGTTGTCCTGCTGCTTACCATCATCCTGGGATTGGGACACATCTTTCGACAACCGGGACGGGCGGAAAGCCTGCTGGCGGCCTTGCTCTTTGGCAGCACTGGGGTGGCGCTGGTTTTGGTGCTCGGCAAGGGACTGGGCATGGACCGCGCGCTCGATATCGCCCTGGTCTTCGCGCTGCTGGCGGCTGTGCTCGGCGTGGCGTTTGTGCTCCGCGGCTGGCCGGAAAACGACTCGAAGGAGGACCGCCAGCCATGATGATCCTCGACCTTCTCACCGGGCTGCTGCTCGTGGCGGGGCTGTTCTTCTTCGTCGCAGGCACGGTGGGCCTGCTGCGCTTTCCGGATCTTTATTCCCGATTGCACGCTTTGACCAAGGCGGACAACGTAGGCCTGGGCCTCACGGTTCTGGCCCTGATGTTCCAGGCGGAAAGTTGGCCGGAGGTTTTCAAGCTCGGATTGATCTGGTTGATGGTGCTCGCGGCTAGCGCGACGGTCTGCTTTCTCATTGGCAACGAGGCTTACAGGCGCGGGATGAAGCCGTGGACCGGGAGATCCCCATGATGTTGCGAATCTTTGACTGGATTTTGTGCCTCGTTATTCTCGTGCTGGCCTGGCGCTCGCTGAACGACCGGGACCTGTTCCGGGCGGTGATCAAGTTCATCGCGCTCGGGTTGCTCCTCGCCGTGGCCTGGGTGCGCTTGCGCGCACCAGATGTGGCCCTGGCCGAGGCGGCAGTGGGCTCGGGTTTGACCGGCGCGCTCATCCTCTCGGCGCTGGTCCGCATGCGCCGGCGCGAGGAAAGCGCAGTTCCCCCGTCCCAATCACAACCGGAGGCGCCGCCATGATCCTGCGCATGAGCCTCGGATTTCTTTCGCTCGTGTTACTGGCCGCATTGAGCTGGGCTGTGCTGTCCTTGCCCGAAAAACCGGCCGGACTTACGGCGGAAGCCCTGTCGAAGCTACCTGAAAGCGGCGTGACAAATCCGGTGACGGCGGTGCTCCTGAACTACCGCGGTTACGATACATTGCTCGAAGTTGGCGTGTTGTTGCTGGCCATCGTGGGCGTGTGGTCGCTGCGCCGGGGCGACTTGCCCTTGGGCGATCTGCGTGACCGCCCCCTGCTGATGTCGTTGCTGCGGGTGTTGCTGCCGGTGTTGGTGCTGGCGGCGGGTTATCTGCTCTGGATTGGGGCGTTCGCGCCGGGCGGGGCGTTTCAAGGCGGCGCGCTCCTGGGCGGCGCGCTAGTGCTGGTGCTCCTGGGCGGCTTGGCCCGTTCGTTTATTCACCGCCACCGCCTGCTCCGCCTGGGTCTTGTGCTGGGCGTGTTGGTCTTTGCCGGCGTCTGCGCGGTGACGAAAGGCCTGACTGACGGACTGCTCGAATACCCGGCGGGCAGCGGCGGGGCGTGGATCCTGGTCATCGAATCCGCCGCGATGATCTCCATCGGACTGACCCTGGGGCTGCTCTACTTCGGAGGAAGACCTGATCCGGGGCAAAAGGAACTTGATGAAGGGAGCCCGCGCCACCATGCCTGACCATCGCATCTACTTGCTCGCCGGCGCGGCCCTCTTTGTTATCGGGTTCTACTCACTGCTGGTTCAAGCCCATCTACTGCGGCGGATCATGGCCCTCAACGTGATGGGCAGCGGCGTGTTTCTTGTTTTCATCGCCCTTGGAGCTCTGACGCCGGGCGCGTTTCCCGATCCCGTGCCGAACGCGATGGTGCTTACCGGCATCGTCGTATCTGTGTGCGCGACCGGCTTGGGGCTGGCATTGGCGGATCGATTGCAGACGGATGCCGACAAGGTGGAATTGGAGGACGGCCCGGAAACCAGCAGGAACACGACAGACACGAAGGAGGAGAGCGGCGGATGACTTCCTCCTGGGCGATCGCGTTGTTGATCCTGGCGCCTTTGGCGGCGGCGGCGTTGGCGTTTGCGTTTCCCAAACGCGGATGCCGGATGGCCTTGGCTTCGGCCGTGATCGTGACCGCTGCCCTGGTTGTGCTGGCCCGGGGAGTGCTGGCGGGCGGCGCGCAGCTTCACCGGGTTGGCGGCTGGGGCGCGCCATTGGGCATCGACCTGCGCGCGGACGGTCTGGCCGTTTTGATGCTGGGAATCACCGTTCTTATCGCCAGCGCGGTGGCGCTCTATTCACGCCATTTTTTTTCCTTGGAGCACGATGGGGAAGCCCCGCATCGCGCCCGCTATTTTTGGCCGTTGTTCCTCTTCCTGTGGGCGGCGCTGAACGCGCTCTTTTTAAGCGCGGACATCTTCAACCTCTACGTCACCCTCGAACTGCTCGGCTTCGCCGCCGTCACCCTGGTGGCTCTGGCTGGGAGGCGCGAGGCGCTCAACGCCGCGATGCGCTACCTGTTTGTCAGCCTCTCGGCCTCGCTGTTCTACCTGCTGGGCGTGGCGCTCGTGTATGGCCAGTGCGCCACGGTGGATCTGACCGCCCTCGGAGCGAAGGCGCAGCCCGGACCGGCGCTCTGGGTTGCGCTGACGTTGATGACGGGCGGATTGGCCGCCAAAGCCGCGCTGTTCCCCCTGCACTTTTGGCTGCCGCCCGCGCACGCCAACGCGCCCGCGCCCGTAAGCGCGCTACTCTCCGCGCTGGTGGTGAAAGGGTCGTTCTACATTCTGCTGCGGCTGTGGTTCGAGGCGTTCCCCGCCTTGTTGACCCCCGCCGTAGCCCAGGCGTTCGGCGCGTTGGGCGCCGCGGCGATTCTCTGGGGTTCGATCAACGCGTTGTTCCAGCCGCGACTCAAGCTGCTGGTCGCCTACTCGACGGTCGCGCAGCTCGGTTACTTGTTTCTTCTTTTCCCGTTGGCTGGGGCGCGCGACGACGGTTTTTTGGCCTGGAGCGGCGGGTTAATCTTTCTCGGCGCGCATGCCTGCGCGAAGACGGCGATGTTCCTCACCGCGGGCAACATCCTGCACGCGGCGGGTCATGACCGCATCCGGGATCTCGATGGCATCACCCATGTGCTGCCCATCTCGGCCTTTGCATTCGGTTTGGCCGGACTGAGTCTGGTCGGATTGCCGCCCAGCGGCGGATTCGCGGGAAAGTGGCTGCTTCTGAGCGCATGCCTGGCCCAGGGCCAATGGTGGTGGGTGATCGTGATGCTGTTTGGCAGCTTGCTCGCCGCCGCCTACGTCATGCGCGTGCTGAACCACGCCTTCACCCATGTCCCGGATCCCGCCACACCGAATCCGATCCCCCCTGTCATGGAATGGACAGCGCTGGTCTTGGCGGTGCTGGCGGTGGGACTCGGCCTGGTTGCCGCGTGGCCGGTGGAAGTTCTGCGATTGGGCGCCCCGGCGATCCTTGGAGGGGCTGGTCCATGAATATCCACGAACTCGTCCTCCTGGGCATTCTATTCAGCTCGTTTTTAACGGGAGTCGTGATCTTCTTCCTGAACGAGGAAAGCCACCGACTGCGCACCTGGCTCAATTTGCTGGGCGCAGGATTGAAGCTCATTTTGGTGGCGGCGCTGCTGTGGGGGGTGCGCCAGGGACAAGACTACTCGCTGACGTTCGATTTTTTGCCCGGCGTTCGGTTTGCACTCGGGGCGGACGCCAACTCGGTTTTGTTCGTCGCGCTCTCTTCGTTCCTATGGTTCTGGACCACTCTTTACGCCGTCGGCTACTTGGAAGACTCGCCGCATCGCAGCCGGTTTTTTGGTTTTTTCAGCCTCTGCGTCACAGCCACGACCGGCATAGCGCTCTCGGCGAACCTTGTCACTTTTCTCGTGTTCTACGAGCTTCTCACGGTCTCGACCTACCCGTTGGTCGTCCATCGAGGAACACCCGAGGCGATGCGGGGCGGAAAGATCTATCTTGGCTACACACTGGCCGGCGGGACGCTGTTGCTGCTCGCCGTGGCGTGGCTGCATCAGTTGACGGGGCCTGTCATGTTTAAGGAGCGGGGCGTAATCCAGGGGCTCATGGCCTCGCATCGCGGCGAGTTACAGATCCTCTTCCTCCTGTTTATGCTCGGCATTGGCGTCAAGGCGGCCATCGTCCCGCTACACGGCTGGCTGCCCAAGGCGATGATCGCGCCTGCTCCGGTGAGTTCATTGTTGCACGCCGTCGCGGTGGTCAAGGCCGGCGCGTTCGGGATCGTACGCATCGTATACGACGTGTATGGCGTCGAGAACGCGGCGAGACTGGGTGTCCTCCAACCCCTGGCGATCGCGGCGGGCGTCACGATCATTTATGGCTCGGTGCGCGCGCTCTTTCAGGACGAATTGAAGAAGCGGCTGGCGTTCTCCACCGTCAGTCAAGTTTCGTATATTGTCCTGGGAACGGCCATTCTCGGTCCGGCGGCCACCATCGGCGGTTTGGTACATCTGGTGCATCAGGGCCTGATGAAGATTACGCTCTTCTTTGGCGCGGGAAATTACGCCGAGACGCTGGGCATTCACCGTGTGAGCGAGATGAACGGGGTGGGCCGTCGCATGCCGTTGACAACAGCCGCCTTTACGGTCGCTGCCCTGGGCATGATTGGGGTGCCGCCCCTTGCGGGTTACATCAGCAAATGGTACCTGAAGAAAGGCGCGATCGCGGCAGGCGATGAGTGGGTGGCGTTGGTGCTGGCCACCAGCAGCCTGCTGAACGCCGCTTACTTCCTCCCCATCCTTTATCGCGCCTGGTTCCTGGCGCCGCCGTCCGTTTGGCCACACGAACACCGTTTTGGACGATGGGAGACGCATTGGATGCTGCTGGCCGCGCCGCTGGTCACGGCGGTATTGGTCATCTGGGCGGGCGTGTTTGCGGAGTCGTCATTCAGCCCTCTGGCGTGGGCAAGACTGATCACCTCGCGGGAGTATGGGCCATGAGCAACGTGCCGGCATGGTTCATTCTGCTGGCCGCTGCGGCCCCATTGGCTTTGGCCTTGCTCCTGGGCGTGCGGTCCTGGCGCCCGATCGTCCTGCGAGCCGTGCCTCTGGCGGCGTTGCCGGCGCTGGGGATGGGGGTTTGGGGGCCCGTCGGCGCGAAGGCGGGTTTGCCATGGCTCGTGCAACACACCGTGCTCGAACTCGATGCGGTTGGACGCGTCTTCCTTGGATTCACCAGCGTCTTGTGGTTTGTGTCCGGCTGGTATGCGCGCGGATATCTGGCAAAAGATCCGGATCGCGCGCGATTCTTTCTCTTCTTCCTGCTGGCGATGGCGGGCAACTTCAATGTTATCCTGGCCGGCGATGTTCCGACTTTTTATGCCGCCTTCGCCATGATGGGGCTGGCCTCGGCAGGACTGGTCTTTCATCGGGGCGACGCCGAAGCGGCTCAAGCGGGGCGAATCTATCTTGTGCTGGCGATGGTGGGCGAGGTCTTAGTTCTCACAGGCTTGCTTTTCCTCGTCGTCGCCGGCGGAACGACGCAGATCGCCGAGTTGCATCGTGGTGAGTTCAGCCGGCCGGCATTGCTGTTGCTGCTCGCCGGCTTCGGCATCAAGGCGGGCGCATTAACCCTGCATTTCTGGTTGCCGCTGGCGCATCCGGCAGCACCCGTGCCGGCCAGTGCGGTTTTGAGTGGGGCCATGATCAAGGCGGGCTTGTTGGGCTGGATTCGGTTTCTGCCTCTTGGGGAGGTCGCAATACCGGGCTGCGGCTACACGTTGATCAGCGCGGGACTGGGCGCGGCATTTCTTGGAACCTTCGTCGGGGTCGTTCAGACGAATGCCAAGACCGTGCTGGCCTACTCGAGCATCAGCCAGATGGGCATCATCATGACAGGTCTGGGCATCGGAGCCGTGCGGCCCGAGGCCTGGCCGGCCATTCAGACAGCCGTGCTGGTTTATGCCACCCACCATGCGCTGGCAAAGGGCGCCCTATTCCTTGGTGTCGGCCGGGCTCACGCAGCCCGAACGAGATGGCAGCGGATCGAGGTGAGAGTGGGATTACTGCTGCCAGCGCTGGCATTGGCCGGAGCGCCGTTTACCAGCGGCGCGTTGGCGAAGACCGCCATGAAGGTGAATCTGGTTTTTTTGCCCGAGGGTTGGGCCCTCGCCCTGGGCCTCCTGTTGCCATTGGCCGCGGCTGGCACAACCCTCAAGATGGCTCGCTTCCTGTGGTTAATCTGGCCGCAGCCGGTTCATGCGGCGGAAGCAGCCGCCCCCGGTTTGCGCGCGCCGTGGATGGTCTTGGTTTCGGCGACACTCGTGGGCGTATGGCTGTTGCCCGGCGCCTTGGAGGTGCTCCCCCTGAAGTTGTCGCCAGAGAAGTTGTGGGATGCGATGTGGCCTTTGCTGCTCGGAGCCGCCCTGGCCGCACTGGGCGCATGGCTGCGGCGCTGGCTTTCGCGCGACCCGAGCCACTGGTTGCCGGCCGGGGACCTCGGGGTGCTGATCGAACGACTGCTGGCGCGATTGCCGCTCGGCGCACCGATCGAGGCCCGTTCGCACGGCGAACATGAATCCGACCCCGACGAGTCGTCCGCGCAAAAAGCGTCACGATGGTCCATGCGCCTGAAGCGCGCGGGCGAGGAACTGGTCCGAATTGAAGCGCACCTTCGCTCCTGGCCGGTGGCCGGCGCGCTGTGGCTGCTGCTGATGGCCCTCCTGATCGGACTCCTCGCGGCATCGAATCATTGACCTATGAAGCGTTTTAATAAACTGCCTGTTCATCGGAAGGCCGAGCGGCAACGGAGCGGCCTGCTGGATCTGTTGTTCGGGATCGAGCATTCGCAGCCTGTTTCTCTGATGCCGCCGCAATCGCCCATTGTGATATGACGACGACGAAATCATTGGAGGCTTTGGAAAGCTTGCTGGGTCGCCACTGGCACCACTTGCCGGCCAGCGAGGTGATCGAACTGCTGGAGTCAAACGGCGAGACGGGCCTGGACCGGTTCGCCTTACACCGTCGCCAGGTGGAGTTCGGTCCCAACCAACTCACGCCCCGAAAAGGCCGCAGCCCGTGGGTACGCTTCCTCCTCCAGTTCCACAATCCGCTCATTTACATCCTGCTGGTGGCGGGCGCGATCAAACTAGTGATGGGCGGTTCCGTGGATGCGGCAGTGATTCTGGGGGTGGTGTTGATCAACGCTTGGATTGGATACCTCCAAGAAGCCAAAGCCGAGCGTGCCATTGAGGCGCTCGCCAGAAGCCTGGTGACGGAGACAACCGTCATTCGTGCCGGCAAGAACCGGCGGGTCCCGTCCACCGAACTCGTCCCCGGCGACGTGGTGCTGCTGACTTCGGGCGACAAAGTCCCGGCAGACTTGCGTCTCGTGGCCACCCGCGACCTCCAGATCGCCGAGGCTTCGCTCACCGGCGAGTCCGCTTCGATTGAAAAGACCGCCGAAGCCCAACTCGCTCCGGAGACCTTGCTCGCTGACCGTGCCAACATGGCCTATGCCTCGACGCTGGTGACTTACGGCCAGGGCCGCGGTGTCGTGGTCGCCACGGGCGACCATACCGAGATTGGGCGCATTTCGGAAATGATCTCCGCCGCAACCAGCTTGGAAACCCCCTTGACGCGCAAGATGGCGGCGTTCAGCCACAAGCTTTTGATTCTCATCCTGCTCCTGGCGGCGCTGGTCCTGGGGGTGGGCGTGGCACGAGGTGAACGCCTGGAGGAAATCGTCTCGTCGGCCATTGCCCTGGCCGTGGGCGCCATCCCGGAGGGCTTGCCCGCGGCGGTGACGGTCACTTTGGCCATTGGCGTTGCGCGCATGGCAAAGCGCCGCGCGATTATCCGAAAGTTGCCCGCCGTCGAAACCCTCGGCAGCACCACCGTGATCTGTTCCGACAAAACCGGCACCCTCACGCAAAACCAGATGACGGTGCGCCAGATCGTGGTGGGCGACGCCGTTTTCGACGCCAGCGGCCAGGGTTATGAGCCGGACGGCGATCTTGCCCTGAATGGCAAACCGCTCGCCCCCGGGGAATCGCCCGGCCTGTCCGAGTGCCTGGTTGCTGGCCTGCTCTGCAATGACAGCGCTTTGCTCCACAAGGAGGGCCGTTGGGAGGCTCAGGGCGATCCAACCGAGGTGGCGTTGATTGTCGCCGCGCGCAAGGCCGGTCTGGAGGACGCCTCGGTCAAGTCGCGCCTGCCACGGGTGGACGCCATCCCCTTTGAATCCCAGCACCAGTTCATGGCCACGCTGCACGAGGACGCTGGCGCTGGCAGAAAGCTGGTCTATTTGAAGGGCGCGGTCGAGGTTGTGCTGGACCGATGCCAAACCGCCTTCGATGCGCGCCGCCAGCCAATAACGCTCGATCGCGACCGGGTCCTCGCACAGGTCTCGAAGCTGGCCTCCGGTGGCCTGCGGGTGCTGGCCTTCGCGCGCGCAGTAGTTCCAGTTCAAACGCGCCACCTGAGCGTCCACCAATTGCCGCGGAATTTTACCTTTCTTGGCCTCCAGGGGATGATTGATCCGCCACGGCTCGAAGCCATGGAGGCGGTGGCTGCCTGCCAACGCGCGGGAATCCAAGTCAAGATGATTACCGGGGACCACGCCGGAACGGCGGTGGCCATCGGTCGGCAGTTGGGTCTTGTCAAGGAAACCGGCGCGGCGATCCAAACGGTGGCCTTGACGGGCAAGGATCTCGCCGCACTTACTGATGAGGCATTGATTGACGTTGCCGAAAACGTCCCGGTCTTCGCGAGGGTCACTCCCGAACAGAAACTGCGACTGGTCGAGGCATTGCAGGCGCGCGGACACATCGTGGCCATGACGGGTGATGGAGTCAACGACGGTCCCGCTTTGAAGCAGGCCAACATCGGCGTGGCCATGGGCATCACCGGCACCGAGGTCGCCAAAGAGGCCTCCGACATGGTGTTGACAGATGACAACTTCGCCTCCATCCAAGCGGCGGTGGAGGAGGGCCGGAACGTGTTCGACAATTTGACGAAGATCATCACCTGGGCGCTGCCCAGCAATCTCGGTCAGGGCCTGGTGATTCTGGTTGCCGCCCTGTTGGGGGTAATTTTGCCCATCCTTCCACTGCAGGTGCTGTGGATCAACATGACGACCGGAGGCGTGCTGGGATTGTTTCTCGCCTTGGAACCGAAAGAGCGGGATCTTATGAATCGGCCGCCTCGGGCGCCCAATGCTCCCCTTCTCAGTGGACGGATGTTAGCGCAGGTGTTGCTCGTCGGTCTGCTTATCCTTGTCGCCGCCTTTGGACTATTCCAATGGGAGAACGCACGCGGAGCCGGAATCGAGGCCGCACGCACGGTGGCCTTGAACACCGTCGCCGTCATTCAAGCCCTCTACCTGGTCAACTGCCGTTCGCTGCGCCATTCGATCTGGTCCGTCGGCCTGTTCCGCAATGGTTGGCTGGGATTGGGCATCCTGGGTGTGCTGCTCCTGCAAATCGGCCTCACTTATCTGCCATTCTTGAACGCGATTTTCCAAACCGCCCCGATCGGCTGGGAGGAGTGGCTGCGCATCCTCAGCGCCGGCGCCGTTGCGCTGCTGGCTGTGGAGGCTCAAAAATGGTTTTTCGCCCAACGCGGTTCCGCAACGTGAACAACGCCCGCCTGGCGCTTCGATCCGCCGGAAAGTGTCTGGGTTTGGCGATGGAACCCGGAAAGTTCCATCTGAAGTCAGTGACTTTTGGGCTGCAGCCACGCGAGCAGTTTTCGGACAGCCAGTTCTTTGGCTTTGGCCTCCACCTCCACCGTCAACCGGAGCCGTTTCCAAGCGGGTGGAAAATCGCGCGGATTGATGTAGTCGTGATGCCGCTCCGGCCTCGGCCCATGCCAGCCTTCCAGGGGACTCGAGATATGGAATAGCGGTTCGCGGTTCCAGGTTGCGCATGCGCGGTCGGTCGCGGCTTCCACACTCCAATTGTCAGGCAGGCAGCGGTGGTGATGGACATCAAAAACCAATGGCACGCCCGTCGTGGCGCACACCGGCAACAAGTCCGAAGGCGTATACACCTTGTCGTCGTTTTCCAGCGTCAGGCGCGAGCGCACGGGGGCGGGCAGACGCTCGATGTTGTCGCGGAGCATCCGCAAGGCCGCGGCCTTGTTGCCGTAAGCGCCGCCGCCGTGAATGTTGATGCTATCCGCGCCCACCCACTCGGCGACCTCGGCCTGATAGGTCAATTCGGCCAGCGAATGCGCGAGCGTCTTCGGGTTTGGCGAATTCAACACCACGAATTGATCGGGATGAAAAGACAGGCGCAATCCATGCTCACGCGCGAATTCGCCGCACTCGCGGAATCGCGCCACGATCTCGCCGCCGCGCGGAAGTTCGCTGATGTCATAGCCTGCTTGAGGGTGTGTCTTAACCGGTAGAATCTGACTGTTGATTCGGAAGGCGCCGATCCCCCGTCGAACGCAAAAGTCAAGAGAAGCAAGAAGGGCGTCGGCGTTCAACCGGCACAGTACGGCGAGGCGCGTTAGCCGGTCTGCCCGCGGGAGGCGAAGCATGGCCGCGGCGGTTGTCGTGCGGAACTTGATCGGCTCGCGCGCGAATTGGCAACACAATCCGAGACGCGGGGTGGGGGGCGTGGGTTGGCTCACGGCCCAGGTCCTCCAAGGAGGGCGCTCAATGCGGCAGCTCGTTCGTCGTCAGCCATGCAAGCGCCGTCACGCGTCAATGACGCCAACGCGACGACCTTCCACAACGGCATCCGAATCCCCGTTTTAGACTCGCGAACTCTCATGCGCTTTTCTCGGCCGAGCTTGCGAGGTTTCGCAACATGCCGGCGAAGATGATTTGGTGCAAGGGCCAGATGGCGTACCAATAGGCCAGCCCCCACAGTCCGATCGGATCGAACATCGCGGTTTGCCGGAGCCGCGACCCGCCATTTTCGGGTTGGACCTCGAAGTCCAACCACGCGCGGCCGGGCAGTTTCATTTCGGCGACGAGCCGCAGCCGTTCGGCGGGCTGGATCTCTTCAACCCGCCAGCAATCCAAGGGATCGCCGACATCGAGCCGCACCGGGTCGCGGCGGCCCCGTCGCATGCCAACACCGCCCATGAGGAGATCGAGCCAACCGCGCAAGGTCCAAAGCCAGTTTGCGTAGGGCCACCCCGATGGACCGCCGATCCGCTGAACTGTTTCGAAGACTCTCGCCGGGGAAGCCGCAACGTGTATGGCCCGGGAATCCAGCAGCCGATTGCCGAACCGCGTTCCACCCCAGGGGCGAACCTCGCCCGCGGCGGAACATGCGTCCGACCATCGCGTTTTCGCAAAACTTGCATCCTCGTTGCGCAACGCGCGCCGCATCGCGTTTTGAACCCCCATCGGTTTGATCGAAAAGTGGCGCAGGGCCGCATCATCACGGACAACGGTCGGGTGGCGAATGCTATCAATCAGCTTGCGTCCGACCCTCGCATAGAGCGGTGTCACCAGGCCAAGCCAGAGACTGGACAGCCGGGGGGTGAGCAGAGGAACAGGGATCATCACCCGACGGAGCCCGCGCAAGCGGGCATACTCCCGCATCAGATCGCCGTAGGAAACCTGGTCCGGACCGCCAATCTCGAAGGTGACGCTGTGGCTCAATGGATACGCGGCTGATTGACGCAGGTAATTCAGCACGTCCTCGATGGCGATGGGCTGGGCGGTGACACCCACCCAACGCGGCGTAATCATGATGGGAAGACGCTCGACCAGGGCGCGGATCATCTCAAAGGACAAGCTTCCCGAGCCGATAATGATTGAGGCGCGGAACTCCAGCACCGGCACGCCGCTTGTCCGCAATCGATCTCCCACCTCATGCCGGCTGCGGAGGTGAGCCGACAACTCGGGCGCATCCTCACCCAAACCTCCGAGATACACAATGCGCTCGACCCCTGCCGCCTTGGCCGCAGCTCCAAAGTTGTCCGCCGCAAGCCGGTCCTGCCGCTCGAAATCGCCCGTCGCTCCCATGGAATGAACCAGATAATAGGCTGCCCCGACGCCGTTCATGGCGGATGACAGCGAAGCGGCATCCATCAGATCGCCTTGAACAACCTCGGCGCCCTCGGGCAGACGGGACACCAAACGTTCCGGTTGTCTGGCCAGACACCTCACGCTCCAGCCATCCTGCGCTAGCAACGGAATCAACCGGCCACCCACGTAGCCAGTGGCGCCCGTGACAAGGACTCTCTCTTTGGCAGCCATACTGCGGAATAGGTTCGATGAGGCCCACTCAGCGATACACAAACTCATGAATAATTGCTCCGGTTCCATGTGATAAGCAATCACCCATAACCCATCGCCAGGAATTCTCCCCATGAATCGCTCGTTTCGGAGGGCCGAGTTCCACGAGGCCCCCACAAGGAAAACATGGGACTCGCAGAGCTCGTCCCTCCGAAATCGTATAAAAGTTGTATAACATAAGTAAAATATCAAGGGCCGATGGCAAAGTTTTTCGATAGGAGAAAATCGGGCTTCTTTGAGTGAAAGTTGGGGTGCCAAGGCATTTTTCGCTTGCGGTGGAGGTTGGGCTGTAGAAATATTGTATAAGATATGCCTGACGCACATCATCCGATCCAGTTGGCGGCGCGCCTGACCGGTTTGAGTACTCATGTCATTCGGATTTGGGAGCAGCGCTACCATGCGGTCGAGCCGAAACGCACGCCGAGCAACCACCGCCTTTACTCAGACGCGGACATCGAGCGGCTAAGTTTGTTGCGGGACGCGACGCGTGCGGGTCACAACATCAGCCAGGTGGCGAGACTCTCCAACGACAAGCTCCGGGCGCTGGCCGCAAGCGTCTCCGGCCAGAAAATCCGGCCAGGGCGTGGAGTCGGCGGGGCGCCGGCGCCCGATGCTTGGCTGGAAGAGGCCCTGAACTGCGTGCGGTCCCTCGATGGGCGGGCTTTGGACGACACCCTGAAGCGCGCGACGATGGCGCTGGGCGCGCAAGGAGTGCTTCATCGGCTGGTGGCTCCCTTGACACAAATCCTGGGCGATCTTTGGCGCGAAGGCGAAATCACCGCCGCCCATGAGCATTTCGCCACCGGACACATCCGCGCTTTTCTTATCAACCTGGCCAAGCCCTTTGGCGGCCGCGAAGGCGGGCCCACATTGGTGGTGGGGACGCCCGCCGGACAACTCCACGAGATGGGCGCGCTGCTAGCCGGCGCTTTGGCGGCGAACCTCGGCTGGCAGGTGACCAGTCTCGGCGCCAGTCTGCCCGCCGCGGAAATCGCCGGAGCCGCGAGACAGAAGCGGGCTCGGGCGGTTGCCTTAAGCCTGGTCTATCCCGAGGACGACGCGAGCCTGCCGGGCGAGTTGACATTGTTGCGCGATTCCTTGCCGGCGGAGACGGCGCTGGTGGTCGGTGGTCGTGCCATGCACGCTTACCGCGAGACCTTGTTGAGTCTCGGCGTGATTCTTGCGGAAGACCTGGTTCAACTCGGCTTGGCGTTGGACCGTTTACGCAAGACCGCGTGAAAGGCGGCTTCCCAAGCTTACGACTTCTTCGCGCGCCGCAAACTGGCACTGCCCGTTCCCGTCACCGGATTAACCCAGCGCAATCCTTGGAACCGCACGAAGTCGGTGTCCGCCGTATGCAGCACAGCATCATGGTCCATGGCCAGGGCGGCCATCTGCGCGTCGCTCACCAGGTTTCCCGCCGTGCCTATGCTTTCGAGAAGTTCGAGCACATTCCGGATGTGGTCAGGACCAGGAGCGAGCACTTGCACGGGAGGCTGTTCGAGCCACGAGCGCACATGCCCCGCGGCTTCCGTTGCCGTCATCGGATTCTGGAATGCTCGAGCATGGGAAGCGATGCGGACGAAACCGAAGACCACGACGTGAAGCAACCCCACCGGTTCTGTCCCGGAGAGGCAGGATTGCCACCAGCCTGCCGCCTTCGAGTGAAAGGGGGAACTGGAGTCGTAGGCGTAAAGCAGCAGGTTAATGTCGGGAATGATCACTTGGCCCCTCCGCCCTGGCCCTTTTCCAGCATGGCGTCTACTTCCAGATCGTCGGCGAGCTTGTTGAATCCGGCCGGGTCCAGCCCGGGCCGCAGCCCAAGTGGCCGGGCCTTGAGGACAAAGGGGCGGCTGACGACACGGGTCGTTGTCTGGCTGAGGCCGGCGCGGATGGCCGTATTGAGTGCCTTCTTGAAGCTGGTCCGGGAACGGTGCATGGCTTCGCGGAGCATCCGCTCCACGTCTTGATCCAGAGTCACGGTAGTGCGCATAACAGCATCATGATGCTACTGTATTGTGCTGTCAAGATGCCACCTGATTCAAAGCGCCCGTTGGGCGCGACGGGACACCGAACCGCCCGTAAAGGCTCCGCCAACTGGAAACCAAGATTCAGCAGGGCACAAAGCAATTGGACGAGATGCTAAGATGAGCGGACCACGCACAAGAATCGCCGATTTGGCCTGACAAATTCGCCGACTTTCCTGTATTGGCAAAACTGTGAAAAGACCAATTCTAATACTGTATGTGATCGTTGGGCTCTGCGGCTCCGGAGTGCTGCTTGTCCTTCACGGACGAGCGATGAGACGCGCTGCGATACACGATGCGTATGTTCGGTTGCAGTATGTGAGGGAGTATGCGGCAGCCAACCACGGTCGGTTAACCAACTCTCTCCCTGAGGTCATGGAGGTGTTTCATTACACGAACAGTATTTGGGTTGGGGACAAGCACCTCACCTGCATTATAGCCATGAGGTGGAAATCGAGTTCGGCTCCGGGACCGACTCTGGCCCTAACCCAAGATGGCACGGCAATTTGGTTTGAGCGTGGAAGAGAGCCCCGGATCGTCAGCTTCGATGAGAGGTGTATGAAGTAAGGCAATGACGTCGTGTATGGATCCATCCCCGAAGGTGGCAAGTGACATGGAAACAATAGGCGAGACTATGGACTCGCGGCTTGATCGTCTTTCTCGTTCACTGCCAGCCAGAACTGGTCTGCATTGCGCCCACCATCGAGGGCAATATCGATGACATCATGCTCCAGAATCCATGGGTTTGCCTCGCTGACTAGACAGGATTCGCGGAAAATAAAGCCACAAGTGTCCGAGGTCGTCGTTCTCGCCGAAAACGATCTGGCCATCGCGGCCGGTTACGGCGTCTCCGAAGACATAGCCGTAACGTCGGCGTTCGAGCACGGAGACGGCCACGCCGAGGTTGGTGACTTGCTTGAGTCCGGGGTGATAACAAAACAGCTTGGCCATTTCAGCCCCGCAGAAGCCAAAGAGCCGGCCATCGTGGGTTACGGCGCTAGGACCCACAGGGGCCAGGAGGGTTCGGCCCAACGGACCTTGGAATCCACGCTCTTCGTCGAAGGAAAAGAGATGGCCGTCGGCATCGGCGGTGTAAGCCAGGCCATTGCGAGGGTCTCGCGCCCACGAGAGAGGAGTCTTCTCCCAGGCGCCGTCTGGCAAGCGGACGGCCCGGCGCTGAATTTGCCGGGAGCCAGGATCATAGCGCCACAGGTGGCTGGGACCATCCTGGCCAAAAACGCCGTTTTTCGAACCGGCCACAATACGACCATGACCAGGGACCTCGCCGGCGACCTGAAGCTTGCCTTCGTCCAGAGCGAGAGTGAAAAGATGCCCGGTGGTCATTCCAACCAACGTGGACCTCGATTCGGTCATGACCGCGTGAACCATCGGTTCGTTTTGGACTTTGCCATAATCCCGGAACGGGGTTCGGGAGAAACCCCATTCCTGGATGAGGTCAAAGGGCAGAGGCTGCAAGTGACCTCCGACCACGCGACCACCCTCGGGCCCATTGACACAGGCCGCGAATCCGTTCTTGCCGCAGCAGACAGCGGCACAATGGTCGGCTCCTTCGACGATGCCACGATCGAAGACAACACCGGTAACCCCATGAAACATGGCCACAAAAAGATGGGATGCCCGTCCGCTGGTGCCCCCGTAAATGATTCCCTCGGGGGTGATATCCAAGGCGGTAATGCGGCTCTCGTCAGCAGGGATGGGCGTGCTGGCACCGGGGAAACAGGTGGGAAAGGCAACCATGGTTCCTTCCTTGACGAAGGTTCCATGGACAATCTCATCGATCAGCGCCCTGGCCTCAGGCGAGTGGAGGTTGTATTTCGTTTTTTTGGGTTCGCTCATGGTTTGAATCATCCCCACATCCGAAGGGGCAGGTGCGCATTGACCTTTCGCCGATGGGCCGGCACCTGGACTTTAAAGATGCCCACGGGTTTCACCCCGACGCTGCCGAAGAACAAGTCGCCATGGTGATCCACAGCGCCGCGCGAGACATATTGAGCGGGATCTTTTGGATGCTGGAGAATTGCCACTTGTTGCCGTTCCAGCGTGACGGGATCGAGCCGCCAGACCACGCCTTCTCGATCGGGTCCGTTTGCTGGCATGGGTTGATAAACCGGATCCCGCCAGCGCGAGGCCACGTAATACAGTTGGCCATCCCCGCCGAAAACAAGCCCGCCACAATGGTCCACGAATGTATCTTTCGAGAGGGTGGGATCGCGCTTTTGAGTCGTGGGCCCCAGGTCTTCGACGCGCGGCCATTCGCCATCGTTGGGCCAGATGCGCATAAGCCTCGAGTTGGCGATCCAGGTCACCGCGTAGACGCATTCTCCGTCAGGCGACGGCGCTACGTCGTAGAACACACTGTGCCAGCCGGTTTGGAATTCGGGATTGTGCGGGAGGACAAAAGGCGAACGTTCGAGCCGGTCCTTTTCAGGATCGTAGCGGACCAGATGTCCATAATCGTCCGTGGTCCAGACGCGATGTTTGCGATCGAGAAACAGGGTTTGCGCGTTAATCGAGCCGATGCGGCCGACGTCCCGCCGGGTTCGGGTTTTCGTATCGAAGATAATGAAGTGATCCCGAGGGTAACTTAACGCGTAGAGCCGATGGCGTTCCTCATCGTGCAGAAGACAACGGCAGCCTTCCTTTGGAATGAGAGTTTTCCACCAAAGAACCCGATCGGTTTTGGTGTCGAAGGCCAGGAGGGCGCTGCCGCGAAAACAGCGCTTGGGATCATGCCAGGAGAGCCACGGCGAATAGGCGGGCTGATCGATGGGTGGCCCCGAGAGATGGGTCGCCATGAACAGGATCCCATCGGCCACCGAGGGGGCGAAGCTGTAATGGATCTTGCATTGGGTCGCTCGGCCCGAATCCGCGGGGTCATCCACCATCTCATCCAGCGAGAATAGATAGTCGAGGGCATCGTTCTTTTCGTTGTAGCGAACCAGCTTGACCACTCCTCCGGGCACGCCTTCGGCACAGGCGGCCGCGTAGATCCTGCCATCCGGCCCCACTGACAATGACCAGCACGTATCCGCATCCGGATGGCCTGTGAACGGATACCACGTCGGGACATAAACCTCCGCCCCCGGTTGTTCGGGAGGCTCTGCGGCGTTTACCGTTGCGCCCAAGGTCGGCAGCAAACACCAAGCCGCCGCAGTTTGCGCCCCGCCTTTCAAAAACTGGCGTCGTCTGAGTTTCATGGGAACCCCTCAGTTTATATCTCAAATCCACATCAGGGTCGAGCGCAAATCCTGAATCGCTAATAGACGTCAATCAACGCGATCCATTGAGGGCGAGGTAGACTTTGCGGATGGCTTTGATGATATCCCGGATATCGTTGTCGCCGAACTTGGGATCCATAATCACACCTCCGGCGCGGCTCAGAATGTCGATCGTGCGGGGGCAGCATTGGCGGCCATATTGGATGGCGCGGCCTCGAGGGCTCTGGAACGACGGCCAGGCCGGATGGACAGTGGCCTTTTGCTCAATCCGTTCGGCAATCGGGAGGATCACGGAACCGCCCGGCCCCGAGGCCGGGATTCCTTCCGCCTTCATCGCCCCAAGGAACTTGTCACGGCGCTGCTGGGTGCTCCAATCGAGGAAAACCCCAACTCCCAGGTCTCCTTCGAGATCCGGGGATTTGCGGAGTTTGAGTCCGGGGAGGTCGGCGATGGCCTCGCGGACTTTGCGGGCATTGGCACGAAGGCCCTGGCAGATGGCCTCCAGCTTTTTGAGTTGCCCGCGGAGGACCGCGCCGGTGAATTCGTTCATGCGGAAATTGCAGGCGGCGAACGCCGACAGGAGTCCTCCGCCCAGCGCTTCGGTGTAGGGCGTGTGAAGTGTCCCAAAATCGTGAAAACGAAAGGCGCGCTCGAAAAGTTTTGGATCACTGGTGATGACGGCTCCGCCTTCTCCCGCAGTGATGGTTTTGCTGAGCTGAAAACTGTTGATTCCGATATCGCCAATGGTGCCCACGTACTTGCCTTTGTAACGTCCGCCGGCGCACTGGGCGCAATCCTCCAGCACCCGGAGGTTGTGCTTTCGCGCAATCTCGAGGATGGGATCCATATCGCATGGGCATCCTTGGAGGTGGACCGCCATGATGACCTTGGTTTGAGGCGTGATCTTTTGTTCGATGTCGGCTGGATCGATGTCAAACGAGTCGTCGATTTCAGCAAAGACGGGCAGCGCGCCGGAAAGCACAATGGCGTCATAGCAGGCATACCAGGTCCACGCGGGGAGAATCACCTCGTCGCCCGGTCCGACCTCCAATGCGGCCATGGCGCTGTAGAGCGCGGCGGTCCCGGAGGTTACTCCGAGCGCGAACTTCGCGCCAACATGGGCTGCGTATTCCTTCTCGAATGCGAGAACCTTCGATGACGGCCCTCTCGACCAGCGGAAAGGGACCTTCGACTCTAGGACATCGAGGAGTTCCTGTTTCTCAATGTCGTCGTAAAACTGCGGCCCATAGGGACGAGCGCTGAGGGGAGTTGGCCGCACCGGCTCCCCGCCATCCAAGGCGAGCCTCTGTTCTGCTCCGTTGGCAAGGCTTCGAAGACCAACTCCGGAGCCCATGAGAATGGAAGCGGTTCCGACGGTTTCAAGGAACTTACGACGGTTCGTGATTGGCGCTTTCATGGCTGATTAACCGCACCCTACGCCGATGATTCCATGGGTCAATACAAGAGAATTCGAAACGGGGAACGATCGGCGCGCGGAATTCATTCCGCAGAGCGATTCTACCAACAGAATTCCTCCGCTATCGTTCGTGCCTGCGGGTCTTCATTCGGTCAGTTGGTTTTTCTGCGGTTCAAGGATTGTGATTGTGGTTTTGGGTTGACAATCAGGGAATTGAAAGTGTGTTTTGAACCAGAGTCCATGCGTCATTTTGTCCAAACCGATGTTCTGAAACGATCGGCCTGTGCCGCTCTGATTACGGCGGCGCTATGTTATCCCCGGTTTTCGCTGTGGTTTCATCGATCCCAGCCGCTCTGGTACATGGAATCGATGGTCTTCGTCTCCACAATCATTTTGTGGGCTGGGGTTTTTGCCTGGCATACCCGCTACTGCCATCGGCCGGTGTTCATCCTGCGATGGGATCCTAAAAATTGGGCAGGAGCCACTTTGGCCGCGTTACTAATGGCCGCCGCCCTGTATTTCTGGCTGGATCCGTCTTTGCGGCAGCGAACCCCGCAGGATTATCCCGCGCATTTCGAACAGTGGGCCGCGATGGTTCTTTTCCATTTGGTGTTTGTTCAACTCTTTCTTGTTTTCGCCCCGTTCGCCTGGTCGATCCGGCTCTTTCGGGATCCATCGATCGCCACCGCGCTAACGGTGGCATTCGGGATGATCATCCTCCTGCTGAAAATCCGGTGGTCGCCCATGCCGTATCCCGGCTCTCTGATCGCGGTTCTGGTGCTTTTAAGGATCGTCATTGGACTTTTGTCTGTGTTGTTTTATCTCCGAGGCGGGGCAATTCTGGTCTGGTGGTGGGCCTTCCTGGTCGAGGCACGGCATTTGTTGAATTTAGACTGGGACGCGCCGTCGATTTCTGCGACTTTATAGTGATCTGCGGGTCCTATGATCTGGTCTCGGTGTTAGAGTATTGGGCTTGATCTCGGACCGATTCAGGACTCAACGAAAAGGAAGCTCCTATGAAAACAAAGTTTGTCCAAGTGTTTCTGAAGCCTGCATTCATGGCAGGAGCTGCCCTCGCAATCGTCGGGATAAGTCAATTCGGAGTGACGGCCGCCCAAGAACAGGAGGTCACGGAGCCATCGTCAATCGATCAACCCGCGGAAAACCGTGTTCTGGCCTTGGACGGCGAACAGTCGTTCCTGCGAGTGCCGGATTCTCCGTGGTTCCACGCCATCTCCAACTCGATTACGTTGGAGGCCTGGTGCATGGCGCAGTCGTTTTACCCCAACACCGGAAGCGTGAATTCGATTATGCGGAAGAACGCCCAGGCCGGTCTGGAGAATTTTTTTCTGCGGATTCGAAACAGGAGCGGTCCACGCCTGGTTGAGATGGGATTGGGCGTCAAACTCGGGATTCTGCAAGCCCCGGCGGAAATACGAACCGGCGAATGGTATCATCTGGCCGGAACTTACGATGGCCAAACGCTGGCGGTGTACGTGAACGGCGTGAAGATCCAAAGTGAATCCGTCTCCGGCAATCTTACCATCGACGACTCGGATCTCTTGATTGGCAAGGGAGATCCAGACTTCAGCTCGGGAGAGTATTTCCATGGCCTGTTGGATGAAATTCGCGTGTGGAATGTGAGCCGGACGCAAGCGGAAATTCAAAATGCATTAGACAAGCCGTTGACCGGCAAGGAAGCTGGGTTGGTGGCTTATTGGAATTTTGACGATGGAACAGCCAAGGATTTGTCAGGGCACGCGATCCACGGACGTCTTGAGGGCAAGGCCAGGATTGTCCAGGCCACGCGTTCGAGCCTCTCTTCCACCGAGTTCCAGACTCCTGTCATCCCGGCGATAGAGACCGAGGGACTTGCGCTGAAGAAACGCCTCGAGGTGGTTGAAGCCCTCTGGAGGAACCTGAGGGAGATCTATCCGGCCCTGGAATACAAGGGCATCCGGGGACGCGAATGGATCGAACCGGCATTGCTGCGAGTGCGTCAGATTAAGAGTGATCGGGAATTTCGCGAATTCCTGCAGGAACAGATGGCCAGCCTGAGGGATACCCACACGCGCATCCTATCGTATCCCGGCCAACCGAGATGGATCTCGCCCCCTGTGATGCTGGCCAGAGTCGAAGGCAAGGTCGCAGTAATCCGTGCGCACCAGGATACGACACTTGTGGCCGGGGATGTCCTGATGTCGGTTGAGGATCGGCCCATCGAGGAATGTTTGGCGGAGAAGATGAGGCGCGTGTGCAACTCCACAGAGCGCGGACGCGCGCGCGAGGCTTGCGGACAGTTGCTTGCCGGTCCGCCCGGAACAACCGTAACCGTCCATGCGGCAGGGGCCGATGGGCAGGTCCGGCCTGTGACATTGCGCCGCGAGTCCCATCCCGATTTTTGGAAGGAACCTGCCATGACCTCGCGTTCATGTGGCGAATCGATCGGTTACATTCGAATCTCTCGATGGACCGACGCCACGATCCCAGAACAGTTTGATCAGGCGCTGGACATGTTCAAAGCCTGCCGGGGCCTCATCATCGATGTTCGCGGCAACGGGGGAGGTCATGATCAATTGGCAGACGTTGTCAATGGCCGTTTGACGGCAAAACCGGTGGTCAGCAGCATCGATTTTTGGCGAAAGCCGGGCACCGACCAATACCAGCGAACCATCGGCTGGGTCCAACCCCGGGGTCCCTGGATCTATCAGGGCCGTGTGGCTGTGCTGATTGACGAGGCCGCCATGAGTGCCTGCGAGCATTTTGTCTCCGGAATTGAGGCGATGGGTTGTGTATTGCTCGTGGGAGAACCAACCAACGGCGCTGGTGGCGGGCCGACTTCGATCGAACTCCCTGATGGCACACGGGTGGCCATTTCGAGGGCTTTAGGTCTTCGGGCCAACGGGGTGGTCTTCGAGGGACACGGCATCCCGCCCCATATCTTTTCCGAGCCCACCCTGAAAGACCTTCGCGAAGGCCGGGACGCGGTTCTGGAGATTGCCAAGGAATGGATCGAATCGGGCAAGGACTTGCCACCTCGGACTCAGGCGCTGAGGACTTCCATGTGATTTTGTGATTCCCAGTCCTCCCGGGCTTCATTACCTTTGGGGCCAATCACAGCATGAATCGGAGATGTTTTTTTCGAATGTCGCTCTGGGTCCTGGCGGCAGTCCTCAGCCTTAACGCGGCGGAGCCTTCGTCGCTCAGGACTGCGATCATGGATCTGGGAAATGCCCATGGCGATCGTTATCCAAGGGGACGCCAGTTCCTCGAACAACTCGGTCGGCTTGAAACCCAGATGGGCTCAACAATCCCTGCCGATCGGGCCACCGCCAAGGTCAGTCTCGATCGACTTGAACGCGAGGCGCTTCTGGCCAATCCCCTCCTGATTGCCCAACCGATCCTGTTTGTCGTCCGGCAGCAATACCGTCCCGACCATCACAATACCGCCACCTTCTTCCCGGCCGCCCAACACGAGCACAATGATGGTGCCTTCACCCCCGGCAGCGCCCTGAAGCTCCTCGATCTGGCCGGAGGCGGCGCGGTCAAAACCTTGCTGGATTGCCCCCAGGGCGTAGCGCGCGATCCGGAGGTCCATTTCGACGGGCGCCGGATCGTTTTCTCCATGCGCCGGAACGTGGCGGACAGCTACCATATTTATGAAATCAACGCCGACGGCTCCGGTTTGCGCCAGCTCACGTTTGCCCGGGACGTCGATGATCTCGATCCCTTTTATTTGCCGGATGGGGGCATCGGCTTTTCCTCCACGCGCGAGCCGAAGTACTGCATGTGCAACCGGCACATCATGGCCAATCTGTATCGAATGGATAGTGACGGGGCCAACATTCACCAAATCGGAAAGAGCACCTTGTTCGAAGGCCACGGTTCACTCCTGCCTGACGGAAGGATTTTGTATGACCGCTGGGAATACGTGGATCGGAATTTTGGCGATGCCCAATCGCTTTGGACGGTGAACCCGGATGGAACAGGCCACGCTCTTTACTGGGGGAACAATACCGCGTCACCCGGGGCCGTGATTGATGCCCGAGTTATCCCCGGCACGGGACAGGCCCTTGCGGTATTTGGATCCTGCCACGATCGGCCCTGGGGCGCCCTGGCGATGATTGATCGACGGCTGGGCATGGATGGACCCGCGGCAGTCGTTCGCACCTGGCCCGCCGATGCGATCAAGTTGGTCCGACAGTCCGGGTGGGAGATCTTCGACGCCTTCCTCGGAGTCAAACCCAAGTACGAAGATCCCTATCCCCTGGGGGCAAATTACTTTCTTGCGGCTCGCATGACCGGGCAAGGTGAATCAATGGGCCTTTGCCTGCTCGACACTTTCGGCAATGAGACTCTGCTCCACGCCGAATCCCCGGGCTGCTTCGATCCCATGCCACTCGGGCCGCGTCCATGCCCACCCATCATTCCCACGCGCCGCGATTATGCAAATCGCGACGGCTCCTTTTATGTCGAGGACGTCTACCAGGGCACCCATATGGCGGGCGTCAAACGAGGGACGGTTAAATGGTTGCGCGTGGTGGAATCCCCGGAGAAACGGTTTTGGACGCGGCCGGCCTGGAATGGGCAGGGACAGGAGGCCCCGGCGATGAACTGGCATGATTTCAACAACAAACGCATCCTCGGCACGGTGCCGGTTGCGTCCGATGGCTCGGCCTATTTTGCGGTGCCCTCCGATAGGTTTGTTTATTTCCAGTTGCTCGATCGAGAGGGAATGATGATCCAATCGATGCGCAGCGGCACGATCGTGCAGTCCGGTGAACAGGCTGGTTGCGTTGGGTGTCACGAGGACCGTCGTTTGGCTCCCGCCATGGCCAACGCCGCGCGTTCCCGCCTCCCCGGGCAAGTGCCGGCAACCTTGGATGGATGGTACGGCCCGGCCCGCGACTTCAGTTATCGGGCGGAAGTCCAACCGGTGCTGGATCGTCGTTGCGTCCAATGTCACGACTTCGGCACGCCAGCCGGGCGGGTGCTCAACCTTGCGGGGGACCGTGATCTGATTTTTAACGCGTCGTATAACGAGCTCTGGCGGAAGAAATACATCCGGGTGGTGGGCGCCGGTCCCCCCGAGATCCAGGCGGCCTACGCCTGGGGCGCCCACGCCAGCAAGTTGATCGCCACCCTCCGCGCCAGTCCGCGCTGCGGCGGTTCGCTCACTCCCGAAGATTGGAACCGCATCGTCACCTGGATTGATCTGAACGCTCCATATTACCCCAGCTACGCCAGCGCCTATCCGGAAAACCTGGGAGGCCGGTCGCCCTTGGACGATCGACAGCTCGCTCGACTCGAAGAACTCACTGGCGTGCCGCTGAGACAACTCGCCGGCCACGCGAACAACCGCGGCCCGCAAATCAGCTTCGATCGGCCCGAGCTCAGTCCGTGCCTCGATCGTTTGAGGGAGCAGGCGGATTCGAATTACCGGGACGCCCTGGCTTTGATTCGGGAGGGCGCCCATACTTTGGCGCGCAAGCCCGAAGCCGACGCCCCGGGCTTCGAACCCAGCGCCATCGATCAGTGGCGCGAGGTCAAGTACCAAGCCCGCCAGCAGCGCGAACATCAAAATCGTGAAGCCCTCCGCACCGGGACGAAACACTTCGAAGCGGATTTGAATCCCCCCCAGTAAGACAGTCGTGTGTGGATCTTACTGAGGATGGTGATCGCCTTGCCGTCCAAATGAGAAATGCGCTAAACGGACAGGTGGCGTAACCGGGATTAGTTTTTGCACAGACCCCACGGGATTGGCTCCTTGAACGGACTGCTGTGGATCCGGCCACGAAATACCGTTGTCCATGGATTGAGGGTTATTGCTCGCACACCAGCATTTGCGCCGGCGATACGCTGTTGTTTCATGTCAGCACAAATCCACCTTCGACCTACCACCTCGATATTTATCGGCTTGGCTTCTATGGGGGCGCTGGCGGCCGATTCATGATCCGGCTCGGTCCGTTTCAGGGACGCGTCCAGCCTGATCCGTCGATTGGGCCCAAGCGACTTCGCGACTGCCGATGGGAGCCCTCCGTCATGCTGCGCATTCCGCCCCACTGGCTGAGTGGCGTTTATGTGGGCAAACTCACCACCGATCGCGAAAACTGGCAAAGCTACGTGATTTTCATCGTCCGGGACGGGCGACGGGCCGATTTTCTTTTTCAATGCTCCGACACCACCTGGCAGGCCTACAATCGCTGGCCGAACCAATACTCGCTTTACGACAATGGCCGGACCGAATGGTATTGGGGAAACTAGGTGGCCGTGAGCTTCAATCGGCCGTATGGCAAATACTGCCAAATCCTGGATGCGCCGCTTTCCACCGGCTCCGGCGAGTTTTTTCTCTGGGAATTCCCCCTGGCGTTCTGGCTGGAAGAACACGGTTATGATGTCACCTACATCTCGAACCTGGATACCCATCACGATCCAGGTGGCCTAATGCGGGCGCGGGGTTTTCTTTCCGTGGGCCACGACGAATACTATTCCATCGAGATGTTCAATGCCTCGACCTGCTGGTGGGCGGACGGCTTGAGTGAACCGCCGGGCTATGTTCGCCCCTCCGTGTACACCTCACCGCAAGGCCCCGATTCCCGTGTGCAACGCATCACACGCAATCTCCTCGAGCGAATGAAGCGTCTTTGAGCCGAGGGGTGCTAAAAACGCATTGTACCGCTTCGCGATATCTTATGGCATTCTAGCCCAGGGCTTGCTCGATATCGGCGATGATATCCTCGGCGTTTTCAATGCCCACCGCCAGCCGGATCAGGCCGTCCTTGATCCCTAGCCTCAATCGTTGTTCGCGGGTGCATTTGTAGTAACTGATGGAAGCCGGATGGGTGATCAACGATTCCGCCCCTCCCAGGCTGGGCCCGATGTTAATCATTCGCAGCCGTTCCAGAAAACGATGCACATAATCAATGTCATCCCGGACCTCGAAGGTGACGACACCGCCAAAGCCCTTCATCTGCTGGCAGGCAATCCGGTGATGAGGATGGCTGCGCAAACCCGGGTAATACACCCGCCTAACCTTACGGTTCGATTCAAGGTAAGCGGCCACTTTCATCCCGTTTTCATTGTGGCGCTGCATCCGGAGCTCGAAGGTCTTGAGCCCACGAATCAGGAGATACGAGGAGTGGGGATCGATCACTCCGCCGGTAATCTTCAAATACTCGCGCACCTGGGAGGTGAGTTCCTTTTTGCCCAGCGCCACCCCAGCCAGCAGATCGTTGTGTCCCCCCAAATACTTCGTGGCGCTGTGGATGACGAGGTCGATGCCAAACTCGAGCGGTTTCTGATTGTAGGGCGTCGCAAAGGTGCTGTCGGAAATGATCCGGACGTTCCGGCCCCGAAAAATCCGCATGAGCCGCTCCAGATCCATAATGTTGAGATAAGGATTCGTGGGCGATTCGGAGAAAAAGATCCGGGTGTTGGGTTTAATCGCGTTCTTGATGGCGGTGTAATCGCACATTTTGACGACCGAGCATTCGATCTGGAACCTCTCCAAGCAGGTCACACAAAAGTCCAGGGTGCGTTTGTAGGCGTCATCGGTGATAATCACGTGATCTCCCGCCTTCAGCAAGGCGAACATCGCGGTTGTAATGGCGCTCATACCCGAGGAAAAGAGGACGGCGTCCTCGGCGCCTTCGATTGTGGCGAGCTTTCGCTCGGCTGCCATCTGGGTGGGGTGACCGTAGCGGCCGTATTCAAACCGGCCTTCGATCCCTTGGGGCAGTTTCTTGATCTCTTCGGTGTTCTTAAAGATGAAGGTGGAAGTCTGAACGATGGGGGTGGTGATGGATCCGTATTCGTTGTATCGAATCTCGCCCGCATGAACAGCTTGGGTTGAAATCCCGGCACCGTTCTTTTTTATCTTCTTCTTCGTCATGGGATACATCTTGTTGCTCAGTAGGACCGGCTGAAAGAAAAAAATCAGCTCACAAAAAGGTATTTGGAGGCGAACTCCGGCTGGCTGGTGGCGTTGACGCCCAGTTTGCGCAGGCCGGCGGCGTCGCCTGGCGAGGGGATGTGGGTCAGGTGCACGTCGCACCCGTTGAGCTCCTTGAGATGCTCGATCGCCGATTCCGCGGCTGGATTCATAATCGCGCTAATGCTGAGGGCGATGAGGGTTTCCTCCAGGTCCAGGCTCGTGACTTTGCCCTTGAGCACATCGGTTTTGAAGTGGCTGAGCGACCGGGTGACGTTGGTGGGCAGAAGGTGAATGCCTTCGGGAATGTTGGCCAGGGTTTTTACGGCATTCAGCACCAGGCTTGACGCGGCATGCATCAGCCTCGAGTTCTTTCCCGTAATGATCCGTCCGTCCTTCAGTTCGATGGCGGCCCCGCAGTAAAAGCCGTCGCTGCCTTTGCCGCAGGCCGGGGCCTGCCGGGCCGCTTCCTGCGCCGGAGCCACCACCACGCGATCGCTCGCGCTTAAGCCAAGGTTGCGCATCAGCAACTCCACCCGTTCCACCGAATCCCGCTCCACCAGGCCCATTGCATATTCGCAGGCATAGTGGAAGTACCGGCGGATAATCTCCTGACGCGCCGCCGCCCGGCATGCGGCGTCGTCCACGATCCCGTAACCGGCCCGGTTGACGCCCATGTCCGTCGGCGACTTGTAGAAAGACGGGGCCCGGCTGATCCGCTCAATAATCCGGTGGAGCAGGGGAAACGCCTCGATGTCGCGGTTATAATTGACGGCCCGCTGGCCGTAGGCCTCGAGGTGGAAATGATCAATCAGGTTGACGTCTTTTAGCTCGGCTGTGGCTGCCTCGTAAGCCACGTTTACCTCGTGTTTCAACGGAAGATTCCAGATCGGAAAGGTCTCGAACTTCGCATAGCTCGCATCCCGGCCGCGCTGGTGTTCATGGTAAAGCTGGGACAAACAGGTGGCCAGTTTTCCGCTGCCGGGCCCAGGACCGGTGACCACAACGATCGCCCGGTCGGTCTCGATAAAGGGATTCGCCCCGTAACCCTCCTCGCTGACGATGGTCTCCACGTCCATCGGATAACCTTTCGTGCACCGATGGGTGTAGACGCGGATGTCGCGTCGTTCCAGCTTGTTCTTGAAAGCGACGGCCGCGGGTTGATTGTCAAAACGCGTGATTACCACCGCGCGGACCGTGATGCCCCATTCCCGCAATTCGTCAATTGTTTTCAGGGCGTCGGTGTCGTATGTGATGCCGAAGTCCGCCCGCATTTTCTTTTTTTCGATGTCTCCGGAATAAATGCACAGCACGACTTCCGACTGGTCTTTCAGCCGCTGAAGCAGCCGCATTTTCACGTCGGGCTCGAAACCGGGCAACACCCGGGCGGCATGGTAATCAAAAAGCAGTTTGCCGCCGAACTCCAGATAGAGTTTGCGGTTCAGACCGTTCACGCGTTCGAGAATTGCCTGGCTTTGCTGCTCGAGATACCGTTCGTTGTCAAATCCAAGAGTCGCTGGCATGGGCGCGTTGGTTTTTTTATGGTTTTGAGACCGTGCCGTCATGATCCTGATGGCTGGCTGTATGGATCGTGTTTATGCGCAGATTGCGATAGGCAACAGGGCCATGGTCGCCTTGCAACAGGATAGGACCCAGGGTTTTTTCATCTTCCCATCGTGCGCTTCGAGTCGGCCCCTTCAACTCGACGTTCTCGTGAATCATGTGGCCATTATGCGTGACCCGAACCATCCTGGCATTGGCGATCTTCCTGCCGTTGTTGTCGAAGCGCGGCGCGCGGAACTGGATATCAAAACTCTGCCATTCACCCGGAGCCTTGCTGGCGTTGACTATTGGAGAGTGGCCGTCGACATTCTGCTCCTGGATCCAGCGCGGGTAGATGCCGCCGCACTCGATACCCGGGTAGGCGCCCTGGGCTACTCCATGGCTATCATACACCTGGATTTCATAACGACCCTGCAGGTAGATTCCCGAATTCGAGTGCTTGGGGATGCAGAATTCGACATGCAGATCGACATCGCCATACTCGGTCTCTGTCATCAGATCGACCGTTTTACCCTTTGGGCCGTTCAGCAACACGCCGAAGCCGGGCGCAACCGAAAAGGCCTCCGGGTTGGACGGATCGATCCCCGCGGTTCCGACGACCTGCCAGTCCCCCAGCGGTTGGCGCCAGCCGGCGAGATCAGCCCCGTTGAAGAGGACGTCGCTCCGGATAATCGCCTGGATGTAGGCCGTTTCTTGAGGTTGATACGGTTGTCCGTTTCTCCGGAAGATGTCGTGGAACCATAGGACGGGCGGTGCGTCATAGGCCTTGGTCCAGGAATCCCAGGGATAGATCGTCTGGCTTTTGCCGTCGACCAGTCCCCAATTATAGGCGGCTACTCCTTTCGACTTCAGGTAGCCGAGGTTGGGATCAAACAAACTGCCGTTGCCACGAGACATGTATTCGGTGCACAGCAACGGCCGACGGTAACGGCTCAGATGATCCACAGCATCCTTCAGGCTTCCGAGATCGCTGTAGTTGTGGAAGCTGATCACATCGGACTGAGACAGTTGGATTTGCTCGGTTGGGCTCAGTTGGTTCGGATCCGGCCATGTGCCCATCCAGACTCCGGAGGTCAACGGCTGCGCCGGCCCCGTTCGTCGCGCCCAGTCAAACGCCTTTTTCAGGAGAGGCAGAACAAGATCGACCTTGTCGGCGGGCTCTCGATCGACGTAGGCCGGACGGTTCATGTTGTCGGGCTCATTCCAGATATCCCAGGCCTGAACGCGGGGATCACTTCGAAAACGCCCCACCACACCGGTCACATAAGCTTCCAGGGCGGGATGCTTCGTGGGATCGAGCAATGCCTCGGCGCCCGGGGTTTGCACCCAACCGGAATTATGCACGTGAGGTTTGGGGGGGCGTTGAGGTCCGAGTTTCGGGAACGGATCCCAACACGAGTCAAACAGAACAAAAACAACGCCGATGCCGCGCCGATTCGCCAGAGCAAGGAACCCGTCCAGCCGCCCTAAAAATCCGTTTGCATCCTGTTCCCAGAGCAGGTGATGCAGGTAAACGCGGATGGAATTGAATCCGAGCGATTGAGCCCAACCCAATTCCCGGTCGAGGGTCTGAGGATCGAAGGTGTCGGCCTGGAACATTTCCAACTGGTTGATGGCGCAACTCGGCAGGAAGTTGCACCCCACCCACCAGCCTGTCTTCTGTCGCCACGCCCACGCCTTTTGTTCAGACCAGCGCCCAACCGCATCGGTGTCAGCGGCCTCGGCCGGGAAAACACTGAACAATAAAGCCGCAACCAGCCACAACCGCATGGATTCCTTTTTCATAATACGATGGTCCACAATAGAACTGTTGCGGCCATCAAAGACAGTTCTTTTTAATCTGACCTGCGAAGCGGGCTGTGGATTTGCGGCTTGCTCAAGCGTCGAACAGCGGGCTACACTCATCCGTCTTCAATAGGACAACTTCAGCCGATGAAACGCATGAATCGCCGACAATTCCTCCGAGAAAGTCTCGCCCTGGGAGGGGCCGTCGCACTGCCAGGGATCATTCCAGCGCGGGCGTTGGGACGGGATGGCGCCGTGGCGCCCAGCGAGAAGATCGTCGTGGGCGGCCTGGGTCTTGGCCCGCGCGGACAGTACGACCTGAGCGTGATGCTTCCCGAGAAGGACGTTCAGTTTGTCGCGGTTTGCGACGCCGTCCGCAGCCGCCGCGAACAGGTCAAGACAATCGTCGATGCCCATTACGGCAACCAGGACTGCCGGATGTACTCGGACATGTTCGAGTTGCTGGGCCGGCCCGACATTGATGCCGTGCTGATTGCCACCGGCGATCGTTGGCATGCCCTGGCCTCGCTCCTTGCCGCGAAGGCGGGCAAGGATGTATACAGCGAGAAACCCTGCGGGATGACGATCGGCGAAATCCAGTCTCTGGCCGACGGCATCCATCGTTATGCACGGGTTTTTCAAGCCGGCACCCAGCGGCGGAGCGTCAGCAACTTTCAATATGTCGTTCATTTGGCTCAGAGCGGCAAACTGGGAAGGCTGCATACTCTCCATGCCTCGGTCTACGTCCCTTCCAAGAGCTATGCCTGGCTGCCGGCCGAACCGGAGCCTCCCAAAGATCAATGCGACTGGGATCTGTGGCTGGGCCCCGCGCCCTGGCGACCGTATAATAGCCGGTATGTCAGCGGCGGCTGGCGCGGTCATCACGATTTCGAAGCCGGGGGGAATTTCCTCGATTGGGGCGCCCATACGGTCGACCTTTGCCAATGGGCCAACCAGGCCGACCACACCACCCCGATCGAATACGAGGCGACGCCAACCTCGATCGTTGCCCGATATGCCAACGGTGTGGAACTGATTTGCGACTTCCTTCCGACCGCCTTCGGAAACCGCGATCCCCAATATCACACCTCCACCGGCACTTGCCCGGTGCGTTTCGAAGGCGACGAAGGCTGGGTTGAAACCGGCGATAATATGCAGTTGGTTTTTTCTGAGAATCTCGCAAAGACCCTGGGACGCCAGTATGCCGGGACTGGCCTGAGTTCGGCGGGACACGGCCGGAATTTCTTCGATTGCGTCCGATCCAGGGCTCTGCCCGTCTGCAACCAAAATATCATGCGCCGGTCGCACATCGCCTGTTTTGCGGCCCAATTGTCGTGGCAGTTGGGACGGAAACTCACCCTGGACCCCGTCAAGGAGGAATTCATCGATGACGAGGAGGCCAATCGGATGCGTCGCCGCGCGACGCGCGAACCCTGGAGCTTCAATATCTAAACCTTCCGGATCATCATCGACTCAACCGGACCCCGAGAATTATGCTTATTCGCCTTGCACTCCTCATATTACCGTTCGGATGGCTGCTATTAAACCCGGCGATTGCCGCTGATGATCATTCCGAAAAGACCCGGAAACTCGTGGATGTTCTTCAGTCCGACGCTTCGTTTTTCGACAAAGCGCGGGCCTGCCAGCAACTCGGCGAGGTGGGCGACAGCCGGGCCGTCGCTGCCCTGGCCGCCCTCCTCGCGGATGAACACCTGAGCGCCTACGCGCGGAGCGGCCTGGAGGGCATTCCCGATCCCGGCGCCGCCGAAGCCCTGCGAAGCGCCACCGCCAAGCTTAAGGGCAACCTCCTCGTCGGTGTCATCAATTCGTTGGGCGTCCTGCGGGATCCCAAGGCGGTCGGGCTTTTAAAGCAGTTCGCCTCCGATCCCGCTTCCGGCGCCGCCAAAGAAGCTTTGCTGGCTTTGGGCTGGATTTCGGCCGATGAATCGATCGGAATAGTCCGCGAAGCCCTCGAGAAAGAGCCGGGAATCAACCGTCCTGATGCTGCGGCGGCCTGTTTGCTGGCCGCCGAGCAACGGTTGGCCGCCGGGGACCTTAGCACCGCCACAGCCCTCTACGACGCCGTCCGCCACGCCAATGTCGCCCTGTCTTATCGCGCGGCTGCGACCCGCGGGGCGATTGTCGCCCGAAAAGCCAACGGCATTCCTTTGCTGATCGAACAATTGAGATCCGGTGATCGAATCCTGCGCCACGCGGCCCTGATAGCCCTCCGTGAAATTCCCAGTGACGCCCTGGCCGGCGCCTTAAACGCCGAGCTCGATCAAGCCTCCGCCGAGCTTCAAGTCCAGCTGCTCATCGCCCTGAGGGATTGTCATAATGCGCAGTCGCTCCCGTTAATCCAAGCCAAGACCACCAGCGAGCATGCGGAGGTGCGCAAGACCGCCCTGGTTGTTCTGGGCCAGATCGGTGGCGCGGCTGAGGCGCGGGCCTTGCTCAGGGCCACGTCGGATAACCGGAACCCCGAAGAAACCGCCGAAGCTCTAAACAGCCTAAGACAAATGGAGGGAGATGACATTAATGCACAGATCGTTCAAGCCCTGGCCTCGGCCAAGGATGTAACCTTGCGCGTTGAATGGATCCGGTTGCTGGGGAATCGCGGGGCGACGAACGCCGCCCTAGTCCTTCTCACTCAAGCCGAGGATCCGGATCACAGGATTCGTGTCGCCGCGCTGCGCGCCCTGAGGTCTCTCGCTCGTTCCGAGGATTTACCGGCCTTAATCAAGCTGACGAAATCCAGTCGGGATGACACGGTGAGAGAGGCCGCGGAGGCCGCGGTGGTTGGCCTCTGCACCCGGAGCGGTCAGGTGGCCAACGGCAGCGAGGCGATTCTCGCCGAGATGAAACAAGCCGCCGATCCGGTCCTCAAAAACTCATGGATTAGAATTCTTGTATCGTTGGGAAATGCGCAATCTCTCCCGGCTATCCTGGCCGCAACAAAAGATCCGAACGAATCCGTTGCGGCCCATGCCGTCGAACAATTGGCCCGCTGGCCCGATCCGGCGCCCATGGATGATCTCCTGGCCGTGCTTCAAACCGGCGCGAATGCCGACCTGAGGAAACGCGCGCTGACCTCGGTCATCCAATTAGCCAGCACCGCTGCGGATGAACACCAGCGTCCGGAAAGCACATTGATCCAATGGTTGCAGCAAGCCAGCCTGGCAAGCCAGACCCGCGAGGACCGGCGCCTGATCATCTCCGTCCTCGGCCGCGTGAATCATGTTGGTAGTCTGCGCTTGCTCACGAAATTCCTCGACGATTCGGAACTTCGAAACGAAGCCGCTTTTGCTGTTGTTCAGATCGCCCCCGCTGTGCGGGATGCTGATCCCCCCGCACTCAAGGCCGCCCTCGAAAAAATTGTCGCGAACTCCCAAAATCCAACCCTGCGCCAGGAGGCCGCGAAGATTGCCGCGTCAATTTCCGATGAGGACAGGAGGCTTCCGCTCTTCGATGGCCGATCGCTGGCCGGCTGGGAGGGCGACACAAACGTCTGGCGCGTCAAGGAGGGAGTGATTGTCGGCGGTTCTTTGGATGGGAATCCGCGCAACGAATTCCTGGCGACCCGGAGAAGCTACACGAACTTTATCCTGCGACTGGAATACAAGCTGGTCGGCGGCGAGGGTTTTGTGAATGGCGGCGTGCAATTCCGAAGCGTGCGTGTTCCACAACCGCCCAACGAGATGAGCGGCTACCAGGCGGACATTGGCGCTGGCTACTCCGGCGCTCTATACGATGAGTCACGCCGGAACAAGTTCCTCGCACAACCCGCGGACGACCTGATCAAGAGGCTGGAGCACCCGGGCGACTGGAATCGCTACGAGGTGCGTTGCAGGGGGGCGCAAATCCAGATCATGCTCAATGACGAAAAAACCGTTGACTATACCGAGACCGACCCGACGATACCCCAAACCGGCCTGATCGCGCTCCAGATTCATGGCAACTGCAAAGCCGAAATCTCGTTCCGCAACCTTACGCTTCAAGATCTCTCTCAGCCCTAACGAGGCGCTCCGACCCGCATATCCCCGCAGTCATCCCAAGCGGCGGCGAAACATCCAATCCGCGGCGGTCAGAGTCATGCCCGCAATCAAAATCAGAGGCCACAACGCGCGCAAGAGAACGGGGAAGCCCGCATCCTTGAGGAATACGCCTTTGACGATAATGATGAAGTGCTGAAGCGGATTAAGCCAATCGAGATGGCGGAGCCATAGGGGCATGTTTTCGACCGGGGAAGGAAATCCGGAAAGCAGCACGGCGGGCATCATGAAGCTGAACACCCCCAGGAAGGCTTGTTGTTGGGTCGAGCAGATCGACGAAATCAACAGGCCTATGCCCGCCAGGGCCAGGATGTAGAAGAACATGCTGCCATAAAGCAAAACCACGGAGCCCTGGAAGGGGATTCGGTATAAAAAAATGCCCGCGGTCAGAATGATGGTCGCCTGAAAAGCCGCCACCAGCAGAGCGGGGATGGTTTTGCCCACCATGATCATCCCCGGTGTCAACGGCGACACCAGCAGTTGATCGAAGGTTCCTTGCTCGCGTTCCCGCGCGATCGACAAGGAGGTGACGACGAGTGTGCTGATCGTGGTAATAATCGCCACAAGACTCGGAATGATGTGGCGCACATACTCGAGGTTCGGATTGAACCAATGGCGCACAACGAATTCAGGCGTCCTGGTCGCGCTCCAGCCCTGGCGATCCTCGAGGTAGGAATCGAGGATTTGCCGGACATAACCGAGCGCGATTTGCGCGCTGTTAGATCGCCGTCCGTCCAGGATGGCCTGGATCGACACCGTTCGATTGGCGGCGAGGTTACGCGAGAATTCGGATGGGAACCTCAGCACCAGCAACGCCTCCTGGCGATCAATTGCACGGCGGACTTCCGCATCCGAGTGGAGGTGTTGCACCCGGGTAAAGGCCTTTGCGCGCGAGAGCCGTTGCAGGAGTTCAACCGATTCCGATCCTCCATCCTCATTGAAAATGCCCAACGTGTTGTTCTTAACCTCGAGCGTTGCAGCGAATGGAAAAACCGCCAACTGCAAGAGCACAGGACCAATCAAAAGCATCCGTCCCTGGCGATCCTGCAAAAGGGCGCACAGTTCTTTGATGATCAGAGTGAGGATGCGATAGACCATGTAATGTTCAGTTCTGGATTTATTCCAACGTTCGACGCGTCTTGACCGCCGTCAGGCCAATGAAAAGGCCTGAGGCAACGATCAGAAAGATCATGGAGTGGATCAGCACGGGCCAGACGTTGCCAGCCTGGAACAGGGTTTGCATGGCGGTGACGAAATATCGGGCTGGAATCAGATAGGTGATCCCGCGGATCACGGCCGGCATGCTGCGGATCTCAAAGATGAATCCCGAGAGAATCATGGCTGGCAGAAACGCCGCGTTCAACGCGGCCTGCGCCGCGTTGAATTGATTGCGGGAGGCTGTGGATAACAGCAATCCCATGCCCAGGGCACTGCCAAGGAAAAGGGATCCGATGAGCCATAACACCAGGACCGATCCGCGAAATGGCACCTTGAGCAGAAACACCGCGACTCCCACGCATATCAGCAACGAAATGATCCCGAGGGCGTAATACGGAAGCAGCTTGCTAAGGAGTAGTTCCGCGCGCCGGACCGGTGAAGCCAGCAGGGCTTCCATCGTGCCGCGTTCCCATTCCCGCGCGACGACCAGGGAAGTCAGCAAGGCGCCAATGACGGTCATGATGATCGTGATGGAACCCGGGATCAGGTAATGCCGGCTTTCGGCGGTGGGATTAAACCAGAACCGGGGTTCCAGAATCACGGACGCCTTGGGAGGAAGCCCTTGTTCCGCCGCCCGTTGCAGATGCCAGAGTTCCCAGGCCCCCTTCAGGTAGTTCTCGACGAAATTGGCCGTGTTCGGCTCCGCGCCATCTGTAATCACGAGCACCGGCGCCTCTCCTCCGGGGCGTTTCAGTTTCTCAGCGAAATCAGGGCTGATGACGATAAATCCCCGCACACGCCCCTCGGTCAGTGCTTGGCCCATGGCCGCCCGATCGCTGCCGGTGAGAACGTCCAGGTAAGGAGATCCATACAGGCTTTCGGCAAAATGACGAGCTTCAGGACTGATATCCTCCAGGACCAAACCCACTTTAAGCGCCGACGTGTCAAAGTTGATCCCATACCCGAAGATAAACAACATCACAATCGGCAGCACAAACGCAATGAGGTTGCTACTCGGATCGCGAACGATCTGCAGAGTTTCCTTGCGGCAAAGGGCCCCCAGCCGCCTCAATGAACCGCCGGACAATTGTGGATGGGTTCGGATCATAGATCCTGGCTTTTCGCTTGCTTTTGGATTAACTCGATAAAAGCGTCTTCCATGGAAGGATCCGGATTTTCGGGCGTAAGCGCCTGTTCTTTGAGTTGGTCCGGGGTGCCCGTGGCGATGATTTGGCCGCGAAACACCAGGGCAATGTGGTCGCAATACTCCGCTTCATCCATGAAATGAGTGGTGACCACGACGGTGACTCCGTTTTCAACCAGGCCATTGATGTGCGTCCAAAATTCCCGTCGCGTGACCGGATCCACTCCCGACGTGGGTTCATCGAGGAACAGAAGGTCGGGTTCGTGCATCACGGCGCAGGCCAGGGCCAGGCGTTGTTTGAATCCTAGCGGCAGGCTCTCCGCCGTCGCCTTCAAATACGGCTCCAGCTTGAAGACCTGAATCATCGCATCGACGCATTCGCGCTGGTTTGCTCCCCGCAGCCCGTAAGCTCCCGAGAAGAACTTCAGGTTCTGAAGTGCCGTCAGATTGCTGTACAAAGAGAATTTCTGCGCCATATATCCCAGACACTGACGGGCTCGGCTCGGGCTGCCTTTCAAATCAATGCCCATGACATGGGCGGTTCCGGACGTGGGCGTCAGCAAACCGCACATCATCCGGAACACCGTTGATTTTCCGGCGCCGTTAGGTCCCAGCAGGCCGAAAACCTCGCCGCGGCGCACCGCAAAGCTAATTCGGTCGGCGGCCTTGAACTCGCCGAACCGCTTCGTCAACTCGACGGCTTCCACGACCGCTTCACGCCCGTCCTGCTGCTTCCGGACATGGTGAATCAAGGCGGATTCAGCCTGCGGTCCGCCTCCCAGCAAGTCGATGAAGGCGTCCTCAAATCGAGGCGAAGCCCGAACCATTCGAGCCTGTTTCCCGGCTTCAAGGTGGTCTAGGGTTGGGAGAACGGCGTCCTGTCGGAGAACCATCCGCACACTGTGTCCCTGGATCACGGCATCCAGGACTTCCGGACGGCGAAGCACCCGAGCCAGCAGCCGCCGCCGGCTTCCCGCCGGTTCCCGAATCTGCCAGCAACGCTCCGCGACCCGGGAGGTGAGGTCCCGGGGATTGCCCGCAAACAACAGCTTCCCTTCGTTTAAAAGGAGCACTTCTCCGCATAACTCGGCCTCGTCGAGGTAGGCCGTGCTCCAAATGACTGTGAGCCCCTCACGGATCAGGTCATGAACCATCCTCCATAACTCCCGCCGTGAGATCGGATCCACACCCACGCCGGGCTCGTCCAGCAACAGCAGCCGGGGATGTCCCAACAGCGCGCAAGCCAGCCCCAGCTTTTGCTTCATGCCTCCCGACAGCCGTCCTGCCAGCCTCGTCGTGAAACTAACCAGATCCGTAAAACGCAGCAAACGATCGAAAACCACCATCCGCTCTTCGCCGACAACCCCACGCAAATCCGCGTGGAGATCCAGGTTCTCCTGCACCGTGAGATCTTCATACAGGCCGAACTTCTGAGGCATGTACCCAATCAACTCACGCCAGGCCTCGGGGCTGTCCCAGTCCGAGGCATCTCCGCTCTCATCCAGGTCATCGTTCTTGGATCCCGCCAAATCCCGGATTCGAATCTGTCCCGAACTCGGGATCAGCAAGCCCGCCAGCAGCCGCATCAGGGTGGTCTTGCCCGCCCCATCAGGTCCCACCAGCCCCGTCACAATCCCGGATCTGATCCGGGCTGACACCTGGGTCAACGCCGGTTTGGCCGAGCCCGCAAAGGCTTTTTCAAGCGCATCAATCTCGATCAGTCTGTCGGACATGGCCGATGGAACCAATGGCTTCGTAAGTGACCGGGGTAAGAGGTTTCGAGGATTAAGGCAGTCGCACGCGGACGGGCATGCCTTGCCTTAAACCACCGTCCGGACTTTCAACCACCACCCGGAACCGGTAGACCAACGATGTCCGCAGTTCCGCCGTCTCCACGTTCTTCGGAGTGAATTCAGCCCGGGGCGATACATAGCCGATCTTGCCTCGGTAAGGTTGTTGGGGACGGGAATCGGTCAGGATCTCGACTTCTTGCCCGGGTTGGATCCGGCCGAGACCGGGTTCCTGGACGTAAGCTCTGACCCAGACGGGGCTGGTGAGAGAGACCGTAAGAACGATGCCGCCTGCTTGCACGATCGCCCCCGGTTCCTGGGCCCGCGTCAGCACAATGCCATCCGCCGGGGATTTCAGCTGGGTATCCTCCACCCGAAGCCGGGCGCTGGACACCGCGGCCTCCGCCCGGGCCAGATCCGCCTTGGCCTGGGCAATCTCTTCGGCCCGGTAGCCTGCTTCCGTCAGATTGAGCTGTTCTCTCGCCGACTTGAGGCGCGCCTCGGCTTCCCGAAATCTGGCCTCGGCATCATCGCGGTCTTGAACGGAGACCGTCTTGTTCGCAAACAGCTCTTCCATTCGTTTGTGAATCCGCTCGGCGTTCAGTAAAGTAACTTCGCGCTCGCGAAACACCGCGCGCGCCTGGGCGATTTCCTCGGGCCGGAACCCGCTTTGCAGCAGTTGCACCCGCGCTTGAACGGCGGTCATCTGCGCTCGCGCTTCATCGAGTTCCTGTTGATAGGGTTCATCGTCCAACCGCGCCAGCAGTTCCCCCGGTTTCACCGCATCCCCTTCATCGCGCAGCAGGGTCGCAATTCTTCCCGGAACTCGAAATCCCAGGTTGACTTCCCGGATATCGACGTGGCCATGGAGGATGAGTGATGTCTCACCCACGCGATCCCGCTTTGACCAGAGCATCCAAGCCCCCCCGATCCCCAGCACCACAACAACCGCCAAGAGTCCCATTCTCTTTTTCATGCGTCTTTTGCTCCTCGCCTTTTTTTCCGGCCTGCGTCCAGTCCCGAAGCCAAAATGTCGATGTTCTCACAGACGAGGTCCGCGACCCGGCTGGCATTGGGGCTCTCGAGGGTTTTCCAGCCGGCCCGCCGCAAGATGGCCTCTCGTGACATGACAAAGAAATAAACCTGCCCCATGATGGTATGGGTCCGAAGAATGGTCTCGGTGTCGCTCGGGCGCGTGCCCAGGGCCATGCCTACCAGGAAGCAGAGCGCCTCGTGCAAACGTCGAAATCCCTGGTCGTAGAGCACCTAAAACCCCGAAGTCGCGTGCAACTGTTCCCGCACAACCAGCCGGACCAGCGGCAAGGCGTCATCCCGGCTCAGCACCCGCAGGTAGACCGCCCGAAGAAAAAGCTTCAACAACCGCAGGGCCTCGGCCTTTGGATGCTCGCTTTGCGCCTCAAAATGAGCCACCTGCTCCAGCACGTCTCGAAGCCGGCTCCGGATTTCCCGGACGATGCCTTCCAGAACCGCCCGGTACAATGGGTCCTTGCCGCCAAAATGGTAGGCAATGGCCGCCACGTTCTGTCCCGCCACCCGGGCGATCTCCCGAACCGTCGCGGCTTTCAAGCCCTTGTTGCCAAAGGTCGCCAAGGCCGCGTCCAACAGGCGGGCCTTGGCCAGATCGCTCTTGCTGAGGGTCGGGCTGAGCAATGCCGCGCAATGCCTCATGAGCCAAAAGTCAAACAAATGTTTAATAAAGTCAATCTATTGTTTGAAAAATAATCCGGCATTGCAGTCCTTCTGTTTGAAGAGATCAGGCCGCCCGCCGGGCAAAATGGCTCTTGGCGGAGCGCAGGCTTTCTCAGGGGCTGAGCCGCAGGATCGCCTTTTTGACCAGGGTTTTGAGGACTTCGACCTTGAGCGGGTTGCGGGCGAGGGGCTGCGCGTCCTGGACAGCGATGGTGGCCGCCTCTTGGGCCAGGGCGTCGCTGGGCTCCCGGCCCTCGAGCAACGCCTCGATCTTGTCCGCGACCACCGGAACGGGTGCAACAGCGCCGAGAACCATCCGCGCGTCATGGAATTTGCCCTGTCGGAGCTCCGCCCGGAAAGCAACGCTGACAATCGGAAAATCGATGGCGTTACGGATCCTGAATTTCGAATAGGCCTGATGGGTTCCTGGAGGGGGAGCGGGGATCTCGATTTCCTCGATGAGTTCGCCGGGTTCCAGGACCGTGGTCTTTTTTACGGCCACGGAGAAGAAATCCTCGGCCGGCAGACGCCGTCGCGTGGTTTTTACCGTGGCGTGGAGCGCGATCAGGGCCGGGGCAAGGTCAGACGCGTTGACGGCGACGCAGCCGCAATTGGCGCAGCGGTTGGCCTCGGATTCCATCAGGCCGAGCGACAAGGCGCCGCAATCTTCGGAAAGGAGGCTACGCTGGCCTGCTGGCAGGCGCGGGACATGAGTCCTGTTGCTGGGGGTCAGGGCGGCTTTGTTGATGTTAAGGCGGACGCGGCTCGGGCTTTGAGGTTCGGACCGCACGCCGGTAAGATGGGCATCGATAGAGGCCGCAATCCTTTGTCCCGACGCCATCGCCTGCACAATCGTTGCGGAGCTGCCGGTGACATCGCCACCCGCAAAGACCCCCGGCATCGTTGTGGCTCCGGTGGCCTTGTCCGCTCGCAGGAGCCCGCGCTCCTTGTTGAGCCAGGGTTCGGCATAGGAAAGATCGGCGGCCTGGCCAATCGCCACCAGCACCTGGTCTGCCTGGACAGTCGTCGTGACCGTTGAGTCGAAGGATGGCGCGAAACGGCCCTCCTGATCAAAGACGGACGTGCACCGCACAAGCTCCATGCCCGCCAGTTTCCCGTTTTGCTCCAGGACACGATGGGGCCCCCAGGAAGGCAGGATATCGATTCCTTCCTCCAACGCCTGATCGACGTCCTCGGAAATGGCCGGCATGGAGTTCAGGCTTTCCAGACAGGCCATCGACACCTTGGTTGCGCCCAGGCGCCGCGCGGTCAGCGCGACATCGACGGCGACACTGCCGCCGCCGATGACCAGCACTCGCTTGCCCACTTTGGGTTGAGCGTCCCCGCCCAACTGAACGCCGATCAGGAATTTGAGTCCGGAGTCCAGCAACTCGGCTTTTTCCAGCTTGAGCGCCTTCCCGGTCCAAAGACCGGTCGCCAGAAACATGGCTTCAAAGCGCTGCCTGAGATCGCCCAGCGAAGCGCCCGCGCCTCCGAGGGCCGTTCCCAGTTCAAATCGGATTCCCATGGCTTCAAGGGCGCGAACCTGGGCCGCCATGACATTCTTCGGCATGCGATAGGCCGGGATGCTGTAGGTCAGCATGCCGCCCGCTTCGGGCATCTGATCCAGAACCGTTATCGCATGCCCGGCCTGACGTAGAAAATATGCCGCGGTCAGCCCGGCCGGACCCGATCCAACAATGGCCACTCGCTTGCCCGATTCCATGGCAGGTGGGCGGTAGAGGTCGCGGGCGTGTTCCAGCGCATAGTCGCCCAGGAACCGTTCAACGTCTCGAATGGATACCGGCTCATCGTATCCGAACCGGTTGCAGTCCGTCTCACAGGTGTGCGGGCAGACCCGCCCCGTTACTGCGGGCAGAGGGTTGGTTTTGAGCAGAATGGAGGTTGCTTCATGAACCTCGCCGGCCCGGATCCTGGCCATATATGCGGGGATGTCGTTGTGGATAGGGCAGGCCATGGCACAAGGGGCGGCGTTGACGCACCTGCCTCCGAAGATGGAGTGAAAGCGATTCTCGGCGAACAAGGCATCGCACGTCTTGCCGCCCTTGCGCAGGCAATCGAAAGTGTTTTCAGGATTGCGGTAATACCAGCAGCGGGGTTCCTGGCAGAGATTGCCCGCAAGGGTGGCCACATTGCGAATCTGAGGCGAGGCAACACTGAGAGCGGCTTCGGCGAGGAGCGGATAGGTCTGCCGGATGACCGGGTGCCGGGCGATGTCGGCGAGGGGGGTAAGGCTGCCAATGCGTATCCCGTTGGCGTCGGCGTTCACATACCGCAGCCCTGTCAGCGGTTTCAGGCCGATTAGGAGCTCCGGAGGGTTGCTATGGATGGCATCCTTGAGGGTGCCGAGCAGATCGGTGCCGCCCGCAATCACGGTGGCTCGTTTGCCGTGTTTCTGGATCAACGCGTCGGCCGACTTGAGCGAATCAACAGATCGATATTCGAAAGGTTGGAGTATCATGGCATGACCTCAGATCTTGCCCAGCGCCCTCAGCACCTTATCCGGTGTCAGGGGGAGTTCATCGACTCGAACGCCGATCGCGTTGTATATCGCGTTGGCGATCGCCCTGGGCGTGCAGCTGACCGTGCCCTCGCCTATGCCGCACGCTCCGTACTCGCCTGCGCCCCGCCATACCTCGAGGAGGACAGGTTCGATCGACGGCATGTCCAGGATGGTGGGGATTTTGTAGTCGATGAAGTTGAAGTTCAGCGGCACGCCGCGCACCGGATCGTAAATCAATTCTTCAGTCAAGGCTTCGCCCATGGCCATCACCTGGCCGCCGACCTGTTGAGCTTCAGCCCCCGAGGCGTACATGACTGTCCCGCAGTCATTGACGATCACCAGCTTGAGCACCTGGGTGCGGCCGGTGTCCATGTCCACTTCCACCTCGGCAAAACTGGCTATATAGGGCACGCCCGTTTTCTTGTTTGAGGGTCGCCGGCTTACCATGACCGACAGGGGGACCAGGTCGCCCTGCCACAAAAGATCCTTCACGCTGATGCTGCGTCCTGGCGCGGTGATCTGGCCGCCAGCCACAGTCAATTGACTCGCCGGAACTCCCAGCGCGGGCGCCGCCAGATCCAGGAGCTTCTGCTTGAGTTGTTCCGCAGCAACCGCCAGCACTTCGGATTGAAGGAAAGAAACGGCGCTGTCGGTTTGCACACAGTCGCGCATGCCATTGTTCGTGTCCACCGTCGAAACCCAGGTGATATCTTCCGGGCGGATGCCCAGGAATCCGAGCGCCTCGGCGCAACCAAGGACATTGCAGGTATTCGAACCGGTGCCGGTCTCCACGGTGGGAGCATCCAAAGTGACCGTGCCGTCCGGGTGAAGCGTAATCTTGGCCTGGACTTGTCCCCGGCGTTCTTCCTGCCACTCCGCATGCCAGCCAGGATGCAGCGAGAAGCCGACGCCGCGCTTCCTGGCGCCCTCATAAAGCGGACCGAGTCCGGGCTTATGCCGTTTCTCAGCCCATCCAATACGCGCCGCCCCGGTTTCCAGCACGGCGGTGAGGCTTGGGTCGGGACAGACGCCCCAGGCATGCCCGAAGTTCTTTCTGGCCAGGTCAATCGGATCCATGTCCAACCGCTCCGCCAGGCCATCGATCATCCTGCCGAAGATGAAATTGAACTGCGAGTTGCCCACGCCGCGCATCATGCAGCCGGGGATTCGGTCCGTGTAAACGGCGTAGGACTCCATCTTAAGGTTGGGTACGGGAGCCAAGGCGGCCTCCGCGATCTCCGCCGGCGCGAACTTCAGGGCGAAAACCGAGTGATCGGCATGGGCGCCGATATCGCCAATCGATTTAAGATGGAGCGCGGTGATCCTGCCATCGGTGGTGGCGCCGACTTTGCAGTGATAAAGCGCCCCCTGGCGGGTGTCGTGGAAGCTGTCTCGCCGTGTGTGCTTGAATTTGACAGGACGCCCCGTTTTTCTTGCGAGAAGCGCTGTAAAAAGAAAGAAAGGCTGATCGCCCGTGTCGCACCGGCCGAACTGCCCGCCCACGTATTTGCTGATTATCCTGACTTTGTGGATAGGCATTTCCAGCATCTGACTGATATGCATGCGGGTTTGATCGGCGGAGTAGGAATTGGAAAAAACGGTCAGGCGATCCTCTTTCCACTCGGCCACGCAACACCAGGGATCAAGGGACGCTTGGGTTGGATTGTGGTGGCTCGTGTCCATCTCGATCACGACATCCGCGGTGGCGAAGCCCTGTTCCACATCCCCTTTCGTCAGGAAGACATCCGGGCCGCCAATGGGATCGGGGGGCAGCACGTTGTTCGCCGCGATCTGCGGGTGCACGATGGGAGCGCCGGACTCCATCGCCTTCAAAGGATCCAGCACGAAGGCCAGCGGCTCCCATTCCACCTCAACCGCGCGCAGCGCTTGTTCCGCGATGATTTCGGTGTCCGCCGCAATTGCGACCCCGACTTCATCGCCAGCCCACGTTGCATAGTCGCCCAGCACATTGCGGTCGCGGAACTTGTGCCACATCATGCGATCATAGCTGACGGTATCGACCGCATCGGTCCAGCCGGCATTGGTCGGCTTCAGCCCGGCAATCTCCGGGTCCCGGTACGTCAGAATGGTCCGGACACCCGGCAGCGCTGCCGCCTTGGCGGTGTCGAGACGTTTGATTCTGGCCCGGGGATGCGGAGAGCGCAGCACACGGGCATGGAGCAGACCGGGATATTGGCGCTCGGAGGCTTCGTCATCGGCGTAACGTGCCCGACCATGAGCCTTTTCAATGGCGTCGATGCGCGGGCGATAACTGCCGATAAACCGACGCGAAACTCGGGGTTTGAAAGGCCTGCTCATGGGCATCCTCCTCGGGCGGCGATTTTTTCCGCGGCATGCAGGACAGCCCGGGTGATGCCCGCGTAGCATCCGCACCGGCAGAGGTTGCCGGACAGCGCTTGTTTCACCTCATCGACCGTCGGCGTGGGATTTTCATTGAGCAGCGCGCGGGCGGTCATGACAAAGCCGGGTGTGCAGTAGCCGCACTGCAGGGCCGTGCCATGACCGGGTTCGCATTGTTCGGCGAAGGCCTCGATGACGGGATCGTCTTCGGGCAATCCCTCAATGGTCAGGATCTCATGTCCGTCGGCTTCCACCGCCAACAGCATGCAAGACAGGACCGCTTTGCCATCCATGATCACGGTGCAGGCGCCGCAGGCGCCCTCATCGCAACTGATCTTTAGTCCGGTGTAGCCCAGCCGCTCCCTGAGGAAGGCCGAGAGGGTGGTCGTGGGAAGGAGATCGCGGCCGACTTCGAACTGACGCCTTTCCCCATTGATGCATATCGTGATGGGCTGGGACGCCGGTGCGGACAACGAGGGGGAATCAGTTTCGGCGCGTTCACGGGAATTCCACGCTGCGCCGGTGAGCGAGGATAAATTAGTGTTCTCACTCATGACCGCGGAAGTATTCCAGAGCGATCCCCCGCTGCCAAGCGGCAAGTTGGCTTCCTCCCGCTAAACGAGATTAACCCCGTACGCTCCTTCGAGAGGTTTTGTTTCGCACGCCCGCATGCTCTTGTGGTAAGGATGAATTGTACTCAGCATGACCACCTCGCTTACATCAAAGTTGGATTCCGGCCGGATGGGTTTTGCTCCCACTCAATGGACGGTCGTTTTGGCGGCTGGACGCGATGACCCAACTCGGGCGCGCGAGGCCTTGGCGCGCCTCTGCGAAGCGTATTGGTATCCGCTCTACGCGTACGTGAGACGATGCGGCCATTCGCCCGAGGACGCCCAGGACCTGGTTCAGGAGTTCTTTGCCCAACTGCTCGCGCACAATTGGGTGGCCCGCGCCGATCAGCGGAAGGGCCGATTCCGTTCTTTCTTGCTGATGGTTTTCAATCGGTTTCTGACCAAGGAGCGGGAGAAGGCCAGGACGCTCAAACGGGGCGGGCGGATCTCCTTGGTCCCGTTGCGGTGGGACACCGCTGAAACCCGTTATGCCCAAGAACCAGCCGAGACCCAGACCCCGGATCAGGTGTTCGAGAAACATTGGGCGCTCGCGTTGCTTCAAAATGTGCTGAAACGATTGCGGCAGGACTACGCGCAAGACGGCAAAGGCGCGCTTTTTGAAAAGTTGGAGCCCAGCTTGGTCGGCCCTCGTGAGACGCAGCCTTACGCCTCGCTTGCGGCCGAACTGAACATGTCCGAGGGATCCGTCAAAGTGGCGGTGTGTCGCTTGCGCGAGAGGTATCGGGACTGTCTCAGAGACGAGATTTCACAAACAGTGTCATCGTCAGCCGAGGTGGATATCGAGTTGCGGCACTTGTTCCGGGTGCTGGCCAGGGGATGAAATTTTCGCTGCGCCTGTAACCTTTCGCCTCCAATCTGTAGTGTAAAGGTGGAAGCGCCTTTATGAATGCGAGTAAGATTTGCCCCAGTTGCCGAAAGTCGCTCGAGCCAAACACGCCTGATGGATTGTGCCCCGAGTGCCTGGTCAAAGCCGGCATGTCGACAGGGATGGACCTGGGGGCGGACGGCCAGACCGGCAGCGGACGAGCGCCCTTCATCGCGCCGCCGGTGGAAGAAATGGGGCGGTTGTTTCCACAATTGGAGCTCCTTGGCCTCATCGGCCAGGGGGGAATGGGTGCTGTTTATCGAGCGCGGCAAAAAGAACTGGATCGGGTGGTCGCCCTGAAAATCCTGCCGCCGGACATCGGCCGGGATGCGGCCTTTGCGGAACGGTTTGCCCGCGAAGCGCGGGCTCTGGCCAAGCTCAACCACGCCGGGATTGTTACCCTCTACGAATTTGGCCGGGCCGACGGGCTGTTCTTTTTCCTGATGGAGTTCGTGGACGGCGTGAACCTGCGGCAATTGCTGGAAAATGGGCGGCTTGCGCCCCGCGAGGCCCTGGCCATTGTACCGCAGATTTGCGACGCCCTCCAATACGCGCACGACCAGGGCATCGTCCACCGCGACATCAAGCCTGAGAACGTTCTGCTCGACCGGCGCGGCCGCGTAAAAGTGGCCGATTTTGGAGTGGCCAAAATGATCGAAGGTCGGGACGCCCCGCCGGGGCGCCCGCAAACAGGCGAGCCGGCTGACCCTGCCAATCTCACCGACGCGGGAAAAGCGATGGGCACGCCCCAATACATGGCCCCGGAACAGCGGGAGCGGCCGGGCGAGGTGGATCATCGCGCCGATATCTACGCGCTGGGCGTGGTGTTTTACCAGATGCTCACCGGCGAGCTGCCGGGCAAGACGATCGAGCCGCCGTCGAAGAAGGTCGCCATTGACGTTCGCCTGGATGAAGTGGTGCTCCGCGCATTGGAGAAACGACCGGAGTGGCGCTACCAGCAGGCCAGCATTCTCAAGACGCAGGTGGAGACGATTGCCTCAACGCCCGGTGGCAGCCAAGCAAGCAACGAGGCTCAGGATTTGAAGTCTGGGGCGAAGGCCGGACCTGATGAGGATGACCGGCGACGAAAGGCAATGCTCTGGTATGGCTTGATCGCGAGTGTCGTGGGTTTGCCGGTCGGACTGGCGTTGAACTTGCCGTTGGTTTGGGGCTTGAGCGTCGCGGGAATTCTCATCGCAGGCATCAAGTTAGGCTTGCTCGGGGCTAAACTCGAAAAAATCGAAAATCAACAGGGCAACCCCCCCCCTGCCAGCGCTAAGGCTGCTTTCCTTTGGAGACAGGTCATGCGCATGCCGATTACGGCGGCCTTCCTCGTCTCGCGGCGTTTCGCAGCGACGGCGGCTGGAATAATCGTGCTTGCCGGGTTCCTGGTTTGGCTGGCCGCCCCCAAACATCCGGACTACACCATGACGGGCCGCATCACCGATTCCGTCACGGGAGATCCGGTCTCGCAGGCGACCCTCGCTGTGATGCGCACGGATGACAACAAACCGCTGCGAGAAACAACAGGGGACGACCAGGGGCGATACCGGCTGGTTTGGCCGCACGATGCCGACCTGCTTTATTGGAGGAACGGTGTCCGTCATGGGGTGGAATTGGCCATCCGCGCCTCCGCCCCAGGTTATGAGGAGCAGTCCGTCAGCGTCACGAAAAGCACCGATGCGGGCTACTACCGAAAAACCCTCGAAATCCAGTTGCGGCCTGCCCATCCAGGCGGCGATACCTCAGCCTGGATTGATTACCTCCGCCTCAACCCATCTGTCAGTTCCATCGGCGGGGGGATCAGCCGCTATGGCGACGAAGCCTTCAGTTGCGAGATTCTGTTCGATGACAAGGCATGCGCCATCACCCTTAAATACCGCGAGGAGCCGGGCGCGAAATACCGGGTGCAGATCGAGGAAATGGGAGGGCGCAGGCTGCCACTCCGTGGAGTCGTCAGGTCAACCCAAAAGAAATGGCGACATGCGTTGGTCGAGGAGAAAATAATGATGGACCGCTCCGAGTTCGACCGAGTGGCCGCGTTTGTTCTACAGAAACCGGGCATACCGCCTGTCGGCCAAAATGGTTTCACGCCGGTGATTGAGCGGACCGTGGAAGTGTTTGCCCCCTCGGGATGGACCTGCTTCGATCTGGAGATTGGCCAGGATGTTTCACCGAGAGGCCGACGCGTTCCCGTTCACCGCAACCCATACGTCCTCAACCACGACCCCATCTCGCCAGGCCAGAGACGCAGTGCCAACTCAAGCAGCTGAGACTCCTCGCACTCACTGAGGGGTTCCTCGATCGAAGAAGATCCGCAGAACTTACAACTTGCCAAAACTCACGGCGCCGATCCAGCAGCCGGTCCGCCTTCTGTGACGTGTGTTGCTTCCAACTTTCCAGGATTTCCGCCATCGGCGTGACGTTGACCCGGAACCCCATTTTGTGGACTCGCGCCCCGGCCACGGTATGGACCTCGAAGGATTTCGTGAACTGGGTGCTGGTGCCGATGAACTGGCCGGCCACGCCGCACTACTGGGCGCCGGACGTGATCCGGCGCCCCAATGGCCGCTACTACCTCTTCTACAATCAGCCCTGCAACACTTTCGCCGGTGTCTCGGATACACCCATCGGCCCCTGGACACCGCTGACGCCGGGTGACGGCCTGGTGATCCGGGATCGCCTGGTCAAAGACGTCATCACGCTCGATACGCAGTTGTTTGAGGACAAGGACGGCACGCTTTACGGTTATTGGGGAACGTGGGGCATCTTCCCCAACAGCGGTTGCGGTTTCGGCGTGTTCAACCCGGACATGAAGTCCTTCTCCCGCTTGGGCATGATCCCGAACACGCAGGCCAAGGACTTCTTCGAGGCGCCGTTCATGATCGAGCGCAATGGAGTTTACTACTTCACCTATTCCTCCGGCTCCTGCCATGACGCCACCTATCGTGTCCAATACGCCGTGAGTGATAAACCCGACGGCGAATTCAAGATGGGCCCGAACAATCCTATCCTCGCCTCCACCGCCGACGGCAAGGTTCACGGCCCGGGCCACCACTCGATCCTCAGGCGCGGTGACGACTTTTTCATCGTCTATCATCGCCACGACATTCCGGTGACGCCGAATGGCATGCACCGCCAGATCTGTGCGGACCGGTTGGTGTTCGGGACTGATGGGATGATCGAAAAGGTCACGCCCAAGGACCTTGCGCTTGCCCCCCCCGAAGCCGATGTGCTGGTGCATGTGGATTCCGCGAAGCTGGATTACGGCCCGCTGAAGTCATGGGCCAACAACGGCGCCATTGGCGGGGCGTTTTCCAGCGGCGACAAACCGCCTACGGTGGAAGACCTGAATGGCCGCATCGCTGTGCGCTTCGAGCCCGGCCAATCACTCGAATGGAGTCCCGGAGTGGAAGTGCCGCTCGCCAACTTCACCCTGATGGCCAGCGTGGCAAATCCATCGCTCGAAGCCGGCGAGGGCGTCGTGGAAGTCGAAGGCGCCGACGGCAACCGGGGCGATCTGCTGCGCGCGTCGCCTGTTGGCGACTGGCAGGAATTGGCGTTGGTCTATCGCGGCGGGCGCGGCACCTTGTTCCTGGACGGCAAGCCTGCTCTGCGCATGGCGCCGACAGCCCCGCACACGGCGAAAGTCATCCGCCTCGGCGGCAAGACGCTTTTCTCCGGCATGCTGGCACGGCTGCAACTCTTCCGCCGGGCGCTCTCCGACGAAGAGCTTCTCCAATGGAGCGCCATGGCGAAGCAGGAGCGGATGGCGCCCGCGCCCAGCCCCGCCGCATTCGCGCCAGCCGAGGCTGCCACCACACGCTGTTCACACCCGCCAACAGTGTCGTCGCCCCGCTGAAAGACAACGTCGATGCCTGGGGCTGGGAAAATTGCCTCTGGCTTGGCCTGGGCCAGAAGATACGGAAGGGAGAATGGGACATCGCCCGGGATCCCATCCCGCCGTCCATTCAGGAAATCCTCGATTATGCGCAAATGAAGAAGGTGAAGCTCGTGGCCTACGCCTACCCGACGCTCGGCTGGATGCAGAATCCGGAATGGACGGCCTGGTGCGGCGGCAAAACCGGTGGTTACATCGGTGTGGACACCGGCGTGCGCAGGTTTTGGATCAACCATCTCCACGAGAAGGTCAACGGCTACGGGCGGCGTAAAGAATTGGCCCTCGCTCGCGTTCACCCCAGCGCCCGCAAACGCTTCATAGAGTTCACTGAAAATGTCCGCACGGCATTTCTCCAAATCAATCGCTTCGAACTGGCTGTTCACATATTGCAGTGCGACGGGGTCGAGTTCGATTTCATCAGCGGGTAGAAAGATGCCCGGCAAGACGCGCTTCACGTGAGCGAACGCTGCTCGATATGATTTCGAAAGGTCCTTATCGGCCCCCAGTTCGGGCGCTTTCACCAACCAGTGTTTGGCGAAGACGCACTTGAACAACTCGTCCATGAGCGTCCGGTCGCGCGTGGCGCCCAGCAACCTTCCAGCAAGGAAGTTTCGGATGTTCTGAAACGCCGAGCGATGAGAGGCCGGCAGGCGGGTTGGTGTCCGGCGTGCCCGTCGCGCGACAGGCCGAAGGGGAAGCGTCGGCCCGATCCGACCATGTCTTTCAACCGCTCGTGGTCTTGCCTTTCAGGCAAGTCCTGCGGTGTGCCTTCGGGGTGACGACGTGAGATCACCCGCATTGGAGTATCCACGGCGTTGACGTTGAACAGCGGGCTATTCCGAAGTTCAAAGTCCGGGCGTCGGAGGCGGAGATGGCAGATCCCATATTCATTGCGGCACCAGGCAATCATGGAGCGGGCGGACGGTGATCCGATCGTCCAAGGCGTAGGATCGCATGCCGGGATAGACCACCCAGAGTTCGTCCAGGGCTGTGTCCGTGATCGCCAGGTGCATCGAACGAGTGGCGCGCGGAGCATCGGCCCGTTTGAATTCCACGCCGATCCGACGGCCGCGGATTTCCATCAGCAGGTCCAGTTCGGAGCCGCTGTGGACCGCGTAGAACCAGACCTGGTCCGGTTGCTGCGCCTGCAGGATTTCTTCCAACGCAAAGCCCTCCCAGGAAGCGCCCAATTTGGGATGCGTCAGCAAGCCGGCAGCGGTGTGGATGCCACTGAGGGTGTGGAAGAGGCCCGAGTCGCGGAAGTAGATCTTGGGCGTCTTGACGAGGCGTTTGCCCAGGTTGGCTTGCCAGGGAAGCAGGCGGCGGATCATGTAGGTCTGTTCCAACGCATCCAGATACGCGCGGGCGGTGTTGGGCGCGATGCCCAGCGAGGCGGCGATCTCGCTGCCGTTCCAGACCTGCGCGTGGTAGTGGGCCAGCATGGTCCAGAACCGGCCCATCAACGCCGGCGACTGCCTGAATCCCAAGGCCGCCAGGTCTCGTTCGAGAAAGGTCCCAATGAAATTCTTTCGCCAGGTCGCGCTGCCCTCCTCATCGGCGGCCAGGTAGGAACGCGGAAAGCCCCCGCGTTGCCAGAGCGTGTCCTGGGCATCGGACGGCAGTTCGCCCAGGTCGAAGCCGCGCAATTCGATGATCTCGACGCGCCCGGCCAGCGACTCGGCGGTCTGTCGTGAAAGTTCGGGCGAAGCGCTGCCAAGAATCAGGAACGTCGCCGGTTGCTCCGCGCGATCGGCCAGCACGCGGAGCACAGGGAAGAGGGCGGGCTGGCGTTGCGCTTCATCAATCACCACCAACCCCCGCAGACCCTGAAGTGCCGTCATGGGCTGATCAAGGAGATGGGCGATCACCGGATCCTCCAGGTCGAAATATTGGGGGTGTCCGGGCGGGATCATCTGCCGGGCGAGGGTAGTCTTGCCGCATTGTCGGGGGCCAAGCAGAGCCACCACAGGATTGCGACCCAGCGCTTTACGGACACGACCGAGATAACGTTCCCGAGGAACCATGCTTGAAATATTGCAGTGTCATTGCCGTATTTCAAGTGTTTTAGGGGCCTTGACGGATCCGGCGTGCCTCCAAGGGCTGGTGCAAGGCACGAAGATCTGGGTAGAAGACAATCCCGTCCTTCCCATGGAACGGCTCGGGCCGAAGGCACTGCCGGTTGGTTAAGGCAGCCGGTCTGCATCTGAATCGCGAGCGACAGCACCGAACAATCCTCGAATGACAGACTTCGTGGCTGCCCAGCCTGAAACGCCGTCAACTCGAGCAACTCCGCCGTGTCCAGGTGGCACACATGCAGCAACCCCCTCGCGACGAGATCGTGCATCGGCTGCGTCATTTCCAACATCACCAGGTCGCTGGTGTGCGCTTCCACTCCGCCCGCCAGCCAAGTTTCCAGCAACCCGCACCGGTGGAGATCAATTAGCAGGCTCGCGTCATGAATGACGATCTTCATGCCAGGAGCTGCAGCTGCTCCCGGAATTCAACCAGCGGCTGGTCCATAAGGTATGCGCCCTTGGACAGCGTGATTTCCTCGTTCGCCGCCGCGCGGAATACCAGCGACTTGAACCGTTCCGCCTGCTCCAGCACGGGATACACGCCCGGCTCGTTGCGGTCGTAGCCCCACTTGCGCCACAGGATAAAAAAACGTTGCAGGGTGCTCTGGCTCACCAGTCCCAGATGCCGCGCTCGCATCATGATGGCCTGGCAGGACATCCCGAAACGGACCTTCATTTCCACCAGTTCCCGGGCGGCTATCTGTTCCCGATGGCCGCCGAACGACTCCACAAACACCGACTCGGGAATCAGCAACGCCCCCGCAAGCGCATGGCAGAGCCGCTCCTGGTCCTTCGCCGAAAACAGCCGGTCGTGGAAACGCAGCACGAGATGGCCGAGTTCATGCAAGGCGGTGAGCCGCTTCCGGTCGCTAGGGCGCTTTTGGTTCAGCACCATCACCGGCGTCTCACCCGAATGACCCGCAAACCCCTCAAACGACTCCGGCGCATCCGCCTCAAACACCTTGATGCCCTGTTCTTCTAGCAACGCCACCACGTTCGGGATCGGGTCCAGCCCCAGCTTCCACGCATGGCGCAGCTTCACCGCCGCCGTGTCCACATCTCGCGCCTCATGCAACACAGAATCCGCCAACGGATTGCAGAACGCCACCGGCACATTCAACAGTTCCTCGATTTCCCGATACCGCTCAAGAAAATCCGTGGCCGACTCTCGGATAGCCGCCAGCGGCTTTGCTCCCAGCGACGCCCGTTTGCGGAACTCGATCGTCTCCAGCTTAACGGTGCTCTCGCGGAAGAAGAAATCAGGCTTCCGCCCGAGCGCGTCGCAAAGCACGAGCAACACTTTGGAATCGGGCATCATGCGGCCCAGCTCATACTTGTGCAGGGCGTTGTAACTGACCTGACCGCCCATTTTATCCGCCAAGGCGCGGAGTGACAGGCCGCGCATTTTGCGGGCCTGGGTAAGGCGTTGCGCAAAGGTCTGTTTCGGATCGTTCATAGCGTCGGTTGACAATATTTAGGATTAATCGGATTTTGTCAACCACTCAAAATCCCGGCCATCCGGTGGAATTCAGGCAAGCATGTAGGCTGGGAATTCGCTTCCGTTTGCCTAAGACCCAGTTGATCCGCTTGGATTCTTTCATTAATCCTCGTAATTGGACCTTGTTTGCTTGCGCTATCCGCAACGATATCCACAATATATTGCGGTGATTCCTTGAAAACCCAAGAAACACACAATTCAGCCTTGCTTAACGGTTGCGCTAACTAAGGCGTCTTTGAGCAACTTAGCCCATGGATCCGCCAGCAAATAGAGCCTGACCCTCTGCGCCCCAGGTTTGGACGGCTGGACAAAACCATCATCCCGCCACTTGTCCAGCCATTCGCGTGCCGTGGTTGAGGAAACTCCGAACCACTCGACCATGTCCGAGGGAGTGAATCCCAGGTTCTCCGGCTTCTCGTTCAATCCACGCACCATGAGACGCGTTAGCAGTTGCTGCTGGACCCGGCGCAATCGCTCCCAGGGAGGCGTTGGGCGGTTAGCGGGATCATGAAGCGCCACCGCTTGCAGCCGCAAGCTGTCTGCCGCTTTGGCCATGGTCGACATGAAATAGGCAAGCCATCGCGTGTGATCGGGGTCATGCCGGCCTTCGTAGTAGTTCACGGGCAAACCCATCTGTAAACTGTCGTAATAGGCTTGGAGGTCGGCGGTGTAATGCTCTTCGAGCGAAAGAAAACCGCGCATATCATATCCGCTACGCCACAATTCAGCCGTGGCCAGAGCCCGGGCCGTGCGGCCATTGCCATCGTTGAAAGGATGGATGCTGACAAACCGGTGGGCCAGTAATCCAGCTCGAACAGGCCCCGGCAATTCGGCTGCTGCCGCCGCCTGCCACCACTCGACCAGCTCACGCATTAATAATGGCACATCCCCCGGTATGGGTGGGGCATAGTCAATATGGCGGGTTGCCGCATCAACCACCGGACATTCATCCGTGCGATAGGTGCTGCGCGTGCCGCGCCGCCCATGCCCACGCACCAGCACGGCGTTACGGCTGCGGGTGGATGCGCTGATCAACGCGTCAATCAACGGAAGCCGAGCGGGCGTTTCGCGGAAGCGCGATTTAACGCGTTGGGGTTGCGGGCTTCTTTGTTTCGTTCTTGAAGCGGGCAACCTCGTCGGCAAGGCTTTTTCCGAAGACCGTCATAAAAGAACCTTCCACACTCAGGGACTGATTTTTAACAACATCCATGAGAAACGCCTGAAACCGCTGAGTGCCATAACTCGATCTGAGAAACTCGACCATGCAGCCAAACTGCGAGTAGAAAAAGGCTGTCTTGTTTGTTAACGGACAGGAGATGGCGGTTCCTTTTTCGCCACTGAACAACGTCCCGTAATCCACGGGTTCGCAGAAAATACCTTGAGCCACAGCTTGGTATACATCCGATTTCGCCGGATATATCCCGATCCCCACCTGTCCTGCGCAATCCATCGCGACTCCTTCGACGAGCCATCGGGGCATCTGGGCAAATCTCAGCGACGACATGTGCTGCTGCAAAAGGCCATGCGACATTTCATGGGTCAAGTACGTCCGGAGGTCAATTCGTCCTTGCCGCGCGTCTTCCTGAGCTCGCTTGGATACAAACACTCGCCCGTTCATCGCAATGAACCGGGCTTTGCCCCCGCTGAGCCGGCGGAATTCGGAGTCACTCTTGCAGAAGAATATTTCCGGTTTCGATCCGAATGACATGCCGTGATACTGTTCCTCCAGGGTGACCACATCGCTCAAATACGATAACTGAGGCAATTCGGGTTGGCCGTGATGATACACCACATAATTGCCGTGCTCTTCCCGGGAGAATCCCATAACAACAGGGGAGAATGGAAAGAGCCGCCCAAAGGAGAGTTCGTAGACGGCCAACGCCAAGAAAGTCGCAACGGACCCAGCCGCGACGAACCATTTCTTTTTGGTTTTGCTCATCATTGAGCGTTCAGTAGGCCGCCAATCGTCCAAGACCGCTGAGCAGATAGAGGGTGTTTGCGTCTAGGGTCGGTGTCGTGCGGGCACACTCGAATAGCGCCGGCCGTTCACCATCAGGTCCAGCTTGGTCACCAGTGTCCCGCCGCGCGATCCGGTCCAAATCTCGTTGCCTAACCAGACGCCCAGCACTTCGGTGGGCGGCGCCAAGCCGCGCTTGACCGCGTCTTCCAGGAACGCCTTCAGGTTGAGGCGCGGCGGAGCGCCCTGGAAAGCCTTGCGGCGATACTGGATTTCGCCCGCTCCCGCCGGGGTGGGGACGTGTCCATAATCGCCGTAGCCGTCGTTCAAGGATTGCACGTCCGCGGCTTGACCATACCAGTCGAGCCAGATCGTGATCCGCCCGGCCGGTTTCAACGGCAGCATCACCAGCAGATTGTGCGTGCCTTGATCGATTTCGAGCCGCGTCACCGCGTCCATTTCCAGCTCCAGGGACTTGAGCGACGTGATTGCGATGGGGGCAAAACCACCTTGCGGGGCGTCCGGCCACAGCACCATCGCCCCCAGGCCCACCCCGGCCACCGTGGGTTGTTTGCCGGCCGAAGCCCGGCAGTCCCAACGCCAGCCGTAGCTGCCATCGCGATGCCGGTAGATGCTTTGCTCGTAATCCGGCTTCGCTTCCGCGGCGATCTCCTTCATCGAAGTGAACAAGGCGAAATGGTCGGGCAGACGCAGCCAGGCTGAATCAAGACGCGGATTATCCCCTGGCCTCAGAATCTTCTCCTCCGCGCGCACGCGGGGCCACTCGACGCCGCGGGCCGGCAAGCGGCGCACGGTGAAGCGATTCACGCGTGCCCAATGGGCGTCGTTGGGCGCTCCGTTGTAGAAATGAAGGCTGGCCTTCGGATCGCCCCTTACGGGCAGATCGCATTCGCCCACGTCGCGCCAGTTGGGCCAGGACGCCGTGCGGAATTGGCCGCGAATCAGATTGCCCACCGCCTGCAGCCGCAGTTCGACCGTGTAGGCATCCAGGGGAACGATCGCCACGGTCCGCGCCTGGTCATTTTCCTCGCGTCCCATCACGATGGTGAGTCGGCCGGCCACGAGTTCCTGTCCCAGCTTCACCATGTTCGCGCCGTCGTAATACCAGACCAGGTTGGCCTGTTCCCAGCGGGCCGTGGGTTGGTTGCTGAAGGTTACAGAAATCTCCACGGGCGTTTCGGTCGGCGCGGGAATCGCATGGACCATGACGTTCTTCGCGTTGTTGCCACCACCCCACATGCCGCCGGGCTGAACGCGCACTTCGAGTCCGGTGGGACCCACCCGCCAGTTCGCCCGATCCTCGCGCTCGAAGGACCAGCCCTCCGCCAGGCGGCCGTTGAAATCATCGCGGATGATTAACTCGCTCGTCTCCTGCGCGGCCGCGCCGCCGGGGGCGATGCAGCCGAGCAACAGGGCCCCCGCCAGGATTCGGCAATGATTCGCTTGGTTCATATGTTTTCAGACCCATGGATAAAGGCCATCCTCCGGCCGGTGCGCCACCGCCCGAATGACCGCGCGGATGCCCGCCTCATGCCCCAGCAGCATGTTGAAGGCCTCGTGCGTGGCGTTTGCATCGTCGATTCACCCAAAGACTCCCGCCCGCGCCGGAGTCTGACAAAAAAAATGACTTTCCCACCCGAAAGAGCCAAGCGAAAACTCTCATGGGGTTGTTCCAGGATTTCGGGTCCCGGCGCCAGAAGAGTCCGCGGGGTGCATGGAGCCCCTCACGGGTTCAGCGCGACGATCTTGGGATGCGCCATGAACTCGCGCCCATTGAGATTTCCCACCGCATTGTAGAAACCCTCGTCACTCCAGAACACAAAGCCCGCCAGTTCGGAGAAACGGCTCTCCAGTTTCTTCAGCACATCGAAGCAGTCCCGCGGCGGATCGGATTTCCCGCGAATGCCCAGTTCGGCCCACCAGATGATTTTGCCGCAATCCTGCTTCTTTGTGACCGCCCAGTCGTATTCGTCGAACGGCAGTCCGGTGCCGTAGGCTGATTTTCCCAGCACATCCACGTAGGCATCGCCCGGATAGCACCGCTCCAACGCGCCGGTGTTCTGGGTGGTGTGATACGCCCAGATGATGTTGTCGAGCTTCTTGGTGTTCTGGAAGTAGTCGTGCACCAACCGGTAAAGCCGAATGATGGCATCGTGGCCCTGCTTGGCGTGCCACTTGTTCCGGTCATCGCTTTCCACGAAAGGCGTATAGACGACGGGAATGCCGCGGTCCCGCAGCCATTGCAGATTGGCGGCCATCCGGTCGAGCTGTTGGTGGAAGTTCGATTTGACCGGGTTTTCCCCGGTCGCGTAGATCCTTTCGATCTCGCAGGCATCATTCCATCGACCGCCGGCGGGGTTCGCGAAAAAGCTGTAGACACCGGCGATCAGGCCCCGGTCCCAGAGCTTCTTGACGCCCGCATTCCAGGCGGCATCGCTGAACGGGTTGTCGTCGAAGTCGTAGGTGATGCAGCCGTAGCGCGGCAGCTTGCCCGTGTGGTTACGGACCTTCTGGATCCAGTTGCTGGGGTGATCGATATCGGGATTCTCGTTGTGAACCCAGGTGGCTATCTGGCCGAAGAGGAAGGATCCGCGGCCTTGGGCCTTGAGATAGGCGAGCACCTTGTCTCTGGCGTGGGCGGAACGGCTGACGCTCGCGCCCGCGGGATTCTCGGCGGTGACGCGAGGATCTTGAGCGCGGGATCTGGCGAAGGCCGGACCAAATCCGGCGGCAGCCAGAAACCGGAGGAGTTGGCGGCGGGAGAAGTTCGTTTTCATGAGTTCAGCCCTTTGTGCAACAGGTCCGAGACTGTCCTGCCGAGCGGGACGCCACACAACTTTGACTGTCGAACGGCCAGTGCCATTATGCCATCGTCCAGAGTCAGTGTCGTTCTCACGGTCGTAATGTGCCCTCGTTAAATTTTGATGTCAATTCACGTGGAAGACACCATTTTAAGAGCACCATCTTTAGCCGTTCCATGCCTACCCCCAACGAAGAAGCCCAGTTCGCGCAGCGCCGGCATTCGTCCGGCCCCTTGCTTTCGCGGGACGGCAGACAGCGGTAACCCATCGCAGCAGGTCTTTACATCGGCGCCTTCGGCGTGGTGGTCAGCGGCGCGTACACCTTGGGCACCCGCACGCCGGTCAGCCCGTTGCTGATCTCGATGTGGTCCGGGTGAGAGTCGTCCACCTTCACGCCATCGAGAGCCTGCGGGCCGCGCCCGCCCATGAGATTGAAGGTCCGGGACGTGTTTGCCGGCAGATCCGTGCAGAACGCGATGCTGCCTTTGGAGCCGCCTTCGACCATCTCGATAGGCACTTCCTTGCCGGCGTCGTTCAGGAGTTGGTAATCGGCGGAGTCGACGTTCTGGTTGAGTTTGAAGACAACCACCTGTTCCGCGTAGCTCACACCGAAGTGTTCCTTGAGCACAAACTCCTGCTGGGGCTTCTGGCCCACACGGGAAGACAATGGGGTCGAGTCTAAACATGTGACCATTCGGCTCTTAACTCGACACCCCTGACACAACGGATGCAAGAGGGGGGGCTGACGACCACGCCGTGAGTTCCGCGCGGCCTCTGGCTCGCCGCTCGCGAGCCCCGGAGGCTGGGGCGAACCTTCGGGCTTCAATTGTCAAATGTATGGATCCGACCCCATTGCCTTCCCTTCTCGATGGCTCGGTGCGCTGGGTGCCGCAGCAGTTGATGTTCGAGCACTACGCCACCATCCCTCACGGGACGATCCGCGGTTATTGGTAGCCGCCGCTCGAAGATCTCCGGTTCTGGTTCTCCGACTTCGTGTGCGTCCGAGAGAATCGGGCGGCCGGAAGCGTCAATGCGAAGTTTTCTCGCTTGCAGGAGTCTTTGGCTTCGGCCGAGATGCCGGAGCCAGGGCCGCGCCAACAAACCCGCTGGTGATCTCCGATCGCTGCATCCTGATCACCGGGCCGCCGAGGACTTCGGCATCCGCTCATGTGCGGCATCTGCGCATCTCAATTGCCGAAGCAGGAAAAGTCTCCCCAGCCCAGGTCGTCAATGAAGGCCATCACGACATTGGGCTGGTGAGGTGGCGCGGCATGGGGCTTCGGCGAAGAGGCAGCCACGAGCAGGCCGGCAGCCAACCGGCACACGAGCGTCGATCGCCATTGGTGAAGTGGGTTCATTGCGGAGTCTCTTTTGGGTGCCGCGCGTTGCGGTCGGCAACTAGCGTTTGCCGTCCAACCACCCACACGTCTTACCTCGGTGGCACAAAGATGTCATGGTTCGGGGCGACGATTCTCAGCGGAAGATCGCGTCGAGGTCGACCCGCGTCCGGGCGCCCACATCTGCCAGACTTCGTTGCAACCGTAGGTATGGCCGAACGCACCGCTGAACAGCGACCAGTAGCAGAACCGCCGTGCATTTGGCTGCGAGCAGACTGTCGACAACCAAGATCAAGATCGCCACCGACCAAAGCCCTGTGTGAACCGCTTTCATGTCTTGCCTTACCAAAGGCAGTTCTATTCTGGAACGTCCTGGCGGGCTTCCGCGAGTTCAATCGTCGCCCTGGCATCTCAGGTCAAGGTTTTGTCCTCCGCGTGCAATCGCCCGTCCGGTACGCCGATGAACCGCTGGCCGCCACCGCCGTCAGGAATCAGATTTAGCCCATCTTCGTGTCGAAGTGGACACAGGCATCTTGCGGCCCCGGATGCCGAACAGACGAACAACGTGGTAAGCCACAAACCGAGCACCAAGAAACACATATGCCAGCGTAATCCACAGTGTCACATCCAGTGAGACGTGCATCGCGCGCAGGCTCCAGAATATGCCGTAGGCTGGGGCGAACACGATGCCTAACCCCAGCATCGCCTGCCACAACATCGCCAGCCCCGTGCCCCAAATCCGCACCCCATTCATGAGTTTCTCATTCATCGGCTTTGCCGTTCACTTGCGGACCGGTCAGAGGATGAGGTTGCGGTATTCCACGCTGGTCTTGTCGCCGCGCAGGTAGATCGGTTTAGGGCCGGCGTGAGGTCAACGACATCGAAGTAGGCGCCGGCCTGCGGCGGAACTTCGGCGAGTTCGAAGCTGCGAAAGCAGCGGGTCCACTGGTTCACGCTCGACGTCTCCGGGTCGATCCAGTTCGCCGACCACGCGGCATCGGGGGAGGCGGCAGCGCTATTCCAGCCCGCGACGGTATGGCCGGGGAGTGCCAGGTTACCGCTGTTGGTCACTAGGTTCGGCGCCGCGCCGTGGGTCTTGACGTGGTTCGTAGGCGACGAACCGCTGTCGTTGCCGTTGCCGTTGCAGATGACGGTGAAGGTAGTGCCCGACGCCAGCAGTATGTCCGGCAGGAACTCCTCTCCACTGGCGTAGGCGGCTGCTGTGGTTGTCCGACATTCGGCAACCTTGTTCGAATTGATGAACCGCAGATGGCATTCGTGTCCGGCAGCCGTCGAATTTGACTTTTCCCACATCCTGAGACCGAACATCGGGTGATGGATGGCTTCTCCATCGCTCTTGGCCGGCAAGTTCATAGGCCGGTTGTACTCCATATACAGCGGCGGGTCATGCGCATCGAGGTGATTGATGGGCGAGAACTCCTCGTAAATCGTCCGATACTTGCTCTCGTAGTTGAGACCGCGCACTCCGACGTGTTCCAGCTCCGGTCGTCGGATCATGGCGCACGTTAACCGAACACCGTTCTTGCCCACCACAGCAAAACTGCCGAAAGCCATGCCAAAACTGCCGGCCCGACTCACGCGCGGACTGGTGTGCCTGCCGACGACCTCGAACCGGCAAACGAGTTCGGGAAGCGATTCGCATGGCTGCATCCCGCGATGTTATTGAGATGCGGGTCGAAGCCTCCCTTATACCAGCCGGTGCGGTCGAGGTTATCCGGACTGAGCGCCACCATCCCGATGGGCGTTGTGGCCCCCGGGAACAACATCCAACGCTTCGATTTGATTGCCGTCCCTATTTTCGGATCCACGTAATCCACAGGTGCTTTTGCGTGGATCAGGTTTGTGTGGGAGGCGAGGCATAGGGCCCCGACCTTCACGCACCAAAAGAAATAAGCCAACTCTGGTTTATCGCGGACCGACACGGAGCGACGGCGATTCCTGGGACTGGTGGCGCATCGGGAAGGGCCGGTTCGACTGGTGAATTGGAAACGCTTGGCAGCCGTTGCTGGCGGATTTGAAGCGAAAATTATCAAATGCATTGACTCGACCCCAATGTTATCTGGGGGATTGAACCATCGGGAGCTGGCGGTTGCCTTGGGGTTGGGCACGCAGGCGGCAGTGAGCCTGCAGTTTGGCCAAGTGGAGGCGGGAGCTCCAGCCGGATTCATCCTGGCGAAAACAGACAACGCGGATCGACGCCGGCCTGGAGCAGAACGCTAACTATTAATTTAAGGGCAGACCCCAAAAGGCGACCCCCGGCATCAATAGCGAGGGAAATGCCCACTTCGACATGCAGACATTTACGCTGCCATCTGCGTTTGCGACCGAGACTCTCGATTCGATCGTATTTTATTCGCAGGGCGGGCACCCACAGGGCAAGGCCTTCCTTGCCGCGGCAACCGTTGCCTCCAATTCCGGCGCGGTTCCCGAGGGGGGAGAGTATTGCCTGGTGATGGGCTTATTGACGATTGTTGGCTGCCAGTTTTGGCTGAGGCGGGCGGCAGTGACGGGGAACTGATGCTGAGTTCGGGCCATCTCCGGCTCTGGATGCGGGTATTCTGGGGCGAAGATTTTCAGGTTCTTCAAGCGATACCTCCGAAGCAGAGGTATTTGATTTCCAGGTATTCCTCGATGCCGTATTTTGAGCCTTCGCGGCCAATGCCGGAATGCTTGACGCCGCCGAAGGGCGCCACTTCGTTGGAGATGACGCTGGTGTTCACGCCGACCATGCCGTAATCGAGGGCTTCGCCGACTCGGAAGCAGCGCCCGACATCGCGACTGTAGAAGTAGGCGGCGAGGCCGAACTCGGTGGCGTTGGCGAGGGCGACCGCTTCGGCCTCGTTCTTGAAACGGAACAGGGGCGAGACTGGGCCGAAGGTTTCCTCGCGGGCGCATTGCATATCTGGCGTGACATTGGCAAGGACTGTCGGTTCGTAGAACGTGCCGCCGAGGGCATGGCGTCGTCCGCCGAGGAGCAATCGGGCTCCTTTCGACAGGGCGTCGGCGACGTGGGCCTCGACTTTGGAGAGGGCCTGTGTATCGATGAGGGGGCCTTGAACCACACCGGCCTCGATGCCGGGGCCGACCTTCATCTGGCTTGCTTTGTCCACCAATTTTGCGGCGAAAAGGTCATAGATCTTTTCCTGGACGAGGAAACGGTTGGCGCAGATGCAGGTTTGACCGGTATTACGATATTTCGAGGCGATGGCGCCTTCGACTGCGGCATCGAGGTTGGCATCTTCGAAGACAATGAACGGCGCGTTACCGCCGAGTTCGAGCGAGACTTTCTTGATGGTGGTTGCGCACTGCGCCATCAGGAGACGTCCCACTTCGGTTGAGCCCGTGAAGGAGAGCTTCCGAACGATGGGATTTCGGGCTAACTCACCGCCGATTTCGGCGGCGTGGGAAGCGCTGCCTGTGACGACGTTGAGGACGCCCGCCGGGAATCCGGCGCGCTGGGCCAGTTCGGCGAGTGCCAGCGCGGTGAGGGGTGTTTGCTCAGCGGGCTTGACCACCACGGAGCAGCCGGCCGCCAGGGCGGCGGCGATTTTGCGGGTGATCATGGCCGCCGGGAAATTCCAGGGCGTGATGGCGGCGCAGACACCGACCGGCTGCTTGATGACGATGAAGCGTTTATCGGCCTGGGTGGGGGTCAGCGTGTCGCCGCAGATCCTCTTGGCCTCTTCCGCGAACCACTCGATGAAACTTGCCGCGTAGATGATCTCGCCGCGAGCTTCAGCCAGGGGCTTGCCTTGTTCGCTGGTCATGATCAGGGCCAGATCTCCCGCATGCCTCAGCAGGAGGTCAAACCAGGCGCGCAGGCGCGCGGCGCGTTCCTTGCCGGTCAGGGCGCGCCAGGCGGGCCAGGCGGGCCAGGCGGTATCGGCGGCATCGATGGCGCGACGGGTTTCATGGGCGCCGAGGTCGGGCACGCGGGCCAGGCAGTCGCCGGTGGCGGGATTGTAGACGTTGAAGAAAGCCGCGTTGTCCGCATCACACCAGGCGCCTGCGATCAGGGCCTGCGTTCTGAGGAGGAGTGGATCGTCGAGTTTCATGGTCCGCGCATCCACCAACCGATGGCCGCATTCACCCTCGATCGATGGGATATGATCATTGTCGAAATTTTGTTGTATGTCGTGCAGAAGCCTGCCCAAACGGCAGAGGATGGTCAAGGCGCGCATGATTGGATCACCGCGTGACGAGGGGGTGGGCTGTTGCAGGTGGACATCGGTTTTGGCGCCCGGCTTCGTGCGCAGCTTTAGCATTGTGCCGGTGACTCAATGTCATGTAAATTGAGGGGCATTCAGCCAGTGAATGTGTTGATCCTTCAATTCATGGTGGCGGACAACATCCAACGATGGGAGGAGGTTTATGACCCAGTTCAGTGTTAATCCCGGTCGGTTTGATCCCTACAAGAACTTCAAATTCCGGGTGAAGTGGGATGGAAGATACGTGGCTGGGGTGAGTCGGATGAGCGCGCTTCGGCGCGTCACCGAGGTGTTGGAGCATCGTGAGGGGGGCGATCCGAGCATTTCCAGACGCAGCCCCGGGCGCACCCGCTACGAACCCATTACACTCGAACGCGGGATCACTCATGACACCGAGTTTGAGAGGTGGGCAAACAAAGTTTGGAATTTCGGATCGGGCTTAGGCACCGAGGTGTCGCTGAAGGATTTCCGGAAAGACATCCTCATAGAACTATATAACGAAGCCGGTCAGAAGGCGATCGCTTACAAAGTGTATCGTTGCTGGGTGTCGGAATACCAGGCGCTGCCCGAGCTGGACGCCAACAGTTCCGCCATCGCGATCCAGCGTATTGTCCTTCAGAATGAAGGTTGGGAACGCGATTACGAGGTCCAGGAACCCGCTGAAGAATCATTTGTCGAACCCGCCTGAGGGAAAAATTCAACGATGCCTGTTATGCCGCTGAAAGGAGCATTGGCGCTAGTGAATGCGCAAGGGGCCACCACAAGGCGGTTTGATTTTGCCCTGAATCCAGAGCAAATCCACCGGCGCATACATTGGCCTGAAGCAGGCGAGGCTCCGGGTCATTCGGCGCCCCGCGAACGGCTTTCGTTCAAGCTCATCTTGGATGCGATGGACGTCCTCCAACAATCCGGTGAGAATCCCGGGGTTTTGGAGCGGGGCATTCGCCCGCAGTTGGCCATGCTCGAATCATTCATCCGGCCTTTGAAGACTCGGCCGGAGGAGGCGCGATCCCAGGAGAGTGTGGACACGCGGATTCTTGCGCCAACCTTGGTGTTTCTGTGGGGGCGAGAACCGGCCATCCCCGTCTGGATGGTGAGTCTGAATGTGCGCGAGGAACTGTTTGATCCAATGCTGAATCCGCTGAGAGCTACCCTCTGGTTGGAATTGGAGGCAATGACACAACGATCTACGGATCAGACAGGAGCGCTATTTGACTAAAGCGGTCGGGATTTGGGTATCCCTGGACTTATTGTGGTCAGACGACAAGGTTTTATCGGTGCGCAGTGGACTTAATATTTATAAAATGGCGAACACAGGCTTGGTTTGGCGAACAATCGGAGGTCCTATGGATAACCCAATAACACGACGAACATTTCTTGGAACAACAGTGACCGCGGGAGGCGCCTGGTATGCCTCGAAGGTCTTGGCTCCTTGGGCCTTTGCCGCCAGTCGGGAGGACTGGCCCAAGTTGCCGCCCGTTCGAATCTATAAAGTGTACGCGGGCCGGACCGGCGACATGTATCTCGCGCATCCGACCGAGGAACTGGCGAAGTTCGAACAGTACTTTGCGGACATCGAGAAGAAATGCGGTGACATCAAGTTTGTGGGGGGCGACATGATTCCGCCGGCCAACGTGGATGAATTGGCCGAAAAAGTGCGGGCTGCGGATGCCGTGATGCTGGTTCATCTTTCCGCGCATGGGGGTGATGCCCCGGTGCTGGGCAAGCTGATTGATGTGGGATTGCCGACGGTGTTGTTTTCGCAACCGTTCAGCGGACATGGCTGGATGTATTTTCCGCAATGGCACAAGCAGGGCAAGAAGGTTGTTCTATTGCCGACCAGCGATTGGACGGAGATAGACCGTCTGGTCGGGCTGCTGCGCGTGCCGGCCTGGCTCAAGCAGACCCGCATCATAGCCTGGGGTCCACCGCAGGGGACCGCGGGCGCGTGCTCGGCCGAGCAGATCAAGAAGCGATTCGGGGCGGAGCTGGTGTCGGTCAGCAACGACCGCGTCCAGGAGATGATGAAGGCGATTGATCCCAAGGCGGCTGAAGCCGAGGCGGAGGAGTATTGGATCCGGCAGGCCAGGGCGATTGTTGAGCCCACACGGCCGGAGATTATTGAATCGGCGCGATTGTTTTTGGCCATCAAGGAATTGATGATTCAGGAGAAGGCGCAGGCCGTGACGAGTTCGCATTGCATGGGCAATCCGCGCGGTTGTCTGACATTCAGCAAGCTGAACGACCTGGGATTCGTTGGCGCCTGCGAAGGGGACATGGACTCGACGCTGACGATGCTGATGTTTGCCTATGCCTTCCGGGTGCCCGGATTCATCACAGATCCTGTCATTGACAAGGCGAAGAACGCCATGGTGCACTTCCACTGCACCAGCGCGACGAAAATGGACGGTCCCCAGGGGCAGCGGTTGCCCTTCACCATTCGAACGCAGACCGACAGCAAGGGTGGCGTGGCTTTGCAGGTGGAAAACCGGGTTGGCCAAGCCGTGACATGCGCCAAGCTTGTGGACCTCAACACCATGCTCATCACTCCCGGCAAGATCATCGAGACCAGCACCAGTCCGCTCGCGTGCCGGACCCAGTTTGCGCAGAGCGTGCCGGATGCGCGGCGTCTTTTCCTGAATTGGGGCGAGAATGTGATCCAAGGCGGCGTAATGACCCTGTTGCACCGCGTGGTTTTTTACGGAGACTACATGAGCGAGATCCGGGATCTGGGTGATCTGATGGGTTTCAAAGTCATCGAGGAGGGCGGGGTGGCCTAGTGTAGTTTTTGCGAAATACGATGCATTCTGTGGCCAGGAAAGGCAATGAATTTTCCCCAGGAACCGGAGCACGATTCCACAATACGGATTGCGAATTGCGGAAGGCGGAAGGAATTGAAGCAAACACAATTCATGGGCGGCGAGCAAGATGGAGCGGCGCAAGAAGGTTTCCATGTTCCCTCTGGAACCGATGGGTGTGAATCCTGTCCGGAGTTGGCTTCGGCTGAATTAATACGACGGACCTTGGGGGGATTGCATGCGCCTCGAGTTCCGATCGGGCCGCTGGCTGTGCATTATTGCGCCCGGTTGGCGGGGGTCTCGATTCGGGAATTCTCGACCAGCAGCCGCGTGATGGTTGATTGCATTCTGCGGTACTACGAAAGGTTCCGTCCGGATGCAGTTTGGCTATCCGCCGACACGTGGGTGAGTGCGGAGGCAATGGGCGCGACGGTTGGGGCCTTGGCGGATGACCAACCCTTGGGAGGCCTTGGGGGACCGCGGATTCGGAGAGCGGCCGACATTGATTGCATCCCGCCACCCAGGGTGGAATCACAGGGGAGGTATCCTTTGATGCTTGATGCGCTGGCTCGACTGGCAGAGCGGCTGGGAAAGGATGTTTTCATTGTGGTTTGTTTTGACCAATACCCATTCTCCCTGGCGGCGGCCCTGATGGGCATCAATGAAATCATGGTGAAAGTGATCGAGGACCGGCCTGGGGTGGAAGCGCTGATGGAGCGTTGTTTGGAATACGGACTGGCGTATGGCCGCGCCCTGAGTGAAGGCGGGGCCGATATGTTGAGCGGGGGTGATTCTCCGGCGGGTCTCTTGGGTCCGCGGATTTACCGCGAGCTTGCGCTACCTTATGAACAGCGGTTGATTGCCGGATTGAAACGGACGGCTCGGCAGCCGATATCGTTGCATATTTGCGGCAACTCGCTGCCGATGCTTGGCAGCATGGCTGAGTCGGGGGCCGATGTGCTGGAAATCGATCACCAGGTCGATTTGGCCCACGCCTGTCGGATGGTCAGTCCTCAGTTGACACTTTGGGGCAACCTGGATCCGGTCTCGTTGTTGGCGAATGGAACCGCCGCGGAGATTCGCCAGGCGGCGCTGCAGGCGATCGCGATCGCAAGAGCTTACGGGCGACGGCGCTTTGTGCTCAGCTCGGGTTGCACACTGGCGATGGAAACGCCCGAGGAAAACCTGGACGCCTTGTTCAGGTGCGAATACTGAAATCCAATTATAATCTAAAAGTCTGCGCAAGAAAAACGCCGGAAAATTTTTGCCCAAGCGCCAAGACGGATATTGCCAAAATTGAATGCATCATCAGGTCTGCCATTGAAGGCCGGGTTCCCTGACCCGGCGGTTGCTTGTGCGCCGTGAGAGGGAGATTCGGACTATGGATTTTTACTGTCGTTTGCTGCAAACGGCTTGAAGAAATCGATCGGGATCGGCACGAAGGTGGTCGTGCTGTGTTCGCTCGAGATCTCGCGCATGGTCTGGAGATAGCGCAACTGAAGGGCGATGGGTTGATGGCTGATCATTTCGGCGGCCTGCACCATTTTTTCTGCGGCCTGGAATTCGCCTTCGGCATTGACGATTTTGGCGCGGCGTTCGCGTTCGGCTTCGGCTTGTTTGGCCATCGCGCGTTTCATGCTGTCCGGCAACGCAACATCTTTGACCTCGACCGCCGTCACTTTAATGCCCCAGGGTTCGGTTTGGCGGTCGATGATTTCCTGAAGTTTCTGATTGATCACATCGCGTTGGGAGAGCAGATCATCGAGGGGAGCCTGGCCCAGAACGCTACGAAGCGTCGTCTGGGCAATGAGCGATGTGGCTTTCAAGAAATTCTCGACTTTCACCACGGCCGCGACCGGATCGACGACGCGGAAATAGACCACAGCATCCACGGTGGCCGGGACGTTGTCTCGCGTCATAATTTCCTGGCGGGAGACATCGATCGTCACCACACGCAGGTCCATTTTCACCATCCGATCGACAAAGGGGATGAGGAAGATCAATCCCGGTCCTTTGGCGCGAAGCAACTTGCCCAGCCGGAAGATGACGCCCCGTTCATATTCGCGCAGGATCCGCAGGGCCTGGGGAACCAAGATGGTCCCGAGGGCGATCACCGGGACTAACCACGAACTCCATGTCAAGAAGGTTGAAAGTAGAGTGTTCATAATCGTCTCGCCGCTGTCGGTCTTACCTTTAAGGTCAAGCCGGAGAACGCGACAATTTCGACCGGCTGGTCCGTCTCAATCGGCTCGTCGCTGACCGCATTCCAAAGTTCGCCATCCACAAACACCTTGCCGCCTTTTGGATCGATGCGGGCCAGGGCGGGCGTGACTTTGCCCAGGAGGGTTTCGAGGCCCGTTTGTGGAGGCAGGCGTTGCGCGCGCAATCCGGCTCCGATCGCAAACAGAAAGAACAACGCGGTCACGACCGTTGCCGGAATGATGATCGCAAGCGATAACCGGAATACCGGTTCCGCGCGATCGAACAACATCAGCGCGCCAATCAGAAACGCAATAATCCCGCCGACAGTTAGAATTCCATGGGTCGGCGCAAACAAATCCGTAATGAACAGACCAATGGCGAGAAGGATCAGCGCCAGGCCCGCGATGTTTATCGGCAAAATGGCGGCCATGTAAAGCACCAGCACCAGCGCGATGGTGCCGACGACGCCCGGCAGGAGGGCGCCGGGATTGCTCAATTCTCCGATGATGCCATAGATGGCGATGAGCATAAGGATGAACATCACTTCCGGACGCAGCAACCGCAGGACCTTCTCCCGGGCGGACATCGGGACCTCAATCACTTGCGCTCCAGCACTCCGGAGGATTTTGCCGTTAATTTCCCGGCCGTCCATTTTCCCGAGTAGTTCGGGCAGGTTGCCGGCCATGAGGTCAATCACGCCGAGTTCCAGGGCTTTTTCGGCGGTGAGAACCGCGCTGTCCTTGACGGAGGACTTGGCCCACTCGACGTTTCGATGGCGTTTGGCGGCGATAGCCTCGATAAAACCCATGGCATAGTTTTCGTGTTTTTGCTTTGTGGTTGCGTCCAGTTGGGTCTCGCCGGGGGTATCACCTCCAAGGGCCACGGGATGGGCCGCACCGATGCTGGTGGCTGGGGCCATGGCGGCGAGGTCTGCCGCGAGGGTAATGAAACAGCCCGCGCTTGTTGCTGTCGCTCCCTCCGGCGCCACGTAGACCACGACCGGCACGGAGGCGGATAGGAATTGTTGGACAATGACTTTGGTGGATTCGAGCAAGCCGCCGGGAGTATCGAGCTGAATGACCAGGCACTGGAACTGCTGCTCGGCCGCTCGTTCGAGGGCCCTCGAGATGTAGATAGCCGTCGCCGGACCAATGGCGCCTTCGATTCGGATCAGACCTGCTCGATCGGCCGGCCATCCCTGCACCGCCCAGAGGAGCCCTGCCGCGATGACAAGCATACGCTGCATAAGAACCCCATTGTGAATCACAATAACCGCAAAAACAGGAAGCGCAAAGCAAATCACCAACGGATTCAGGATTGCGGCCTAAACGATTGTCAGTGTCATAACGCCTGGTCAGGAGAGCCAGCGGAGAATGCTGGCGGGCTGGATGCCTTTACGGAGCGGTCCCTTGACGCTGAGCGTGGTTCTCGGGAATGGAAGGTCGCTCAAGCTGTCGGTCTCAGGGCCGGAGAGGGCAGGGGGTTACCAGGGATTGTGTGTTTTAAGCCACTGTTGGGCGGTTGCCTCGATTTTATGCAGTTCGTCTTTGATCTGGCGCAAATCGCATGGTTCACCGCGAAAGACCAGTTTGTAAGTGTCCGGATCCAGGCTCCGTTGAAAGGTGTCTTGTTTATAGCCCAGCATCGTGCCTTGGGGCATGATACTGAAGTCGATGTAACTGGGGGTTTGCATGGTGCTCAGCCAGTCTTCGAAATGCTCATCGGGAGCATCCAGGCTTCTGCGCAATTTGCGAACCTGGAGCAATGAGTTTTCGGTGAGTTTGAGTTCAGTGCGGAGCTGATCGCCTCGAGCTTTGGATTCGGGACGTGCGGGCCACAAGAGGCGGGAAGCGTTGCCTGCGGCCGTCAAGAGGGCATGGACATAGAAAAACGATTTTTCCGGATCCAGCCCCTGCAGACTGGATCGAAGCTGGTCATAGGCGAGTCTGGCGAAGTGACATTGCAGCCGGAGTTCTTCGAGGAACTTGAACAGGACTTGGTTGTTCATGACGGATTCCATACGCATGTAACAATATGCCTTGCCGGGCTGTCGGAGCAATACGCAAGTTGAGATCAGGGGTGTTGTTGGGCTTTATGGGGATCGAGATTTCAGAGATCGATTGCAGATTGCGGTTGGTTTTTAAGGGCTTGCCGGTTGTCAAAATGGAGGCCTTGGATCGGTTCTTAGTCGTGGGGCGCCGGCAGCAGGCCGAGTTCAGCCAGAGAAGCCCATGGGTCATCAGCATGACCGCTGAGGGCGCGGAGCATGAGGAACCGCGTGTGGGCAGGGGCGGCGAACTTGACGGTCTTCAGCGAGTTATCGGCGGGGAATTCGCCTTGGCCGGCGGGCGCGCCCCAATTCCGGCCGTCGGTGCTGATGAAGACCTCGTAGCGTTTGATCCAGCCGTTGCGGTTGCCATCCTGGCGCGGGAGCACGGTAATGCCTTCGATCGGGGCGGGGGACTCGAATTCGACGACCAGCTCGTGGGGAAAACCTGGCGCGTGGTCGCCCCAGGCGGTGTGCCAGATCGTGTTTGGATCGCCATCGATGGCCTGGCTGCCCGCATAACCGCCCTGCTGGCTGTTGGTGCGGCGGACGCGCGCCCCGGTTTTTTCCATCAGCGTGAGGTCGCGGAACAGCATTCGCACCTGGGTAGCGTTGAGTGTTGTCTTCGGCTGGAAACGGTTGCTCGCGGCATAGGCCAGCAGGCTGGCTCGAAGCTGGCGCGCGGCTGGGCGCTGGCCAAGGTCGCTGTCAAGATCGAGTCCGCAGATGAGCAACTTGCCTTTGCCGATCTTGGCCTCGAAGACGAGGCCGAGTTTGCGGCATAAATTCCAGTCGTCAATCACCTGGACAATCGGTTGGAGGTTATGCGGCAGGCTGTCGAGCACAAAGGGCTTGGAACGGTTCTGCAAATCCTGCCATTGCCAGTCGGCATGAAAGTCGGTCGGGAACTGGGCGAAGGCGGGATGTTTGCGATCGAGCAGAAGACCGAGGGTATGCTGCGGTTGGCTGGGGAACCAGAGCTTGTTCCAGAAGATCGGATCGAAGCGCCCGACGGTTTTGCCGGCGATACGGCGTGGATCCGCAAGCAACACCACCCGATCGCCCTTCTCGAGCGCGGTAATCGTTGCGTCGTCGAACTCCCTGGTGATGGTGATGTTCGCCGACGTCCTTGTTGAGGTCACTGGCGCATACACCCAGAAGTTCCAGTCATTGACAAAGCGCGTGCCTGCGAGAAAGACCTCGAGGTTCAGCGCCGCGGCTTCCTGGAAGCGCGCGAGGGGCAGATCGATTTCACCAATCCGGGTGAGCTGGCCGGTGGGTAGGGTTGCCGGGGCGAGATTGCCCTCGGCGTAGGTCCTGCCGCCCGGCTCTCGGATCCGCCACCGGACGATGGCATTTCCCAAGTCACGGGCGCCAAAATGAGCGATATCGATGAGGGCCTGGAAGGTTTCGTCTCGAGTCCAGAGTCGCTTGGACAACCGCGCCAGAGGCACGGTTTCGTCGCAGAATCGCCGGTATTCAGTTGGCGTGATGTAGCCTTTCTCCTCCCAGAACGCGTCGAGCACACCGACCAGGGCGGTGCCTTGTCCGGGGAAATCGTGCAGGTCGAGCAACTGAAAACCGGCCCAGCCTGGGGTGCGGAGGCAGGCTTCGATTTCATCCTTGTAGAACAAGGCCTGAAGCCGGCCTGAGGCTTGAAGAAATGCCTTGGCCTGGCGGGACAGCCCCGCGGCGGCCATGAAATCGCGAACAATCTCGAAGTTCTTCGCCTTGAGCGGGCCGCGGTATTTCGAGATCTCGTCGAGGTTCGGAAAGACACAATACTGGCCAATTTCGTGGCTGACGACGGGCCGGTCGCGTTTCGCCAGAAACGCGCGATAATCGGTGTCATTGCGACCGTTCAAAGCCGAGTGCACGGGATAGGCCCGCGAGTCGGCCGTGACATCGAATTGGTTTTCCGGGATGCTGGGCCAGCCGGAGCCGGCCGTGTAAAGGCGGCGCGGATCTTTGAGCTTCCAGAAATCCACGAAGCGACCCAGGAATTTCTCGTAGTCCGGTCCGCCCGGCTCGTTGCTGGCCGCCATGAGCAGAAAGGAAGGATGATTCCCATTGGCCGCCACGATGCGATCGCTTTCCTCGTAGATCCATGGATCGAGGGGGGTGTTTTTATTGAATTGAGACGACCACGCCGAGCATTCGATTTGGAAGTAGAAGCCCATTTCATCGGCCGCAACGAAGGCCGCCTCCGGGGGACACCACGAGTGGAATCGGAGGTGATTCAGGCCGTGCGCCTGGGCAATGCCCAGAATGCGTTTCCAGGACGCGGCATCCGTTGGCGGGTAGCCGTGTTGCGGAAAAATACAGCACTCGAGGGTGCCTCGGAGGAAGATCTTGCGACCGTTGATGGTGATTTGCCGGTCCGCAACGCCAATGTCGCGCAATCCGAACCTGACGGCCTGGGGGGGCACGAAACCCGGAATCTCGATCGTCAGTTCATGGAGCGACGGGCTATTTTCGTCCCAGAGGGGCGCCTCCGATCCCAGCTCATAGGTGAACTCGATCTCGCCCCCATCTTCGGTCCATCGCACCGGAACGGACAGGGGATCGGGCCCCGGGGATTTCTGATCCCCAAGGCTGCGGGCCATGGCTTGGAGAGTCCCGGAGCCGGCTTGGGCGGTGGCGTTTCCAAGTTTTACGGCCACCCGTGCCTGACGTCTTGCGGCGTCGGGAAAAACGCGGATATCGGCAAACCAAAGAGGCTCTGTGGCGGCGATCTCGAGACGCCCCGCGACTCCGTTCCAATTACCCTGCGTGTGATCGGAGATGCTGTGGGCATCGGGCCCCACCGCGATGTGCTGGCGATTGTCCACCCGCAACGTGAGCCGATGACGGCCCGGTGCGACGCCGGTGCCAAGATCATATTCATGCGGAGTGCCCAGAGCATCCTGGGCGCCGATCCTCCGGTTATCGAGCCATAATGTCGTAGTCCAATGAGCGCGTTCGAAGCGCGCAACAAGCCTTTTGCCGCGCCATTTTTCGGGAATCACGACCTGTCGCTGATACCAGGCGACGCCCACGTAACTTTTATCCGGCTGAAGCCAGAACGGGACTCTGACATGGCCCGGCTGGCGGTAACGGGCATAACGCTCGGCGGTGAACCAGGAACGTTCATTGAGCGAACCGGTCCATACGGTGTTGGTGGAAATGTCATCGCCATAACCCCGTTCCTGGAGCGAGCCCGGAAGCTGAATCGTGTTTGACAATGCGCGATCGAACCAACCTTCTTGAATGCCGGCATCGGCGCGGTCGAGCTGGAAACGCCAGTTTCCGGCCAGCGAAATGGTTTTCTCGGCCGCAGCCCATAGGTTATGCCCCAGGGCTGTTGCCAGGAGGACAAGGAAAAAGACAGACGCGCGCATTCTCATAAAATCAAAGGCAGGAATTGCGACTCGGAAAAGACCGGGTGTTGGCATGGAGACGTTCATAGGCAATCGGTGAAAGGTTAAAAGACTTCCCGGACGACTTCCATTCCAAATTCCGAGATAGATGCGACCATGGCATTCGAGGAGGAACCAGACTGCTTAACGGCGAGTCGGAACTTCAACCTAAAAGAACTTCTGTCCCAAGCTCCATTCCGCTGGGCTTCCTTCGGCATGATAACCGAACGACAACTGCTTGCGCTGATGGGTGACTTGGAATCCGACCGTGTTGAACGCACAGAGTCGGTCAGCGACATGGAGAAATTCAGCATCGCCTCCTGTCCGCTTCAAAGGGCAGGTGTGGATTCGTGTCGGACCGCGCCGCGCCGTTGCCTCGGAGAGCGAGGAACGCCGCCTGACTGAGCGCCGCGTCTCGCACGCGCGCACGTTCGACGCCCGCCCCTGCCGCGACAGCTCTGTGACCGATCTCGCCGCCGACCTCTTCCTCACCACTTATCGTCAGCAGGCCGTCGCCGAGGACGTAATCGCTTCGAACCGCCGTGAGTTAAAACAGCAACTGGCTGCACTCCGTTTCTTCGACATCGCCAACGACTGCCCGACCCACGCTGGCATTCTTCTCTTTGCCAAGAATCCCCGCTTCTACTGGTTCTACGATCGTATCGAAGTCCAGAACCCCGGTTCGCTTTATGGCGAAGCCTCTCGCGAGAACTTCCCGCGTCAGAACGCCTATCGCAATCCGGTCATTGCCGAGGCGATGAAAACACTTGGATACGTAAACCGGTACGGTTCCGGGGTCGAACGTGCGCAGGAAGCGCTGAAGACAAACAGCAATCCTCCGGCAGCCTTTTCCTTCGAGGATACCTACTTCCTCGTTACAGCGAAAACTCGCCCATGAGAACCATCACCTTCTTCAACAACAAGGGCGGCGTCGGTAAAACCTCGCTCGTCTATCACCTGAGTTGGATGTACGCGCAGCAGGGGCTGAAAGTCTTGGTGGTGGACCTCGATCCGCAGGCCAACCTTACCTCCATGTTTCTCGATGAAGAGATGTTGGAGCACCTCTGGCCTGATGGCGAGCATCCCGAGACCATTCTTGGCAGCCTCCGCCCCATCATCCGAGGGATTGGCGACGGAAAACCGCCGCACCTCCAGCCGGTTCCCACTACTGCCTCCCTATTTGCTTCCCCCATCTCGCTGCTGGTTGGCGATCTTGGCTTGTCCGCATTCGAGGATAAACTCAGCGCGAGTTGGCCGCTGTGCAATGACCGCGATGAAAGCGCCTTTCGCGTCATTTCCGCATTTCATCGCATGATTGTCTCTGCCGCCACTGAGGCCGGTTCGGATGTCGTTCTTCTGGACGTCGGCCCGAATCTTGGTGCCATCAACCGGGCAGTCCTCATTGCCGCCGATCACGTTGTCATTCCGCTCGCCCCCGATCTCTTTTCCATGCAAGGACTGCGCAACCTCGGCCCCGCCTTGCGCCGCTGGCGTGCCGAGTGGGATGAGCGGCTCCCCAAAAACCCGGCTTCGGACCTGAATCTGCCCACGGGCACCATGCGCCCCGCCGGCTATATCTTTATGCAGCATTTTGCGAAGGACCGCCGTCCGGTTAAGGCCTTTGACCGATGGATGCAGCGCATCCCGCGCGAATATCGGGTTTCAGTGCTCGATGAATCCGACGGCGGGGAGGTTCAGTTGGACGCGGATCCCTATTGCCTTGCCAAGCTCAAGCACTATCGCAGCCTCATGCCCATGGCGATGGAAGCGCGGAGACCGATGTTCGTTCTCAAACCGGCGGATGGAGCAATTGGCGCGCATACCTATGCCGTGCAGGAGTGCCGTCAGGATTTTGAACAATTGGCCAAACAGGTCGCATCCGTTTGTGGCGTCGGCGTTCGCACGGCAGCGGAATCCAGCCCTTTTTATTCCCCGAAAAACACGGTCTCCGCACCGCAGAGACACCGCTGAGATTAGGCTTCTGGGCTCTCAGGAAACCGTTGAAATCCGTCAAAGTGTGAAAGGTCAGAAAGACCTTTGGCGATTTTACGCTTTCGCGCATTTCCAGAATGGTGTGCGAGAGTGGTTTTCCAGGACTCACTTGCATTGGCGGTTGCCCGGATCCAAGCGGAAGCGTTGAAAACCATGGCCGATGCGGTCTGTTCGGGGCTTGACGTTGGGGACGTTCGGAAGCAAGGTTTTTTTCACGAATGCCGTATCCATTTCTCAAAGTCACATCGAACAAAGGAATTCGCATGCCGCAATCCCCGAATAGTGAAGCGCCCCATCCGGCAGGTCTGAGCCGCAGGGGGCTCATGAAGAGTGCCATGGGTTTGGCTGCCATGGGAGTCGCCGGCTTGAGTCGGTCTCTGTTTGCCGGGGAACCCCCCCGGTTGGTTCCCTTCAGAAGGCCCGAACGAACCGGGCTTATTCGAAGGGGGCGGATTCGGCAAGCCCTGGCCGCATGGTGTTATACGGGCGAGAACGGCGCCAAGTGGACCCTTGATCAGTTGTGTCAGTTCACAAAGCAATCGGGAATCACAGCTGTCGAGGTCCTGGATCCGAAGGATTTCCCGACTGTGAAAGCGCATGGATTGGTCTGCTCGCTGACGAATTCGCATATGTTCGTGAAAGGGATGAATCAGCGCGGGCACTGGGACGAATGCCTCGGCAAGATAAGGTCGGCCATTGACGCGAACGCGGCGGCCGGTTTCCGCAATGTGATTACTTTCACCGGTTTTTCCGATACCCGGAAGGAGGGCGGGGGGATTGTGAGCCCGGAAGAGGGGCTGCGGAATTGCGTGGAAGGCTATAGGAAGATCGTCGGATATGCGGAAAAGAAGAAGGTCACGCTCTGCCTCGAGCAGTTGAACTCCCGGGATCCAGCGGAAATGAAGGGGCATCCCGGCTACCAGGGTGATCATCTGGATTTCTGCATTGAGATCGTCAGGAAAGTGGGATCCCCCAGTCTGAAGCTGCTTTTTGACATCTACCATGTGTCGATCATGGACGGCGACGTGATTCGGCGGATCGGCCAGTGCTCCGAGTGGATCGGGCACGTGCACATGGCCGGCACGCCGGGCCGTAATGAGATTGGGTCGGATCAGGAGATTAATTATCCCGCCGTGCTGACGGCCCTGTTGAAAACCGGCTACCGGGGGTATTGCGCTCACGAGTGGCTGCCCACCCGAAACGCGGAGGAGTCCCTCACCGAAATGATCCGGCTCGTTGATATCTGAATCCTGCCATTTTCGAAATCAAACCCGACCTGCAATTTATGAAAACCAAACGGATGACTCGACGGAATTTTGCGCGGACGCTCTTGAGTGCGACGGGGGGTGTGGTGATTGCGCCCGCTCTGCTCCGGGGACAGAATCTGACCGGGAAGTTGAATATTGCCATCATCGCCTGCGGCGGGCGGGGTGCGGGCAACATGGACGCGGTCGCCTCGGAGAACATCGTGGCTCTCTGCGATGTAAATGCGGCGAACTTGGAGGCGGCGGGCGTTAAACATCGGGGGGCGAGGAAAGTCAATGACTTTCGGAAGCTATTTGATAAGCCCGGAGATTTTGATGCCGTGGTAGTGAGCACGTGCGAGCATACGCACGCGTTTGCCACCCTGCTTGCGCTGGAACATCGCAAACATGTGTATTGCGAGAAACCGCTGACCCACAATATCCGCGAGGCCCGACGCATCCGTGAGGCGGCCGCCGAGGCAAGAGTCGCCACGCAAATGGGGATACAAATTCACGCCACGGAGAATTACCGGCAGGTGGTGGAGTGGATCCGGGCGGGGGCGGTTGGGCCGATTCGCGAGGTTCACGTATGGGTTTCCCGCGCCTGGGGTTGGCAGAGCGAACAGGACGCCAAGCGCCATAAAGATATCGTTTGGGTCGTGGAACGACCCCGTGAGGCGCAACCGGTGCCGGTGGGGCTTGACTGGGATCTTTGGCTGGGTCCCGCGCCGGAACGGCCGTTTCACTCGGTGTATTTTCCAGGGCCGAAGTGGTATCGGTGGTGGGATTTCGGCAACGGCACGATGAGCGATTTGGGAAGTCACTGGATCGATCTTCCGTTTTGGGCTTTGGATCTGGAAGCCCCAATCACAGTGGAAGCGAGCGGGCCTCCGCCCCATCCCGAGATTGCCCCCGCCTCGATGACGGCGGTTTATGAATATGGAGCGCGCGGGGAAAAGCCTCCGGTGAAAGTGTCCTGGTATCAGGGTGAGGACAAACCCCAAATCTGGACCGAGCGCGGCATCCCGCAGTGGGACAGCGGCTGTCTCTTCATCGGCAGCAAGGGCATGATTCTTGCCGACTACGGGAAGCATGTATTACTGCCCGAAAAGGACTTTGCCGGGATCCAGCGTCCGGCGCCTTCCATCCGCCGGTCTCCAGGCCACCACGCCGAATGGATTGAAGCCTGCAAAGGCGGACCGGCTGCGAGCGCCGATTTCAGATACTCGGGCTGGCTGACCGAAGCCAATCATCTGGGCAACGTAGCCTATCGTTGCGGAATGAAACTGACCTGGGACGCCAAGGCCATGAAGGCGGTCAACGCCCCTCAGGCGGACCGCTACATCTCACGCGCCTATCGGGAAGGCTGGAAGCTTTAACGACGCGGGCCTCAGACGGCTCAACGTCCGCCGGCATTCCGTCGTGGCGATCCTCTAAGACCCACATCGCTAACCAAACCGTTGCGCGGTTTGGATCGGAAAAACTTGATCGGTTCAAATCAGTTGAAATACAGATTTGAAATGAAGCTGCGACTTCAGCGGGTGTTAGCCTTAGGCGTCCTGGTGTTGCATGCCCTGCAATCCGCAATGGCCGGGCCCGCCTTGCCGAACATTGTCCTCATTCTCGCCGACGACCTCGGCTGGTCTGATCTGAAGTGCTACGGGGCGGATTTTCATGAGACCCCGCACCTGGATCGGCTTGCCCGCGAGGGAGTGCGTTTTACACAGGCTTACTCGATGCCGGTTTGCACTCCGGCGCGCGCCGCGATTCTGACGGGCAAGCACGCAGCTCGCCTGCACATGACCACTTGGCGCGAGGCCTCGCTGAACCGGCAGTCCGACGCGGCGAAGTCTCAGTGGAAACTGCTGCCTCCGGCGACGCGCCCGGATCTGCCCCTTGAAGAGACCACCCTTGCTGAGCTGCTCAAAGCCGCCGGATACCTCACTTTCCACGTGGGCAAGTGGCACCTGGGCGATGGAGATCATTTCCCGGAGACCCAGGGATTTGACGTCAACATTGGCGGGACACACTGGGGCGCGCCTGAGACCTATTTCTGGCCTTTTCGTGGCGCCCATTCTTTCAAGGAATTTCGTTATGTCCCCGGATTGGGACCCGGCCAACCCGGCGATTACCTGACAGACCGTCTCACAGACGAGGCGATCAAGCTCATCAGCGCGTCGCGAGGCCGCCCCTTTTTTCTCAACCTCTGGTTTCACACTCCGCATACACCCATCGAAGGCAAGCCGTGGCTGGTGGAGAAATTTCGCTCAAAACTCAAACCTGGTTTGCGCCACCAGAATCCCGGTTACGCGGCGATGGTCTATGCCATGGACGAGAACATTGGTCGTGTTTTGAGGCACCTGGATCGGCTTCATTTGACCGACAAAACGTTGGTGATTTTTGCGTCGGACAACGGAGGTTATCTGATGGATTCGAAAGGCCGGCGGGTGACGGACAACGGGCCGCTTCGTTCCGGAAAAGGTTCCCTCTATGAAGGCGGAGTCCGCGTGCCTCTGATTGTTCGGATGCCTGGCTTAACGCCGTGCGGCAGGATCTGCTCCGAACCGGTGACCTGCATGGATTTATCCCCCACGATCGCGGATTTGCTCAAAATTCCTTCGCCCTTAGTGACCGATGGCCTCAGCCTGTTGCCGTTGTTGCAGAATCCCCGATCGCATCTTGCCCGTGAGGCGCTCTTTTTTCACTTTCCACACTATTACCCGACCACGAAACCTGTCAGCGCGGTTCGCATCGGCGATTGGAAGCTGCTCCAGTATTATGAAGATAACCAAGTGGAGCTCTTCAATTTGCGGGAGGACATTGGAGAAGAGCGCGATCTGTCCGCGCAAATGCCTGATCGAGTTCTGCAATTGCAAACACGCCTCGAACAGTGGCGCATCGAAGTTGGCGCCCAGACGCCGGCTTTGAACATGACGCGTTAACTCGGCAGTCCTCCGGGTTGCCGATCGAACTACCCGGCGTCAATCGGCGGCTGCGGCCTGCATCGCGGTGAGCAGCCGGGTGGTGTAGGTTTCGGTGCGCCGAAGATTGTTTTGGACGTGCTCGAAGGGCGTCTCTTTGGCGGTGGGATCGGGGGGGGGTATCGATGCTGAACTGGGTGCCCAGGACGGCGTTGATCGCGGGCGAGTTCAGCGTTTTCAGCGCGGATTCAGGCGTCCTGGTTTAAGATTCTCGGTTTCCAAAGCTTCGAGCCGGTTGGCCAGATCTCGCATGGCCGAGGTGTTTATGTCGCTCAAGGCCTGCCAGGATTGGACGATTAACCGATCCTGGTTCCGAATCAAGCTGTCGGCAAATTGAACATAGTCCTCGTCTGTGAGTGATTGGCCGGTGGCGCCTCTGGCAAAAGCGAACGTATTGGGGAGTTGAACGCAGTGGGTTTGGGCGTTGCCCATGACTCCGCGCGCGGTTGCGCTCTGCCCGCCGGTATAGGCGGTGTCTCCGCCGAAGTTGGTCAACGGAAAGGAGGATTCGCCCTCGATTCGTCCGTAGGCTTTTGGACAGCCTGGGCGGAGCCTGTTAGGGCAGGAAAGAGGACTCCAATCATCAACGCAACCGTCGTGAACCATGCGCGGCACAGGCAGGTGCTACAAAACCAGTTGTTCATGGGTTGGGGCTCCATTATTGAAGAGAACCAAGGACTTTATTAGAATCGTAGTTATTGGCCAGTATTGCAGCGCCCCGGAAGCATTTCACTCCGGCCAATCCGGAAGGGAGAATTGTCAATAGGAGCTTGATCACAGGATTGTCAGCAATGGCGGGGAAACGCTTGGTGAGAGAATGCAATTTCTGTTATCCGAAAAACCACCAGACCACCGGCAGGACCAGAACCAGGTACATGACGGTATTGGCGACAAACAATACCGAGGCTTCGCGGGGACAGAGATCGAACATATTGGCCACGGCAACCATGGTCACGGCTGTGGGGACGAAGGCTTCCACGACAAAGACGTTCCATCGGAGGCCACGAAACGGCCAGGGCGTCAGCCAAGTGGCATAGGCCATAGCCAATCCGACCACCGCGGCCACCACAAAGCGCATCAAGGCCAGACCGACGATGGGTTTCCAGAGCGGAATGACCTTCGAGAAATGCAGTCTCAGGCCGATCCCGAAAAAGGCCAGGGGAGTCAAAAAGTAGACCAGGATATCCACGACATGCCAGGAGGTGATCACCGCCGGACGCGGGACACCCATCACCGAGAGCACAATCCCGATTAAACTGATCGGCAATCCAATCGAGCGCCAGTCGAAGATGCTATGCAGAATAAGCGAGCCCATCGATCCCTGGGGTTGGGCGGTGGCGTAATGGCGGGCGATGGGGTACATCAGAAGAACCACCACGATCATGAAGAGGATGAAATAGACATTGGCCACCCCCATGGCTTGTTCCCCATACAGGAGGTAGAGCACAAAGGCGCCCATGGTAAATCCGTTATTGCCCAGCCCGCCCGCTACGGCGAACAGGCCTTTCTCGGTTCGTTCCTGGGTGAAATAACCGGCCAGGGCGAGCGAGATCAGCGTCATGACAGCCGAATGGAAAACAGCCATGATCGGCATGAACATATCGCTTCGATGCAGTATCGTGCCCCACAAGGTTAAAAGACCGACCCCCGGATAGCCGTAGACCGCGACCACGGTCATGATGGATTCACCGGCGGCTTCCTTGATCCATTGCATGCGGCGGCAGAGGTATCCTCCCGCCATAGCCAGGATGATCACGATCGAGGTCGCTACAAATTTTATGGCAATACTCGACATGGTTGGGTTGTGCCGCCGTTTAATCGGCCGGGAATCCTAATAACCGCTTTGTCTTGTCCGCAAGCCCAAACCGTCGGGAATGGACTAAGTGGGGATTGGGGATTGGGGTGGAAACGGGCTATGGTCCTAATGAAGCTGGGCCTCAAACCGACCCGTCACGTGAAGTTTCTTCATAAGGCCTCGACTCCTTTGGTCGATTTGTGGCGAAATTTCGTTAGTTGGTGTTCCTCTGGGCGGAACCAGCCTCTTCAAAGGCCGTGCTTCAATAAGATGAGCAGAGAGGTTAAGTTTTTGGGCGACTTAACCATGAAAACTCAACGACAACCTCGGCCCACCGTTGGCTTCTGGAGCAAGGATTATTTGGGCATATCCCAAAGCGGTAGATGATTAACCTGGTGGAAGACGCCACTGCGCATGGACTATCGCTGGGCAGGTTCAAAATCATTGTTGGGTGACCTTGATCCGGTAGAACCCGCGGCTGGTGGCGTTTTCATGGTAAAGCTTCAGAACTCCGCCGTTGCCGGCGACTGTGGAAATATCCTGCCATGCGCTGGTGGTTGGATCGACGGAATACTGCAGCGTGTAGTTGAGGTTGCTGGCGGTTTCGAGGTCGAGTTGAACCAGGTTTTTGGATGGGATCGTGATGGACGAGATGACGGGATCGGGACAGGAAGTCCCGCAGGTGAGAGACGACGTGATGGAGCAGCCGGCAGCCATGGTGACGCAGGGACTGCAGGCCGTTGCTCCCAGGCAAGTCGAGGCGCAGGTAGCGCTGGAACAGGTGGCTTTGCAGGTGATATCAGACACGGTGGAGAGGCACGGGGAGCAAGTGGCGGCGGTGCCAGTCGCGCAGGGGGTGCAGGCGGTGGCGCCGGAACAGGTCGCGCTCTGGCAGGTGACTTCAATTTTGCAGGTAAAATCGGTGCAGGTCGCACCGGAGCAGGTGGCATCGGTGCAGGTCGCGCCTTTGCAGGTGGCAAAACAGGTGGCGGCGCCGACGCAGGTTGCCATGCCCACACAGGTTGAGCAGGTGATTCCTAGTCCGCAACTCGTGCCACAGGTGGGAATGCTTCCTGCGCAGGTCACTTTGGACCCACAGGTCGCAGCACAGGTCAAGTCGCAGGTTGATGTGCTGGTCAAATTGCAGATTGCGGACGTGGTTGGAGACAATTGTTTTCCCGCCACCCTCAAGCTCATCCGGCTCCAGTTGCCGTTTTCGACCAGAATCACGTCTCCCGGCGACAGCTGGATGCGTGAAGTATCCTGTTGTTTGAGGATGGCCTGATCCCGGTTCTGCATTTCCGTGAATGCGGTGTTCAGGTCTGATTGAAACAGAGGCGAGTCCGCGGGTTCGTTGGCCGCCTCTGTTCGACCCGGGGCAAGCGCGAGTATCAGGATGACCGCGGATAAAGCAGTGAAGCGGAAGTACCTCCTCTGCAATGGCAAAATACACCTCGTCCCGAATAAACGCCTCATACGCAAGTTCCCCATTCACATTGTTGTGTTGAATAACACCGATTTTAATTGCCCAAGGTGATTTCGACAACCACAATTTGCCGTTCAGCGGAAATTTTTCTAGTCCCCATGGAAGGCTTCTTTTAGCATCAGCACCGTTGATCGAGACCGATTCCAACAGTGTTAATCCAGCGATCGCACCATATCCGCGTGCGATCGTTGAAGTTCGATTATTTCTTTTGCTGGTTGCACTGAGTTTTCAGGGAGGGTGGATAGGGATTTTGCCGCCGGAACTGAATCGGTTCCTAGGAGCCATGGTGCTGGCAGGTCTTGGGGCGACTTATCGATGGGTGATTCCGCGGGAGCAAATCGTCCAATGGTTGGTTGCGCTGGGTATTGGGATTGTGGCGGTGGTCTTTCTGGTCCGGGAAGGGCTGAACGCGATATTTGGGACGGCGCTTTTTCTGGGGGCCTTGGCGGTGTGGCGCGAGGGCCGAGATCGGCGGGATGAATCTGTGCGACTCTTGTTGGGGGTCTGTTTGACCGTGGCATTGATTGAAACCCTCTTGGATTGGGCCCCGCATGGTCCTCTCCTCCAGGCCGCATGTTCTCGTCCTTTGGCCTGGGCCCTAACGAACCTGATCTTGGAGAAACCCGTGTTTGGACCGAGTTACTCGGGCTTTCACATCGCCTGGATCTTCACTGGGGCCTTTGTCGGGTTGGCCCTGGTCTCGCGGCCTCCGCGTTGGCGCTGGTTTTTGCCTGTGGTTTTGGGACAGGCTGTCGTGCTCATGGCGGCGGGTCTTTGTCTGGCGTGGTTGCTGCGGCGTCTGCCTTTAGGCTCGCCCTTTTTCCGGCTGGGAGGGTGGCACGGATTCCTGCTGGTACTGCATTTTCCTCTGCTCCTGTTTGCGTTCCGCCGGGCGCGGCTGTTGCCTCTGAATTTCGGATGGGATTGGAGGCTGATTGGGTTATCTGGTGCGAGTGCGGTGGCTTTGATCGCATTTTTTTTGTTTGCAGGCCAATTTGACCGTTCCGATTCAGCACCCCGTCGGGTGTTTTTTTACGACCAGGGAGTGTTAAACTGGGATGTGCCGCGGAAGGGAGAGTATGGCGTATACAGCGGCGGCATGTTCGGACAGTTGCCGTTGCTTTTAAAGGCGCGCGGACACGAGGTGCGGAAAGGTGGGATTACGGCTGAAGCGCTGAAAACCAACGACATTTTAGTCGTGATCAATCCCACCGAATCCCTGGCCCGCGGTGTACAAAAGGAAATCTGGGAGTTTGTTGCCCGGGGTGGCGGGCTCCTGGTCATGGGCGATCATACCGGGCTGTCCGGCATCCGGGAACCGCTCAATGAGTTGCTTGAGCCTGCGCGTATTCAGTTTAATTTCGACTCGGCCATTCCGGTGGTCGAAAAGTGGGAGCATTCGCTGTCCTGGAGTCCGCACCCGATATTTCGCGGTGTGCGTCGCGAGAAGGACCTTTTAATCAACATCGGCGCTTCACTGACCGCTCGATATCCAGCCACGCCGCTGATCGTGGGGCGGCATGGTTATTCCGATCTTGGCAACACCTGGAACTGGACCAATGGATTTTTGGGGGACATGCATTATCAGATCCACGAGCCGTTGGGGGACATGCTGCTGTGTGCCGAAGGGCGTCATGGCAGGGGGAAAGTGGTGGTCTTCGGCGATACCACCGGCTTCCAGAATGCCGGGATCGCGTTAACCCATCCGTTCATTGATGCGATGGTTTATTGGCTGGGTTCCCCGGGGAAAGGGCCTCTTTCTTACGGATGGGCCTATTTGTTTTTGTTCGTGCCGGTCTGTTGTGTTATGGCGACGCGACCGACGGGACGGGCGGCATTCCTGCTGGTCCTGGGTTGTCTGGTCGGGATCCTGGAGTATTCGGTTTCCGGGATGATTCTGCGTACATCAGAGCGATCTTGGACGAGCTCCGACATTCGTCTGGCCTGGATTGACGTGGATCATCTGAACCAGGCGAGTCTGGATTTATGGCACACTGATGGACTGGGTGGACTCCTGTATAGTATGCAGCGCAACGGACGGTTGGGATTATTCCTTCCCAAGCTCAGTCCACAGGCTTTAGCGGCTGCCGACACTCTGGTTTTAATTGCACCCCAGGGCAAGTATTCCGAGGTCGAACAAGGCTGGATACGCGATTTTGTCAGTCGGGGTGGGCATGTGATTGTGGCGGCGGGATGGGAGGAGCGTCGAGGGATCGAGGGACTCCTGGCGTCCTTTGGACTTGCACTCCGGAACATTCCTCTGGGGGCGCTTGCGGCGACGCAGAATAGCGCTGGACTCAATTTCTGCAAGGCATGGCCGATCGAGGTTCGGGATCCCCAAGGCACGATTCTTTCTCGGGCGTGGGACTATCCTGTTATTGCCCGGCAACCTCACGGCAAGGGTTGGATTTCCTTGATTGCGGACTCCCAATTTTTGCTGTGTAAAAACCTGGAACATACGCACGACTATTGGACCAACAACATCCATTTTTTGACGAACCTGTTTCCTCAGCCATGAGCTATGGGCGGCGGTTGCGTTTGATGCTTGGCTTATTCAGCCTTGCAATGGGCGCATTTTTCCTATGGACCTTCTATGCGCCGGATTATGTGAAGGGGATTGGTTTTACGCTGCTGGGCGCCGGTTTGCTCTGGTGGGGTGGGGTGGGTGTTGAGGTCGCGCCGATGCCTCCGCGGGCCTGGCTTTGGCTGACGCCGGCTGTTCTATTGCCGGCGGTTGTGCCCGGGCCCGCGTGGGTAGGACCATTGGCGTTGTTGGCAGGTGCGGTTTCGTTGAGAGCCAAAACCAATGCCCGAAATGCGACTCTTGCGGTCATTCTGCTGAGTTTCGGGACTTTCTTTTCGGTCTTCGCGCTTCTGAATCCGGGTTTGATCTGGCTATATTCGCGACTGCGTTCGCTGGGAATGATGGCCGGCATCTTTGCCGACGCCTTGATGGCATTGGGCATTCCCTCGGCTCACGAGGCTCATTCGATCTTTGTTCAGGGGCCATGGAAACCGGAGGAGTTCACCGTGACGCTGGAGAAGACCGGCCTTTATTTTCTTGCGCCTCTGTTTCTGGCCATTGCGTGCCATGCGGTTTTGTGTTGGCGGCGCAAGGTTTTGGGCCGATTGACGGGCTATGCTCTCGTGATCGGTGTGTACGCGTTTCTTCGGTTCCTGGCGGCGTGCATGGTTTATCCCCTGGTTCCCACGCTGGGATGGTTTTGGAATCCGTGGACGACTTTTGCCTCGTTTCTGCCGATGGTCTTCTGGCTTGCTCGCGCGCCTGTTTTCGAGACAGCCCTTGATCTGAGGGCCTTGGCGACGGTGCCCGAGGGGGTTACCCGGCGCCGGATGGCCTGGACTGCCTTGGGAGTGGGCCTTGCGCTGACGACAGGAGTGGTGTGCTCCTTTTTCGAGGATCCAGGGAAAGTCCGGGACGGCGTCGTGTTGATCGACGAAAAACACAGCCAATGGGAACGGACGACCCGGCCCTATGATACCCAATGGTATGGCGAGGAATCCGGCTACAATTATTACTGCCTGTTCGAGTTTTTGTCGCATTACTTTCCTATCGAACGCAATTTCGAGCCTCTGACATCGGAGCGTCTCCGTCACTGCCGGATTTTGATCCTGAAAACACCCACCTCGAGCTACGCGCCTGAGGAGATCCTCGCCATCGAGGAATTTGTCAAGAACGGCGGGGGGCTTTGGCTGATCGGGGATCACACCAATGTGTTTGGGACGAGCAGCTATCTTAATCCGGTGGCCGAACGTTTCGGGATGCATTTCAATTACGACGGCACCTACGATTTGAGCACCCATGGGCTGTCGCTTTATCGGGCTCCGCGGCTCTTGCCGCACCCGGTGGTCCAGGGGCTGCCTGGATTTTTGTTTGCCACTTCGTGCACGCTGGATCTGCCTTGGACCGGTCGCGCAATCATCCAAGGCTACGATCTTCGCCGGGTCCGCTTGGATTACGGCACCAAGCACTTCTTCAATTCGAGGGTAGATGATGCGAACGTGGATTTCGGATATTTCACCCAATTGGGAGCTGTGAAATGGGGCCGGGGCCGGGTCCTGGCGTTTACCGACAGCACGGTATTCTCGAATTTCTACGTCTTCCTGAGTGGGAAACGGGAGCTGTTGCTGGGGTGCATGGAATGGTTGAACCGGGAAAACCGGTGGACGATGGGCCTTTTTGTTTTTGGCGCGCTCAGTTTGGGGTTGTCGGGATTGGCGATTTGGCGGGGGACCTATCGGGGGCGGCGGTGTTATCCGATGATATTGGGGGTTGGGCTGGTATCATTGGGGATTGGGCTGCCGATGGTTCAGGTGCTGAATCAGCGTGCGTATCCCGGACTGATACCTCAGCGGTCCTACGTTCGGGTCTGCTTTGAGCGGGAGTATTCGGACTATGACCTGCCCATCGACCGGCTGAATATTCAACCGGACCGGGATTATCATACGTTTTTTGTCTGGGCCCAAAGGGTGGGACACGTGCCGCAGGTGGTCTCTACGTTGCAGGAGGCTCTGAAGGCGGGGGATTACGTTGTGCTGATCCGGCCTCGGATGCGGCTAACCGCCTCGGATGAAGCGGCGGTCAGGCGGTATGTGGAACGAGGGGGGGGGCTCATTTTATTGGACAGCATGCATAATGTGCAATCCGGGGGGCAGAAGCTGCTGTCGATGTTCAACGCCGGATTCGACAGTGGCCAGCCCACACTGACCATTCCGAGGAATCAAGCGGGTGAACCGATTGCCGGTTATCGGCTGACCCGTTTTCTGCGGGGCGGCGAAACAATTGTTGGCGACGATCGCCAGCGGGGGATCGTGTCCAGGATTTCCTTTGGCCGAGGGGTGGTCCTGGCGGCATCGGACGCCGAGCTTTTCTCGAGTCAGGCTATGGGCACCGTGAACCAATTGCCTGATGAACGGCAAAAACGGCTGTATGCCCTTGTTTATTGGATGTTCCGGCAAGCTGAAGATCAATCCAAGGAAAAAGCGGAAACGCGACCCGACAGTCTGCGATAGCGGTGTGAGCAGGATGTGCCAGAGGGGGCGCCGGTTGGACGAGCTGCCGGCGTTGCCCTGCCAACACGGGATTGCCGCTGACGCGGACAGGTTTTGCTCTTGCCAAAAGCCGGGGCATCCACAAACTGAGTTTTTATGAATACTCCGCGGTTCCTGATGCGCATCTTCCTGGTTGGCGTGGTTGGCTTTTTGTGGATGGGTTGTGGGCAGGGGGGCGGTCCGCGGCAGGATGGGAAGCTGGTGGTTGCGGTGATTCCGAAGGGGGCCAACCAGGTCTTTTGGAAGTCGGTTCATGCGGGGGCTGTGAAGGGGGCTGAGGAATTGGGGATTGAAGTCGTCTGGAAAGGGCCGATCAAAGAGGATGATCGCGAGTCCCAGATCAAGGTGATGGAGGACTTCATTACGCGGGGAGTGGACGGCATCGTGCTGGCGCCCTTGGACCCAACCGCTTTGAAGCCGTCGGTGCATGAGGCGGTGCGGAACCGGATTCCGGTGGTGATCATCGATTCGGATCTGAACAGCGACCAGTATATCAGTTTTGTGGCGACGGAGAACTACACGGGCGGCCGCCGGGCTGGGGAACATCTCGCGAAGCTCCTCGGGGGAAAAGGCAAGGTGATTGTCCTGCGGTTCTTGGAGGGGTCGGCCAGCACTGAGCAACGGGTGCGGGGATTTTTGGATGTGTTGAAGGATTATCCGGACATCGCGGTGATCAGTTCCAACCAACGTTCGGGCAGCACGGCCGAGGTGGCGTATCAAACCAGTGAAAACCTGCTGGCGCCTTTGAAGCAACCAGGGGGCATTGCCGTGGACGGGATCTTCTGTCCCAATGAATTCACCACGTTTGCCATGTTGCGCGCGTTGCAGGACGGCGGATTGGCGGGCCGGGTGAAGCTGGTGGGTTTCGACAGTTCCGAGACCCTGGTCCATGCGATGCGGAATGATCAGATTCACGGATTGGTCCTGCAGGATCCGATCAACATGGGTTACCTGGGGGTCAAGACGATGGTCGCCCATCTCCGAGGCGAGAAAGTGGAGCGCCGGTTGGACACCGGTTCCACGGTTGCCACGCCCGCGAACATGAACGAGCCGGCCGTCAAGGAACTTTTGGAGCCGAACTACAAGAAATGGCTGAAGGAAGAGTAGGGAAGATCGTTCATTGCACGCGAGTTGACTTTGAAATGACTTCTCCGTTTGAGGCGAACGCTGCAATGCCCCGTCTTGAGATGCGGGGCATGTCGAAGCGTTTTGGGGCGACGCTCGCATTGGAGGGGGTGAACCTCCGGGTGGCGTCGGGAGAAGTCTTGGCTTTGGTGGGAGAAAACGGGGCGGGCAAGAGCACCTTGATGAAGGTGCTGTCAGGGGCCCACCGGCCAGATGAGGGCCGGATGTGGCTCGATGGCCTGGAGTATCGGCCCGCGCATCCGCTGCAGGCCCGGCAGGCGGGCGTGGCGATGATTTATCAGGAGTTGTCGTTGGCGCCGCATCTGACGGTGGCGGAGAACATCCTGTTGGGCATGGAACCGCACCGGATGGGTTGGATCGATCGTCGGGCCGTTCGGACGCGGGCGGCTGAGGCGATCCGGCATTTTGGGCATCCGGAGATTATGCCTGACCGGCGGGTCGGAGACATGTCCGTGGGAGCGCAGCAATTGGTGGAGGTGGCCCGGGCGCTGGCAGTGGGCTGCCGGGTGTTGATTCTGGACGAGCCGACGAGCAGCCTGACTCAGAGGGATGCACGGCAGTTGTTCTCGTTGATCCAGCGGCTCAAAACCGAGGGATTGGCGATCATATACATTTCGCATTTTTTGGAGGAAGTGAAGCAGGTGGCGGATCGGATCACCATCTTGCGCGATGGCCGGACGGTTGAAGATTGTCCCATGGCCCAGATCTCAACCGATCGCATCATTCGACTCATGGTGGGACGGGAGGTGAAGGATTTGTATCCGCGATCCCGACGTCAGAGAGGCGAAGTTATCCTCGAGATCAACCAGTTATCCGGTGGGCGCAAGCCGCAAAAGGCCAGCTTGGCATTGCACCGGGGCGAGGTGCTGGGAATTGCCGGTCTGATGGGAGCGGGAAGGACGGAGTTGTTGCGCTGCATTTTTGGGCTGGATCCAATCAGGGAAGGGAGAATTCGAGTCGGGATCCACGCCGGGCCGGCATCACCGCTTTGTCGATGGTCGCAGGGGGTGGGGATGCTGAGCGAAGATCGGAAACAGGAGGGCTTGGCGTTATCGCTCAGTCTGGCGGACAATGCGACTTTGTCGCGGCTGGAAGGTTTGGGGCCCGGTCCCCTGGTGTTTCCCAGGCGGCAGGCCGAGGCGACTCGAGTCTGGATCGAGCGGCTGGGGATTCGTTGCCTGGGTCCTGAGCAGACCGTGGGTGATCTTTCCGGAGGCAACCAGCAAAAAGTGGCGCTGGCGCGGTTGTTGCATCACGATGTTGACATCCTGCTCCTGGATGAACCGACACGAGGGATTGATGTGGCGGCCAAAGCGGTCGTCTATCAGTTGATTGACGAATTGGCGTCGGGCTCGACTGTGGCCGGGCGTTTGCCGCGCGCAGTTCTGATGGTCAGCAGCTATTTGCCGGAGTTGCTCGGAATCTGCGATCGAGTGGCGGTGATGTGCCGGGGGCGGTTAGGCCTGGCCCGGCCCGCATCGGAAACGGACGAGCATCAGTTGATGGTGGAGGCGACCGGCCAGGAGTTCCACTGGAACGAAGGTCATCCCGATGCAATGGGCGGATTTAGGAGGAATCAGCCCCAGAGGACCGAGGAAGGCGCAGAATGAACTTCGGAGATCAAACCCATTGGAAACGATGGCTGGGCCGGATTGGGCCTCTCCTGGGGCTGCTATTGCTCTTTGCCTTTTTTGCGATGGTTGCGCCTCCGAGTTTCCGGTCGGTTCGCAATCTGGAGACTATTGCCCGGCAGACTACCATTGTTGGACTGGGCGCCCTGGGGATGACGGCGGTGATTATTGCGGGCGGGATTGATCTTTCGATCGGATCGATGGTGGCCTTGGCAACGGTCGTGACTGCGTGTTGTCTGAACCTGGCCGGCATCGGCCCGGTGGCGGCGGCGTTGATGGCTGTTTTGGCGTGCGCGTTGTGCGGCGGGCTGAATGGATTGCTGGTGACCCGGCTGCGGGTGGTGCCGTTTATTGTCACCATGGGCATGATGCTGCTGGTGCGCGGCGTGGCAAAGGGACTGTCGCATGAACAGAAGATCGACGCGCCCGAAACCTGGCTGAACGAGTTGCTCGCCAGTCTGCCCGCGGACCGGCGTTGGATGCTGGTGCCGGCGGGTGTTTGGATTCTTGTGGCCATGTCTATCCTGATGGTCTTGATGCTGAGATACACCCGGCTTGGACGGCACACGTTTGCCATCGGTTCGAACGAGCATACAGCGAGGCTTTGCGGAGTGGCGGTGGATCGCGTCAAAATCTTGATTTACACCTTGTGCGGTTTCTTTGCGGGGATGGCGGGGGTGATGCAGTTTTCGCGGTTGACCGTGGGGGATCCGACCGTGGCGGTGGGATTGGAATTGGATGTCATCGCCGCGGTGGTCATTGGCGGGGGGAGCCTTGCCGGAGGGGAAGGTTCGATTTTGGGCAGTTTGGTGGGCGCCTTGATTATGTCGGTGATCCGGTCGGGCTGTTCCCAGATGGGGATGTCCAACTGGGTTCAGGAGATCCTGACCGGAATGATTATTGTCGCGGCGGTGGCCTTGGATCGTTTGCGTCATCGGAAAGTGGAGTAGACTGAAATGCAACTACAGAATGATCGAATATGTTTGGGGATCGAGGGGGGAGGAACTCGAACGGTGGCTTTGGCGGTGGATGCGAGAGATCGCGTGATCCGCCGATTGGAACTGGGGCCGGCCAATCTGCGATTGGTTTCCGATTCGGATTTGGAGCGGATGTTGCGGCAGATTGCACGGGAGACCCCGAGTCCAGCCGCTGTGGCCATTGGTCTGGCGGGGGCCCGGACACCGGCCAATTTTGACCGGATCCGGCGACTTGAGGAAAGGACATGGCCTGGAGTACCGTGCTGCGCAACCAACGATCTCGAGACCGGTTTGGCTGCCGCGCCCGGGTATCTGACGCGGCAGCGAGCTCGGGTGCTGGTATTGAGCGGCACGGGATCGTGTTGTTATGGAAAGTCAAAGGATGGACTTGCCGTCAAGGTGGGCGGGTGGGGTCATGTCCTGGGAGATCAGGGGAGCGGTTACGACATGGGATTGCTAGCCTTGAAGACCGTGCTGGCCGAATGGGATGCCTCGGGACGCTGGCCTGCGCTGGGAACGCAGATCCTGCGAGCGCTCGCTTTGAATGAGCCCGATGATTTGGTCGACTGGGCACAAACGGCGAGCAAGGCGGACATCGCAACTCTGGCCGGGGAAGTCATGTCATCCGCCCAGAATCGAGATCGCCTGGCGATTCGCGTCTTCCAGACGGTGGCCATGCGTTTGGCGGAGATGGCCGTCGCCTGCGCGGAGCGACTGGGGGCGGGATCGGGGGGGGCTGAGTTTGTTTTTGCGGGGGGGCTGTTGCTCAAACAGCCGAAATTTGCGCGGTGTGTTCAGGCTGCTGTGAGCCGGGATTTCAAACGAGCCACTTTTCTCTCGTTGGAGAGAGAGTCAGTTTGGGGCGCAGTCCAATTGGCCCGACAGGCCATGGGATGTTCCGGCGTTGGCATGATTTCCGAGGCCGACGTTCGAAATATCGATGGTTCGGTCGGGTCAGCGATAGATCGGAAGCCGGATGCCTTGGGAAGAACTGACGTGAGTGAAGCCACGACCGAGCAACGCAATCCGGCCTCAAGGGATCTGGATCGCCTGCCGTTGCGCCATGCGATTCGACTGATGCTGGATGAAGAGTCTCTGGCCAACCGTGCGGTGCTGGCCGAGGCGGGGAAAATTGAACGCGTCATCCAACGCGTGGTTCGCGCTTTTCGTCACAAGGGCCGGCTGTTTTATGTTGGCGCGGGGACCAGCGGGCGCTTGGGTGTGCTCGACGCCAGCGAGTGCCCTCCCACGTTCCGCACACCGCCCGACATGGTGCAGGGAATCATGGCGGGAGGCCAGCGGGCGTTGTGGCAATCGGTGGAGGGCGCGGAGGACAATGCATCGGCGGGAAAGAGTGCGATCCGTTCTCGCGGGGTTCGCCGGGAGGACGTCGTTCTCGGGATTGCGGCGAGCGGACGAACTCCGTTCGTATTGGGGGCGCTTCGCGAGGCCCGGCGGATGGGGGCTTTGACCGTCCTGCTGACGTTCAATCAACGGCTGGCCTTGGCGCCCGAGGATCGTCCCTGGCTGATCGTATCGCCTGGGACCGGGCCGGAGGTGCTGACAGGATCGACGCGTTTAAAGGCCGGCACGGCGACCAAGCTGGTCCTGAACCTTATTACCACTTTGTCCATGGTGCGTTTGGGCAAGGTCGTCAGCAACCTGATGATCGACGTGCTTCCCGCCAACATGAAGCTTCAGGATCGCGCCGTTCGGATTTTATGCGCCTTGAGCGGTTTGGAATACGAAGAGGCCCGGCAGGCGCTCGAACAGAATCAATGGATCATTGAGACCGCCTGGCGCAGGCTTCAAAGGAAGGGCATTCTAGCCTCTCATCGTATTCAGCAAAATCGGAGGCCGGCGAGTTCTCGGGATCGGATCGTCAGATCCGGTGAACAGAAGGCCCGAGGTCGTGTGCTGGCACGCAGGGGGACTTCCGACATTAGGGTGGGCAGCCAATCTCAGCATACAAAATGAACACTTTTTTAGCACACTGCATATTCGGATGGAGGTTTATGTTCCCATCAAGAGTTTTAGAAATATCCATCAGCCGTCTACTCCTGGTCGCCTTGGTTTTTCCCCGGGTTCTGGTGGCGGGATCTTTGGGGGAGGTGGAGGTGAGAAATGGCGAGGTTGAGGATGGCGAGCAGGCGCCGAGGGATTGGACCTCCGGGGCGGGGCGAACCGAATGGTCTTCCGAAGCCCATTGGGGAAAGCGCAGCCTGGCGGTGTTCGGCAAGGGCGACGATGCTGGCTATTGGCAAAGCGCGCCTTTGAGATTGGAGCCTGGGCGGTTGTATGTTCTATCGTTTTGGGCCAGGCAGTCGGAAGGAACGACCGGAGGCTGTGCCACAGCAGGGGTGAGTCCCGTCAATCGGGACTATAATCTCACGAGCGATTGGCGCTGTTACCGCTATGTGTTTCAGACGCCCCAGGATGTCCGAGAAGCCTCGCTTCGGCTGGGACAATGGCATCTGAACGGCTCCGTTTTTTTTGATGATATTGAGCTGGCTCCCGTGACTGCGTTGCATGCGCGCCTGGACAACGATCTGGAGTTGGGAGAGGGCGAGAGTCTTGAGGCCGGCCGGTACCGGTGTCGGATTGACTTCGAAGGAGAAGGATCAAATTCGCATCGCACGTTGAGAACGAACCAGGCCGGTTTTAACTCGAACCGCTGGCTGTTTCACCCCGGGGCACTCCTCGCGTATCAGCATACGGTGCCGGGTTCGAAGCTCAACGAGGGGCGGGTGCGCGTTGCCTTGAACTACCAGGAGGGAGGCGAACTGCGAGTGGAAGCCAGTGCCGATGGCCGGAACTGGGAGTTGATTGGCCAGGTGGACAAACCGACCTCGGTCCGGTGGTTCGTTCTTCCTGCGAGGTTGTTTCCTTCGGAATACGTCATGATTCGGTTGCGGCATGCGGGCGATTCCGGTCATTTCCAGGTCAATACGTATGAGTTCGAAGCCGGCATTTCGGATACCACACTGATCGGTGAAGGATGGACGCGATATCTCTCGGTGAAAAAAAGTCATCCCGAATGGACCGTGAAGATCCGGGGATTTCATGTCGAGGATGCCTTTGCCCAAGGGAAGATTGATCTGAGTGTAAGTCATCGGGGGCGTTCTGTCCGCCGGGCAACACTCACTGTCCACGACGAATTACAAGATAATCCGGGCGCGGAGAAGGGCAACTGGCGATGGCAGGACTCGTTGTTGCTCAAGGAAGGTGAAAGCCTCGAGGTGAGTGTGCCTTGGAAAACCGTTGGCCCAGGCAATCATCGGCTGTGTTTGCGACTGAGCGGGTCAAAGGACGACACTTATTTCGCGGGGCAAATGATGTTGCGCGGCAGTTTTCTGCAGGATCATGAATATGGTTATCGCCTGAGTGACGCCGGCGGGCTGAAGTTGTGGTGGTGCGAGAGCGGATGGAAGGTGGGGCGTCACCAATCGGCGCCCGTGCACCGGCCATTCGGAAGGTCTCGGCAGGCAGGGATCTCGCTGGCTCGCGGTGAACACGAGGCGTTTCAGTTGGTGCTCCATCCGGAACAGACTGACTCGCTCCGATCGGCCGAGGCGCGTTGGAGATCTCGAGAGCATTCGGCGGGCTTGCGTGTTGAGTGTCAAGAAGTGGCCTATGTGCGGGTATCGCGCCCGACCGATGCGACGGGCAGTCGCGGAGAGTATCCGGATCCGCTGCCTCCCCTATCCTTTCCTTTGAGACTGGAGGCGGGTTTGAATCAACCGCTTTGGATTTCCGTGTATGCCGCGTCGAATGCGCCGGCTGGCCGTCACGCGGGTGAATTGATCCTCGAGACGGGACGGGACACTGTTCGGGTTCCGTTCGAGGTGCGGGTTTATGACTTCGAGTTGCCGCGGGAAGCGCATTTGCGCACTGCCTTTGGATTGGATCCCTCGATGATTGAGCGATATCACGGATTGAAGGATCCGGTTTTCCGTCAGGCTGTGTATGACCAATACCTGGCCAATTTCGCCGCGCACAGGATCAGTCCTTACTCCTTTTTCACCTACTCCCCGATCGAGGTTCGATTTGTTGGCCAGGGCGAAGCCCGAAAAGCCAACCTTGATTTCACGCGGTTTGACGCGGCGGCCACCCGGTGGCTGGACGGGGCGGGATTCAACAGTTACCGGCTGCCCGTTCAGGGAATGGGAGGCGGGACTTTTCACAGCCGGCATTTGGGAGAATTGGATGGACACCGGGAAGGCACGGAGGAACACGCGCGTTTGTTTCGGGATTACCTATCTCAGGTGGAGCGGCATCTTCGGGGCAAAGGCTGGTTGGACGAGGCCTATGTCTACTGGTTTGACGAGCCAGATCCCAAGGATTACGCGTTCGTGGTCGAGGGCATGCGGCGGTTGAAGGCGGCTGCTCCCGGGCTGAAGCGGTTGTTAACAGAACAACCCGAGGCCGAGTTGCGGGGGCACGTCGAGATCTGGTGCGGACTCACGCCCGAATGGACCCGTGAGAAGGTGCGGGAGCGGCGTCAGGCGGGCGAGCAGGTCTGGTGGTATATCTGCACCGCGCCTCAGGCGCCTTACATTACTGAGTTCATCGACCACCCGGGTTTGGAACTGCGATTGTGGCCGTGGCAATCCTGGCAATATGGCGTGGATGGCCTTTTGGTGTGGGAAACCGTATACTGGACTAGCCCGCTGGTTTACCCTGAGCCGCAAGTTCAGGATCCGTGGAAGGATCCCATGAGTTATGTCACGGGATACGGCTTCGGCCCGGGACATGTCGGTTACTGGGGGAATGGGGACGGCCGATTTCTCTATCCCCCCCGTGGGATTTTGTCAGGGCAAAACCTGCCCTGCCTGGAGGGGCCCGTCAACTCGATCCGATGGGAAAACCTGCGCGATGGCGTGGAGGACTACGAGTTCTTCTGGCGGCTGAAAACCGAGTGGAAACAGGTTTCCGCCACCGCCCCCGAGGCATTACAGAAGGCCGTCCGCGAGCTGCTCGAGGTGCCGACGGAAATCTCCCGCGACCTGACCCATTTCACGACCGATCCCAGAATCCTGTTGACTCACCGGGATAAAGTGGCCCGGATGATCGAGCGATTGCGCCGGATGCGTTGAGGGAGGGGGCCAAACGCTGTGCTGTCCGAGACGAAAGACAAGACAGATGAATGGCGAGTCTGGGGGTAAAGACAGAGTGCCATGATGATTAGTACCCGTCTGCGCTGGCTGGGTATGTTCTTTTTGATCCTAGCCGGATCGTTGCTGGTTTGGGGCCAGACCCTGCTCAAACCCTATCTTGCCGGCTGGGCATTTATTGTCTATTGGCTGGCCTGTTTTCTGTTTACCGGGCTGGCCATGCTGGTTGCCCTCATCGACCTGCGGAGGGTTCGGAAACAAATCGAACAGAAACATCGGCAGATGTGGCATCATACCCTGACCGACTCGGATGAGTCCTCCAGCGCCGGATCTCAAACCCGGCGTCAGTCTCCTGGAACTGCGGGTGAAAACCAGGACGCCGATCCAAAAAAGCCCAAAGGCGCCGAATAATGCCGCATCGAGGGCCGGTGTGACTGGAGCCTGTTTTGGACGCCGAATTTGAGATTTGAGATAGCCAAGCCTGGAGATTCAGGGGGAAAAAACTTTCCGCAGGTAAGCAAGGCTTTTTTCCCCAATGACTTCGTATCCTTCCTCGAACTTGAAAACTTCCACGGACACAAAGCCGCTGTAACCGACTTCTTTCAAGGCATCGGCGATGGGGACAAAGTCCACGTCACCGAAGCCCGGGCCTTTGAGGTTGCGGTCGTTGGCGTGGAAATAGGCGAAATCAGGCCAGGACTCGCGGATGATTTGGGGGATGGTTTTGGACTCGGAGCACATGGCCTTGACATCAAGCATGATCTTGAACCAGGGGCTTTCGAGTTGCCGTGTGAAACGCAAGGCGTCTTCCGCGGTATTGATGAAATTGGTCTCGACAGGGGCGAGGGGTTCAAGACAGAGGGTGACCTGGCGTTGCGCGGCTTGTTTTACGGCCACGGCGAAGGTCTCGAGCGCCCAATCCCAGGCCTGTTCGAAGGACACGCCTTCCATCACGTTCCGTTGTTTGGGCGAGCCCACAATCATGAACCTGCCTCCGAGATCCGCGCAAAAATCGACGAGGTCGCAGAAATACGAGGCCGTTTTCCGCCGCAGACTCGAATCCGGGCAATTGATGTATAAACCCTCGGGTTTCACCAGGACCCAGTGGATGCCGGAGATTTCGATGCCGGCATTTCGGGCTTCGTTTCGGATGGATAACCGCCGTTCCGGAGAGAGGTCGTTGACGGAGTTGGCGATCGTGAACGGCGCGATTTCGATGGCGTCAAACCCGAGGCGGGCGGCCTGGCGGATGGCGTCCTCGACCGCTTGTCCCTGGAAGATTTCGCTGCAGATGGCGAATTTCATGGCTGGGGCGGGAGGATTCAACGTCCAAAACGAATAAAGGGCACGCGTTCCTTCCACCACTCGAAGTCCCGTCGGCCTTCGGCGTCAAACGTCACCGTGGTGTAGGAGAACTTGATGGGAATTACGGAGGAGCGCTTGCTGATCCACTTGTGAATTTCCGAATGGCCATCGGCAAACGAGAAACCGCAAGCGCCGTTGTGATAGGAAGCGGGGATGTCTTGCCAGCTGGTTGCTGTGGGATTGTTGATGAAGTAGCCGTCGTTGATGGAATCGGGATGTTCATCGAGGGTGACCCAGGTGTTAGCGGGCTGGGGGACATCGGAGGTCTTCATGAACTGCCGATACTCGGTGATCAATGCGTTCTTGCCTTGCAGGGTGGGGTCGGCGTTGTTATAGGCGTCAAACCGGCCAAAGAAGGCGTTCATCGAAAGGCTGCGGATTCGGCCGGGCCAGCCTTTGGCCTTCTGGGCGGTGCTGACATATTTATCGGCTGGGCACTTATAGACCCCGACAGCATTGGCGGTGTAGGGCGCGAGGATGCCGTTTTTGACCCAGTCCGCGTTGGTGATGCTGCGCTCCCCGGCCGACGCGCCGGCGCCCCAGCTCATAACGTTATTCACCCAGTTGCGGAAGGTGCCCCGTGAGATTTCATTAATCGTCTCGGTCACCCCGAAGTTGTTGACCACACGGTCCTCGTAATCGTTGGCATAGACAATCCAGGCCTGCATCAATTGGCGGGTGTTGTTCATGCATCCAATGCCCTGGGCCTTGGTTTTGGCCTTGGCCAGGGCGGGCAGCAGCATGCCCGCCAGGATCGCAATGATGGCAATCACCACCAGCAGCTCAATTAAAGTGAACCCCGAAGTTTTTCGTAATGTTGGCATATAATCCACCGGACGCGTGTTTGCTGACGATATTCAAATTGTAGCTGAGCTTTGGGGGGAATGCAACAATCACTCAGCGGACCACCCAAATCCGCACGCAAGATACCCGAAAAGAAATCCAACCGCGAAGGAACGCCAATGGAGGCGAATCAAACCGGAGATCTCCTGTTGGCAGAATCGCTCTGGGGGCTGAATCCCGCGCGCCGATCGTTCCCGGCTCCGAAGCGAGAGTCATGCATGCCGATGTTCTGCTCGGCTGCGAAAACAAGGCTTCTCGGAATGCTCAGTCGGGCTCTTCCAAAGAGAGCAGAAACTCCTTGTCAGAATTGGGAATCCAGGCAGGTTAGGGGACATGATGCTTATTCGACAGACGATCATGCTGGCCGTGGTGCTTTTCGGAGCGATGTGCCGAGGGGCAGTTGCGGAGAAGGGGGAGGAGGGGGAAACTCGGTTGCTGCGATTTCCGGCCATTCACGGGCAGACGATTGTCTTCACGTATGCGGGGGATCTTTATCAGGTGGCGGCCCAGGGAGGTGTGGCCAGGCGTTTGACCAGCCACGAGGGCTACGAGATGTTTGCGCGTTTTTCGCCTGAGGGCCGGTGGATTGCTTTTACGGGCCAGTATGACGGGAACACCGAGGTCTATCGGATGCCAGCGGAGGGCGGCGTGCCGGTGCGGCTGACCCATACGGCCACGCTGGAGCGGGATGACGTCTCGGATCGCATGGGACCGAACAATATTGTCTTGACCTGGCGCGACAAGGACTCGGTCGTTTTTCGTTCTCGTGGCGTGGAATTTAACTCATTCAAGGGCCAGTTGTTTTGCGCGTCAGTCGAAGGTGGATTGCCCGAGCAGATCCCCTTGCCGCGCGGGGGATGGTGCTCTTACTCGCCGGACAGGCGGCAGCTGGCCTACAACCGGGTGTTTCGCGAGTTCCGAACCTGGAAGAGATATCGGGGGGGACAGGCTGACGACATCTGGATTTACGATTTCGCCTCCAAAACCACGACGAACCTCACCCAGAACCCGGCCCAGGACCTTTTTCCGATGTGGGTGGGACGCCGGATTTATTTTGTTTCGGACCGGGACGAAAGCAAGCGGATGAACCTATTTGTGCAAGACCTCGACCAGAATCGGGTTCGGCAGCTGACGACCTTTACGAATTTTGACATCAAGTTCCCGTCATTGGGGGATAAGGCGATTGTGTTTGAGAACGGAGGTGATCTTTACCGTTTTGACCTGGCCGATGGCCGTGTCCGCCGGATCCCGGTGGTCATCCAGGAAGATTTTGCCGGGGGCCGCGGCGGTTTGCGGGAGGTGAACAAAGAAACCACGACATACAGTCTGTCGCCGGACGGCAAGCGCGTGGCGATGGGAGCGCGGGGCGATGTGTTCACCGTGCCGGCCAAATACGGCGCCACTCGCAACTTGACACAGACTCCCGGGGTGCACGAGCGCAACGCCCGGTGGTCTCCCGACGGTCGTTCGATTGCCTACGTATCCGACGCGTCGGGCGAGGACGAAATCTACCTGGCTCCCCAAGGCGCCGGCGCCCCGCCGGTTCAGCTGACTCGGAACGCGGACACTTACAAGTATCAGCTGTTGTGGTCGCCCGACAGCCGGAAGATTCTGTGGGCCGATAAAAAACAACGGCTGCAGGTTGTGGATACCTCGACCCGCGAGGTCCGCTTGGTGGCGCAGGCGACGGCTTGGGAAATCACGGATTTTTCCTGGTCGCCCGACAGCCGATGGATTGCCTACGCCAAACCCGAGGAACGTCAGATGCCCCGGATTTATCTTTATTCGGTCGAGAACCAGGAGACCCAAGCGGTGACGGACGGCTGGTTTTTTTCCGCCAATCCCGTCTTCAGTTCCGACGGGCAGTATTTGTATTTCATCTCCCGGCGCACTTATGCCCCTAAGTTCAGCCAGGTCGAGGCCAATTACGCTTATTTCGACATGGCCAACATTTATCTGGTGACGCTCAATCAGAAGGCCAAGTCCCCCTTTGAGCCAAGGAGCGACGAGGTGAAAGCCCACAGCGACGCCGATTCGGCAAAAGCTCCCGATCAAACGCCTGACACCCCGAAAAGCGCAGCCGAATCCAAGGCATCTGAAAAGGGGGGCGAATCCAAAGAAAAGGATTCCGCCAGGAAAGTGGAGGTTCAAGTGGATGCGGAGGGCTTGCCGGGGCGCATTGCCGTGCTGCCGATTTCACCCTCCCACTATGGGAACCTGGCGTCCGCGGGTGACAAACTGTATTACACCCGCAAAGGAAGCCGGGATGAGAAAACCAAACTCCTGTTGTTCGAGTTGGAGAAGCAGAAGGAATCCGAGTTGGGGGAATTCGAGGATTTCGAGATATCCGCGGATGCGAAAAAGATGCTGGTGAAGGGGGATGGCTTTTTTGCGATCCTGGATCTTCCGGCGAGCCGGATCGAGATCAAGGAGCGTTTGGATTTGAGCGAACTGAAGGTGAGTTTGGATCGCAAGGCTGAATGGGAGCAGATCTACCGCGAATGCTGGCGGCAAATGCGTGATTTCATGTATGATCCGCATTTGCACGGGGTGGATTGGGAAGGGATTCGCGCCCGTTATGAGCCCCTGTTGGCGCATGTCAACCATCGGGCGGACCTGACCTATCTGCTGGGGGAAATGATTGGCGAACTCAACGTCGGCCACGCCTATGTCGGAGGCGGCGATTATCCGCGGCCGCGCCGCATTCCCCTGGGATTGCTGGGGGCGCGGCTGAGGAAGGATCCGAAGACCGGTTGGTATCAGATCGAGGAGATCCTGCCTGGGCAGAACTGGGACAAGGCCCTGCGTTCGCCGCTTACCGAGATCGGAGTGGGGGTGAAGGCCGGCGAGTATATTCTGGCTGTGGACGGCCGATCCGTTCGGCTCATGCGGGATATTTACGAGGCCCTGGTGGACAAGGCGGGCAAACAAGTGCGCTTGCGGGTGAACAGCCGGCCCGATTCGGAAGGGGCGCGGGATGTAACCGTGGTGCCAACGGCCGACGAACAACCGCTCTATTACCTGCGTTGGGTGGGCCGGAACATCGAACGAGTCAGCCTGGCCACCAGTAATCGCGTGGGTTACGTGCACATCCCGGACATGGGCACGCCCGGGCTCAACGAGTTTGTCAAGTATTACTATCCCCAAATCAACAAGGACGCCCTGATCGTGGACGTGCGCGGGAATGGCGGGGGTAATGTCTCGCCCCAGGTGATTGAGCGGCTTCGCCGGGAGATGGTGATGATCACCATCGCCCGCAACGCGGCCATCAACGTGGATCCGGGCGGCACTGTGGCTGGTCCCAAGGTGCTGCTTTTGGACGAGTTCTCGGCCTCGGACGGCGACATTGTGGCCTACCGTTTCCGACGCCATCAGCTCGGGCCGGTGGTTGGCAAACGGTCCTGGGGCGGCGTCGTGGGCATCCGCGGATCCTTGCCTTTGTTGGATGGCGGGTATCTCAACCGGCCGGAGTTTTCGCGGTATGACGTGGACGGCAGGGAATGGATCATGGAGGGAACGGGCGTGGAGCCGGATATTTGGGTGGACAACGATCCCGCGCGCGAATTCGCCGGGGTGGATGATCAGTTGGAGCGGGCTATCGCGACCATTCTGGAGTCTCTGCGGCAGCGGCCGGTTCGACTGCCTCCGCCTCCGCCTTATCCGGACAAGAGCCGGTAGAATAGGCAATAAGCATTTGTCATCGGACGTGATCTGTGCTTCAGTATCCCACAAGCGCAAACGGTTCATCGTTCAACGCAAAGGTGGGAAGACGATCTGATTATGACAACACGAAATATCCTGAACAGAATGGTTCTCTTGTTGGCATTCACCTGTCTGGCCGCGTCGGCTTATGCCGAGCCGGCGAACACGCCGCGTAAGGATTTCTGGATTACGGACGGCCAAGTCACGAGCTTGATGGCTACCAACGGATTGCTCTATTTGGGCGGGACATTTCAGTATATCGGCGTCGCCACCGGGAACGGGGTGCCCGTCCACCGAATGACCGGAGCGCCTGATTTGACGTTTCCGCAGATCAACGGGCGGGTGAATGCGGTGGTTCCCGACGCCAACGGAGGGTGGTATGTGGCCGGATCATTTTCCCAGGTCGGCTCAGCAGGCCGGGCTAATCTGGCGCACATTCTGGCCAATGGCCAGGTTGACCCCAGCTGGGTGCCGGTCGCCAACGGCGAGGTGCTAACCCTTCTGATCTCGGGCAGCACGTTGTATGTGGGAGGCAAATTCACACGGTTAAACAATGCCGTGCGAAACCATATTGGAGCGCTGGAATTGGCCACTGGCAGGAACTTGGCCTGGGCGCCCGGGATTGACGGCGATGTGCGCGCCATCGCCGTGTATGGCAGCCGGGTTTTCGTCGGCGGGCAGTTCACCAATGTGAGTGACTTGGCTCGTTCGAACCTGGTGTCCCTGGACGCGGTCAGCAACGATCCGATTTCCAGCTGGGATGCGAGCGTTAATGGACCGGTCAACTCGCTGATTGTCGATGGGACGACTCTTTATTTTGGTGGCGAATTCAGCCAGGTCGGGGGCGAGTCGCGCACGAATCTGGCGGCTGTTGGCGTGCTCAACAGTTCGCCCTTGGAATGGCATGCGGACACCGATGGGCCGGTCAACAGCCTTGTCATTTCGGGCAGCACGATTTATGTCGGAGGGAACTTTACCCGAATCGGCGAGATGGAGCGCCACAGGCTTGCGGCGGTGGCCGCCGGCACCGGCGAAGTCCAGGGATGGGATCCCGCCGCGGGCGGAGAAATCAAAACGATGGCGATGGCGGGTCAGACCCTGTATGTGGGAGGCAGTTTCACCGTCGTCGGTGGCACGCAGCCACGGTTGAATGTGGCGGCTTTAGATCCGATCACAGGCGCGGCTTCCGCTTGGAATCCGAGCGTGGGGAACACGGTTCTCGCGATGGCCTTTAACGAGCAATCGGTTTTTGTGGGCGGGTCTTTCGTCAGCATGGCCGGGCAGCGATGCGTCAATCTGGCGGCTGTGGACACCCTTACGGGAAGAGCGACCGGTTGGGCGCCACGGATTGGCAGCGAGTTGGGCTCCGTCCAGGTGACAGCTCTGGCTCAAGTCAACGACACGATCTTGGTGGCGGGCCTTTTTGATCATGTCGAGGGTCAATTGCGCAACAATCTGGCTGCCGTTAGCTTGTCGGGCCAGGTGCTGGATTGGAATCCTGATGTTCGTGGGGGGGTTTTTGCCCTGACGTGTCGAAGCAATGTGGTCTATTTCGGCGGCAATTTCACCAATGTGGGAGGACAATTGGTCACGAATCTGGCGGCGGTCAGCCTGGAAACAGGGGTTCCTTTGGATTGGAGACCGAATCCCAATGGAATAGTCCGGGCTCTGGCCCAAGGCGGTGATCGCATCGTGGCCGGGGGCGCTTTCACTCGGATTGGCGGCAAAAACCGGAGCCGGATCGCGTCGTTGGACGCGACGACCGGCGAGGCGAGCGGCTGGGATCCATTTTCAAGCGGGGAAGTCCGAGCGTTGGCCGTTCGGGGGGACACCGTGTATGCAGGCGGCCTTTTTCAAAGCATCGGCGCGCAGTTTAGAACAAATATCGCCGCATTAGACCTGGTCTCGGGAGCCGCCCTGGATTGGAATGTGTCGTTGAACGGCATGGTTCATTTCCTGGGTGTCGGAACCGATCGGCTTTTTGCTGCGGGGCAGTTCACTTCGGTGGGTGGACTGACGAGGCGTTATGTGACTGCATTGGATTTGCAGACCGCGGCCGTGTTACCGTGGAATCCCGTGCCAAACACGGCAGTTTATGCTGTATCGCAGGAGAGGGATCAGGTGTTTTTGGGAGGTTCTTTCAGTTCCCTGGGGTTGGGCATTCATCAAGGATTGGGCGCCTTCCGGCCTGTCGGTTATTCGGAGTTGCAGGCATTCCTTCAGACGAATGTATTCCGTATCAGGCTGAATGGAAATGCCCAGGAAACTTATGTTCTTCAGACATCGACCAACTTTGTGGATTGGGTGAATGAGACGACCAATACTCTGAAGGAGACCTCGATAATGATTGGCGGAATATCGGTTACCAATCTTAACGAGGCCTATTATCGGGCCCTATCGGTTCCGTAGGTATTCATGGCCAGATTGCGACTACTATCCGATTGCCGGCTGTACACTTTCATCGACACCGCGTACACGCGAGGGCGATCGGTCGAGGATTTGGCGCGCCAGCTTTGCGATGGAGGATCCGACGTAATCCAGTTGCGCGCGAAGAACCTTGAGGCGGACGAGGTGCTGGGGTTGGCGCGCAGAATACGGCTGATCACCGATGAAGCCGGGGTGCTTTTGGCGGTGAACGATCATTGGACCGCGGCTGTGGAAGCGGGGGCGGCCTTATGTCATCTGGGCCAGGAGGATTTCTTCGAGGCCGGTTGGCGTCGTGTGGAGGAGCTGGCGCCCTTGGGCGGTGCGGTCAAACTCGGGCTGAGCAGTCATGCCCCCGACCAGGCGGAACGGGCCGTGAAGGCGGGTGCCGCCTATCTTGGAGTCGGCCCGGTCTATCGGACGGGGACCAAGCCGGCGGCGCGCCCCGTCACACTCGACTATGTGCGTTGGGCGTCGGACCACCTTTTGATACCTTGGTTTGCGATTGGAGGGATCACCCTGGAGAACTTGGATGAGGTCCTTGCTGCGGGGGCGCGGAGGGTTTGTGTGGTGTCGGCGATCTTGAACGCCCCGGATGTGGTGCGGGCTTGCCAGACTTATCGCGACCGCCTAAGTTCAGCGCCATGAGTTTATTAGTTGTTGGTTCGACCGCATTGGATTCCATCAAGACGCCGAAAGCGGAAAATCCCCGGCTGCTGGGGGGCTCCGCCAGTCATGCGGCGGTGGCCGCCAGTTACTACTGTCCGGTGCGGATGGTCGGGATTGTGGGCGAGGATTTTCCCGCGCGCTATCTGAAGCTCTATCAGCGGAGGGGCATCGACTTGGCGGGATTGCAGCGGGTTTCGGGCAAGACCTTCCATTGGTCCGGGGAATACGAAGTCAACATGAACAACCGCCGCACCCTCCGGACTGAGCTGGGTGTTTTTGCCGGTTTTTCTCCGGAATTGCCGGAGGCCTATCGGCGGACGCCCTTTGTGCTTTTGGCCAACATCGGACCCGGACTCCAGGCGCATGTGCTGGATCAAATGATACGACCGCGTTTCGTGGTGGCGGACACGATGGACCTTTGGCTGAACACCGCCTTGGCGGATTTGATGAAACTCCTGAAGCGGATCGACGCGCTGGTGCTTAATGACAGCGAGGCCCGGCAGTTGACTGGCCATGACAATGTGATCAGCGCGGCGCGGCAGATTCACCGTTTTGGCCCTCGATTCGTCATCATCAAGAAAGGCGAGCACGGAGCCCTTTTGTCCAGCCCTTCGGGATTATTCATCGCCCCGGCTTATCCTCTGATGCGAGTTGTGGATCCAACCGGAGCCGGGGATTCGTTTGTCGGCGGACTGATGGGGTACCTGGCGGTGACGAAAGGATCGCTGGAACGGAACCTCCGGCGGGCGGTCGCGCATGGCGCGGTGGTGGCCTCTTTCTGTTGCGAAGGTTTTGGACTGACGAAAACCATCAAGGCCAGCCGGGCGCTCATCGAACAGCGGGTTCGGGAGCTGGAAAAGCTGACATCGTGGTGATTAGCTTTTCTTTCTGGCGACGAGCAGGCGCGAGGGAGGATTCAATTCGATTTCCCGTTCGAAATCCAGTTTTGCGGCTTTGAACCATTGTTGGATCTCATCGGAGCTGTAGCAATCGCCATCGGCGGTGTTGATCAGCATGTTCAGGGCAAAAAGGCAGGCCCATTCGGGGCCGGTGTGATCGGGCTGGACCACAAAATCTTTCAGGCACAACCGGCCATTCGAGGTCAGGTGTGACGCGGCTTTCCGCGCCAGCCGCTCGTTGTCTTCAGCGCAAAAGACATGGATCACGTTGGACACAAACACCACGTCATAAGGACCGCCCCAGTTGGACTCAAGAATGTCGCCGGCGCGAACGCAGATTCGGGAGGATAATCCGGCGAGATCGATACGGGCCTGGGCGATCTTGAGTGTTTCATCTCGATCGAGAACCACAGCGGTCAGCCGGGGATATTGACGGGCGAATTCGATGGCGTAACATCCCGGCCCGCCCCCGAGGTCCAGGAGGGTTTCCGCATCGGATAAATCGAGCCGGCTGGCGGTTTCCTTGGCTTGAGTGGCGGCCGAGCTGGCCATGGCGCGGGCAAAATCGGCCTCGTTTCGCTCCAGCTGAAGGGAGGCTTTGCTGTCGTCAACCGGCCTGCCGGACCGGACGGCATCATGCAGAAATCCCCAGCGCTCATAAAGCCGGGCCCCATGGCGCACCAAGGCGTTTTGCGACGTCTCCGATTCGGGCAGCAAGAACTCACGGCTCAGGGCAGTATTGGCGTAGGATGCGCCGCTTTTTTCGAGAAAACCCAAGGCGGTGAGGGCATCGCACAGCATCCGCAAACCGCGGCGGCTGGCCTGGGTTGCGGTGACCAAGTCCTCGAGTGTTTTCGATTCTGTGCCGAGCCGCGCGAATAATTGAAGACGTTCAGCCGTCATGATCACTTGAGCGGCGCGGTAGCCTTGCATCAAGTCATCGAGACGCTGGCGGGAAGACCCTGCGTTGGTGTTCATGGGGGCATTTCTCCCATACCCTCCGTTTTCCAGCAATCCTTATCCAGCCGGAATCGAACCGTTCCCTGATTGGCAGTGCAGAGGACGGGAATGTGTCGTTTCGCCAGTCGACTGCGCAACGCGGCCGAGGCCATCTCCGCCGGTTTCCGATCGCTGGTTGTCAAGAGGATCAAGCGGGGTTGAATGCGATCGAGGAGCGGATCGGCGAGCGGTTCGCCCTGGGACGGCAGGCTGGCCACGACGATGTCCGACCGCAAGTCGGATTCACGGTTCATGAGCAATTCCTGTCCTTGACGCCCGAGATCCGACAAGAGAAGGATCCGATGGCCGTGGAGGATTCCTCGCAGCACGACCGCGGCGTCGTCCGCCTGTCGGAAACGGTCCTGGGGTTTGGGGTGCAGCACTGTCCAAGGTCCCAGGGTGTCGGATTGATGCACGGGCTGGAGGATCCAGGACTTTGAGGGCATCGCTTGAAACAAACGCCGATAAACCGGCGAGCGTTGCGGGACCGAGCTGGCACAGAGCTTGTCCACTTTAAAGATCTGGCTAAGAGGCTGAACCCCCCCCGCGTGGTTGACGTCGCCATGCGTGACCACGAGCGTGGGAATCCTGTTCCAGCCCAGGGATTGAAGGAAGGGGCCCACGATGTATTCCGCGCCGAACGCGTTTCCCGAATCCACCAGGAGATCATTGGCGGTGCCCGGCGCGTCAAAAACGATGGCATCTCCGCCATTCAGGTGCAGCACGGTCAGGCAGGAGCCTCTGCTTTCCCAGAGGCGCATCATCGCGCAGAACGCCGTCAGCACAGCGAGGATGCCGGCGAGCCACCGGCGGCTCCAGGCGGAAAGAGATCGTGCGGTGAAGATGGCGATTAGCATGGTGTAATAGAGGATGAACTCAAGCCAGGAGGGGCTCCGCACGTGCCAACAGGCTCCGGGCAGTTCGGCCGCCCACCGGCACACGGCGAGCATCATTTTCATCCACAGCCAGCCGCTGTGATTGAACAGCTCGGTAACCCATGGCAGCCAATCGCCGCAGATCAGGCTTCCCAGATGGCACATTAGCGCCAGGCTGCTCAAGGGAACCGCGATCAAGTTGACAGCCAGGCTGATCGGTGTGAAGAGATGAAAATAATAGGCGACCAAAGGCAGCGATCCCAACCAGGCGGCGAGGGAGGTCAGGAAACTGGCGACCAAGGCGTGGCTGGGGCCTTTCAGCCATCGTTGCCAGGCGGGGATCAATGCCCTGGGCCGAAGTGGATCGGGTTCGAGCAACGAATGGCGGAAATGGTTAATTACCGGGGCGGCCAGCGCCAGGCTGAGCACGACAAAAAACGAAAGCTGGAAACTGGCCTGAAAGAGCTGCCGCGGTTCCCAGAGCAACAGCAAAAATCCCGCGGCCAGGAGCGAGTTCAGGAGGTCTCCCGGGCGTTTCAGGGTCCAGCCGACGATCACTACCGTCATCATGACGCTCGATCGAATGGCCGAAGACTGCCAGCCCGTGGCGGCCGTGTAAAACCAGATCAAGGGAATGACCACGATGCCGCATGCGCTCCGCGGGACCTGGAGCACCCGCAGGAGGCTGACGAGGATCCCGGTAATCAGGGCCACATGCAGTCCGCTGATGGCGAAGATATGCATCGTGCCCGTTTCCATGAAGGGCCGGGCCACCTCTCGGGTCATGCCCGTCTTCCACCCCAGGGCCATGGCCCAGATCAAGCGCAGGACTTCGTCTTCCTCGGGCAGTCCGCGCCCCAGGATGTCCCGCGCCCAGCGGCAAAATCGATCGCTGACGGGGACCTGAACTCTGTTTTCTTGAGCGCGCGGATCCAACAATCGCCAGTCTTCCGGTCCTTGAACCTTGAGTTCGTGGTGGATTCCTTGCCATTTCAGGTAGGATCGATAATCAAATAAACCCTCCGCCGCCGCACCGGCGGGAGGCCGCAGCACGCCTTGGACTTCAAGTGGTGCTCCGGCCGCTATGGTATCATCGATTTTTCCGGCGCTGGACAAGGCGACACTTCCCGCCGCCGGTTCCCATGAACCCTGTTTTTTCCACGAGTGAACCTCGAGCACCGCGAGAGACCGCCACTCGATGTCCTGATTACGCTCGAGCATCCTGAAAGTGGGGGAGTCCCTCAGGACGCCCCGAAGGCCGACCGCTTGGTCTTTGTCGTCGGCCAGCAACCTCAAGTCATGCGGGGGAATGATCTCGGTGCGCCAGGTTATGTTTGTCGCGCCCGTCAGGAACAGCAGCAGTCCCAGAATTCCCTGGAGGGCACGGTCCAATCCTGAAGGGGTTGTGCGGATCAGGAGGCGTGGTTTGAAAGGAAGGAAGCCCGTGGGGGATTTTGGCGTCATGGCGGCTGATTCGGGGGATGACTCGCTGTTCTGACAGCAGTCCGGGCTGTCGTCGGTCATGGATTGACGCCAAAAGCAGAGGCCCGCCGCAAGCGCCGCGATGCAGAAGGAGATGACAAACAGACCGAGGGGCGGCAGGGGCCATAACGAAGCTGTTATTACGCCCGCCACATAACACAACGTCACGATGAAAAAAGGACGTGTGCGCATCCGGATTCAGTCCGGGAGTCCCCCCCCAGGGGGTCCGTTACCACCACTTACGCCACCGACCGATACCCCAAGCGATCAACAACGCCGCGGCGGCGCCTGATCCGTCAATCAAGACATCCCATGGTGAACCCCCGCGCGAGCGGTGAAAGGACTGGTGGATTTCGTCGGTGGCGGCATACCCGGTGGAGATCAGCCAGGCTTGGAATGCGCGCAGCCCGGGCCGGGGATGACGTTCGTTGGCTTGGACATGGACAAGGGTGCGCCAAATCAACAAGGCCAGAATGGCGTATTCCGTCACGTGTCCCGCTTTGCGGATCAGGAACTGCAATTGATAAAGCGTGGCGCTCGAGATTTGAGGATAAATCCAGCGGATCAGCGGGGTTAACCAGCGCGAGGTGCGAGCGCTGGAGAGCAGATCGGTGGAGCCCACATAAATGAGGGTCATCCAAGCGATCACAGGCACCCAATATTTGAAAAAGAAACGCTGGTTGAACACGACTGGATAAAAGCAAGGTTTTATATGAAAAAGCAATAAAAGAATTTGTTCCGCTTGCTTTGCGGACGGCCTGCGATATTTTGGCGCGATGTTGGAAACAGGTTTCATACCGGCAGCGGATCGGGATTCCCGCTGGTTGATGGTGGTGCTGCATGGCTTGGGCGACAGCATGGCGGGCTACCAATGGCTGCCGACGGCCTTGGGCCTGCCCCGGATCAACTACCTGCTGGTGAACGCTCCCGATCCCTATTATGGGGGGTATTCGTGGTTTGATTTTCCTGGAGATGCCCTGCCGGGCATTCGGCGAAGCCGCCAGATGCTCTTTCAGTTGCTCGATGCCCAGCGCGCGGGCGGGTTCCCGACGAATCAGACCCTGCTCTTTGGTTTTTCACAGGGATCGCTGATGACGGTCGAGACCGGTTTACGGTATCCGAATCGGTTTGCCGGTTTGATTGGTGTCAGCGGTTTTATTGTGGGGGTGGACCAACTGCTCGCGGAGCTGTCTCCTGAGGCGAAGAACCAGCGTTTTCTTCTCACCCATGGCACGGAAGATCCTCTGCTTCCCTTTGACCAGGTCAAGAAACAGGTCCTGCGCCTGCAGCAGGCCGGTCTTTCGATCGAATGGCATGAGTTTCACAAAGAACACACGATTGCCGGAGAGACCGAGCTGAGGGTGATTCGCCGGTTTGTCAGCGATTGTTTTTCTGGAGGCGTATGACAGGTTCGCCGCCCGTTTTTTGGGCGGCCACCAGCCTGGCCTGGCCTTCATCCGGCGGGTGGAGTTGGACCATCGCAAATCAGCCGGACGACCTGGGCGTTGGGCACCTCCTGGTCAATCACCCAACGGACCAGGTTTGCCCAGCGGCGGCAACGATCGAGGATGACGCTGTCAGACGTTGCGGCGATATGATCAGTTTCAGCAAGCACCTTGTCCGGATTGAACACCAGATCCACCTGCCACTCCCAAAGGTTGCGGGCGGCGATGCTGAGGATTTCCTCCTTGAGGCGGCCACTGTTGGAGACCGGCCGGTCCAGCCACCAATGGCAGGCCCGGGTTTCCAGACGCGCGAGATACTGGCCGACCAACAGGATTGCCGGCAAGGTCTCCTGGACCTGGCGGTAGCGCGAATGAAGGCCCGCAATGTCGCGGTAACACCCGTCGCAACCTTCCAGGATCACCCCTCCGGACAATGCCACTTCGAGCGCTGTCAGCACATTGAAACCGTCCAGCCAGACTTCCTGGCCCCGAAGCAGCCTGCGGTCGATGTGGTGTTCGAGCCGATGCCTGCGGGAATCCGTCGCGCAGGCGCAACGCATCACCGCCAGGCGCTGTCGCCGAGCCAGCGCGTAACGATTTCCCACGAGCTCCACCGAGGAGGCCATGGCATAGCCTCGATCCAGGAGCCAGCAAAGGTCCCGGGTTGCGGACCCCAGGCTCGGCCAGGCCTGTCGGCCAAACAAACGGGCGTCCTCCGGATCAGGGCCTCGATGGCAAGGTTTCGACGGCATTTAAAGCCAGCATACCTCGAAATCCATGCCGCCTCAAATCATCCGTGAATTCTCGGGCAATGCCGTCCCGGATTGCCCGATGGGACCGTAGCCGGGGCTGCGTGGCTTTCAGGGGGCGGTCAACTCGTCTTTGCAGGTGTCCGGATGGAACGGATCGTGGGGCCGGGTGGTGAAAGAGACGAGGATACCGGGCTGGTTGCCGGAGTTCTTCATGGCATGGGAGACGCCGGCCGGCAGGAAAATCTGCCAGGCCTCGCCGGGGGGAATGTCGATCGTTCGGATGCGGCCCTCGTCCCTGATCCAGACGCGGCTGGGGCCATAAATCACAGCGATCTCGTCCGTCTGTGTATGGTAGTGGTTGCCGCGAACGCAGCCGGGCTGGTTGATGACGACGTGGACATTACGCTGTCCCCGGAGCTGCTTTTCGTCGATCGGCTCACAGACGCTGCCCCGCGAGTCGGTCTTCAAGCGAAGGGCGGCCACCGTGACCGCCCGTTGCCGCCGCATCCGAACCGGCGGAACCGCGGGCGAGGAGGCCTGTTCTGCGCCACTCATGTCAAGGGGATTTTGTGGAGGAGGAATGATTGGCGGTGCTGGCGGTCCATTTCGACAGATAGGGAGGGAGGGTGCCAAAGGTGCCATGTTCACAGTTGTGGACGAACTCTTCCGTGACGGATTTCAACCGTTCCCAGCGATCGCGGATGGTTTCGGCTTCCTTGTGGGAGATCTGATTGTCCGTGGCGGCATTGGAAATCACGAGCAGCAGATCGGCGAATTCCTGAACGATCTGGTTGGTGGCGGGAATCAGGTGATGTCCATGCGCCTTGGTCTTCTCGGGATTCTGGATGAAGAAACCGCCCGCTCGCTGGCAGAGCCACTGGATGATTCTGAGATCGTGCGTGCTGCGCAACAGGATTTCGATTCGGTCCAAGGGATTGGGCGCTCCGCTGCCGTCGCCGTCATCGGGCTCGGCCCACTTGTAGATCATCGAAAGGGAAAGCCCCATTTCGGCTGCGATCATCTTGGGATTCGATTGTTGCAGCACTTCCCGAAGCAGCTCATGTGATTGCATGATCGAATGATGACAAGACTCCGGAACGCAGGCAAGTCTTTATCCGGAACGAAAACAGGCGAACGACAATCGTTCGCCCGCGCGTGAAATCCAAGTCTGCCGGCAGCTTAGTAGCGATAATGATCGGCCTTGTAAGGGCCCTCGATTGGGACGCCGATGTAGTCGGCCTGCTTCCGGGTGAGTTTGGTCAGTTTGACGCCGATTTGTTCCAGGTGCAGCCGGGCGACTTCCTCGTCCAGTTTCTTGGGCAGGCGGTAAACGCCGACCTGGTACTCGTCGCGTTTGTTCCAGAGATCCATCTGCGCGAGGACCTGGTTGGTGAAGGAATTGGACATCACGAAACTGGGATGCCCGGTCGCGCAACCGAGATTGACCAGTCGTCCCTCGGCCAGCAGGTAAATGCAGTGGCCGTCCGGGAAGGTGTATTGATCGACCTGCGGCTTGATGTTGAGCTTCTTGACGCCCGGGCAGGCATTGAGTTGATCCACCTGGATCTCGTTGTCGAAGTGACCGATGTTGCACACGATGGCCTGGTCCTTCATCTTCTTCATATGGTCCAGGGTGAGCACATCGCAGTTGCCGGTGCACGTGACGTAGAGATCGCCCTGGCCCAGCGTTTTTTCCAGGGTGGTTACTTCAAAACCTTCCATCGCCGCCTGAAGGGCGTTGATCGGATCAATCTCGGTCACGAGGACCCGGGCCCCAAAGCCGCGCAGGGAATGCGCCGATCCCTTGCCCACATCGCCGTACCCGCAGACCACAGCCACCTTGCCGGCCACCATGACGTCGGTGGCGCGCTTGATCCCGTCGGCCAGCGACTCCCGGCAACCGTAGAGGTTGTCGAACTTGGACTTGGTCACCGAATCATTGACATTGATGGCGGGCACAAGCAGTTTGCCGTTTTCCATCATTTGGTAAAGGCGATGGACCCCCGTGGTGGTTTCCTCGGAGACCCCTTTCCACTCCCGGACTATGTCATGCCAGCGGAGCGGATCCTCCCGGTGAATTTTCTTCAGCAGGTTTTTAATGACCTGCTCCTCATGTTTTTCACTCGGTGAGTTCACCCAGGGATCGCCCTCTTCCAACTGATATCCCTTGTGGATCAGCAGGGTGGCGTCGCCGCCGTCGTCGACCACCAGCTGCGGGCCTTTGCCGCCGGGATGCGCAATGGCCTGGTAGGTGCACCACCAGTAATCTTCGAGGGTTTCGCCTTTCCAGGCAAAGACAGGCACGCCAGCCTTCGCGATGGCCGCGGCGGCATGATCCTGGGTCGAGAAAATGTTGCAGCTCGCCCACCGGACCGAGGCCCCCAGTTCGACCAGCGTTTCAATTAAGACCGCCGTCTCGATGGTCATGTGCAGCGAACCTGTAATGCGCGCTCCCTGAAAGGGCTTCTTGGAACCGTATTTGCCCCGGAGCGCCATCAGCCCCGGCATTTCATGCTCGGCAATCGTAATCGCTTTGCGGCCCCATTCGGCTAGACTTAGGTCGTGGACCTTGAAATCCTGTTTCGACCGGCCTCCGGCGTTTTTCGATTTCGCCCCGCGGGTTCGGGAAGGAGATGCTTTGACAGTGGACATGAGGATGTTCCTTGGTTAAGCGTTTTACTTTGCGGCCTTCTGGAGCGCCTTCACTTTGTCGGTTTTTTCCCAAGTGATGCTGTCCAGGTCGTCGATCTTTCCAAAATGCCCGTAGTTGGTCGTCTGCATGTAGATCGGGCGCAGCAGATTCAACTGTTTGATAATGTCGGCCGGCTTGAAGCTGAAAACCTGTTGCACTGCCGCCGTGATGACCTCGTCACTCGCGACACCGGTGCCGAACGTGTCGACCGAGACGGACACCGGCTCGGGGTAACCAATCGCGTAGGCAAACTGGATTTCGCAGCGAGTGGCCAGACCCGCCGCAACCACGTTTTTGGCTACATACCGCCCCATGTAGGCCGCGCTGCGATCCACTTTCGAAGGATCTTTTCCGCTGAACGCGCCCCCTCCATGCCGTCCCATCCCTCCATAGCTGTCGACAATGATCTTTCGGCCCGTCAAACCGGTGTCCCCCTGCGGTCCGCCCACCACGAAACGGCCGGTGGGATTGATGAGATACTGCGTCTTGCGGTCCAGCATATTGGCGGGCAGCACCTTCTTGATCACCTCCTGGATGACGAAATCGCGAATGGTCTTGTGCTTCGCTTCGGCCGAGTGCTGAGTGGAAACCACCACATTGGTGATGCGGACCGGCCGGCCATCCTCGTATTGGACCGAAACCTGGCTCTTGGCGTCCGGACGAAGCCACTTTGCCAGACCCCGCTTCCGGACGTGCGTCAGCCGCCGACCCAATCGATGCGCAAACATGATCGGCGCCGGCATCAGTTCCGGTGTCTCATTGCAGGCATACCCAAACATCAGCCCCTGGTCGCCCGCCCCCTGTTCGGCGGTGGCTTTTCCCTCCGCGGCTTGCGCGTTCACCCCCTGGGCAATGTCCGGGCTCTGCCGCGTAACCACGTTGAGGATGAACACTTTGTCCGCGTGAAAGACATCGTCATCGTTCACATATCCAATTTCCCGGATTGTATCGCGCACGATCGTATTGTAGTCGAACTGCGCACGAGTGGTGATCTCGCCTCCAACCACAACCAGGTTGCTCTTGGCATAGGTTTCACACGCGACACGGCTCTTGGGATCGGTTTTCAGACAGGCATCCAGGATGGCATCGGAGATGAAATCGCAGACCTTATCCGGATGTCCTTCCCCGACGGATTCGGAAGAAAAAATAAATGACTTGCTCATGCTCAGTTCAATTCAGACGGTTAGTGCATACTACGTATTGACGTATCAAGATAAGAAGATATATACTTTCAATCAGTCGTCAACTGTGAATTCATCCTAGGAGTTTTTTGGGCTATGAGTCGAACACTCAAATACTTGCGGGCGCTGGCGGATCCGACGCGATTACGGATTTTGGCGTTATTGGAGCGAGAGGAACTGTCTGTGCATGAGATTCAGGAGATTACGGGTTTGGGGCAATCGCGGATTTCGACTCATCTGGGATTGTTGCAGGAGGTGGGATTTCTGGAGTCGCGGCGGGAGGGCAAGCGGATCTTTTATCGGTTTCATCGTCGGGCGGATGAGGGGACGAGGGAGTATATGGAATTGGCGGGGCAGGGGGCGCGTGAACTGCCTGAGCATGCGTCGGACTTGGTCAATCTGAAGCGGATTCTTGGGAGGCGTCAGGATCAAGCGCAGCTCTATTTCAATCAGGTGGCGGGTCGATTTGACCGGAGCTATGGGCCGGGGAGATCCTGGCAGGCGTTTGGCCAGCTTTTGTTGCGGATTCTACCTCCCTTGGTGGTGGCGGATCTGGGATCGGGGGAAGGCTTGGTCAGTGAGCTGTTGGCGCGTCGCGCGAAGAAGGTGATTGCGGTGGACAACTCGGAGAAGATTGTCGCATTTGGGGCCGCCAAGGCCAGGAAGAACGGCCTCAAGAACCTGGAGTTTCGGCTGGGTGATTTGCAGGAGCCTCCGATTGATGCCTCGAGTGTGGATTTAGTGATCTTGAGCCAGGCATTGCATCACGCGGCCCATCCTGCGCAGGCGGTTCGATCGGCTTATCGCATTTTGCGGCCCGGAGGACAGGTGGCGATTCTGGATTTGCGGGAGCATCATTTCGAGCAGGCGCGTGATCTTCACGGGGATTTATGGTTGGGTTTATCGGCGGGAGAATTGCTGCAATGGCTTGAGGATGCCGGCTTTCGAAAGACGGAAGTGACTGTGGTGGCCCGCGAGGAAGAGCCGCCATATTTTGAAACGATTCTGGCCTGTGGTGAGAAATAGCAATCGGATCGTTGCCCCCACGGCGGTCATTCTTTTGGCCAGGCACTTCGTTGCGCCTCCCTTACAGATCTAATGGGGGATATGCGCGGTCGACGCGCCAGGAATAAGGCCATGACTCGAGGCTGGCCAAATTTGAGGCCCGAAGCTTTCTGACCGTCGGGAGTGACGGATGGCTCGATGAGCCGCTGCATGCTCTGCTGGCTGAACCGACAGTTTTGACGGGTCCGCTTCCCCTCCAGAAACCGTTGTCCAGGGCTTCAAAATCAATCCCTTCCTTTTCGAGCTGGCGTTTGGCCCATTCATGGCCCTTGAGGTAAAGGCGATCGAGACATTCGACGCTCAGCGTGACCTGTTCATCGAGGATCGCTTTGAGGCGCAGCTTGGTTAGGATTTTTTGGACGGGGAATTCGTTTGACTTGGGGCGGGAGGGATTAGGCGATTAATTTCGCGCAAGTGAGCCTCAGCGTCGTTTTTGCGACCCAGGGAACGGGCGAGGTCATAGAGCTTTTGGTGGACGAGGACAGGTTCCGGAAATTCGGGATGGTTCTTGAGGAACTCCTGATAGACGGAGTAAGCCTGTTCGGGTTGTTTTTGGACGGTAAGAAACCGGGCCATTTCCAGTTCCACGCGGACGGCTTGTTGAGGGGAGGGGTGGAGTTTGAGAACGCGTCGATAGGCATCGATTGCGAAGTCAATTTGGTTTTGTCCCACGAGCAGTTCGGCCAGTTTCTCCTCGAGAACAGCGCTTTGGGCGCGCAGGGGGAGTTGGTTGAGGAAAGCGATGAGTGGGTCGGGATTCATGCCTGAGGCGGCGTTCATATTGATGGAGCGCAGATGGGACCACTCCAGGAGGGGGCTTTGGGTTTCGGTGAGTCGGCTGTGCTGGGTTTGGGGATCGCGGGCAAAAGGACGATAGAGGGGATCGCCCACGACGGTGGTTTGCCAGGAGAGCATGGATTGGCTGGCGTAGGCGGCTTCGCCGAAAGAGAATCCGCCCAGCAGCCGGGCAAAGAAGACGGCCAGATTGGGTGTGCCGGCCAGGTAGGGTTCGTAGACGCAGCCCATGGTGGCGGTTGCGCCCTTGTCGAGCAGAGGCCCCACCCAGTATTGTGTGGCATTCCGGATTTCGTGGCCACTAAAGGAATGGAGGTGATAAGCGATGGCCCCGGGCATGAACTCGACCTTGGGACGCGTGAAAGGACCTGAAACGTGGGAATCATACCAACCTGCATAGAGGGCGACATGGCTGAGGGGAAACGAGGGAGAAAAGGTGGGGGGCGAGTCGTTCAGGACCGTTTCAAACCCGAGTCGGCGCGCGCAGGCGGCGGCGGCGCGGATCCATTCGTCTCCCATTTTGTATTCGCCGTTGGTCAAGCCGCGGGCATCGAAATAGGCCCGTCCCCATAAGCCCTGGGATTCAGCCTCGAGGGCGCGATCGACCAGGCCGCGTGCGATGGCCGGGGAGGGGCCGTCCAATCGGGCCACGATGAGCAAACCGCCCAGCGGATTGATTTGGAGACCTTCGTTTGCTCCGTAAAGGAGATTATTGACCGGGCCAAAAAGCCGGATGCCTTGATCGAACAAGGGCAGAAGGCTGAGTTCGCTATCGACGGCGGCCTCGTTGCGGCGCAATTCGATCCGGACCCGGTCCATGCCGGTTTCCACGATATTGGTGTCGGGCGCGATCCGCACGGGGACGCCGTAACAGAGGACGGCGTAACGGATTTTGAAGGCGGAGACCTCCTGGTAAACGGAGCCGGGGCGTTCTCGGGTGGCGGGGACGATGCGGGGACTGAGGGTGAAGAACTGATTGGTGGTCAGCAAATCAAAAAGCGGTTTTTGGAGTTTCTCCTGAAAGGTATTTCGCGAAATGGTTTCGCTGGCGGGCAGATCGAAGCCGAATAGCTGATTGGTGGGAACCTGACGGTGGCGGGCATAATCATCAGCAAGCTCCCGGGAGGCAGGGACATTCTGGTTATAAACGACAATGACGGTGTCTCCTTCGCGCGATTGGGCGGCGCGGGCGAGGAAGGTTCCGGCCAACAGCAGACAGATCCAGGGCACTATGGAGAGGGGGCGTATCATGGGCAAGCGAGGTCATGGGAGGGCCAGTCCACTCGGAGTCCATCATAGGCCAATTCAATGCCGGGCGGCATTTCAGCCTGGTCGAGGTCGTGGTCGTAATCGTGGGTCAGGTGGGTGAGCAAGGTCCGGCGAGCGCCAATTCGGCGGGCTGCCGCCAGGGCTTCATCGAGGCACATATGGGTATAATGGGGCTGGCGGCGCAATCCATCCAGGGCCACGACTTCGACGCCTTGAACGCTGGAGAGGGCCGGGGCGGGGACCTCTTTGCAGTCGCAGAGGTAGGCGAAGCGTTTTTTTTGGTTTTGGATAAAGAGAAAGCCGCACGATTGGATTCGGCCGTGGGGAAGGGCGAGAGGAACGACTTCGAGGTCGCCCAAGGAGAAGGAACCATCGATCACACGGGGATCGGGGGCGAAATAGCCCTTGGGGATGGGATTTCCTGCGAAGGCATAGGCAAAAACTCGGCGGAGATCGGCCATGGTGGGCGCGGTGGCGTAGATCGGCAAAGGAATGCCATCGCGCAAGTCGCAAAATCGCCGGCAGTCGTCCATGCCCATGATATGATCGGCGTGGGCGTGGGTAATCAGCACGGCATCCAGCTGGCGGATGTTTTCGCGCAGCATTTGCAGGCGGAATTCGGGCGTGGTGTCAATCACCAGGCGGACGTGGTCTGTGGCAACATAGACGGAGGGACGAGTGCGGTGATTTCGAGGATTGGCCAGGAAGGAGGGAGGATACTCCTTGCCAATCACCGGCACCCCTTGAGAGGTGCCGGACCCGAGAACAATCATCGTAAAAGCCATTGTGCCGACTCGCGTTGTTTTCAAAGGGGATCAACTGGGCTCCCCCTGTTATCTTCGTGGCCGGGAGGCGACAGCCCCGACGGCCGGGGCCAATATGCCTTTGACGCCCATGGCCGTGCAATCGGTTATTTGAAGATGCGCGGAATTTTCTTTGCCCCGAGCGCGAGCTTGCGTCAAATTCGGGTCCTGGCCACGAGACCATGTTAACCATATTACGCATTAGAAATCTGGCGTTGGTCCATGACCTTACGCTTGAGTTGCGGCCCGGGTACAACGCGATCACGGGAGAAACCGGCGCCGGCAAGTCCATTTTAATTGGCGCCCTGAATCTTGTGCTGGGTGACCGAGCCGAGCGCGGTTTGATTCGTTCGGGCGCGGACAGCTGCGCGGTGGAGGCTGTTTTCGATATCAACCGGGTGCGAGGTCCGATTCCGCGTCTGCTGGAGGAGAACGGTCTGGAGCCTTGCAGCGAGGAGCAGTTGGTTGTGAAACGGACCTGCAGCGCAACAGGAGCCAACCGGCAGTTTGTCAATGGATCGCCCACGACGCTTCAGGTCTTGGACAGTCTCGGGCAATGGCTGGTGGACATTCATGGTCCGCATGATCACCAATCCCTGCTCCATCCGGCCCGGCAACTGGCGTTGCTCGATGCTTTTGCCGGTTTGGACACGGCGCGCGAAAGATTCGGCCGGCTGGCCGCGGAACGCCGCGAGTTGGAACGTCGGCGATTGGATCTGGGATCGGATGATCAGACCTATCAGCAGCAGCTGGATCTGTTGAGACATCAGGTGCGTGAAATCGAGGCAGCCCGGCTCCAGCCGGCAGAAGACCAGCGGATCGAGCAGGAGTTCCATCGACTGAGCAATTCGGCGCGGTTGCTGCAGCTGAGTCAGGCGGCTTTGAGCTGTTTATCGGACGATGAACAGGGGGTGCTGAACCGGATGGACGTGTTGGGAAAAGTCTTGCATGAGCTCAGGCGCCTGGATGCGGCGGTTGAACCTCTCCACGAAGCGGAGGAACAAGCGCGTTCAGCGTTGCGCGAGCTGCAGACAGGTCTGGCGCGGTATGCCGATCATGTGGAATTGGACCCGGGAAGGTTGCAGGAACTGGAGGAGCGGCTCAACGTGCTGCAGTCCTTGAAGCGCAAGTATGGTCCCAAGCTGGATCAAGTCATGGCTTTTGGCGAAAACGCCCAACAGAAGCTCAAGCAACTCGAGCAACGCGATGGAGAAAGGGCGCGTTTGTCGGATGAAATCCGCAAAACCGACGAGGCGCTCTGGGAAGCCGGCCAGCAATTGTCCGGGCAGCGCCAGCGGGCGATTTCCCGGTTTAATCGCGCGGTCACGCGGCAGTTGCGGGATCTCGGTTTTCATCAGAGCCAGTTCGATGTTCAGCTCGCCTCCTTAAGCCGGGCGGCGGTGACGGCGATGCAGTTTCCATCGAGCGGCTTGGACAGCCTCGAGTTCATTTTTGCCCCTAATCCCGGAGAGCCGCCACGTGGCTTGCGCACCATTGCCTCGTCAGGCGAAATGGCGCGGGTCATGCTTGCCCTTAAAACCGTGTTGGCCGCCGAGGACGAGGTGCCTGTCCTGATCTTCGACGAGGTGGATGCGAATGTCGGGGGGGAGACCTCCGCGATTGTGGGAGAGAAGATGCGGCAGATTGGGGCGAATCATCAGGTGTTGTGCATCACACATCTGGCCCCGGTGGCGGCTTGTGCCTCCGCCCATTTTGTGGTCAGCAAAAGAATCCAGGAAGGCCGCACCGTGACCGAGGTTCAGCCTCTGGAAGGCTCGGATCGAATCCAGGAGCTGGCTCGGATGCTGGGGGGGCGGTCGGAGGCGGCGCTTCAGCACGCCCGTGCCTTGCTTGCGCACGCGGCAACGTTATCCCCCAAGGCCTCGCCTGAGAGGGCCCCCCACCAAAGACAACACGAGGACTGAAACTGGAATCCGTCAACGAGAAACCGAAGCAGCGCGGAATTCATTCCGCTTGAGCGCGCCCGGCAGAGTGAAGGCCGCAGTTGGTTGCCTCGGGCCGTTGCTCTCATGTTGTTTGGGACGGGTCCAGGGCTTTGAGCAGGGATTCGACCTCTTCAAAAGTGTGATTGGATGTAAAGGTGATGCGAAGGCGAGCCGCGCCCTTGGCGACAGCAGGAAAGCGAATCGCCGGAACCAGGAATCCTGCTTGATCGAGCCGCGTGGACATTTGAAGAGCGGCAGACTCCTCTCCGAGGATCCAGGGGTGGATGGCCCGGAAAGGGGGATCCAGACGGGTGGCGGGAGGGCTTGAGCGGGCTGTGGCATCGCCGATTTTGGCCATTCCCTCGCTGAAGCGGCCTGCCAGGCGCCGCAAATGATCAAGACGATGGGCGCCTTCGGGGGAGGCGATGACTTGGAGGGCAGCGATGGCGGCGGCCGCGCTGGCCGGACAGGGGGCGGTGGAGAATATGAAAGTGCGAGCCCGGTTGATCAGGCAGTCGATCAGGAGGCGGGACCCGCAGATGAAACCGCCGCTGCTGCCAATCGCTTTGCTCAAGGTACCCATCTGGACTTCAATTCGATCCGAGACCTTCTGGTCCTCGATGAGTCCCCGGCGATTCGGACCGTAAAGCCCGGTCGCATGGGCTTCGTCCACCATGAGCCATGCGCCGTAACGGTCTTTCAGATCGGCCAAATCGCGCAGCGGCGCCAAATCGCCATCCATGGAAAACACGGATTCCGTTGCGATCAGGATGCGGGCGCGCGAGGCTGGAGATGGTTTTTGCGCACCGCGATCGAGGCGGCGCAAGATCTGTTCGAGCCTGTCCATGTCATTATGCGGATAGACAAGAAGGCGGGCGCCACTGAGGCGTGCGGCATCGACGATACAGGCATGGGCCAGACGGTCGATGACGATCACATCTCCTTTTCCCACGAGGGCCGTGATCGCGCCCAGGGCGGCCGCGTAACCGGCCGAGAAGGTCAGGGCGGCTTCGGTTTGTTTAAACTGGGCCAGGGCGGTTTCGAGTTCGTGGTGGACCGACAGGGAACCGCAAATCAATCGGGAGGATCCACTGCCTGCACCGTAGAGGGCAACGGCATTGGCCGCCTGGCTTTTGAGGGCCGGATCATTCGCGAGTCCGAGATAATCGTTTGATGAAAAATTCAACCGGGGTTTTCCGTCGATCTGGATATGGATGGCCTGGGGGCCGTCGATCTGGCGGAGCTTGCGAAGGAGATTGTGCTGGTGGAATTGCGCCAGGCGTTCCGAGAGGAGGTGGTCAAATTCGGATGGGTTCATGTCCAGGGGCTGATGCGGCTATCGAGTTGAAAGACCTGGCCGGAGACATTTTTCATGGTGGCAAGGAAGACGATGAACCGGGCTACTTCATCGAGGCTATTGAGGCGTTGGAGGGCGTTTTCTTTGACCAACGCCGATCGCTGATCCTGGCTCAAGCGTGCGGTCATTGGGGTGGGCAGCACTCCGGGCAGGACGGCATTGACCTGAACTTGGTCTGGTCCAAGCTCCCGGGCCAGAGAGGCCGAAAGACCCAGCAATCCCGCTTTGGCGGCGGCATACGCCGACTGACCACGGCTTCCCTGTCGGCCTGCGAAGGAGGCAATATTGATGATGTGTCCTCCGCCCTGGTTGGCCATGGGGACGGCTGCGGCGCGGCAACAAAAAAAGGCCCCTTTGAGATTGACCGAAAGCTGTTGTTCCCAGGAGACATCGTCGACTTGCCAGCAGGGATCGTCGATCGCGATTCCGGCGTTGTTGACGAGGACATCCACGGCGCGCCAATGAAGGAGGACGGATTGAATCATTTGATTCACCTGACAGGCCTGCGTGATGTCTCCCGATATCTGAAGCAGGTTTGGATCCGACTGGTGAAGAACAGAATGATGGTATTGAGCGGCGACTCGCCAGTCTTGGGCAAGAAATTGCCGCGCCAATTCCTGTCCCAGTCCGCCGGCGGCTCCGGTGATGAGCACCACTTTTTTTCGAGACGATAGTTCCGGAGTCATGGACTGCCAAACGAGGGGGGGATTATCCAACGTCCTTGGATCATGGAATTCCGGACTGGACTGGGATCGCGGGTCAGGAATTCGTAGACGTCGTCGGGCGAGCCGTCATAAGACCAGGCGCTCAAGTCGGCGCATGCGCCCGGTCGGATTTCGCCCAGGGAACCGGTCTGGCCCAGGGCCCGTGCGGCGTTGACGGTGGCCATTTCAACAATGGATTGAGGGGAAAGACCGGGGTGTTGTTGGGCCAGGCATCGCATTTCCGCAGTCAGACTGAGATTCAACTTCGAGGGGGAGCATGCGGTGACGCTGGCCAGGCTATCGGTCCCAAGGCAGAGATTGACTCCCGATTTTCGGAGTGGCCCGAGGGGAAAGTCGCGATGACGGAAGAAGGCATGGCTGCGGGGACAATGAACGACATTGACTTGGTTTTTGCCAAGCAGGCAGGCATCGGCATCCTCCAGGTAATTGAGGTGGACAGCCAGGCACAGGGGGGACAATACCCCGAGGGCATTCAGAAGGCTGATGGGGGAGCGAGAGCCGCAATCGGCCATGTTCCTCATGGATTTCAGCCAGTCATGAAGGGGGCCCCGACGGTGCTTGAACATGTCGAATTCGGCTTCGGATTCGGCCAGGTGAATCGACCAGACACGGCCTGCCTTTTCGGACCAGTTTTGTGCCAGCCGGATCATGACAGAGCTGGCGGTGTAGGGGGCATGGGGGGAGAGCCCCCGGATTCCCGGGAGATCCTCGAGAGCTCCGATGCGCAATGCGGCAGCCTGCAACCGGTCAGAGGGAGAGGGATCCGGTTTCAGGTCGATTAACTCCAGGAAGGAGAAAATCCGAAGCGGTGTGGTGGGAAGCAATTGTCCGAGAAGGTCTGAGTAGCTTTCGATATTCGCGACGGTCGTGACGCCCGAGCTCAGCAACATGGCCGCGCCTGCCCGCCAGGATTGGATCACGTCGGCATCGGTCCAGGTGGCTTTAAGAGCAAGCAGGGCGGAGATCCAATCGGGAAATGATTTGGGCGGAAGGAGCAATCCCGCCATGCGGGTATAGTCGAGGTGGCAGTGGGCGTTTATGAGTCCCGGGAAAAGAACGACAGGTCCCAGGTCGACGACAGATTCTCCAGCCTCTGGCAAACGGGAATCCCAGCGATCCACCGAAAGGATACGTCCTTCCAAGACTCGAATGGCGCCGTTGTCGAAGGGCGGCCGGGAAACGGGGGCAATGACACGAGCCCGCAGGATCACGGCCTTTATCAGGTCAGGGCTTCGTCCTGTTGTTTTCGTTTGGTCGCAGCCGCCTGGGAGTGTTTCCGGGCTTTGAACTTGCTTCGGCGTTTGCTGATTTGTTGCTCCATTTTCTTCATCGCCAGGTCAATAGCGCTATTCAGATCGCTCTCGGAATCCTCGGCAAAGAGGTCGGGTCCGCGCACTGCCAGCCGGATGGAGCAGCTGAGCTGACGTTCGGGAACTTTGGTTTTGTCATGCACGATCGTCACCCGGGCCTCGACCGCGCGATGGTCTTTGCGTTCGAGTTTCTTGATACGATCAAGGAGGCGATCTTCGAGTTCCTGGGTCAGTTTGACGTTATGCGTCGAGAGGATGAATTTCATTGGCTCACCATACAATCGTTAAGGGTCATTGTCCATGGGCGCTGCGAGGTTTTTCATGATCCGACGACCAGATGTCGGTGTTCGGGAAAGACCGGGCGCAGGGCGAGGGACATTGCGTTTTGGAGGCCCTGCAACTCCTGGTAGAGGGCGACATGCTTGCTCTTGGGCTCGGTGGTTTCCTTGGGATTGAGTTTCACGAAGGCGTTGGTGATGTCCTCGATGGAGGTTTTTTCGCCCTGCTGACGACGCCAGCACCAGAGGGCTTGAAGGACAGCGCCGTAAGCGGCCCCTTCTCCAACCTTCAAGGTTACGACTTCGGCATTGAATACATCGGCCATGATCTGGCGCCAGACCTTGGACTTGGCGCCGCCGCCGGTGGCGCGAATCTGGCGGGCTTTGACACCCAGCTGGGCCAGCCGGCACAAACCGTAGTTCATGCCGAGGGTCACTCCTTCCATGGCGGCTCGCGCGAGATTGCCGGCCGTCATCGTTTTCTGGTTTAGTCCCAGGAAGACACCTGTGCCGGCTGGGACATTAGGAGTTCGTTCGCCTTCGAGGTAGGGAAGAAGGAGCACGCCGTCGGCGCCGGGAGCGGTCTTGGCGATGGTGGCGTCCAAGCGGGCAATATCCCATTGGAAACAATCCCGGACCATTTCAGTGGCTACGGTGACATTCATGGTGCAGAGGAGGGGAAGCCACCGGTTGGTGGAATCACAAAAGGCGGCGATTTCGCCGAGGGGATCGACAACGGGTTGGCTGGCGCAGGCGTAGATCGTGCCGCTGGTGCCGAAGCTGGCGGTAATCACGCCTTCCCGGGTGTTGCCTGTGCCGATGGCCCCCATCATGTTGTCGCCTCCGCCGGCGCTGACCAGAACCGTGTTGGGCAATCCCAGTTCCTTGGCTGTGGCGTCCTGGAGGACACCGACAGGCTCGTCGCTGGGGCTCAGCGGAGGAAGCTTCCCGTCGAGTTCGGGATCGATGGCTTTCAGAGCGGCCGATGACCATTGGCGTTTTCGGACATCCATCAGGGCAGTGCCGCTGGCATCGCCGTATTCCATGAAAACCCGGCCGGTGAGCCAAAAGTTCAGGTAATCATGCGGAAGCAGGATTGTGGTAAGCCGGCGGTAATTGGACGGTTCATTTTTCTTGAGCCAGAGAATCTTGGAGGCGGTGAATCCAGGCAGCACCGCGTTTCCGAGGGCGCGGATGGTCTTCTTAGGTCCGCCGAGCTGGTCTGTGATCTCCTCGCATTCGGCTGCGGTGGTGGTGTCACACCACAGTTTGGCGGGCCGGATGACTTGGCCTTCCTTGTCCAAAGGCACAAAACCGTGTTGTTGCCCGCTGACGCCGATGGCTTTGACTTCGGTCGCGCTGGCTTTGGCGGATTGGAGGGCCTCGCGGATGGCCTTTGTGGCGGCTGTCCGCCAGGTATGCGGGTGTTGTTCTTTGGCTCCCGGAGGCAGATGGGGTAGCAAATCATAGGGTTGGGCGGCTGCAGCCAGCACACGACCGTTTTTTGCATCCACAACCAACACCTTGGTGGATTGGGTGCCACTGTCGATTCCCAGGATTAAGTCTCTCATAAGCGGTGCTATGGATCTTTTCTGTGGCCGGTTAGCATGCCGCAGGGATTCAACGCTGTCCAACTTTTCCTTTGGTTGGGCAACGTTCCGTGGAAGACCAAGGCAAGGTCAGCCCAGCCAGGCGATGAATCCGGGCAAGTCAAGGCTTCGTTCCTCGCGCGAGCTCAGATTCTTTGCCTGAATCCACTGGGAGCCGTCCGGAGCGGCGGTGAGTCTGGCTGTGAACCTGGCTTTGCATTCGAGAGCGCGTTTGAACTGTTTTTCGGACCGGGCAGGGGTAAGGGAGTATTCCACACTGGCACCGGCCTGCCGGAGTTCCTGAATCAGCCGAAGGGTGTCGGGTCTGCGGGATTCCTCTTCGATAAGGCAAAAGACATCCACGCCGGGATTGCAGGTGGGGAGCAGCTTTCGATCTTTGAGGAGTTCGGTAAGGACGACATCTCCGAGTCCGAAACCGAGGGCGGGGAGGTCTACTTTGCCTCCGGAGATGAGTTTGACCAGGTTATCGTATCGTCCTCCACCGGCGATGGCGCGGAAACGGCTCTGGCGGTCGAACGCTTCGAAAACCACTCCGGTGTAATAGGCTAGGCCGCGGATAACGTTGTAGTCAATCGTGACGAAGTCAGCCAGGCCGCGAGCGGAGAGATTGGCCAGAATCGCGCTGAGTTCGGCGGTGGGTTGCGCTTTTTGAATAAAGTCCCGGACTTCAGTCAGGGTAAAACCGAGGCGTTGAAGTTGTGCGTCGCTTTGCGCCGGATCCTCGCGCTCCAGTTTGTCGACCACTTGGAAAAACTCGTAAGCCTTGTCCTGGCCGGCGCATTTGCGGTCGTAGAACTGCTGCCAAGCCTGCCGGCTGCTCAGGCGAATATGGAAATCGTTCGAGGTGAGATTCAGGGCGCGAAGGACATCAATCAGCAGGGCGATGAGTTCGGCGTCGGCGGCGGGATCGGTTTCGCCGAAGAGATCGGCGTTGAGCTGGTAGTGCTCGCGGAGGCGCCCGCGCTGCTGTCGTTCGTAGCGGAACAACTGGGGAATGGCGAACCACTTGATCGGTTTTCTGTAATTGCGCTCATGGGCCGCCACCATGCGGGCGAGGGTCGGAGTCATCTCCGGGCGAAGCGCCACGGGGCGATCTCCCTTGTCGGTGAAATTATAGAGCTGGCCCACAATTTCCTCGCCGCTTTTGGTGGTGATGAGTTCGAGCGATTCGAGCGGAGGACCGTCGTATTCCCGGAAACCGTAACTACGGGCGGTGGCCCGCCATTTCTCGAAAAGATAGTTCCGCAGATCCGCGCTCCAAAGGTCGGGATGCGGCACGGGCTCGGGATAGAAATCACGGAATCCTGGCAAACGATCCATAAACAACAAAAAGGGCGCCAAGCCTTCATCAGCCGGAACGCCCGCGCAATATGGGATGGTCTCAGGCCACGGTCAAGGTTTTGTTGCGGGATCGGGTAAAGGCGGCGAGAGTTTGAAAACCACTTCACGCATTTCCTTGCCGGGTTTGAATTTGACAACGACTCGCGTGGGGATGCGGACATCGACAGCGGGCGCGTTGGGATTCCGGCCGATTCGCGGCTGGCGCGTTTTGATTTCAAAAACCCCAAAATTACGCAGCTCGACCTTTTTGCCGGTGGCGAGAGATCCGGAAATGGCATCGAGCATTTTTTGAATGATCGACAATACATCTTGCTGGATTAAGCCCGTTTCATTGCTTATCCGCATCACCAAATCGCGTTTTGTCATAAAAACCTCCTGGGAAGATCCTGGTCCGCCTCTGAGGGATCAGGATATCTATCCAGCTGAAATACAGAACTTTCCATCTTCGGTCAAGCCGGAAATGCTCTGGAAGTCCGGCGGAGCGACAAAATTCTTCCGAGGATCAAATTCTTGGTCAAACCATGGAGTCCTTTCCCTTGGCATCCGGGCAGCGAAATCACTGAACCGATCGAGCTTGAGCCACAACCACAGCGTTTCAGCCCAATGTAAGTCCGGCGAATTACCGGACAAGCATGGTTCGATGCGGCGGGCGGCTAAAACTGTAGTCAAAACTGACGGAGTGGAATGGGGCGGCGATTCGTTCGGTGGCGACATGAAGAAGGGCCGGGGGATTCCTCCACCGGCCCGTGGTTAGCGGAGCGATTGGTTGTTAGGGCTCCTGGATTTGATCCTTCATCCGATAGCTCTTGCCCTCAATGGTGACGGTCTCGGCATGATGCAGCAATCGATCCAGCACTGCGGAGGTCAAGGAGAGGCGAAAGAGATTTTGCACGTGTGGCCGGTTGATCTTTTTGGGCCAGCTCCAGTCGAACTGCTCGAGGGTTTTAATCACGGGAAAGCGCGCCCCCTGGAGCCGTCGCTGAGTGGCCCGGTCTTTGCGCCGCAGCGCTTCGCCCTAGACCAGACGGCCCAGATAGTCCAGGGGTGTCCAGTTTTTTTCCGCCGCTTCCTTGGCCAGGGTTTGGAAGTGCTCCCGAAAATACGAGAGTTTCAGGAGCAACAGATCGGTCTGTAGTTGGGCATCTTTCATGCTGGCGTGGAGGGGTCGGGAGGGTTGTGGGTTTTGGGGGCGTCGTAAAGGGACAGATCCGGAGCGGGGAGTTCCAACTCCAGCAGGTCTTGTTGGTGCGTGAGATGCAAGGCGCCGGGCTCCTGGGGCGGATGCTGGCGCTGGGCTAAGTGTGGCATGCAGAGCCAACTGTCGCCAAGACAACTGACTTGATGGCAGTTGGATGTGTAATAAGGCAGTTCAGTTATCTGCCTCAGCGCCGGTTTTCAAGCCCCTTTTTTGCCCGCATGCCACCGGCTCTTCCTATCACAACCACACACTGTGGCCGGCAGACTCCACGATCGCGGTTTGTTTGCAGGACAAGAGCAGAGGTTCCCGCCCCGACGCGCAGCGACTTTTCCCAGAAGAGCTTGATGGCACAGATGGCCTGCGTGGAAGTTTGGCGGGCCGCCTCGTGTTCAGGTTAGCCCTGAGGGTTCGTCAGTGAAATCGCACGATTTTGCCAGAGAATCAAAGAATGGAACTCCGTCGCTCCGGTCTTTCCGCCGCGTAGCGGCTTAGGTCCAGGCAACCGAAACAGCTGAATCGCTCAGAAACAAATCAAGCGCCAGCGGCGGTCGACTCCGGTGGATAACCTATCTCTGCGTTGGGCGAGATCTACGCGCCGTTGACGTACCGGGTTTTTCACGCATTATTGTCTCCATGAAAGGCGAGTTTACCGCAATTATCGAGGAAGCGCCGGAAGGCGGGTACTGGGCGATTTGCCCGGAGGTTCCCGGTGCAAATGGTCAAGGGGAGACAGTCGAAGAGACGAAGGCGAACTTGCGTGAGGCCATACGGCTCATCTTTGAAGACCGTGTTGAGGATGTTCGACGAGGACTTCCCAACGATGCCATCCAAACCGTCGTTGATGTCTGATGAAGAGGCGCGATTTGGAAAAGCGCCTGCGGCACGCTGGGTGTTACCTGAAGCGCGAGGGTAGCTCACATTCGCTCTGGACCAATCCACGGAACGGCGTGGTGGAGGCCGTTCCGCGCCATCCCGAGATCAAGGAACCGCTTGCATGGAAGATTCTGAGATCCCTCGGAGCAGGTTGAGGAAGCCCAACAAGTGGCTTGTTCCGTTTTCCTGCGCACTCGTGGCTTCTCCAATATTCGTCCTCCTCCACGAGATAGGGCACTATGTTGTCGGTGTGTGTCTCGGATTCAGCGCGACGCTCCATTATGACCAAGTGACCGGAACCATGCCCAAGGAGGCGCTCACTTGGAGAGGAGACGCTCTCCAGGCGAGCGCCGGACCTCTGGTGCAAGTCGTGATGGCGGTGGCGGGTTTTGCATGGCTGCGCAGCCTGCGCCACCACCGCTGCGAGGCTACCGTTACAATTAAGGATTGGCTCGCGACAGTTCTTGTCGGTCTGAATGCAGGCCACTGGCTCCGGGGCTTTGCGGACCCGTTTGGTTATCGGCAGCTCATAGATGAGGCCCGCGTGTCCGGAGCCATCGGGCTGCGGCCAACTGTTCTCCCATGTTTTTTGCGTTTGTAGCCGTCGTCGCCCTCCTGGTGGCCATGCGGTTGCATCCGCCCGGAAGTCGGTTGCTACCTTTCGTGTCGATGGCTGCAGGTGGTGCCATCGGCTTTGTCGTTCAGATCCAAAAGGTCATTGCTCAGGTCCGTTCCGAAGGAACTAACAAGTAGATGCACCGAACCACTGCCCCGCACGCTGCAGTTTCGACACTGCCGGTTTTTCGGGAGCTTGGATTCGCAGCCAAAGGTCGTGGTCGGCAGTGGTCGGTGATCTGGCGTTCGGCGAAAGCCAGTGTCGTCTGTGATCTTGCAGGATTTGTGGTTGTTTCGCGCCAAAGGCGCCAGGACTCGACAGCGAAGGGCAACGCCCTGGTAACTCGTGGCCCCCATATGTTTTACGCCCTGAAAGGGCAGAACGGGCATGGGTTTAGCCCTTACAGGGCAAAGGTACAGATGGGTGACCGGCCTTCCCAGGGCGTTGCCCGTGGGCTGTTGAGTATTGGCACCTTTGGTGCGACGTCGAACCAGTCAATGAAACCAAAATCGCCGAACCAATGGATCGAGCCAATGCCGAGGAGTGCAGTCAGCCGGCGCTTGCAGTCGAGGGCCATAGGAGCACCCCTCGGCATGGCTCATCCTGGTCGTTGGGCTATTCCATGAGTGCCGTCGTCTCTGCAACCACCGTGGCGGTCTTGGTTTCCGCCGTTGCTCTTTTTTCTGCCCTTGCGGCGCCTCCAGCTTCGATGGATCAAACCCTCGAACCCATCCGGAAGAAGAACCGCCTGCCGGCGCTCGCTGCAGCGGTAGTTCGGAATGGCCACATTGTCGCCTCTGGTGCGTCGGGTTTCCGCAAGGAGGGTTCGCCCGAACGCGTGACAGTGAAGGACCAGTGGCATATTGGTTCGTGCACAAAGTCCATGACTGCGGCACTCGCCGCCATGATGGTGGATGAAGGCCAGTGGCGCTGGGACATGAAGGTGACGGAGATGTTTCCTGAGCTTGCCGACAAGATTACTCGCGAATGGCGAGGCGCGACACTCGAAGAATTCCTGACGCACTACAGCGGCGCTGGCAACGAAGACTGGTTTGACGCTGGGATCTTGGCGTGGGCGAAGATGCCTCCGTTGAAACAGCGCGCGGCATTCGTTCATGATTGTCTAATTGGGCATGCGCCAACAACAAAGCCGGGCACCGTGTGGAAATACGACAACGCGAATTATATAGTCGTCGGCCATGCCATGGAGCTGAAGCTGAGGCAGCCGTGGGAAGACATCATCCGCGAAAGGCTGTTCAAACCGCTGGGCATGGACTCGGCGGGATTCGGTCCACCCGCAAGAGGCAGAGCGATTGACGAACCTTGGGGCCATGTGGTCGTCGAGGGAGGAAGAATAACTCCCATGCCGCCGGACGCCACTGGGGAGGCGGGGATTTGGGTTGCAGAAATGCAGCAGAAGGCGATGGCGGACAACCCTGCCGCTCTCGGTCCGGCGGGCATGGTGCATTGCAGCATCGGAGATTTGGCGAAATATGCCACTTGGCAACTCCGTGGCGCCCGTGGTCAGGGCACCCTGCTCAAGGCGGCCACTTTCAAGAAACTCCATACTCGTTTCAAGAAGGATGGCAATTATGCCTTTGGGTGGTCTGTTGAACATCGTGACTGGGCCGGCGGCGATAGCGATGAATCGGGTGAAAGCCCGAGGAGCAAAGGGGATCATGAAAATGAGAACAATGAAATCCGAACAACTGTTCATGGTGTTCACCGACAGCCCGAAAGGGGGCCGGAGCGAGGAATCTCACGTCCTAACGAGAGAGGAAACGCCGACACTGCAGAAAGCCAAGGACAAGGAGTTCAAGGAATTCATAGCTGCAAGAGCTGACTTAGGTCAGTTGATGGAAGGGATCACCTCGGAGATCAATCTCCAGGTGGCCCTCAGGAAAGTCGTTCAGAACAAAGGAGCCCCCGGAGTGGACGGGCAGAGTGTAAAAGAGGTGGAAGAGTCCCACGAAATACTCGTGCCCAAGCTGCGGAGGGAACTTTTGGCCGGAACCTACCAACCTGGGGATGTTCGCCGGGTCTGGTTACCCAAACCCGGGGGAGGTCAACGAGGGTTGGGAATTCCGACGGTGAGTTCATAATGCACAGGGAGCAATAGGGGTTTGGGATTGGGAGCGT
>ERZ795054.93-NODE-93-length-160572-cov-6.786104_pt1 | contig 160572 bp, 118 predicted proteins | sample MGYA00375138_ERZ795054 | MGnify/ENA primary metagenome ERZ795054 (study PRJEB30183, sample SAMN05720215) | anaerobic digester metagenome | isolation source: active sludge of municipal wastewater-treating anaerobic digesters | place: USA | collected 2014-12-23 ... | reverse complement strand
CCGCAATAGATCTGCGGCCAGGGGATCTTCTCGCGGTCGATGTACTGGGTGAGGGTATCGGCTTTGTCTTCCACCACCGCATCGCCATATCCTTTTCCTGTGGTCACCGGCATGTGGGCAAGGTTACCGGTGGGATTCACCGTGAACACAATGCCGGAGGTTTCGGCTTCTGCCATCTGCTGCACAATGACCGACATTTCCAATCCGTTCATATCCAGATTTTTACGCAGGCAGTATGCGATTACCTGCGGGGACCAGAGCGATTGAAAAACTTCGGTCACAGCCGCATGGAGTTCATTGGTTTCTACCTGCAGCCTGGTTTTGAACAGGCCTGCAAAACTGGTTTGGAGGCGGTCTTCTGCCGAAGCCGAGGAGCGCACGGCAAAGGTTGCCGCAGGCTTTTGAACCAGGGCAGCAAAATGGCTGAGGCGGGTTGTGATTTCAGACGGGAGGGTAAGCCCTTTGAGGAATGAGGCAATGGTATCTGCAGCGTGTTGCACCGCTTCGGGATCATGAAGCGGGATGCCGGTCAGGCACTCCCTGATCCGGGATTTCTGCTCCTTGATCATTCCCTCAAATACAGCTGCCGGAATCACCATAAACGGGGGCACTGGAAATCCCCCCTGCATCAGTCTGATCAGATTCTCCCCTTTGCCGCCCGGGTGCAGGGGAGCAGGAGCTACAGATCCCTCTTTTGGTCTTGACATTATTGCCATACAATGGGATGGGATAGCAAGAGGAACAGCAGATAGATGATCAGGCTGCTCAGACTCAGGAGTAAGGAACTTTGAAAAAGGATGAGATTTTTTCGCACCGGCTTCAGGATAAACCTGTAAATCACCATGGCATATACCACAAACAGTGATGCCTGAAGCCAGGTGTGCAGGGTGGGAATGCCCGATTGCTCAGCAAATGTCACCAGGCCGGCGGTGAGTACCGACCCGGGCAGGAGCAGCAGTGCTGCGGCGGTCCGGGGTCCCAGAATTTTTGAATAGGTGGTGTAGTCGTTCTCCTCACCCTGTGGCTTGATCTTACGGCTCAGTTCCCATAACATTACCGGGGTGATGAATACGAAACAAGGTGTCAGCACCTGGGCATCCGGGCTGATCCCCATCATCGAAAGGGTTGCTGCAGCCACCCACAGGTTCACCAGAAAGCCGGCCGGCTGGTGGGTGATGAAAGCAAGCAGGAGCCTGGTGCTGATGAACCGGGGGGCAAAGAACCATCTGAAGGTTAACCAGGCGAAACCCAGTGCGGCCAGCAGCCACGGGATGGTATCCGGAAACATGAGCAGGGGTATCATCAGGAAAAGGTGCACCCCCAGGATCATACGCCACAATTGCCGTGTGGTGATCCCACCGGCCGGCAGGGGCCGCTCAGGAAACAATCGGTGGTCAGTCTCTGCATCCTTCAGGTCGTCGAAAAGGCGCATCAGCAGCATAAAGGCTGTGATGGTGAGGAGGATGACGATCGCCGGGAACCCCGGTTGCAGCTGTTCAGCTCCATGCGCAAGCTGTATGGTGCCCTGAAGCGCCACCCCGATGAGGGTGGCAAACAGCAGGTTTTGTCCCGGGGGGAACCGCAATCGAAAGTATCGGAGGGTTTGTTTCATGTCAGAGCGCCATGGCAAACAGGGCATATTCCCTGGTTTCTACCGTATTTTGCGGGATATTTTTCCGGTGCAGGGCCTCATCGCGCACCAGGGTGATGGCATAAGCCGAGTATTTTTCCACATCCACCGAGAGCTGGATGGAGCGGGCAAGTCCAACCTTCCCGAGCGACAGCGGGGTGCCCTCTTTCTCCAGTCCCAGTTCCACCGCTTCACGTGAATGGTGGGTGGTGGTCCCTCCCTGGGCAATGATAGCCACCTCCTCTTTGTTCCGGTTAAGCCAGAACCTGAGTTTGGAGGTAAATCCCGTTCCTGTCCCCATGGCCTTGAAGGCACGGTTGAGATCCCTGTACTGGAGACTGAATCCCATGATCTCGCCCAGCTGGTTTTTCAGGAGGAACGAAGTGTTTTTGCTGATCAGGGAAGGCATGTAATGGTAATGCTTTACAAACTCCTCTGCCGTTAAGGGTGTATAGAACGGGAAAGTGCGGTACGATGGCATCAGCAGTGCATGTACCTGGTGCATCAGGATCTGGTCGTCCATTCCGGTGAGCAGCACACTGTGATAGCCGAGCCTGCGGAAGAGCGCTTCATGCGTCCGGAGGGTTTCCGGCAGAGGCTGCAATGCTGTATGGTCGTAGATGAAAGTGGTCCAGTGATGGGCTGCCGTAAACCCAAACTGCTGCCAGAACAGCGGATACCATTCGGGGTTACGGGGTTCACCCATCAGCACATAACTGCCAAACCCTTTGGTCATGAAACGGTATTGGTGCCAGATGGAAAAATCCACCGGGCCTGCAACCCTATTGCATCCCCACCCTCTCAGGATGGTGCATCCTTCGGTAAGCAGTGCAGTGGCAACGTCGTCGCGTTCAGCCGATTCGAACATCCCAAGCAATCCGGTTCCAGGCTCGGAATCCGTAAGCATCGGATGCCTGAATACGGCAATTCTCCCCAGTACCACATCGCCATCCACTGCCAGTAGGGCAATCGCTTCACTCTGCTGCCCGAAAAAGAAATTGCAGGCAGGATCCCAGAGGCGAAGTTCTGACCCCACCGACTTCGGGAACGACTCCCCGTAATGCTGTGCAAAGTCGCTTCCGCACCGGGCAAAGCTCTGCAGGTCATCGCGGGTACTTACACGAACGATTTTCATTGGATAAAAGTAACAATTCCCTGATTACCATCCACCTCAATCACATCACCGGTCCGGATAAGCCGGGTGGCCCCGGTCATCCCCAGCACCGCCGGTATGCCGTACTCCCGGGATACGACTGCACCATGGGAGAGGATCCCTCCGGTTTCGGTTACCAGACCCGAAATCAGGTTGAAATAGGCAGTCCAGGCCGGATCGGTGAACTGCGTCACGAGGATCTCCCCTGGTTGCAGTGCGGCTGCCTCGTATACGGTTCCTATGACCCGGGCTACGCCGCGTACCTGCCCCGGAGAGCCGGCAATACCCTGCAGGATTTTTCCGTCCGCAGGCTTTGTAAGCCGCTTTTCTTCGCGGTGCCGCTTCAGTATCTCATTGGGCTTGTCGAAGTTGCGGAAACTTGTGTAAAAACACCGATTCAGCCCAATGGTACTGCGTAAGGCTTCCTGTCGGGCAATCAGACCAGTTGCCATCCATTCCTCAAAGGTCAGAAAGAAGATATCGCCGGGTTGCTGCAGGATCCCCTCCAGCACCATTTTTTCTCCCAGAACCAGCAAAGTGCGTCTGATCTGGTGGTACATGCGTGAGGAGAGATCACGCATCTCCTCGCGCCACCACAGCAGGTGCCTGTGCAAGGCAAGCTTCTTCAGCAGTTTTGGGGAGCGGATCCGGCTTCTCTCCTCCTGAAATTTTTGCTGCTGGATGGATGAAGCTTTCCGGGGGTCTGCTTCGTTGGGCTGGGAAGCCATTTGCAGCAGCAGCTCCATCACCTGGTGCGGGTCTTCTGCCCAGTTGGGGATCGAAATATCAAGTTCCCGGTACGAGTGGTGACCGTGTTTTTGCAGATACATACCGAGGTCATCACTCATGGGGAATGCCTCCCGGTGCAGCCACATCCGGGTCAGTTTTTCAGACGTAACGGATTGGTAAAAAGGCTCTTTGAGGGCTTTTCTGCTGATATCCCACAGGTCGTAAACCGGACGGAGGTGCGACAGGTTCGACAGCCCGGTGATCAGGTTCAGGTAGTTAACGCCGGGAGGGTTTTTGCGGTTGTACTTTGCCAGCGCTTCCTGGAAAAAGGTGGCGGCATTGCTGTTGTCATAAATGGTGTAGAAGTAACTCCCTTCCGCAAATACATACTGCTCCCGTATCAATTGGTTGAAATGGAGCAAAAGGTCTTTCAGGGGAAGGCTGTGCAGGTCGGTACCTTCCAGTGTCAGCAGCATTTCACGGACTTTCCGGCTGTTCTCACGGCAGAGGGCAGGTCTTCTGCGGATGGAGCGGTTTGTGGCCATCAGCGCCCTGAGTCCGCGGAAAAGGGTGGCCGGGGTAAGCTTCGACACATAGCCTTTCCCCTCATAGGCAGGGTCGATGCCCAGCCCTTCATCAAAGGCACGTTCCTCGAAGTTCGGGAGTTTTTTCAGGCTCTCCTTCGCTCCGGTTATGTTCCAGTAGCAGTACCCAAACCACCAGGTAAACCACTGGTCTGTAATTTTTTCTGTAAGAACCCTGATGTCCCTCAGGTATTTGGGCATGGTGTGTTCAAAGGTCATTTTGTACAAAGAGTACATCATGGGGGTGGTTACCGTGGAGGAGATGCCCCCGTCCTTCAGATCGGCGTTGGTCCATTCATACGGGGTTTCATAATGAATTGCCGTAAGTGGCCGTGCCTGCAGGATGTGAAACCGGCCGTTGGCATAAGCCCATTCGATGTCGAGCGGTTCACCAAAAAACTGCTGGATCTCAAGGCAGATATCCCCCAGCTGCCTGATCCGGTCCTCCGGCAGCATCCGGGCTGCCGGTTCCTGCGTTTCCTTCCGGCAGTTGGTGCCTTCGTGTATGGTTTGAAAAAGGTTGTGGTACCAGTCGTAATGAAACCTGAACGGGGTAACGCTTCCCTGCACCATCTGCTCGCCCATGCCGCACACCGCTTCTATCACCATCTCCCTGTCGTTGCCGGTCATGGGGTTGGCGGTAAAAACCACCCCGGAGAAGTCGGCATCCACCTGCCCCTGCAGGATCACCGCCATTTTCACTTCGGAAATGGGAATTGCGTTGTGCCGGCAGTAAAAGACCAGCCTTTCGCCAAAGCGCGACTCCCAGCAACGGAGTACCGCCTCATGAAGCTGTACACTGTTTTCGATCCCCAGCAGGGTATCAAACTGGCCGGCAAAGGAGGTCTTGCCACCATCTTCCAGGGTCCCCGAACTGCGTACGGCAAGCTTCCCGAAACCCTGTTGGGTGAGCAATTCAAACGCTTCGTCCAGCTGCTCTTCCAGTGCCGGCGGAAGTTCGCACCCCGGCAGGGACGGAGCAGGCAATGAAACCCCTGAAGGGTCTTGTGCTTCTTGCATCCAATCGGAAATCTCCTTTCCCTTTTCGGGATGAAAGGCCAGAAAATCCTCCCAGGCATCGGGAAGCAGGACTACTCCGAAGGGCACCTCAAACCCTTCACGGTACATCTGTGCCAGCCGTTCGGCCTTGCTGCCGGCACTCCCTGCCGGAAGGTCCGACGAAAAACCATGGAGCACGGGTTTCATCCGGTGGGCAGGTTATTCTTCCGGATCAGTCCGTAGAGGATGCTCAGCAGGATGTACAGCACCACCCCCAGCGGGAGGCCGCCCCATCCGAAGAAGATCACCAGCAGGAGGGAGCCTGCCAGCAGCGCCAGCGGGAAAATCCGGTCGATGCCCTTGTTTTTCAGCGCTTTGAATGAAAACATGGGCACCGGCAGTACCATCAGCAGGGCGATCAGCACGAAGAGGATAAGGGAGACCGGGCGGAAGAAAAGGTCTATCTGACCCGAATATTCAAGCCACGGCAGGGGTGCCAGAAAAAGTCCGGCAGCAGGGGTGGGGAGCCCTCTGAAGGAGGTTTTCTGCCGGGTATCGGTATTGAATGTAGCCAGGCGGATGGCGGCGCCCAATGGGATCAGGGCTGCCACGGAGAGGCTGATCCACAGGGGGTTGGCAAAGAGCATCTGAAAGATCAGGAGGGCAGGTGCCACCCCGAAGGTCACCAGGTCGGCCAGGGAGTCGGCCTGTTTGCCAAACTCCGATTCGGCATGCAGGGCTCTGGCCACCAGCCCGTCGACGCTGTCGAGAATGGCACCGGTTACAATCAGCAGCATGCTGTACCAGGGGTCGGCCAGCGCAATGGCAGCAAATCCGCACAGCAGGTTCGCCAGGGTCAGGACAGAGGGTATAAATTTGATCATCAGGCTTTTCTGTTTTGAAGGCAGTATCTACAGCGGCTGCTTTCTGAGCCCCGCAAGGTACAAAGTTACGTTGAAAAAGAGGTGGAGGAGCAGGAAAAAGAGGGCGCCGGCCAGGAAAAAAGTACAATCCATCGATGAGAATGGCCAGAGAAAAAGCAAACATCCGATGGGCGAGTCTGCCTGATCGATGAGGATATTAAGCCATGACCCCCGCTTCCCTTCGGCAATCCCCCTCTGCCGTTTGGCAAAGCTGTTGGGCAGTTCTGCCAGGGTATAACCGAGGCCATACAACAACCCGTAGAAGGCTGTTGAATAGCGCTGGAAATCAAGTATATGATACTTCTCAACGCCCGGAAACCAAACGGTAATCCAGAACAATACTGCCGTTCCGGCCATGCTCAGCACCACCATCATCACAACCCCCCTGAAGGTTTTGCTGTTACCGAAGATCCTTTTGCCATGAAAAGTTTTTCCAAGATCCAGCGGATGGTTTAGCCAGGCAAACAGATTAAACCGTACCACGACCATGTGGAGGATTGCGGCAAAAGTTACCGGAAGGGCAAACACCAGTAGTTTCAGGATCAGCATAAAGAATTTCCGAGTTTGATGGGGTGGCCGGTAAGGCGTTCAGCGGGTTGCAGGGTGCTGGTATCCAGCACCAGAATCACGGTGGATCCCATTTGGAACCGGCCGATTTCATCCCCTTTGGAAATGGAAATGGAGAGGTTTTCCTGTGAGAATCCCTTGCGGAAATCATCCACCAGGCTGATGCCGATGCGCCCCACCACCAGCGCTCCCACCAGCACCAGGAAAAATCTGCCGGCATCGCAGTCCCCCTCCAGCACCACCCGTTCGTTGGTGCAATAGAGTTGCGGGTGTTTGTGCAGATGAGCCGGATTTACGGTTCGCACGGCGCCATCCAGATGATGGATCGCTGTCACAATGCCATCGAGGGGGGCATGCACCCTGTGGTAGTCGGCAGGCGAGAGGTAGATGGTGGCGAAAGAGCCCTGTTCGAAGCCGGGTTTTTGCAATAGCTCCTCCAGCGGGTACGCGCTCCCTTTCACATGGAAGAGCTGTGCCGCGTGAAATGTTCCGGCCGCGGTTACTGTACCATCGGCCGGTGCAGTGATCCCTTCTTCCTGGAGTCGGCTTCCCGGCCGGAGCCTGCGGGTAAAGAACTGGTTGAACGTGGCGTATTTTGACAGATCATCTTCAAAATCAGACATATCTACCTGGTTCATCCGGATGTATTTCCGGATGATAGCCTGCAGCAGCCAACCCGGCAACCGGCGGTCAGCCAGTCGCCCCGCTCCGGTGTTCAGCCCCCGCGCCAGGCCTGCGTGCTGAAAGAAATCCGATGTTGCCAGGCGGTAAACCATTCCCATGCTCTGCTGGTGTTTGTTACCACAAAGGTACAAGAAATGCGCAATGGTGGAGGTGTTGACCCTCCCACTATGTTTGAGAAGCTGTGAATGTGTTGAGAGTTTAAAAATGTGGTTTTCGAATAATCAGGGTTGCAACAAAACTGCAAATGGAAAAAAAACGTCTGATTGTTATGCGATGAATGAACATTGAATTATCTTTGCATAATTCAATAGTATTCATGCTGCATCAATTAATAGCATTAATAGTGCACTTACTAATAGGTTTAGTACAAGGCTGAATTGATCTGTCATCATCAATGAAGTGGAAATAACCATTGATAAGAACAACAGGGCCCAACTTTAAATGATTAATAATCATAAAGATATGGCAAGGCAGATAGAAAAACTGGCAGAATCATTGGAAAAACTGAAGGAACTTCAGGAGAAGGATTATTTTGGAATCAAATCGGGGGATCTTTCCCGGGTGCACCGGGAGCGATTGATAAAAAATGGTTTTCTTCGTGAGGTGCTGAAAGGATGGTATGTGCCGATATCTCCATTTGAACAGCAGGGTGACAGCACCTCGTGGCATCTGTCCTATTGGAGATTTTGCGCAAGATATCTGCGGGATCGTTACGCCGAAGACTACTGTCTGTCTCCGGAGCAGTCACTTTTGCTGCATATTGGAAATCAAACAGTTCCATCACAGCTGATGGTCAGAAGCACGAAAGGGAATAATCTGCCAACACCATTACTTTTTGGTACCTCGCTTTTTGTGCTCCGCTCTCCTCTGGACAAAAAAGTGGTGATTAAGGAGTGGAATGGATTACGGTTGGTTAGTCTTCCTTTTGCTCTTGTTCACAGTTCCCCTTCGCTTTTTACGGAGCAGCCAACCGATGCCCGTTCGGCACTTCTGATGATAAGCGATGCGTCTGATTTGCTTCATGTACTGCTTGAAGGGGGGAATTCCGTCATCGCCGGAAAGCTCGCTGGGGCATACAGAAATATGGGTAACAATTCCATGGCAGAAGCAATCATGAAAACCATGAAGTCAGCCGGTTACGATGTAAGAGAGCATGATCCGTTCGGGGAGGTTACAGGTTTAATATTTAATTTCCGGGAACCATCCCCTTATGTAAACCGAATCAGACTGATGTGGCATTCGATGAGATTGGATGTAATCAATGAGTTCCCTGCAAGTCCCGGAATACCCATACACCCGGGCGAATATATTGAGCAGATAGAAAGACTGTACACCACAGATGCCTACCATTCGTTGTCTATTGAGAGGTATTCAGTTACCCCGGAACTTATTGAACGTGTACGAACAGGAGAGTGGGATGTATTGGGTAATGAAGCTGACAAAAAGCATAGGGACGCTTTGGCTGCGCGGGGATACTGGCAGTCGTTCAATGCCGTGAAGGGAAGCATACGAAAAGTTCTGGCAGGGGAAAACCCGGGGAGGGTTGCTGAGACTGACCATGGGAGCTGGTATACGGAACTTTTCGCCCCTTCTGTTGCTGCCGGTTTATTGAAGGCCACTGATCTGGCAGGGTACAGAAACCATCAGGTTTATATCAGCCAATCGAGACATACTCCATTGGGGGTGATTGGTGTGAGGGATACCATGCCATTGCTGTTTGACTTACTGAAGGAAGAGCAAAATGCATCAGTGAGAGCGGTATTGGGGCACTTTTTCTTCGTGTACATTCATCCCTATATGGACGGAAACGGACGTCTGGGAAGGTTTTTGATGAATGTTATGTTATCCTCCGGAGGGTACCCCTGGACAGTGATCCCTGTACAGGAGCGGAACATCTACATGGACTCTCTTGAACAGGCAAGTACGAATCACAACATTAAACCTTTTGCCCGTTTTCTGGCGAAGCTGACAGGCTCATCTCTCAAAGGACTACCTGCCGCAGGTATCGAATTTAATAATTGAGGTTAATCGTTTTGAAGTCTGGCAGTTGTCGGTTGGCTCGTATTGGGATTGAACCAACATCAGCATGGCGAAAGACACCTATCCATGTTGCCAGCCCATGAATACCTGCTCGTCCACTGAAAGCATGACTTTAAACAACAAACAACAAACAACAAACAACTCAACCTCCTCAACCTCCTCAACTTCCTAAACTCTTCAAAACACCCAGGCACTCCTCCCTGGCCTCCAGGTACCCCATGTGGCCGCAGTGGCGCAGGAACAGCACGTGCGACTGCTGCGGCAGCAGGATCTGCTCCTGCATCCTGGCCATATCAACCCGTGTATCTTTCTGCCCTACAATAAAATGCACCGGAACCTTCAGATCACGTAGGGTGTCGTAATGGTTTCTGCGGATCTTCATCCCCTCCAGGGCGGCGATTACCGATTCGGCCGTGATGGAGGAAGCCCTTTTCTGCAGGGTTTTGATCTCGGATGCCAGGCGGCTGCGGTTGGTAATGGCAAACAGATCCGGGATGAAGTGGGTAATGAACCTGAGGCGGTCCTGCTTAACCAGTTCGATGGCACGGTTGCGGTTGAGGCGTGCTTCGGGGCTGTCCTCATGGGCGTTGGAGTGGAACAGGCAGAGGGCACGGATGGCCTCAGGGTGCAGGGAGGCCAGCTCCAGCGCCACATAGCCCCCCATGCTGTGCCCCACAAGGGTGCAGGGAAGTGCCTTGAGCTGATGCAAAAGCCTGTATATCAGCAATGCCATTTCGTCCATCCGGTGTACCGGCCCCGCCATTCCCGATGATCCATGCCCCGGAAGATCGGGCGTAATTACCCGCGATGTTTCTGAAAGGACGGCCGCATAATCGTCCCAGATCTCCGACGATTCCATAAATCCGTGCAGCAGCACCAGTGGCTTGCCTGTACCGCGCTCGCTGTATGCCAGGGGCACACCCTCCACAACGGTGATCGTTTTTTCCATGGCTACTCTGTTTGTGAGGTAAAATTAGCTATTTTGGCCAAAGAATCAACCTGAAACCACATGAAAACGCCATCGAAAAAACTGGAGTTGTACCGCAGGGAACTGCAGGAGCTTGATTTACAAGTGCTTTTGCTGGTGTCAGAACGGTTCAGGCTGGTTTCGGAGATGGGAACCATCAAGCGGCAACTGAAGATGGAGGTGTTGCAGGAGGCGGAGTGGCAGAAGAAAGTCGAATTTCTTTCGGCTCATCTGGAGGAAAATCCTTTCAGCAGCGAAGTAATGCAGGTCTTCCACGAGATCCATGAGTTGTCGGTCGGAATCCAACTGGGAACAGCAAACTCATGAACAACAGATTATTCTGTCTGGAAATGTCATGTTTAATACATCCTGTATCATCCTCACTTATTTTGGATGCAATGAATGCTACATCAAGCAAAACCAAATAATGAGGTGCATAACTGGAATTTCTTGATATATGTGTATTTTTCCCAGATAACAGCAAAAAAAACACTGTTGTGAAGTTTGTTGTATCTTTATCCACACAAAAGTGAGAAAAATCAAAGACCTGAAAGATTCAACTGAAATTGCTTTGATCCCAAAAACACTAATGAAAATGAAAAAGTCTTTTTTTACAGTAGGGCTGTTTTTCGTGTTTATTTCCATTATGATTCCACGTACACAATCCCAGACGCTAGGTTTTAGTGTTTTAAATGATAGTGTTTTCGTTGGGGACACCATTCGAGTCCTCAACACCTCAAGTGGGTTTGGATCGGCTGTAAGTTTTTACTGGGAGGTTCCTGCCTCCACTGGATCATACAATGACACATCGATTGCATCAACATACATACACAATAACGATTCAATTAGGATTCCAGCATGGAATAGTTTTATTGTTCCCATTGCTCTGATTGCGTTTGATTCCACCGGAAACATCGATACCCTTCAAACTTTAGTCCCGGTCTATCCAAGGCAAAATGCTATGAATATAGCTTGGGTCAGTACACCTTGTGAAATGGTTATCAATGGCAGTTTTGAAGATTTTAGTAGTCCACCAACATGGGTTGGAAATAGTAGTTTTTTTACCATGATACCAGATTATATGTATGGATGGATTGATCAAGTAAATCATCACCCAGTTCAAACAGGAACAGGAGGTTCGTATATAAATCCCTATACAGGGTTTGGACTCCATCCTGGTTCAGGTTTCACTTCACCTTTATCACCAGATTGTAATATCAACCCTATATACTCCTTCGGATGTTGTATGCCCATGTGCGAATATGGTGAGCAATACCCCAAAGACAATGCTCTTAACAGTGACAAATCCTATGCTTTTATTACTGCAGAGGAGACAAATACTTATTATGACATCAACGCCAGAAGCTATCTTATTGGATTGTTTAATGATCAACTAATTGCAGGCGAACAATACGAAATCTCTTTTTATGCAAATTATGCTGATGATGCTGGACGTGGTTTTAATGATCTTGGGGCTTATGTCGATGCATATTATTCAAATTGGTCTACTTCCCCTTTTGTTTATGGCTATAAGGGCTATACGATAATGAAAAAAAACAACCTGGGAATTCCCCAACAGATTACACCGCATGCAATGTATGCAGGTATTCTCACAAATATTTATAACTGGACACCTATTACAGGAACAATTACAGCCACAGGAAATGAAAATGCCATTTATATCGGAGGGTTTGGTAATATAAGTAATCCAAACTATTTTTCACCTGTGACTACTCCATCTATAACAAATGGATATCCTACATATGCGGTATATTACATTGATCACGTAAGTGTTAAAATCATCCCAAGATTAACAGCTACACTCAATCAAATTTGCCTTGGAGATCAAACTATTCTTGAGGCCAACAACGGGTTTTCTACTTATCAATGGTATGATGGAACCAGCTTAATTGCAACTACTTCAGTAAACCAAATAACTGTTACGCCAACCATCACTACCACCTATACTGTGGTGATGACGGAGGGCAGTTGTACTATCACTCAAACGGTTGTTATTGAGGTAAGCAATATGTTCATTGCAACATGCGGAAATATCGACGATTGCATATCTGATAATTTCGCCACCATATCTCTTGGCGGCAATCCAACGGTACAGGGAGGCCAACCTCCATATACCTATCAGTGGGTACAAAACCTTCCAATTGCAGGTATGTCAACTATCGTATCCACAACGTCAAATCCGAGTGTAACATTACAGGTTCCTGGCACTTATTACTTCTCATTGATGGTTACAGATGCATTTGGATGCTATAAATCAGAGGATATTACAATCAACCTTACAGCCGCAAATGAACCTCCTGTAATTACTGGAGGACACTCAGCCTGTGGAAGTAACATCAAGACTTATAGTATAGCCAACTATGATCCATCAAAAGTCTACACTTGGGCAATTACTTCCGGTACTGGCAATGTGCTTTCACAGGTTGGTAACAGCATTACCATTGAATGGTTAAGTATTCCAATCTTGCCTTTGTTTGCATCAGTTGCCATCACCTGCGAAAACCCTGATGGCAGTTGCCTTGTCACCACAGAACATAATATCTATGCATGTTGTGATATAGTTGGCTATACAACTGTTGCAGATCGCATATACAACAGTGCCACAACCTTTACCAGCCAGGATAAATTGGTATTTAACGGTGTTATCCAATTCAATGATGATGTGACATTCAATAATTGCGATATCATTTTGGGGCCTATGGCGAAGATTCTTGTGAGTAGTGGCGGGGATTTTAAAGCATATTATACCACCTTTTCAACTTGTGAATATATGAGCGATGGAATTTATCTGGAAGGTCAGAACAGCTCAATTATATTCGACCACTCCAGCTTGTCGCAATCCGTTAATGGAATAAATCTTAAAAACAGAGTGAGTGCCGATATCAACAATTCGTTATTTAATAACAATTTATATGCAATTCAGATAACAGATTACTGGAGAGTTGCTTCAAATGATCCTCCGGTTGTTTTTAATGGACAAATCGTTGAAAATAGTTTTAATACAAATGCATCTTTTCATGGTTTAACGCATCCTTACAATAACGGATCATCCGTTGCAGCGATTCGAATTGAAAAGGTTGAATCTATACAAATTGGTGATCCTGATAAAACTGAAAACCTGATTAACAATATGAGCCATGCTTTTTTGATTAGGAATTCTGGCGTTGAGATATATAACAATACTTTCACAAATATTATTAATTACCAGGGTAATCTAGCCTTAAATCGATTCAATCAGGGCACTATTGTTGCTTCTTATACCTTTAACAACCGGGATCATACTAAGGTGAAAAAATTGATCGTTGGCAGATATGGAAATCGTTCTAATGTGTTTAATTCCTGTCATACTGGTGTGTTAGTATTTGGAGCAAAATTTGAAATTTCGGGCAATGAATTCAATGATTGTCAAACGGGCATACGGGTTTTTGATTTTACAGACCACTCCAGAATCGACTCCAACACTTTCAATAACAACCAGGAAGCTATTGCTTTAACAAAGCCTGTTGGGGGTCGGAGAAATATCAAAATCAGAGAAAATGTCATGCCCTATTCTAACAGCCTTAGAACCGGAATCAATATCATTAACGTGAATTCCTCCTTTGGTGATATTGGGCTAATTTCCAACAATACCATTCGGTTTTTGGGAACTGAAAGCACAAACCGGTATGGCATCTTAATGCAGAATTGCAATGGAATAAAAGCGGCAAGCAACAATATTATGAGAGGTGGGGTAACCACTGTTGATATTGAGAATGATTGGGATAAGATGATAGGGATCAAGGTGGCCAAGAGCAAAGGGTGTCAGATCGTGGATAATTATCTATTTTCGATGGGATCCAGTATCTATACCAATGGCGAATGCGATTTAACCCAATTTGTGTGCAATGATTTCGTGCTGAACAAACATGGTGTCTTCTTGGGCGATCTCTCCTACATCTCTGACCAGGGTGTATTAAATACCTGGAATACCATGAATAGATGGTACAATGCTACCAATATTAACGGTTTTCAAAAAATTTCGACTGATCCATTAGGAAATAACATAAATTGGCAAGGCGATAAGTTCTGGTATTATTACCCAGGGTATTCAAGTTCCTACATACCAAATTCTTTGAATTTCCCAAATAGAAGTATCCAAGCTACATCTTCAAACTCACCTCATAATTATTGCAGTTACAGTCCAGGTGGAGGAGGAATTTCAACCGGAGGTGGCAGTGGAACCTCTGGTTCTATCGTTAATACAGGAACCCTAAATATACTGGAAGACGAAAACATAACCCCGGAAATCAGAGATTATCTGTTAAATGATATCATTGAAGGTATTGAATACCTGAATTTGTTGGATGAATTCAGAACCTATGATGCTGATTTTCTTTACCAGTTGCTCACAGCAGACACTTCTTTGATCTACCTGGGTGGAACCAGTGATTCTGATTACCAAAACTTTTTTGATAGCATCAGCCAAAGTTCAATTGGTGCTTTTGCAGAGGTGATCAATTACATTGAAAAAGACAGTATTGAAGCATCCATCTATCTGCTCGACCTGCTTCAGCCGGAAGAAGAAGTGTTTGTCCAATTAAAGTCAGCACTAGCAATTTACCTCAAAACCTGGTGTAAGGGCATTTTTACCTTAACAGAAGACGAATACACCACCCTGTTTGATATTGCCAACCAAACCCCTTATGAAGGGGGGAGTGGGGTATACCTCGCCAGAATCATGATCAATTACAACCCCGATGACTATGATGTTGCTTATCGATCCTCACCAAAACCATCCTGGCATAAGGAAACTTTTATAACCTTATACCCTTCCCCAGCACAAAATCAAATCGCCTTTGAATTTTCTGATCATGAACATTCAAAGATTGGATCTTTAACTATCTATACCATTGATGGGAAGAAAGTTATAGGACAATCTTTTTCTTCTGCATCTGAAGAAAACCTTTCAGTGGACGTATCCAAACTTTCTAACAGTGTATATCATTATTGTCTGCACTATTCAGATGAAGAAGGAACTGTGTTTAAAGCCAATGGAAAACTGGTAATTCTGAGATAAAACAACTCATATGAAGAATAATATTTTATATTCATCCTTTCAATATATAATTAAGCTCTTGTTATTCAATGTATTTATGCTTTTATATTCAGTTGCCTTCTCTCAGCTCAACCTGGTGCCAAACCCCAGTTTTGAAGAGAATGACAGTTGTCCTATTGGTCAATATGAAATCACACCAACCTGCAGATACTGGTATGATCCCATATCCATTATGGATACCTTACCAGGTATTTTTTACACTTATAAGAACTGGGGTACAGCCACCTACTACCACAGATGTAATAATACAACTGTTGGTGTTCCAATTAATGTTTCAGGGGTTCAGGATGCAAAGTCAGGTGATGCCTATGCAGGTATGCTAATCTTTGTAAATACTCATACGATTGATATCAAAAGACGAAGTTTCAATTATATCAGCATAGAATTAGAAAATGCGCTTAAATCGGGTCAAACCTATTATGCTGAATTTCACTATTCTTTGGCGGAGTTATATTCAAATCCAGATCCAGGATATTTTCTAAAAAGCCTCTTTTTTGTAGATCTCGGCATGTTGTTTACCAATACCCCCATTAAGAGAATCCTGGACACCGCCAATAATCAACCCGCCAACATATACATTACCCCACAGGTTTCACAGATGATGGGTCCCGGTATCGATACCGTGAACTGGATAAAGGTGAGCGGAACCTTTACCGCCAAAGGGGGTGAAAAGCACCTTACTATTGGTAGTTTTAAGGAACTCCCCGACACCCTTTTTAAACACTATTTCACCTATCTATTTTTCGATGATGTCTCCTTGTATGCCATCGACACCATCGAGCCATATCCTCCCTTTGACATTTGGGTGTACCCGGTACCATCGAACAGCAGGCACATCAGGTTTTTAAGAGGGGATGGCCAGCTGTTAACCGGCTTTATAGATGTATATGACCCCAGCGGGCGGTTGGTATTTTCGCAGCCCACGTATGATATGGATGTTATGTGCGACCTTAACCTGGCGTTCCTGAAAGCAGGGGTTTACCTCTACTCTATCCGGGAACACGACGGCACCATTTTTAAATCCGGGAAGATTATTCTGCTGTGATTTGAGATTTAGAATGAGCTTGAATGATGCACAAAGAGAAATACAAAAGAACTGAGTTACCTACATCCACTTTTTCCGTTTGAAAAACAGCATCATACCCCCCATAATCAACACCATCCCCGAGAGGATAACATAAAATGCAACGGGGTTTTTCCCCATGGGCAGCGCTACGTTCATCCCGTACATCCCGGTAATTACGCTCAACGGAAGCATGATGGTGCTGATGAACGTGAGGATCTTCATGATTTGGTTGGTGCGGTTGGCCTGCAGCGAGTCGAAGGTTTTGGAGAACCCCTCGATCAGCTCTTCGTAGTCCTCGATCATATCCCACATCTTCTGGTAGTAGTCGAGGATATTGCCCCAGTACTCCTCCATCTCCTCGGCAAACCCCTCAATGGCGCCCGACTCAAATTTCTGGAACACCCGTAACTGGGGCCTGAAAATGGTATTGATAAGGATCAGGTTTTTTCGGGTTACCGAGATCCTTTCGATGGTCTTTTCGGCCCTGATATTGAAAATCTCACGGTTGATCAGGTCCAGCTCCTCATCGATCCGGGTAAGCAGCGACATGGTCTCCTTCATCAACGCCTCCAGGATCGAATAGAGGAGGATATCGCTGGTGTTCGGCAGGTTCCCGAGTGCCGTATCGGGGTTCTCCTTCACCTCGTTGAAGAGGTTCTTTACCACCCAGTGCGACTTACCGATGGTGATCACATAGTCCTTCCCCCAAAAAATCTTTACCTCCTTGGTTTTCACGAACTTGTTGGCCTTGTCGGCATACGGGAAATGGAGGATCATGAAGTAATAATCCTCGTATACGTCGATTTTGGGTCGCTGTACGCGGCTGCGGCAGTCTTCTATGTCAAGGGGGTGAAAATCGAAATTCTCGCTCAGGAAGTTGAGGTTCTCTTCAGAAGGATACAGAATGTGATACCATTTGATGGATCCTAATTGAATGGTTTCAATCATAGGCTTTCCTCCTGAATATTAAAAGATTCTACATTCCTTATGGCTGTTTAGGGCGGGCTAAGGTAATGCTTTTTTATATGGAGGCCACTTTTTTTTCAGTTTTTCAAACCTTGATCGGTTACGGTTGTTATCCAAACTATTGATTTTGTTCTTTTGAAGTGGTATTTTCACCACTTGAACTGACAGGAAACATTATGATACCATCGTTGGGCAGTTTGAACGACAGGGCACTGGAGGATATGTACCGGCAATACCTGCAGGATCCGGGCAGTGTGGATGAGGGGATGCGGAGCTTTTTCCAGGGCTTTGAGCTGGGGTACAGCCGCTATCTGAAGGGGGGATCTGACACCATCACAACAGAAGAGTTCAAGGTGATCAGCCTCATCGGAGAATACCGCAAACGGGGCCACCTGTTTACCCGTACCAACCCGGTGCGCACCCGCCGGAAATATACACCTACCCTCGACATTTCGAATTTCGGGCTGGAGGAGCACCATCTGGATCAGATGTTCGATGCCGGACAGGAGATCGGCATCGGGAGAGCAACCCTCCGCGACATCATCGCCCACCTCGAAGAAACCTATTGCCAGAGTATAGGTGCCGAGTACCAGTTTATCCGCAACCTGGAAATAGAAGGGTGGCTCAGGCAGCGGATGGAGGGATCCAGAAACAGGCCCGATTATCCGGCACCCATCCGGAAGGTGATTCTGAGCAAACTGCGGGAAGCTGTGTTCCTTGAAAAATTCATCCACCGGAAATTCCCGGGGCAAAAGCGTTTTTCACTCGAAGGGGCCGAGTCGCTCATCCCGGCGCTGGATGCCGTGATCGAGCTGGGCGCCGGCATGGGGACCGAAGAATTCATCATCGGCATGGCCCACCGGGGCAGGCTCAACGTGCTGGCCAACATCCTCAGCAAGCCGCTCCATCAGATGCTCAGCGAGTTCGGCGGACTGGAGTACGACGACCGCGACCTGCTGGGGGATGTGAAGTACCACCTGGGCTATACCACCTATTCCAACACCAGGGGGGGTAAGGAGGTGCGGATCACTATCGCACCCAACCCATCGCACCTCGAAGCGGTGAATCCTGTGGTGGAGGGGATCGCCCGTGCCCGCACCGACCGGAAATACCGCGGCGACCACCATAAAATTGCCCCGATCCTGATCCACGGCGACGGCTCCATCGCCGGACAGGGCATTGTGTACGAAGTGCTTCAGATGTCGGCATTGCCCGCTTACCAAACCGGTGGCACCATCCATCTGGTCATCAATAACCAGATCGGCTTTACCACCAACTATCTCGACGCCCGCAGCAGCGTGTACTGCACCGACGTGGCCAAGGTGATCCAGTCGCCCATCTTCCATGTAAACGGCGACGACGCGGAGGCAGTGGTGTTTACCATGCGCCTGGCCATGGAGTTCCGCGAGCGGTTCCAGAAGGACGTGTTTGTGGATATCCTATGCTACCGTAAGTACGGCCACAACGAGAGCGACGAACCCCGCTATACCCAGCCCATCCTCTACAAAATCATCGAAAAGCACCCCGACCCCTACACCCTCTATAAAAACCGGCTTCTCGGCGAAGGGGTGGTTTCACCGAAAGATACGGAGGCAGATGAAGCTGCCCTGCTGGAACGGATGGAGCATGAACTCGACAGTGCCCGGAAGATTGAAAAATCGCATATTCGCTCGTTTCTCGAATCCACCTGGGAGGGGATCCGCCGTGCCGTGCCTGCCGATTTCTGCCAGTCGCCGGAAACAGCAGTTTCCCGGGAGCTGCTGGAACAGGTAGCCCGTGGGATTGTCGCATTGCCCCCCGACAGAAAGTTCTTCAGGAAGATCGAAAAGCTGCAGGAGGAGCGGCTGGCCATGGTGATGCAAACCGGAAAAATCGACTGGGGTATGGCGGAACTGCTGGCCTACGGAACGCTGGTTACCGAAAAGCGCCATGTGCGCATCTCCGGCCAGGACGTAGAACGGGGCACTTTCTCGCATCGCCATGCCGTGCTGCGGGTGGAGGACTCGGAGGAGCAATATACACCCCTGAAGCATATAGCTGAGAATCAGGGTCGATTTGAAATCTATAACTCGCTGTTGTCTGAGTATGGTGTTCTGGGTTTTGAATACGGCTATGCCCTGGCCGCCCCCAACACCCTTACCGTGTGGGAAGCGCAGTTCGGCGATTTCGGCAACGGCGCCCAGATCATCTTCGACCAGTTCCTGAGCAGTGCCGAGGAGAAATGGAACGTGATGAACGGTCTGGTGGTACTGCTCCCGCATGGATACGAGGGGCAGGGCCCTGAGCACTCCAGTGCACGGGTGGAGCGGTTTCTTACCCTGTGTGCCGACCTCAATATGCAGGTGGCCAACTGCAGTACCCCCGCCAATTTATTCCATCTGCTGCGCCGCCAATTGCACCGCGATTTCAGGAAACCCCTGGTAGTGTTCACCCCCAAGAGCCTCCTGAGGCACCCGGCCTGCGTTTCGGGCGTCGGGGAGTTCACTTCAGGTGGGTTCCGGGAGGTGATCGACGATACCACGGTGGATCCCATGCAGGTGCACAAAGTGGTGTTCTGTACCGGCAAAATCTGGTACGAACTCGATGAAGCAAGAAGAAATCAGAACCGGACCGATGTGGCCCTGGTGCGCCTGGAACAGCTGTACCCGTTACCTGTACAGCAGCTGAAAGCCGTAGTGGCAAGATACCCGAAGGCTGAGGCATGGCTGTGGACCCAGGAAGAACCGGGTAACATGGGGCCGTGGACCTACATCTCCCGTAACTTCAAAGAGGTACCTTTGCGCATGGTGGCCCGCCCCGACAGCGGAAGCCCCGCCACAGGATCCTCCAGGTTCCATAAAATCAGGCAGGCCAAAGTGATCGAGAAAACCTTCGGCGACTGCCACTGCGAGCGGGTGAAGGAAGAGTGCCGGATGATTTGCTCCCAGAGAGAAAGCTGAGGAAGTTGAGGATGTTTAGAAAGTTTAGATTATGAATCATTTCATTATTGACAGAAAGCTGAGGAAGCTGAGGATGTTTAGAAAGTTTAGATTAAAATCTTTCAGGACAAACAAAAAAAACCTCTGAGCGTTTAAAACCTTTACAATTACTAAATCTCAACTTCCTAAACTTCCTCAACATACTAAACATAAAAAAATGGTGGAAATCAAGGTTCCTAGTCCGGGAGAATCGGTGCTGACCGTTACCCTTGCATCGTGGCTGGTAGCAGACGGCGATTTTGTAGAGCGTGACCAGGAGGTGGCGGAGGTGGATTCCGACAAGGCCACGCTCAGCATCAGTGCGCCGGAAACGGGTATTATCAGGATTTTATTTCCGGCAGGAGACCAGGTGAAGGTAGGGGAGGTGATTGCCACCATTGCCCCGGGTTCAGCCGGCGACAAACCAACCGGAAAAAAAGCGGAACCTGTGGTGAAGGAAAGCAAGCCAGCCACTGCGGATATTTTTCAGAATGAGCAGGTTACAGCGGTTTCCGGTGAGGAGAAAGCCGCGGCAATGCATCTGACCCCTCTGGCCCGGGCGTGGATGTCTTCCGAAAACCTCACGGTGGATGATATCGCCCGGATGCTGAAAGGGGGAAAAATCAAACGCTCAGACCTGCAAAACCTCCGGCAGGGACAAGCCGAAAGTCATTCAGAATCAAATGAAATGCATCAGAACGAACGGATTGAGCAGCGTGAGAAGATGTCGCCGCTGCGCCTGAAACTCTCCCAAAGGCTGGTAGGGGTAAAAAACGAAACCGCCATGCTCACCACCTTCAACGAGGTGGATATGTCGGAAGTGATGCGGCTGCGGTCGGAGTTTGGCAATGTGTTCGAACAGAAGCACGGCGTGAAGCTGGGGCTGATGGCGTTTTTCGCCCGTGCAGCAGCATTGGCCCTGCAGTCATTCCCTGCTGTGAATGCCTTCATCGATGTGGATGAGGTGGTGTACCACGATTTTGTGGACCTGAGCATTGCCGTTAGCACTCCCAAAGGGTTGGTGGTGCCGGTGGTACGCAATGCCCACCGGATGAGTCTGGCCGACATCGAGCAGGAAATCAGGCGATTGGCGGATAAAGCACGGCAAAATAAGCTCACCCTGGAGGAGATGACCGGCGGCACCTTTACGATTACCAACGGCGGGGTGTTCGGCAGCATGCTTTCCACCCCTATCCTCAACCCGCCGCAGAGTGCCATTCTGGGGATGCACAACATCGTGGAGCGGCCGGTGGCGGTAAACGGCAAAGTGGAGATCAGGCCCATTATGTATGTGGCGTTATCTTACGACCACCGCATCATCGACGGCAGGGAGAGCGTTGGCTTTCTGGTGAAGGTGAAAGAGCTGATTGAAAACCCGTTGCGCATGGTGATGCCTTCCGATCCGGAGAAAGAGTTGTTGGGGCTATAAAAATAGAACGCGGATACTTCGACTTCGCTCAGTACAAGTGACGCGGATTTTTTATGATTTATGATGACTTTTGAAGGCACCCTGGTACCGGGACCAGTAGGTTTTTAACAGGTTTTCAGGATTTTCAGGTTTTTTTCTCTGTAATGATCTGCGAAAATTAGCGCGATCTGCGGGTAAAGAAAATAGAACGCTGATGACGCGGATTTTTTGTGATTTTCACTGATTTAAGAAGCCATTTGAGAGTTATCTCTGTGTTTCTTAGTGCCCTCAGTGCCTGAGTGGTAAAAGAAAATGATACTTCGGAATTATTTCTCCATCGCCTGTTTCCGCATTTCCTCCGGCATCTTTTCGATGGCATACCGCAAAGCGGTGCGGGGCATGGTTGCCTTGTTCCGCATCACGAAATCAAAAACCTCGGGCAGGTGGCTCTGGCTGGCCACCTTCAGCATCCAGCCGTATCCTTTCTGCACCATATCGTCGCGGTCGTGCAGCAGCAGGGTGGCAATTTCGAAGATATCGGGCAGAAACAGCCCCCTGCGTGCCGGCACAATCAGCGTTACCGCTGCCGCACGCTTTACCCACCGGTTTTCGCAGGCGGTCCATTGCTTCAGGCTGGCCAGAAACTGCGGGTACATTTCCACCACCGTTCCGATGGTATGGTTGCACAGCGAATCGCACGACGCCCAGTTGTTTAAATAGCAGTGCACCCAGCCTTCAAACACCCCGAAATCAGCAGATTCAAACTGCTTCTTCCGGCTGTAGGCCCACTGGCAGGCAATGAACGACTCCTCCATCATCTCCGATTTCCACAGCGCTTCGCACAGGGCAAATACCTCGTTCTTTGGGAGGGGTTTCAATGCTTTCAGAAACGATTTTCCGGTTTCGGTAACAGTGGAAGCTTTGATGCCATAAAGCTTTACGGGCTCCCTGAAAAACCGCTCGCCCGAAAGGCGGGTTTGCTCGTCGGCGAGGGATGTTAGGGCGGTGCGTAATTCGGATAGGATGGTTGCTGACATCTTTTCAGGATATTTAGTTGTTCAATTCAGTTTGCTTGCAGTTTGATTCTTATATGGATTATATGAATGTGATTTTGACTATTCTGGGGATGATCCTGGCAAAAACCATAATTGAAATGGCAAGGTCCTTGGTCTAATCCATTGATTGGCAATCCTCTGTAAAAACAAACATTGATTTTTCACCGGCATCATTGTACTTCAATATGGTTTTAGTTCGGTATAAATTTCATCCAAATTTAATAAGCTTGAATGCGAACTTAAGAATATCCCGTAGCTGATTCAATATATGCCAGGTGAAATAACCAACCCTGGCTGCTATTGCTCCTTTTCTTGTTAATAAATGAGCTCCCTGCCCTGATTTTACAATAAGCTCGTACCTAAGCAATTCATTATAGGCTTTCTTCTCTTTATCTGTTCTTTGTTTATGCATAGGCCATGCTGCGGTATCCTGTCTAACCAGATGCAGAATTTCGTTTTGAATTTTACACATAACCATCAACATTTTTTGTTTGTTTGTAAATTATTGAAAGAATTTCATTCAATACGAAAGTACAAACAGACCTACTATCTGTCAAGAAATAATTACCAACAAACGCTAAATTTACTTACACTTGATCTATCTGCCTTATAATCAATTGATTTATAAGACCAATACAGCATCAACTTCCCTCATCAACCTTTCCGTCTCCACCAGTGCCACCACAATTCTCTGGTAATGCCTTATATCGTCGAAGTTCAAGGTGAGGCCTTTCCGGTCTTTGAGCCACTTTTGGGCTGGTTGGTAGCCGCCAATGTAAAAATTCCAGGCCAGTTCCGGCACTCCATCGAAATACTGGGTATCGTTGATGTACACCCTGGTATCCTTATAGAGAACTTTACCAACTACATTATCCCCTTCAACCGGATAGTGGGTGATCAGGCAATCTAGCAACGGGCTCTCCATCAGATGTAGCTGCCGGATTTCACCGCCAAGCTCAACCAGTTTCCAGAACTGGTTTTTGTCTGTTGGGTACGGCACCCTGGGGAAGTCTATCTTCAAAAACTCCTTGTACTTCTCACGGTAGCTGGGCGAATGAAGCACGGCATAGATGTAATCCAGGATGTCAATGGGTGCGAAGGTGTTGGGGGTAGACTCTTTTTCGGGGGTAAAGGATAATCCGAGCTTTTCAGCGATCTGGTCTATAATTTCTAAGTTAAGGTTTGGGGTTCTTTCTGGTGAATGGGCGATGGTTTGCTGGCCAGTGGTTTCGGGATATATATATAAAGGGAAAAGAGGGGCGCTTCCAAATTTTTTAGCGGTACTTGTTAAATTAGAATCCGTTGGGAATTGGGATATAAACACATGTTTAAAGTCTCCCGATACTTGTCTTGGGGTCAATAGTCCGAGGTTGTTAAAAAATACATTTCTCATTGTATTATAAGCAGGTCTTCTTTGTAAAGCTATATCGTAATAGCATGATACGATGTCAAATGGCCTATAACAAACTTTGCGTATGTAATTTTCTGAAAATTTTGCAGTAGAAAACTTTTCCAAGAACTTATAATCATCTGTATTGGTAATATTATATCTCGAAATGGCCTCAGTTTTATCAGAAAATGATAATTGTATCTTGATAACTAGTTCATTATAAGAAGTAGAATAAAAGAACCCATCTTTTCCAGTCTCAATCCCATTATTATAATTCACAAATAGTTCATCGATTTTAATGCTTTTCTGATATTTTGGAAATCCTTCAAAATCCTTCTTTACAAAATAAAAATATGGCGATACTGTTTCTAATCGATTCCAATTAACCATTGGCAATGCGTTCCCCTGTAGAAATGCATATTTAAATTCTCTATTGCCTTGTAAATCAAAATGGAGGACTGTTCCAAACTCATTTTTCTTTCTATTACCACCTTTCACAAATATATTAATTGAAACACCTTGCATAATATCAAAAACATTTTGGTCTTTTGAACCATCAGGACAAATCTCCATTTTTTTTGCATCGCCATGCAAATCTAATATATACAACTTATCAAAACAATGTAATAAGTTCATCCGCATTTGTCGGTGTATTAGACCATCAATAAAGCTATTATTAGAAATATATGCTAAAACTCCACTGCCATTTTTTTCAATATAATACTGTCCGTACCTAATAAATTTCACATAATCATCAGAAAGTGAATTATAACTCTTTTCTTTCAAGTTTCTTTTGTAATCATTCAGTAAGTCCTCAATCCAAGAATTCTTATTTGAACTACTAATTGCATATGGAGGGTTCCCTATTACACACATTACCGGTGTATCCCGCTTGATAGTGTTGGCTTCATTGGCCTCGGCGCTGAGCCAATTGGCGAAGAGTGTGCCGGTGTCAGGGTGGCTCTCTTCCAGGCTGTTTGTCAGGTATACCCGCAGGCGTTGGTTCTTTGTTGGCTTAAATCCGGTTTCTGCCAGCAAAAGATCCAGCTTCAGGTGTGCCATGGCGTAACTGGCCATCAGCAGCTCAAACCCATTGAGTCTGGGAATCAGGTGCCGCTCCACATAATCGCTCCAACCTCCCTGCTGGCCATCAAATTGCTTGTGGATGTGCCGGATGGTTTCTGCCAGAAAGGTGCCGGTTCCGGTGGCAGGATCCAGGATCTGCACCCTGTGAACCTCCTGCTCTACCATTTTGCCTTGTACGTTTACATTGATCTTTGTTTTGCTGTTGTCGGCCAGACCCTGGGTGAGTCCAAACTCAGTTTTCAGGATCTCGTCTACGGCACGCACAATAAAACTCACCACCGGCTGTGGTGTGTACCAAACGCCACGCGCTTTCCGCAGCTTTGGATCATATTCACTTAAAAAGGTTTCATAGAAGTGAATGATGGGATCCTCCATCTGCGTCTCTTTGCCGTAATCCTTCAAAATTTCTTCCACGTTACACGCCAGAAACACATCTAAGAGATCATCCACAACCCATTTGATCCGATCATCGATATCAGGACCGGCAATGTACCCAAACAATCTGCGGAGGAACGGATTACTCCTGGGAATCAGTTCTGCCGCTTCCTGCCTGGTGAAGGAGTCTAGTGATGGGTCATGCAACCTGGCGGCAAACATTCCATAGGCAATGGTCTGAGCATACACATCGGCAAATCCTCTGGGGGTAATGTCGTGAATCAGAATCTCCCTGAACGCGGTCATTTGATCTTTCAGCGTGCTATCCTCGTTATCGTCCGAATCCTTAACGATCGCCTGCTCAATAATATCAGCCAGCATCCGGGCTTTATTGGCCATCATCCGGGCAAGCTGTTTTGGGCTCCTGATGCTTATGGATGTCTGCTGGCAGAAATCGGTGAGCATTCTGGTAAAGGTGGCAAAGTTCTCCGGGAAGGGTTTAATCCCTTTGACGGTAACGTGCCCAATGGCCACCTTATTCAAAAGCTGGTTCCCGCGGTAGAAGTAGAAATCCAGATAGTCAGTAAAAATAACGCTGTTTAGTGCGGACTTGTACCGGTCAAACTGCTCCTTGTTCCCTTGTTTCTTCACGCCTTGCAAGTCACCATCGCCAATGTCCTTGGTTTCGATGTAGGTTACTGGTACATCCTTCTTGGTCAGAATGAAATCCGGCGCACCGCACTGCTGGCGCTTTGGCTCATTGGTAGCCTTAATCCCTGGCAAAAGCGTTTCAACCAGCTGCTGCAGATCTCCCCTAAAGGTATGTTCCGTGGACTGCCCGGTCTTGTACCGGCTGTTGATCGAGGTGATGTATTTTTGTATCTCCAGGTTGTCGCCAAGAATAAGCTTATTCATAACCGGCCGTTTAAATATTCTGCCAAATTATGAATCATCCTACAGAAATGCAAAACCTTTGATTAAACAACCCGAAACAATCACAACAGTGAAAAAACAAGGATGGTGTATTGATCTTTATGCTTCAGCTGTTATGGATAAAGCTGTAGGTGAATTTGAGTGTGAGTATTGAGGTACAAAACAGCAAGAGCGCAGGTATTTTCGCTGTTGCTCAATACTCACGCTCAATTAGGAAAGGCCTTTAATCATGGCAAAAAGCATCATGGAGAGTTCTTCCAACCATGCATAATACTGTTTGAATGAAACCTCATCCAACTGCCCAGTGGTCTTTAGAAAGTCCAATATTGCAACACATTCAAAGACAGATCCTCTGGAAATCACATAGAAGTTTTTCTTGTCCCTGGCAGTAAACCTGCCGGAGCCTTCAGCAATGTTTAGCATGATACTGAATGCGGCCCGTTTGAGCTGATCTTTGGTGGATCTGTCAATGGATGGGTTTTTCTCAAGAAAGGTAGCAACAGAAATGTTGAAAGACTTTGCCTTCGCATATACATCAAGTTTTTCGAAATTAAACATTGGCAGTTTGAGTTTGAGTGTGAGTATTGAGGTACAAAACAGCAAGAGCGCAGGTATTTTCGCTGTTGCTCAATACTCACGCTCTTGCTGTTTTGTGACTCAGGGAGGATTCGAACCCCCGACCTTCAGAACCGGAATCTGACGTTCTATCCAGCTGAACTACTGAGCCGATGCGGGTGCAAAGATAACACACTTCGGCAAAATATACACAGGTGCAGGGTAAAATCCTTCTCCGGGTTGAAAAAGATCCTACTTTTACATCCCAATCAATCCAATCGGTTCAGAATGACACAACTCAGACGTATTGCAGTTTGCTTTATTTTGATGGTGGTATCTTTCACCTCTGTATCCCAAACCGATACCCTGCAGAAGGATTTTACCGCAAAACAATGGTATCTGCAGGATCCGGCAAAGGACGGGGTGGCAGGAATCAGCCTGGATCGGGCCTACGGGTACCTTGCCGGAAAGCCTTCCCGGAAGGTGGTGGTGGCCATCCTCGACAGCGGCATAGATACCTCCCATGTGGACATCGCTGCCAACCTGTGGACAAACCCAGGAGAGATCCCCAACGACGGCATCGACAACGACGGCAACGGGTATGTAGACGATTACCATGGCTGGAACTTCCTGGGCAACGCCAAAGGGGAGGTAATCGCCGGAGAGACTCTCGAAAAAACACGGATCTACAGGGAGTTACATAAAAAATACGGTAAAAAATCCGCCGCCCAGATCCCGGCAGAGGAGAAAGCCGCCTGGGAACTCTACCTGGCTGCCAAAGAATCCTACGAAAAGGAGTTCAACGATACCCGAAAGATGCTCGATACCTATAAAAAGTTATACCGCTCCATGGAGGATGTGCATATGGTCCTCACACGCCACTTTGACGACAGCACCTACACCAATGCCGACGTACAGGGAATAAATACGGATGATCAGAACCTGGCCAGGGCAAAACAGGTATACCTGTTATACGACAAGCTGGGGATAGACCGGAAGGGGATAAAGGAGACACTGGATCACTTCCAGTCGGTGATGGATACCAAGCTGAACGTGCAGAACGACCCGCGGTATGTCACCGGCGACAATCCGCTGGATATCCTCGACACCCTCTATGGCAACCACAACCTGAATGGTGGCACGCCGGGGCATGGCACCGCAGTGGCCGGTCTGGTGGCGGCCCTCCGCGACAACGGCATCGGCATCAACGGCATCGCACCGCAGGTGGAGATCATGCTGGTGCGCATCGTACCCGGGGGTGATGAGAGGGACAAGGATGTGGCTCTGGCTATCAGATACGCCGTCAATCAGGGTGCGCAGATCATCAACTGCAGCTTCGGCAAGGAGTTCTCGCCGCAGAAACAGATGGTAGACGAAGCCGTGAAATATGCGGAACAGCACGGGGTTCTGATTGTACACGCCTCGGGCAACGAAGGGCAGAACAACGACCAATCGGGTAACTTTCCCACCCCCTTGCTCGATGATGGCAAACGTGCCACCAACTGGGTGGAGGTGGGTGCCAGTACAAAGGAGATTGGGGAAAAGCTGCCCGCCGGTTTCTCGAACTACGGCAAAACCACCGTCGACCTCTTCGCCCCCGGGGCCGACATCATGACCCTGGATCCCGGAAACACATACGGCGCATCCGACGGCACCAGCGTGGCAGCTCCCGTAGTAACCGGTGTGGCTGCCCTCCTGCTGTCGTACTACCCCCAGCTTACTCCGGCCCAAATAAGGGATATCCTGATGAAATCGGTCACCCCCTACGGCAAAAAGAGGGTTGTGATCCCCGGTTCGAAAAAGAAAACCCGCATGAAAAATCTCTGCGTTTCAGGCGGAGTTCTCAATGCGTACGATGCCGTGAAGATGGCGGATGGGATTACCAGATAAGGTTACACAGCTACGCTGCTATTCACTCATAACTGATAACTCATAACTATTTGCCTGTCCCCTTAGAACTGTTCCCTGTCTCCTATTTGAACGCCTTCTCCGGCATCCCGTCGCCACTCAGGCTCAGGCGGCTGAACCACGCAGGGACCGGTTTCCCGCACAGGGCATCCACATAAACCTTAGCAAGATACTGCCCCAGCATGAATCCCTGTCCGCGTAACCCGGCAAACAACCCATGCTCCGGATCTATCACCATTCTGGGTTCCACGTAGTAACCCGACCATACCGCCTGGAACCCCACCGTTGAAAGTTCAGGCAGCCAGTTTACAAACACTTCGGATACGATTTCGATGAACTCCTTGCTGTTGATTTTCAGGTTTTTATCCGTTTCCATGGGTTCCACTGCCGGAGAAGCACAGCCGATCACCTGTCCGGTTTCGGCAAGCTGCTGACCATACACGGCCGTGAAGCCCTTGTACCTGCGGCGGTCGATGATCATGGGCAGCGGGGTACCGTTGATCCCCATCCAGGGGAGGCGCCGCGTGATGAAAGCCTGATGCTTGACGGGATACAGCCCTGTTTCGATGCCCAGCTGTTTCGAAAACTGCTCGCTTTCGGGGCCCAGGGCATTGATGAATACGGGGGTATGGTATTCGATATATTCCCGGTTGTGGTTCTTTACCAGTACTTTATATCTATCCTGATGTTTTTCCACATGGATGATCCGGCAGTCCTCTTCGATTTTTCCGCCGTGCTTTTTCCCGATCTGCCGTATCAGGTCAATGACCCTGCCGGGGGTGGCCTGCCAGCAGTTTTCGGTTACGAGAGCCGATTGGTAGGTTTTGAGACTGGGGTTGATGAAGGGTGAAATTTTCTTTCTGAAATCCTCCGGACCTATCAGCACGGCATCCGACCAGGCCATGGAGGCTTCCAGGGCACGGTGCATCTCATCGTCATGGGCGAAGGTGACATACTGGATGGTGCGGAAGTCGATGTTGCGGAGCTGCTGCAGTTCTTTAAAAATCTCCAGATTATGCCTGGCGATGTCAGAGAGCTCCGGCACGCTGAAATTGGGCCTCCCTCCGGCAATGTTGCGCCATGAGGCGCCTCTGCCATAGTTGATGAGCACCGGTTCGAAATGGTTTTCTGCCAGGTAGCGGAACAGGGCGCTCCCTCCGATGCCACCTCCGGCCACCAGGGCCTTCACCTCCACTTTCCTCACAGGTTCCCCTTTGGTATTGGTGATATAGAGATCGGGAACCGTTTTGGGGTACAGCTCACCCATGGCCAGCTGGTTCGACATCGGGCCACGCGGCGTGGCATCACCCACCATGGTAATGCCGTAAGGCCTGATCACCTGGTTGAGGCGCTTGATGCACCGCTTTCCGCGGCAGGCACCCATCCCCAGACGGGTGGTGTGCTTCACTTCATCCACGCTGATAAACTGCCTTTCGCCCACCACCTCCAGAATCTCATCCAGCCGCACATCATCGCAATGGCAGATATAGCTCTTCGATTCCACCTCGGGGGCCGGTTTAAGGGCAACAGGTTCAGGATAGTTTTCCTTGATGATGAATCCGCGTACATCGGTAAAATTTTCCCCGGTGAGATGGGTCGCCTTCACCCTGGCGATGTGGGTTTTGTTGGGTTTGCGGAGTACCCGCTCCACAACCCCTTCGCCAAGCTTTTGGCCATTGTTGTCCACAAGCCACACTTCCGACTGTTCCTGCACCTCATATTCCACCGGCAGGTAGAACCAGTCCTTCTTTGGGGCATATCCGAAAATGGCCAGTCCGGGGCACTGGTACACACAGTCCATACACCCGATGCATTTGTCGAAGTCGATGGCGGGCACTGTGCTGGTGGAGCTTTTGGTGATGGCCCCATGCGGACAGGCAAAAGCGCAGGGATTGCAGGCGAAACCGTACAGGCAGTCGATCACAACGAACGGCTTCTGATCCATTCGCTCTGATGACGGGAGGTAAGGATCTTCGATGATCCGTACAGGATGTTGCTGAGAGTCGATATACTCCTTTGACACTTCGAGGAAGTGGTCGTAATTGAAGTTGGCACCGATCTCCTGGATGATCTCATAGGAAACCTGTTTGCCCCGCAGCACTGCGCTGGTCCCTTCGCCGATGCGGATGGCATCGCCTGCACCGAAGCAGTTGCGCCCGAAGATCTCGTTCCCCTTGATCAGGAGCTGGTCGTCCGGTACCAGGCCGGTGCAGATGTTGATGGCGTCAATGCCGTCGATCATCCTTTCGGTGCCGGGAATGGGCTTGAAGTTTTCACACTCGGCTACCACGGCTCCGATGATACCGGTGTGGTCTTCGTTCGGGATGGCCTTTACCAGGATGTGCGACAGCATAATAGGGATACCCAGCCTGCGCACACGGTTTGCCTGCACGGGGAATCCCCCTTCACGGGGCATCGCCTCCACAATGGCCTTTACCCTGGCACCGGCCTGCATCAGCTGGTAAGAAGTGAGGTATCCGATGTTTCCTGCGCCCACCGTCAGGATGTTTTTTCCCAGCAGGGTAAACTCGTTGTTCATCATTTTCTGCACCACGGCAGCGGTATATACCCCCGGCAGATCGTCGTTTTCAAATGCGGGCATAAAGGGTACTGCCCCTGTGGCAACCACCAGGTATTCGGCATCCACATAGTAGATCTCCTCCGTAACGATGTCTTTTATGGCAATCCGCTTCCCATCCAGGATATCCCAAACGGTGCCGTTGAGGAAAATGCCCGTGTGGTCGTCACCGGCCAGAGTGGTGGCAATGTCGAAACCCCGCATCCCGCCGAATTTTTTCTCCTTCTCAAAGAAGAAAAACTGGTGGGTCTGCATCAGAAACTGCCCGCCGATTTTGTCGTTGTTGTCGATGACGATGTTGTCGATTCCGTGCTGGTTCAGCAGTTCACGGGCAGCCAGCCCTGCAGGCCCGGCGCCGATGATGGCCACGCGGGTCCGGAAAATGCGGGTGGGCACATCAGGCTTCACGGGGCGGGCTTCCGGGGTGTGGGATTTGGGGATTTCGGCTACCTCCTTCACTCCGTCGACCCGGGTAATGCAGATACGGCGTATCTGACCGTCGACCAGCATTTCACAGGCGCCACATTTGCCAATGCCGCACTCCAGGCTCCGTTCCCGGTTGTCGAGGCTGTGGCTGTGTACAGGATATCCTGCCTGATGAAGTGCCGCAGCGATGGTAAAACCCTGATCACCGGTAACAGGATTGCCATTGAAAGTAAATGTAACCTGTTCAGGATGTGGTACATCCAGAATGGGATGGGACAATATCTTTTTCATAATACAGGAAGGTAAGATGGATAAAACAACGTTGTTAAAACGCCCGCAAATGTAGCGAAATTCAGATTGAAACCCTACCGGATTACTGTTACAGTGCCCTGCCTGCGGAATGTTTCACCCGGTCCGGTAGTGATCTCCAGATCATACACATACACCCCTTCCGGTACATAATTCCCTTTAAAGGTTCCGTCCCAACCTTCGTTGAAATCATCGGTTTCAAACAGGAGTTGTCCAAACCGGTTGTAGATGGCAAAACGATAGAAATCAGCATATATGCTCTCGCCTGCAGGCTTGAAAATATTATTGATACCTGACAACGACATGGCATTGGGGATAAACACCACATTGCAGTTTTTCACATACTGCATGATCATGGTATCGCTGGAACATACGGCGCCACTTGCTGAATTGCTTACCGTTACCGTGTATACGGTGTTTTCTGTGGGTTTAACCTGGATGGAAGGAGCCGTAGCCCCGGTACTCCAGTTGTACAGGGTGCCGCCTGAAGCGGTAAGTTCTGCCATGTCTCCCCTGCAAATGGTGTCGGAATCGCTATAGATGTCAACAGCAGGATACGGAACAGTCTCCACAGTAACGGAGGCCGTTGAGGAACAACCGTTTGCATCGGTAACGGTAACATGGTACGTTTCAGTGGGAGCTGCTGGCGATACCTGAATGGTCGGGGTTACAGATCCGGTGGGGGCCCACTGGTATTGCTGGCCACCTGTGGCAGTGAGTGTTGCCTGTGTTCCGAGGCATATGGTGGTATCGGGGGAAATGGAAATCTGGGGCAATGGGTTGATGACCGCTGTGGCCTGGGCAGAATCACGGCAGCCAAGGCTGTCCGTTACAAGAACCTGATAAGTGGTAGTTCCGGCGGGCGAAACCGGATTTGCCGGTGTGCTGACCCCGTTGTTCCATTGGTAGATACATCCCGGTCCTGCGAAGGCAGAAAGGTTGGCCGTATCCCCGATGCAGGCAGTGTCGCTGGTGGTAACGATCAGAGGTACCGGCAGATTGGTTACCATGAGGGTGTCAGCAGCCTTGCATCCGTTGGGGGTGGTTACCTTTACCCAGTAGCTTCCCGGGGTATTTACCGTGACAGAGGGGGTTGCAGCGCTATTCGACCACTGGTACTGGGCAAAACCAGATCCGGCATTTAGGGTAACAGAATCATAGGGGCAGATGGCAGTATCATTGCCCAGATCAACCGATGGATTTTCCACCACAATTTTGGTGGAGTCGATGATCTGCACAAGCTGGGCAAAATACAGGTCGTCGATGGCAAAGTCGTTACCGCTGAGCAATGTGTTCTGGTTGCGGATAGAGATCACGGCAGATGTGGCTGTTCCTGAAAACCAGGTATTAAAAAACATATTCCACTGGCAGGTAGTGGCTGAGGCTCCGAAGACCGGTCCGATCTGCACCCCGTTCACAAAGAACTGCAGCTGAGCCGGAGACGTGGGATGCACACTCGTAAGCCAGCACGAAAACACATAATTGGCACCGGGCAGTACCGGAACAGTTTGCTGCCAAACCACCACATTAGGTGTGCCTGCGGCATTAACAACCATCATATTGCCGGTTCCTGTCGTGTGGTCGCCACAGGGGGAAAAGTTGGAATGGAAAGTCTGGGGATTGGTTCCGACACAATACGTAGCTTCTGGCCAGAGGTTGGTGGTATAGGTGTAGGCAGAGGTGAACCCGGTGTTTCCTGCAGAGAAATTGCCGTTGACAATCAGGTTGTTGGTAATCCCGTTGATGGTTACCACATAGGTGGTTGTGGTGGCCGGAAAAGCTTTCGGGTTGGCGATGGTAGTACTGGTGATGTTGTAATTGGGTGTCCAGGAATAGGAGGTTGCCAAAGGATTTGTGGCAAGCAACTGCACGGTATCCCCTTTACAGATCGTATCGGGAGGTGGTGGTATTGGGATTGGATTCCCTGAAACCTTGATTGCATAACAGACCAGAGAAATACAAATCAATATTCCTTTAAGAATCCACGTACAAATATATTTTGTCATCCCTAAAACCATTTAGGATACTGCTACAAAGATACATCATTTGCGTTTGATTTGAAAAAAATAGCTTGTCATATCCTTTTTCGGAGTTTCAATCATCTATATGATCATATCAGGATTTCAAAAATGCTTTCAATAGAACAATTTCCCGAATACTATGAACGAAAATGAATGATATGTTTCCCACAGATAACTCTGATTGATAACAGATTTCACAAAATTTCTGTGAGATTATTATTTATCTGTAAAATCTGTGGGAAATAACATAACACTGATACAAACTATGGCAACACACAACGAAACAGGGAAGCAGGGCGAAGAACTGGCCGCTCAGTTCTTAACCGGCAAGGGCATTAAAATTCTGAACCGCAACTGGCGGATTGGCCATTATGAGCTGGATCTGGTAGCCCGGGAGGGGGATACTATCGTAATTACCGAGGTAAAAACCCGTACCAGCCTGTATGGAGGTGAGCCGGAGGTTTCGGTGACACGTATGAAGCAAAAGACCCTGATCCGGGCAGCAAATGCCTATGTGATGCATTATGGCATCAATCTGCCCGTAAGGTTTGATATCATCTCGGTGGTCATCAGGGGGGAGCAGCACTTTATCCACCATATCCGTGATGCGTTTTATCCGATGATGTAAGGGATGGAATAATGAGCTTCCTGAAGGGGGTGTCTGATCAAAATAAATTGTTTATCAGCCATTTACCTCATGAAATTTTTACGTATCTTTGCATCCTCAAATGAGTTAGGCAACAGGAGGTATCAATTTAAACACATGTATTATGGAAAGGAAGAACGTTGGCCAACGTTTTCCGAAGGAGGGAAGCCACTCCGAACAAGGAAAACCCGGTGAAGGAAATACCGGATCAGGAAGAAAAATTCTCATCAGAAAACCTTCGCAGGAGGGTTCCGGGCGGCCTGTCCAACCCCGGAACGAGCCACAGCGTTTTAGTCCTCGACCCGACCCGGGCAACAGGCCAGCCGGAAGGCAGGAATACGGAACGCAACGGTACCAGGGACAGGAGGAGCGTCCGCGGTATTCACAAAGATATGTGAATTCACGGCCCGGTTCAGGAGATCGCAGGGATGACGCTGTCTCCCCTTATCCGGGAAATCCGCGCAGGCCTCAGCAGGTACGGGAACCCGGGATGCATGGAATTTATACCAGAAAACAGGATGGCGGAAACCGCAGATCCGGAAATCCCAGAAAATCACCTCCCAGGGTGCAACTGCTTGGTCCGGGGATGATGTTCACCCCCCCGCCACACCCCGAGGGAATACGTATTAACCGGTATATTTCCAATGCCGGCATCTGCAGCCGCCGCGATGCAGATAAGCTCGTGGAGGCCGGAGAGATCAGTGTGAACGGAAAGGTGGTTACTACACTGGGAACCCGCATTGACCCGGGAGATGTTGTCGCATGGAAAGGAGTGCCGATCAAAGGTGAAAAACTGCGTTACATCCTGCTGAACAAACCCAAAGGCTACATCACTACCGCCGACGATCCCGAGGGAAGAGCTACCGTAATAGACCTGATTGCGGAGGCATGCCCCGAACGACTGTTTCCGGTGGGCCGCCTGGACAAAAATACCACCGGTCTGCTGCTGTTTACCAACGACGGCCTCTTGGCCGAGAAACTGATGCACCCCAGAAACCTGGTGAAAAAACTCTACCATGTGCGCCTCGACAAACCCCTTACACGGGAGCATCTGATAAAAATCACCAAAGGCGTCAAACTTGAGGATGGCTGGGTTAAACCCGACGAGATCTCTTATGTGGGAACAGTTGATGATGGTACCGAAATCGGAATGGAAATACATTCGGGCAAGAACCGCATCGTGCGCCGGATTTTCGAATCAATGGGGTATGAGGTCACAAAACTCGACCGTGTGATGTTTGCCGGACTTACCAAAAAAGATCTGCGCAGGGGAAAATGGAGGCCACTGACCCAGGAGGAGCTGAATTTTCTTAAAATGCTATAAGGAAACGGAGGGTTATTACGTTGGGAACTCATAGCTGATCCCTGATGAATTCCAAAAAAAGATTTTCCCGAAACCGGCTTTTCAAGAGCCTCAGGATTACCCTTATCGTACTGGCGTCTTTGACCGCTCTCTTGCTGCTTTCATCCTATATCCTTGAGAAAAAGATGAAAACACTGCTGGTCAGGGAGATCAACAAGCAGCTGACCGCAGAAGTAAAGGTTGGAAAAATCGATCTGAGCCTTATCCGCAGATTCCCGCAGGTGAGCCTCCATCTGTCGGATGTGCATATCGAAAGCCTGCCCGGAGATACGGCACCGCTGCTCAAAGCAAGGCACCTTCTCCTGAGGTTTAACCTCCTCCGGCTGATTCGCGGAAATTATACCCTGAAGCATATCGAACTGGCGGATGGGAACCTGAACCTTCTGATACCGGAAAAGGGAGATCCCAATTATCTGATCCTGAAATCCGGAGATGGCAGCAGTACCAGCCAGTTTTCACTCGATCTCCGAAGGGTCTCCGTCAGAAACCTCAAGGTGCAGTACAGGAGTGTACCTGATGCCATGGTGCTACGATTTTTCTGCAGGAAAAATACACTGAAAGGGCAGTTTTCTTCGGATGAATATATCCTCAGGGCTTCCGGAAAGCTCAGGCTGGACCCGTGCCTCATTGCCGGGTATCATTACTTCACCGGCCAGGAGGCCGATCTCAACCTGCACCTGAACATCGACAATACACACGACAGGTATACCTTTCAGAAGGGTGATCTCGACATTGAAGGTCTTCCTTTTACCCTAACCGGAACGGTTACCGACCAGCCCCGCAATGGCCTGCTGGATCTGGTGCTGGAAGGAAGAAAGATGAACCTCAGGCACCTCTCCGGCCTGCTGCCCGGGTCGCTGGATCATATTAAAGAGCAGTATGATTTTGACGGAGATATTGCCTTCAGGGGTACCATTACCGGTGGCTATTCAAATGGCAATACTCCGGCACTGAAATTTGGATTTACCGTCGACAACGGGCAAGTGGAGCATAAGGGCAATCATGTGGCGCTGAAGGAGATAAAATGCAAGGGTGATTTTTCCACCGGCATCGGGATATACGAATTTACCCTAACCGGCTTTTCCGCCAAACTTCCTGATGGTTCCCTGCAGGGCGATTTTTCCCTCCGGAATCCGGAAAATCCGGAAATTAAAACTTCCCTGGTCGTTGAGGCAGGAATTTCCCAGTTGCTCGATTTTTTTGCCATACGGGATGTTGAGGGGGCTTCCGGAAGGATTAGCGCAGACCTGCGTGTGGAAGGAACAGTTTCCTTCAGCAGTGGATTTGATATCCAACAGATTCAGCATTGTAAAACCTCGGGGACGGTCACGCTTTCAGAAGTGACAGGTCAATTTCCCGGATACCCTGAGGTGTCAGGTATCCGGGGAACCATTGTGCTTGACAACAATAAAATCAGGGCGCAGCAGATTTCCGGAAAATTCGGCTCTGATCCGTTCCTGGTATCCGCAACCCTGAGCAACCTTGTTCCGTTTCTCGTAAATCCCCGGAATGGTCTTGATTTACAGGGGGATCTGAAGATTTCCGCTTTTGATACAGGTAGCCTGCAAAAGAAGGCATCACCGAAAAACAAAACTGCTGATCAACCGATGGTGGCGATCCCGGAATGGCTCAGAGGCATTGTAACACTTCAATGTGATGCGTTCAGAAGCGGGGCCTTCAGTGCCTCGGGGATCAGGGCGTCGGTGTCTCTGTCGCCCGGAATCGTACGCGTGGATCAACTGCGGATGAAAACCTGTGATGGGATTGTCTCAGGGACATTGGCGCTTGCACAGAAGGGCAGCAAAAGGTTTATCCTGGAAGCAGACCTCGAAACCGAAAAAACCAATATCTCTTCACTGTTCCGGCAGTTCGACAACTTCGGACAGGATGACCTTACCTGGAAGGAGCTTAGCGGATTCCTCACCGGGAAAATCAGGTTTTCCGCACCTCTGAATCCGGATGGTAACCCGGAATGGCCGTTGGTGGAGGCCATTGCTGATCTGAAAGTGGAGGAGGGGGTCCTGAGCGGATATGCCCCGGTGATGGAGTTGTCAAAATATACCCGAATCGAAGACCTCTCTGTGATCAGGTTTCACACCCTCGAAAACCAGCTTCGGATATCCGGTAATAAGGTGATCATACCCGGAATGTTCATCCGTTCCGATGCGGCGGATTTTACCATTTCCGGCACCCACTCCTTCAACGACACCATTGATTACCACCTGAGCATACTGCTGTCGGAAGTACTGTCACGAAAAGCAAAGCAGCGAAACCAGGATAAGGAGGATCTGCTGGAAGAACCTGATACCAGGGGGAGGCTGACTTTATACCTCTCCATCTCCGGGACCTCCTCAAAATCCGTAGTGAAGTATGACCGAAGAGCGCAAAGAAAAATTGTAAAGCAGGAACTCAAAACCGAGAAAGAGACTGTAAAAGGATTGTTTAAGAAGGAATTTGGTACCTTTATCCGCCAAAACCCGGATGGTTCCGATACATTACACAGGAATCCGGAACAGGAGATACTGATTGAGTGGGAAGACGAATAGGTCAGATTCATGAAACTCTACACCAATATACGGAAGTGGCGGTGGATCCTGTTGGGTCTGGCGGTGGTGATCGTGCTGGCCTCACTTTGGTATACCAATTTGCTGGTCAGTAAGATCAAACTCGAAGAGGAGAGAAAAGTAAGGATCTGGGCAGAGGCGATTGAAAGAAGGGTGGGATTGGTGAATTATACCGATGACTATTTCGAAAAGCTCAAAAGGGTGGAGCGCGAACGGGTAAGGCTGTGGACCGAGGCGATCCGGCAGAAATCCACTGTGGTAACCTATACCAACGATTTCTTCGAAAAAATCAGCAATGAGGAGCGCAAAAGGGTTGAGCTCTGGGCTGAGGCCAACCGCATTGTGTCAAAGGCAGATACCGGCCAGGAGCTCTCATTTTACCTGCAAATTCTTGCCGGAAACACTACCATCCCCATCGTGATTACCGACGAAGAGGGCAACATACGAACTGCAGCAAACGTCGATTTCGACCCTGCAAAGGTGAAAAAGCTTTCGGGTGCCCTGAAGAAGGAATTCTCAGGTTTTGCCCCCATTGTCTCTGATAATTTCGGCCTGATCAACGTGATTTATTACCGGGAGTCTAAGCTGTACACTGAGCTGAGAACCATGCTCGATGAACTCACCGAGTCGTTTATCTCCGATATTGTGGCCAATGCAGCCTCCGTTCCGGTGCTGGTAACCGATACCTCCCGCACTAAGGTTATCACATCAGGCAACATCGATACCAGCCTGCTGAGCCAAAGTAATCTGCCCGGGCTGATCGCAGGCATGGAGCAGGAAAATCCCCCGATTGCAATCACCCTGGGTGGCCGGACCCCGAGTCTGGTGTTTTACGAGAATTCAAGATTCTACAATACTCTCAAGGAGATCATCGACAACCATGTGCAGAAATTCCTGGAGGAAGTGGTTTCCGATGCTTCTGCCATTCCTGTAATCATTACCGACAGCACCCGATCGAAGGTGGTGGCATTTGGCGGAGGTGTGAGTGCTGCAGAATTTGATACCCCTGATAAGCTGCAAGCCCTCGTAAAGAATATGACGTCTCACAATCCTCCCATCGAGATCAATCTGCCCGTTCAGGGAAAGCGTTTTATCCTTTACGAGGACTCATTCCTGCTCACCCAGATCCGTTACTATCCGGTGATCCAGTTCCTGATCATCGGGCTTTTCATCTTTGCCATCTATATCCTGCTGAACCTTACCCGCAGATCGGAACAGGACCAGGTTTGGGCCGGGATGGCGCGTGAGGCAGCACATCAGCTTGGTACCCCGATTTCCTCCCTCATGGCTTGGATTGAGCTCCTGCGCAGCGGGGTTACCTCTGCAGAAACCACAGTTGAGATCACAAAGGATATCGATCGGCTGGAAGCCATCGCCGAAAGGTTTTCTAAGATTGGCAGCACCCCCGAGCTTCAGCAGGAGTGTTTGTACGATGTGGTTTGTGAATCTGTGGATTACATGCGCGTGCGAACCTCCAGAAAAATCACCTATACCCTCTATGCCGAAGAACAGCTCAGAAGCATCCTGATCCCCCTGAACAAAAACCTGTTTCAGTGGGTGATTGAAAATCTGCTGCGCAATGCGGTGGATGCAATGGGTACCGAAGGGGTCATCGCCATTTCGCTGATGGATGGTGGAAAGAACATTCTGATCGATGTGGAGGATACCGGCAAAGGGATCCCCAAATCAAAGCTGAAAATCGTGTTTACCCCCGGTTACACAACCAAGAAGCGGGGCTGGGGACTTGGCCTCTCCCTCTCAGACCGGATTATACGCAAGTATCACAAAGGAAAAATCTTTGTGAAATCGTCTATCCCCGACAGAGGTACAACCTTCAGGATCGTGCTGGCGAAGTAAATTCTTGCGAAGGTATTCACCAGTATGGTTTTTTTGTATTTTGGCCTAGTAAAATCTTTCATTCAGTTTGTTCGCTGAAATGCATATCGATGAACCGATTCTTTCTAACTGCACTCATCCTCACCATTAATTAATACCCCTGAAGAGATGTTGCGACATGTTGTGATGTTCAAGGCCAGGCCTATGCCGGCAGCTGAAAAGGAAACAGGAATTCTGCGATTAAAAGACGCAATCGATGCCTTGCAGACAGAAGTTCCACAGGTGAAGTTCCTGCAAACCGGTATCAATTTCAATACCTACCCCCAGGCGTTTGACCTGGTGCTGATCTCTGATTTCGAAACGGAAGAGGACCTGGAGAAATACAGAAATCATCCTCAGCATCAGAAGGTGATGGATGTGATCAGCGAATTCATCGAAAAAGTGCACGTGGTGGATTTTTGGTTATAGATTGTCCTATGATCGAGATCAGGCAATTTGAATTTTCCGATTCAACCCTGTTTGCGCTTGCCCGGAAGATCCGTTACGAGGTCTTCATTGAGGAACAGAAAGTGCCTGAGTCGCTTGAATATGAGCATGAAGAATCTGCGGTGCATTACCTGTTACTCGAAGATGGCGAACCACGGGCTACCGCCCGATGGCGGGAAACACCAGCCGGGATCAAGCTCGAGCGTTTTGCGGTCCCTTCGCCCTTCCGGAATCTTGGACTGGGAACCGTATTACTGGAGCGGGTAATGAAGGATGTACGTCCTTTGGGGAAACCTATCTACCTGCATGCCCAGACTACCGCAGTGAATTACTATCTGCGGGCGGGTTTTGTGCCGGTAGGGAAAGAGTTTGAGGAAGCAGGCATCCGCCACTACAAAATGGTATACACCCCTTCTGGTAAGTGATCAATGATCAGCGCAGCAAGGTTACTGTGCCGGTCATCTGATACTCATCAGAATACGCTTCCTTGATAATCATACGGTAGGTGTAGGTTCCGTCGGGGCCGTATTCGCCGCCGGGAAGTTTACCGTTCCACCTGACGGTCGGATCGGTGGATTTGAATACCATACGGCCAAACCGGTCAAAAATGTACACTTCAAATTGTTCCACTCCTTCGAAAACCCCCTCCGGGCCGAAATCGTCGTTCAGACCGTCGCCATCAGGGGTAAAGGCATTGGGTACAAAAAACCGGTTGCACCGTTTAACACCAAGATTAAATGTATCAGTGGAATAGCAGTAAACGCCGTTCTGGTTGTTGGATCCTGTAACCCAATAGGTTGTATTCTCGGCCGGCCCAACGGTAAGGATGGGGAGGGTGGAGTTATCATTCCACAGGTAATCGGTGGCGCCGGTTGCCGTGAGCATGATACTGGCGCCACGGCATATGGTATCAGCCAGGGCACTGATGAAGGTTGTGGGAAGCTGGATTACTTCAAGAAACATGGTTACCGTGCTCTGGCAGTTATTCTGATCGGTAACGGTAACGGTATAGGATTGCCCTGCGGCAGGGCTTACCGTGATGTATTGCTGGAGGTCTCCGGTACTCCATTCGTAGCTGGTTCCCCCGTCTGCCCCCAGGGTAATGCTGTCGTTGCGGCAAATGGTTGTGTCCCCGGTGATAATGGCCTGCGGCAGGTTATTGACCCACACTGTGGCTTCGGCCGTGTCAAGGCAACCCAGGGTATCTGTTACCACAACCGTATAGATGGTGGTGGTAAGCGGACTTGCGTTGATGGTAGCCGTTACGTCTCCGGTGTTCCACGAAAAACCTGTTGCACCCACCGCACTGGCAGAGATGGTACCGATATCTCCCACACATATCGTATCATCCACTGTGGTAATCACAGGTTTGCTGACAGTCACCAGTACCGAATCGGTATGACTCATCTGGCATTTGTCGGTGATGGTAACCGTATACAATGTGGTGGCTGCCGGAAAAATACTGATCACAGAAGTGGTATCACCCGTACTCCAGTTCCAGATGTAAGGCTGTACGCCCAACGTATCGTTCGACCACAGGGTGCTTGCGGTAGCACAAAGAACGGTATCGTTTGAGGTTACAGGGTTGAGGGGATGGTAGTCTTTGATGTAAATGTAAACGGTATCAGTTGTACAGAATGAAGTATTGGCAATAATGCGGATATACTCAAGCCCTTCAGTAATGCTGTCGTTGATGGGATTGATGTAAAGCAGTGCTGAATCAGAGCCTGCAGGGATAACGATGCTTGTAGGGATGGTAACATAGTCGGTGCCGTTGGTAGCGCTGCCACTAACACTGTAATAAACCGTTTTTGCCACTGAAGTTATGGAAGGCAGCTTGAATCTCACCACGGCGCTGTTGCATCCTTCAACGGCAACGGTGTCAATACCCGGAGAGGTAGTGAAAGTAGAAAGTTGCACATTGTTGCTGATAAAGCTGTTGGCTTCCAGAAACACCCCGGAGTCCAGAATCTGGTCGCCGGCATCTGCAATGGCAATTTTAATGGAATAGGAAACACAGGGCACTACTTTAAGCCATGCGGTCAGTACAGTGGTTATCCCGTCGTACTGCAGCCACATCCCTCCATTGTTGTTCACATAATATGCGCAGTTCATGCATGGTCCTGCATTGGAATTGCCGTTATTCACATTATTGATGGACACAGGGGTGCTTACCGTATTGGGGATGATGGCAATATTTCGGTTGTTGAAGGGAGTCCATGTCACGGGGTCATAACCTCCACTCACGAAAAACCCGAATACATCATTAAAAGAGCTGTTAACATACTCCGGATACTCATCAGAGCCAAAAACATAGCGGAATTTAATGGTGTCTGACAAGGGTACAAAGTTGAACTGCAGAATGGATGCATCATAGGTGAGGGTAGTAATCAGGCTGTTGAGCAGAGCATCTCCCGGAGTCCCTAGGGCAGTGCCTGCCCCTGACTGGGTGTTGGGTCCAATGGCGGTGGATACATTGCCACTCGCCAGGATGATTCCTGCAGGAAATCCAAGGTTGGTAGCCATGGCTCCCGTGCTGAATGTGCCGATGGCATTGGCACCGCCGGTGAAGGTGACATTGGATACTGTTACCCCTGAACCTATCAGGGTGTTCTGCACCATCAGGGTGGGATTACCGCCCGGATTCACCAGCAATTGTCCGCTTGCAGTGTTGGATGTGAGTGCCGCGAACGCCAGTAATAAGGGTATATAAGTTAGTCGCATAAGCCTCTGTCTGGATTGATTAATGCATGTTTAAAGACAATAATTAAGGCCAACAGGTTGCCTTGCCAATCCGAAATAAGGAAAAATTTGTACCTTAGCTCCCCATACTTTTGCAATGCAAAGATAATCAAATCATAAAACATCAAATTTCAAATGAAAAAAATCAACAGTTATATTGAAAAGAACCAGGAAAGGTTCCTGGAGGAGTTGTTCGGATTGTTACGCATTCCCTCTGTCAGTTCAGAAAGTGCCCGCAAGGAGGATATGGTCAGGGCAGCTGAGTATTGGCGGGATGCCATACTGAAAGCCGGTGCCGGTAAAGCTGAAGTGATGCCTTCGGATGGCAATCCGGTGGTGTATGGTGAAAAAATCATCGACCCTGCATTGCCAACGGTGCTGGTGTATGGCCATTACGATGTGATGCCGGTGGATCCGCTGGAATTGTGGAAATCCCCCCCATTTGAACCGGAGATACGCGATGGAAAAATCTGGGGTCGAGGAGCCGACGACGACAAGGGGCAGGCCTTCATGCATGCCAAAGCCTTTGAATTTATGGTAAAGGAGAACTGCTTACCCTGTAATGTGAAATTCATGATCGAAGGGGAAGAGGAGATCGGTTCCCCGAACCTTGGAAAATTCTGTGAGCAGCACAAGGAGATGCTGAAGGCGGATGTGATCCTGGTATCAGATACATCGATGATTGCCCCTGATATCCCTTCTGTTACAACCGGTTTGCGTGGACTGGCCTACATGGAAGTAGAGGTTACAGGTCCCAACCGCGACCTCCATTCCGGATTGTTCGGAGGGGCAGTGGCCAATCCTGCCAACGTGCTGGCGAAAATGGTTGCCTCCCTTACCGATGACCACAACCGGATTACCGTGAAAGGGTTTTATGATGATGTGGAAATTGTATCGCTTGAGGAGCGGGCAGAAATGGCGAAAGCGCCCTTCAATCTCGCCAACTACAAAAAAGCATTGGATATTGAGGAGGTCTGCGGCGAAGAGGGGTATGTAACCATGGAACGGACCGGCATACGCCCATCGCTGGATGTGAACGGGATGTGGAGCGGATATACCGGTGAAGGTGCCAAAACCGTGCTCCCCTCAAAAGCATGGGCCAAGATTTCGATGCGACTGGTGCCCAATCAGGATCACGAAAAAATCAGCCGCCTATTCGAAGCGCACTTCAAAGCCATTGCACCCCCTTATGTCAAGGTGAAGGTTACTGCCCTGCATGGCGGACAGGCTTACGTATCGCCTATTACTACCCCGGCCTATCAGGCTGCAGCGTATGCCTACGAGCAGACCTACGGCAAAAAGCCTGTTCCGGTGAGGAGCGGAGGCAGCATCCCGATCATTTCTACGTTTGAAAAAATTCTGGGAATCAAGTCGATTCTGATGGGCTTTGGCCTGGAGGCCGATGCCATCCACTCACCCAACGAAAACTATCCGCTGGAGCAGTTCTTCAATGGAATCAGAACCATTCCATACTTCTACAAGCACTTCGCAGAACTCAGCAAATAGAAAACTTACTACTTACTACTTTCTACTTTCAGTACGCCGGGTCACATACTTTCCCGATAAACAGGATGGTATTGGTATCCTTTTCCCTGATCACAAACAGGAAAGGGCGATCGGCGATAAAGGAGGGGGGCATGCTGGTAACCCCGATGCCTATGCTGGTGGCTGCCGCTGCCTCGGTGCCCTCTTCGTTCACATCAATGAAAGTCTTGTGTTTCACATCGGTGATCAGCAACTGGTAATCGCTGGAAATATCGCTGAAATCGGCAAAATCTGAAAAAGCGATACCCATTCCCATGGAGCTCAGGGCATCTTTGAGGGAGGTTTCGAATTCGAATTTAAATTTCGGAATGGCAATATCCATGTCGTGTACGGTGTCCAGCTGTTGTGCCCATTGGTCGAACGAGGCAGCATCCAGCTGCTGGACAATGTCAGCGGGGGTCTTTCCGGAGTGGGGAAGCATCAGGTCCATGGCGTAGTTGGTCTGGCCATAGTCCAGCTCCAGCATTGCAAAGTCGGAATGGTAGAAATACCTGAAATTCTGCTTGTTGTGCATTGTGGGCACATTCACTGTACCACTGGCTTTCTGGAATGGTTTATCGGCAGTTTTCGACTTGTCGAATTTTATGGTCCAGTTCCCCTTGAAATACACGGCATTGATCAGGTACATCACATCCTGCGGGTTGATGGAGCTCAGCATATTCTTTATTTTGCCTCCGGTGTTGTTGGCTACCCAGTCGTTGATGGTATTTTTTGCCCCGGGGCTGGAAAAGTCGATCTGCGAAAGGTAGGCATTGAAATAATAGCCCACGGTGTCGAGAAAAGTCTGTTTCGGGTTGAAACCGGTGGTATACCATACCGAGTTGGCAATCTTCAGGGTGGTGGAGGGATCGGCATTCAGCAGGAACGGGATCAGGGCTTTGTAGCTGGAGTTGATATCCTGCAGGGTAAGCAGATTGAACCCCAGAGTATTGCGAATGCTGTCGTACGTAATGGTCCCTGCACCGTTGAGGGCCATACCCAGGGCGTAGGAGATGCTCAGGGGCGATACCATCATGTTTTTTCCCGGGGCGGTACCGGCATCGGTCTCCTTAAACATCCTGAAGGCAAAATCGTTGGATGCCGTTACCAGGGCTCTTCCCTGCGGGCTGAGATCGAAATGGGCGGGAGTTGTATCAGCAAGATGGTCTTTTGTGCAGGATACAAAGGGAATCAGCATGGCAATGATCGCCAGAAGCGCAAAAACTTTTGCTCTTTTCATGGGTCAGCAGGTTTGTTCACACTATAGACAACACTCCATCCCAAAAGGTTGCGTGGTATCGACCAAAGGTTTCGCTCCTACGGAGCTCTGGGGTTGTTGGGGGGCGCCCTCGTTGCTACCGATATTACGCTCCTTCGGAGCGGAAAATTCTTTGAACATTGAACCGCGCTCCCGCCAGCGGCGCCTGGAACCTGGAACGTGGATCCTGAAACATTTGAGCACCTGAACCTTTTACATGTGCGAGCGGAGCAAGCGCTTTGAACTTTGATCCCTGAACTTTGAACTCGCTCGCGCCAGCGAGCGCCTAATTCTCAAATACCGCCCCGCTGTTCATCAGCTGGTCCATGGTTTTGATGGGGGAGTTTTTACGGGCGTCGTCGAATTGTGCCTGCAGCAGTTCATCGTAAGAGGTTCCCTGATAGTTCCTGATGACCCCAAGAGCCAGAGGGAATTCGGGGCGTGCCATACGGGCCAGCATGTAATGCAGGGTGGTATCCTCGCAGGTAGCGTCGTGGACAAGAACATCCTCCATGGTATAGCCGTCTTCACCAATCTTCACCACTTTGAGTTTCAGTCCGTCGAGTACGAGTCCCTTGTCGCGCTCACTTCCGAATATCATCTTTTCCCCATGCTGCAGATAGATGGTATGGTCATCCTTCAAATCCTTTTCGGTGATATCAGCATGTGCAGCATTATTGAAGATTACACAGTTCTCAAGGATTTCAGTAAAGGAGGCTCCTTTATGCATGGCTCCCTGATAGAAAGCGTCCTGCATGAGTTTTTGGTCGGTATCGGTAACCCTGGCAAAAAAATGGGCGCCTGCACCGATAGCGAGCTCTCCCGGTTTAAAGGCTTCTTCGATAGTGCCGTCGGGGGAGGTTTTGGTTTTGGATCCTTTTGGGGTAGTAGGAGAGTACTGTCCTTTGGTGAGGCCGTAGATCTTGTTGTTCAGCAGCAGAATGTTGATATTGATATTTCGGCGCAGCAAATGGATGAAATGGTTTCCGCCGATGGCCATGCAATCGCCGTCACCGGTAATCTGCCAGACGTTGAGGTTGGGATTGGCTACCTTAACCCCGCTGGCAATCGCAGCGGCTCGGCCGTGCAGTCCGTGGAAACCGTAAGTTTTGATATAGTAAGGGAACCTTGAGGAACAGCCGATACCGGAAACGAAGCATACATCTTCCTTTTTTACACCGAGTTTCGGTAATACATTGATCACGGAGTTGAGGATGGCGAAACTGCCGCAGCCAGCGCACCATTTGATCTCGTTATCGACCTGGAAGTCTTTCTTGGTAATTTCGGGAATGTTGAGGTTATCTGTTGCCATGATTAGTTCTCCTGTAAGATTTGGATGAATTTTTCCTTGAGTTCAAACACCATGAAGGGGAGTCCCTGGATCTTGTTAAACTGGATGTAGTTGAATTGCGGATGCTGCGATCTGAGGTAATTGGCAAACTGCCCCAGGTTATTTTCACAGACTACAATTTTCTTGTATTTGCTGAACACCTCTGCTGTGTTCTTCGGGAGGGGTTTGATGTAATTGAAGTGGGTCATGGCGATACTTTTTCCATCGTCCTGCAGGTCTTCCACTGCCGACAGGATGGCGCCGTGGGTACCACCCCAACCCACCACCAGAAGGTCGGCCTCGGGGTCTCCGTAAACGGTCAGTTCTGGGATCATGTCTGCCACCCGTTGTACTTTTTCTTCACGGTAGTGCGACATCTTCTCGTGGTTGATGGCGTTATGGGATACCTCGCCGGTGATGTCAGCTTTCTCCAGTCCTCCTACCCTGTGGCGCAGCCCTTCCATACCCGGGATAGCCCACTGGCGGGCGAGGGTTTTCGGGTCTCTTTTGTAAGGTTGATAATCGGGGTCGTTGGGTGTGGCAAACGGCACTTTGATTTCCGGCAGATCTTTCATCGCAGGTACAGGCCACAATTCAGATCCGTTGGCCAGATATCCGTCAGTGAGAAGGATTACCGGTACCATCCGTTCCAGTGCAATTTTTGAAGCCATGAAAGCGTAGTCGAAGCAGTTGGCAGGGCTGCTTGCAGCCATCACCACTACGGGGCTCTCTCCGTTACGCCCGTAAAGTGCCTGCATCAGGTCGCTCTGTTCCGGCTTGGTGGGCAATCCGGTGGCAGGACCGCCCCGCTGCACATTTACAATCACCAGCGGCAGTTCTGTCATTACCGCAAGTCCGATGGCTTCACCCTTGAGGGCAAGGCCGGGGCCCGATGTGGAGGTAGCTGCCAGCACTCCGGTATAACTGGCACCGATGGCAGAACAAATCCCGGCAATTTCATCTTCGGCCTGAAAGGTCTTTACCCGCATATGCTTCCTTTTCGAAAGCTCCTGCAGTATTTCACTGGCTGGGGTGATGGGGTAGGAGCCAAGGAAAAGATCGAGGTTGGCCTTTTCTGCAGCTGCCATCAAACCCCAGGCAACAGCCTGATTACCCGTGATATTGCGGAACTTACCCTTTTTGTCGGATGTAGGAGGGATGTAATAGGTGGTTTCAAGTGCCTCAATGGTTTCGGCATAATGGTAACCGGCCTTCAGAACTTTCTGATTGGCAATGATCAGATCGGGTTTGTCCTTGAATTTCTTGGCCAGAAAATCAAAGGCCACATCAAGTTCGCGGTTGAACAGCCAGTAAAGCAGGCCCAGGGCAAACTGGTTTTTGGTTTTATCTACTGTTTTGATATTCAGATCCATATCTGCGAGGGTGGCACGGGTAAGGGCAGTGATGGGAGCCTTTACCACATTATATCCTTCCAGGCTGCCATCTCCGAGCGGATCTTCGGTATATCCGGCTTTCTTGTAGCTCTTGTTATCAAAGTTGTCGATGTCGATGATGATGGTTGCCCCGGGTTTTACCCAGCGCATATTGGCCATCAGGGCTGCCGGATTCATGGCTACGAGCACATCGGCAAGGTCGCCGGAGGTGTGCACATCCTTATGCCCGATGTGTACCTGAAAACCGGAAACCCCTGCAACGGTACCCTGAGGAGCCCTGATTTCGGCCGGATAATCAGGAAAAGTTGCCAGATCATGACCGGCAACGGCCGAAGTGTCCGAAAACTGAGATCCGGTGAGCTGCATCCCATCCCCTGAATCGCCGGCAAACTTCACTACCACCTCTTCAAGCTGAACAACCTTGGTGCTTTTCTTTTTCATAGTATTGTTGGTTAATCTATTTGATCAGTTACTGGCAACCGGAATGTTTGCCCCTTCGGTGTTGCCCGTCATCAGGATCCCTTGCTGGCGTTTTTTCCGGTACCCGGATTTATTTCCGGCATTGCTTGCCCTTCTGTTTTTACGCTGCGAAATTACGCCATTTATCTTAAAGGAAACATTTTTTTAACCCGAAATGCAACCCATTGGCATTGACATGGATCAATCCGGAGCAACCAGAACCACCAGTTTTCACCTTTGGTTGTATTCGCACTTTTTTGTTCAGATTCGTTCTAAATATCTGAAAACGATTATGTGAATACCTTGATTTCAGAAAATCTCTGTATGTTTGCAGTCCAATCTGATTAAATCGTCAAATTAAAATCTTTCAGCTATGGCTTACAAAATCACTGAAGATTGTACCGCATGCGGAACCTGTATCGACGAATGTCCGGTAGATGCAATTTCGGAAGGTGACATCTATAAAATCGATCCGGATGTTTGTACCGATTGTGGCTCCTGCGCCGATGTTTGTCCTGTGGAAGCAATCTTCCCGGAATAATTACCGGAACGCAATCCTTTAAACGGGCTGCCTTTCCCCTGAATGGCAGCCTTTTTTGTTTACTTCCAGGACCTGAAATAAAATACCGAGAAAATCCCGAAAATTTCAAGCCTGCCTAAAAGCATATCCCCCGACAGGATGTATTTCACAAATTCGGGAAGGTTGCTGTAGTTGCCCATGGAGCTTACCCTGTTGAAGCCGGGCCCTACATTGCCCAGACAGGCTGCAGATGCCGAAAATGCTGACATCAGGTCTACCTCAAAGAAGGATATTGCCACCGTGCTCACAAGCAGTATCAGGATATAGGTTCCGATAAAGATGGCCACCATCGATTCCATCGTCGGGTCAATAACCACACCGTTGATTTTGGTGGTAAAAACAGCCCTTGGGTGTTGCATCTGCTTGATTTGCCTGCTGATAGACTTCAAAAGGATGAATACTCTGTCGAATTTCAATCCTCCGGATGTTGAGCCGGCCATGGCGCACTGGATCGTAAAATAGAGCAGGATTATCTGGGTGAAGAAAGGCCAGACGGATGATTCGGCAGTTGCAAATCCTGTGGTTGTACCTAAAGAAATCACCTGAAAGGAACCGTACCGGAAAGCGTCCCCTATTCCATAAATCCCTGATTCCCAAAGCTTCCATGCAACGATACAGATTCCTGCGATGAGGAAAAACAGGTAGTTTCTGGCAATTACCGACCGGAAGATATTGATGCCGCGTTTAAATGTAAAGGTTTGGTATATCAGCCCGAAATGAATCCCTGACAGCACCATGAACACCATAATAATAATCTCTGACGGGAGTGAATTGAACCAGGCAACGCTGCTGTTTTTCGTCGAAAATCCTCCGGTGGCAATGGTGGCAAAGGCATGGTTTACCGAATCGAAAAAAGGCATCCCGAAAATCGTAAGCAGCAGTATTTCTGTGACTGTGAGCCCTATGTAAACATAGGCAAGCACCTGAAGGGTCTTCCTGGCCCTGTAGGCGAAATTCATTTTGGCAATACTCGAGATATCGGTATTCAGCAGCACAACCTTCATCACATGGGCCTGGGGCAGAATAAGCAATGCGAAAACAATTACCCCTATACCACCAATCCAGTGGGTGGCTGATCGCCAGAAAAGGAGACCGTCTGGCAGTGCCTCCACATCGGCAAGGATGGTTGCCCCTGTGGTTGTGAACCCTGAAACACTTTCGAACCATGCATCGGCCAGGGAGAATTCACCACCCCACATCAGGAAAGGGAGCATGCCAGTGAGGCATGAGATCATCCAGCCAAATACGACGATCAGCAGCCCTTCAGTTGAATTCACTGAATCTGCCCGTCTGACAAAGATGGCCGGAAAAGCTCCGAGCAGGGCGGTGATTACGGCACTGAAAAGCAGGGGTAAAAAGGAGTTCTCACCATTATACAGGGAAATGAGGGCAGAAATCCCCATGAAGGCTGCACAGAACAGTAAAACATGGCCGATATACCGCAAAACGATTTCCGTTCTCATGCGTCTTTTCCTTATTAGCTGAGTTTTTCTGCCAGTTTTTCCACAGCGGTTGCCAGCTTCCCGATCTCATCCTCTGAATCTATATTGGCAACCAGTGCACCTCTTGGGTTCTGCTGGTATTTATTGATGGTATGCGTTAACTGCACAATGGGCCTGACAAAGAATCTGGAGATGAAGAAATTCAGCATTAAAAGAAATACCAGGGCAGCCACAATGGCAACAATACCGGGCATCAGGGCACGCCGCGACTGCTGTTCCAATTGGGATGATTCATCAAACATCGCCTTCTGATTCAGATTGATCAGGGTGTGCACACGATTTTTTACATCGATGAATGAGGTGTGGATTACCTGCTGATAATGCTTCAGGACTCCTGAAGTGTCGGAAACCGGAACCGTGTTAACCGAGTGGGAGTAGACTTCATATTGCTTTCTGATGGCCCGGAGAATTGTGTCCTCCCCTGGTTCAGTAATATTCCCTTCGGCTACATGCAATGCAACGATGAAGGAACTGTCAGACTGATGCAGGATTTCTGAACCCTGCTGGTACTCACCCAGAAGCAATAATAATACACCGCTGTCTTTTCGCTCAAGAGCTTCCAGCATCGATTTTCCTGCCTGGATCGTATTATAGTTGTCTTTAATCAGGGATTTCACCAGCCCTGAAATCCGGATAAATTCATAGATTGACATTCCGCCTGCTGCAGCCAGCATGCAGATGACCACCAGAAAACCCAGCAGAATCTTGGTTTTTAAACGCTTTCTCATCCCCGTGTTTTTTTACGGGGGTAAAAGTACAACGGAAATCTGCCTATCGGATCACTAACTTTGAATTTATTACAGTATTCCCTGCCAGTACCCTGATCAGGTAAACTCCCGGTTTCAGATCCGGCTGAATCGAAACGGTACTTCCGGCTGGCACTGTCTCCCTGCGGTATACCAGTTTCCCGTCACTACTGAACATCATGATGTCTGCCGGAGTTGACAGGCCGGAAGGCAGCATGATATTGAAGTTACCATCTGAAGGGTTTGGAAAGATAACAGGTTGTATTTTAGATGCATGAGAGGATGTAATGGAGAGTGGCACCCCGAGGGCATATCGTTGTGTGAATTCCTGCAGGTAGATGTTGGCGATGGTATCGTCATGGATCACCAGGGTGTTTTCATCATTACGCTGGTCGGCCGCGTTGCTCCAGTTGTGGGATCCTGTCCAGACCAGGGGATCAGCCCCGGGGTACCCCGGGTCGATGATCATCAGTTTGTTGTGGAGGATATAGGATTCACCGAACTCACGGAACTGTGCCCCAAGGGCTGCTTTCAACTCATCCACCACCAGCTGGGTACACTCCCCCTGATCATTCACAATTACCTTCACATCTCTTCCGGCAGTCTTCTGATCCCTCAGGGCGTAGGCTATGTCAGATCTGGTGATCAGCATCGTACTTACATATACCTGGTTCTGGGCACCCTGAATATGGCTGATAATCTGACCATTCACTCCGTCGCTTGGGCTGAAGAACGATTTTACCCGTTTGCCTCCGATGATAAATTCATGCGGGGTGTTGTTGGTTTTATAGGGGCCGAATTTTGCATTTCCGGAGTCAGGCTGGGCTCCGGTGGACCCGAACATCTCCTCAAATTCAAGGGTATATGCCTTTGCAAGGCTCTGATCCTGAATAATTACCACATTATTTGCATATTGATTCACACAGGTTTCGGTCCAGTTCATGGAGCCTGTCCATACGATGGGCTTCAACGGGTTGCTGTGATTGGCATCGAAAATCATGAACTTGTTGTGCATGATCCCATATTCCGAGGAGGCAGGACTGGCAATCTTGCCAATCGCGGGCAAAAGGCTGTTGATACCCTGATTCTGGGTAGTACCGTCATGTACCACCCGAACCTTTACACCGCGGTTATACGCCTGATTCAGCGCTGCATAGATGGCAGAAATATTCTGAGCCCCGAAATTATAGATCGCCAGGTCGATGGTGCTGTCAGCCCGGTCGATATAAGCTATCAGGGTATCGTCAAGGAGGTCATCCATCTGCATGGCATTCACTCCGGTACTGACACTGTTATCCACAGTGCTGGTAAAATAGACCTTGATATCACCTGATGAAAGAGAGCGTGTGGCATATACATTCACCCCTGAAAAGGCCGTATCCGTTCCTGCTACCGAAAATGCCTTCACCCAGGTGATGGTACCGGGTGAAAGACCAGCAAGGGTTATCGTATGGCTGGTCCCTGTACCGGTATTCATCTGGTGTGATCCGAGTGCAGATGAATTTCCGTAAAACACCTGGGTGCTGCCGTTGATATTGGTGGTCCATGTAAGATCAAATCCGGTACCGGTGATGTTGGAAACCGATACCGGTGATGTGAGTGCAATTGCGGTGTTGGAGATGATATCCTGAGCATTCCTTAGAAGCATCTGATACCCTGCCGCAGGGTTGGAATAACTGAACTGCGAGCCGATGCCAACGAGATCGACCTGGCTGGTCGGAATCAGCCCTCCTACCAGTGGGTTACCGTTGTTGATCCTGATCTGGGCCTGCTGCCCCTGCGCTGTAACGGTATAGTTGGTATTGCCGGCAAACGTTCCGCCAGCTGAAGTAAAGATGGCATCATTGATCCTGATCATCACCGACTCGTGGATTTCCCCAAACTGGGAGGGGGTAATCACCACAGGTGCCGGTAAAGGGTTATTGGACGAAAGGACCGTATCATTATATACATTCCTAAGTTCAAGCAATTGGTTGTAGTTGTCCATGATGCCTGTCAGCTTTACGGAATCGCCACGCTGGAGGTAGGTTTTTGTGCCATCATAGATGGCCAGCCCACCGGTAGGATCCTGGATATACCGGATAACACCCAGTTCGCTTCCGTTGAGGACCACACCCGCAATGGTAACGGTATCGTTAACTGCTGCCTGTCGCGCCACTGCAATGGGCACAGGGTTTTGGGCATTCAGGCTGTAAAAGGAGAGGACCAGCAAGGCAGTTGAGAACAGAATATTTTTCATATCAGTAAGATTTCAGTTTAGATTGATAAACGCAGAGAGATGTTGAATTTGCGGCCCGACCCGATAAAAACAGCGGCTGATTTTGCATCAAAGGTGTTGAATGTCTGACCGGTATATCCATCGTTGTTGGTAGCATCAGAAATATACATCTCATCCGTAAGGTTAAGTACGCTGAACCGCAGGTCTCCGCGGATATCGTAGTACCGGAAGCTGTAACCTGCATTCAGGTCAATAAGAAAATAGTTGGGCAGCCTCCACGACTGTTTTGGATTGCCTTCTTCATCGAATGCCCATTTATTGGTCACCGGATCCAGGTCCAGCGGATCAAAATTGGAGTAATGTTTACCGAACCAGGTTAATCCGCCGCTCAGGTATAGCATTTTGCGCCACTCATACCGGAAACCCTGCCTGAACTGCTGCTGTGCCGCATCACCCACATAGAGCCCCTTTGCGTCGAAAAGGACGGTTTTTATCACATCCCCGGTGTTCTGGTCAACAATCCTTGCCGAGTCTGCGGAGGTCCAGCGCCAGTCGCCAAGAGAGAGTACGGTTTCGGAAATCAGACCTGGCAGCAGGTGTACTCCCAGTTCCATCTCAATCCCCTGATGGAGCGCATCCACACCATTGATATTCACATTGTAGGTTACATCATCAATCACCACGGTGGGTGCATAATCTGCAGGTTTGTTTGACCATACGGTGTAATAGGCATTTACGTTCAGGGTAAACCGGTTGTTGAAATAATTGTACCCCACCTCTGCAGCTTTCACAATTTCATTTTCTATCAGCTGATAAAGGTTATTGTACCGGTCGTACACATTATTGAATCTGGGGGCCTTGTTCAGGTATCCGATATTGGCAAATACATTGGAAGTTTTTGACATGTTGTAGTTAGCCCCTGCCTTGAACGTATAACCGGGAATCCATTTGTAAGGTGTTGTGGCAGTGCGTGCTTCAGGGGAATTGATGGTGTATGCCTGGTCCTGGTAAAAGAACGTATCAGGTACTGAGATGAATCCCCCCTGTCCCAGGTTAAACTTCCGGATGTAGCCCACGGCCTGTGGTATGACTGTGTCTCCGATCACCAGATCTTTTTTAAGGTAGTAGTCCTTACGCTGGAAACCGGTTTCAGCACCGGAGAGGTTGACAAAGAAGTTCCATTTTTCCAGTTTATACTCAGCCTGGGCAAAGAGGCCTCCCCATTGCACGATTCCATCGTTGTTGTAACTGATTTTATCCCCTGAAAACCGCTTATTCGATGGATTGGTCTTGTCGCGGAGTTCACTCGTCTTCACTTCATCAATCCAGTAATCAGCTCCCAGCATGTCATAGGCAATCTGATAATGTTGTCCAACATAATAACGGCCATCGAGGCCACCCGAAATTTTCAGCCTTTCATTGAACCTGTAATCAACCGTTGACAGGAAACCGGCCCACACATGGTTGTTGATGGCGCTCCGCATGATAATTCCCTTGCCGGCGGTAAGGGTGCCGTTCTGTGCCACATTGTTGTCGTATACCTGCTGAAAGTTCACCAGGCCTGCCTGAGGTCCGGTAAGTATGGCCGGAGGAGTGGCAGTCAGGCCGGTCCCCCCGCCATTACCCAGCGAAAGGTACACGATATTGGAAACGGAAAGGTTGGGGGTAATGGTCCAGAAATCCCGCATCGAAAACTGTGGCTTGTGGTAGTAATTGAGTTTTTCGTTGATGGCTTCATAGGCATCTGAGGCAGAGGTGCTGTCTCTTCTGAGCCAGCCCCAGTGCGGGTTGTGTTTCAACCCCAGGTTCACGGGCCCGGGACTGTACTCGCTGGTGTCGATGCCGAGTTTGTATGCCCAGGATGTGTCAAGTCTCGACATTGCCATCGTATAAGCTCTCTGACCGTGGCTTTGGGGTGCGCCCATGCCTGTGATGCTCAGCAGATGCTTTCCCAGATTTTTATCAATCCTGAAAAAGTAAAAATACCCTTTGGTCCAGGTCATATCCACCTCTCCGTCTCCCTGCTTGTAGGATCCGGCAACGGTGAGGCCCCAGCCATTTTTCAGCTTTCCCGAATTGTACACCATGGAGGTACGCAAAAAATTATCGGATCCTACTTCCTGCTTCAGGCTGAGGTTCCGGCGCGCATCAATGCCGGTGGTGAGGATATTCATGGTGCCCCCGACCGAGGGGATGGCCAGTTTTGAAGCCCCCAGTCCGCGTTGCACCTGAATGGAGCGGGTTGCCATGTCGAGCCCGAACCAGTTCGACCAGTACACCCAGCCGTTTTCCATATCGTTCACCGGTATCCCGTCAATCATCACAGCTATGTTCCGCTGGTTAAACCCGCGGATGTTGATCCGGGCATCGCCGTCTCCTCCGCCCTGCTGGGTAGCATACACCCCGGGGGTTTTGTTCAGAATCATCGGAATGTCCTGAGAGGCAAGCTCTTCCTGAATCCTGGTAACCGGTATCGTGCTGAAGGCCACTGGGGTTTCCCGCATTTTGGCAAAGTCTGCCACTACCTCAAACTCCTGTAAAACAATGCTTTTCAGCACAAAGTCCGATTGCATGTTCCGGTCGAGGGTAATTATCCGGGTTACTTTTTCTGTGCCTACATAACTTACGGTAAGCGTGTAGGTCCCTTTGGTCAGGCTTATGACATAATTGCCGTTGCCGTCTGCTACGACCCCTTTTCCTTCACCATACACTATGTTGGCAAAAGGCAGGGGCTCACCGGTGATGGCATTGGTAACTGAACCCGAAAGGGTATACTGCTGGGCGGCAGCACTTGCAGCCATTAGCATACAGGCCACCATTGCAAAAAGGATCCTGGTTTTCATGGTTCTTGGCTTATTGATAAAATATGGGTAAAACCGGCAGCACGGAAATCCGGTTTCCTGAAACACGCTTGTCGTATAAAATGCAGCGGTTCACCAGGCAGGGTTACCTGATTATGACCCTTTTCACGATTGAACGCTGGTCTTCAAAGATGATGCGCACCATGATCATCCCCTTGCTCATCCGTTCGTCAATACGGATAACCATGTCGCCCCTCTGTGACGGATTACGCATTTGTGCCAGGCTTTGTCCCTGCAGGTTCAGCAGTTCCACCTCTCTGATAATCCGGGTGGCTTTAACGGTAAAGGTTCCGCCGGTTACGGGGTTAGGGTAGAAGAATGCATCATAGGCAGGATTGTACTCATAAACACTGCTGGGATCACAATCGCAGATATGCCAGCGCAGGTGGTCGAAGGTGTTCTCCGGTAGTGAATCCCATTCAGCACAAGGGTTGAAATAGGGAGGATTCACTGTGATGCCTGTTTTCACTCCGGGTTTCCGGATCAGGGTGTGGTTGGCGGTCATCCACCTTCCCCCCAGTGCATCGGTGAAACCTGCCGCGGTGTCGCAGGTCCAGGCGGTACCGGGATCTTCCCCGATTCTGCCGATGATGTCGAGGTAAGTGCCATTCAACAGTTCGAGGGTTACACCGTCATCCCCGTTGAAATAGTGCATTCGGTTTACATTGTAGTCGGGACACAGCAATGTATCAGCCATGGCAAGAAGCTCTTTGAATACCGCGGTATCCTGCCCGGTGAGGGTGGTGTCGGTTTTGTCAAGCACGGTTACAAAGGTTCCGAAAGCCGGAACAATCCCTGACAGGGCCACTGCATACGGAGTGGTGCCACCATTGGAATATCTGACCAGCTGGTATCCGGTCAGGTTGATGGGGTTGGCAGTCGGATTGTAAATCTCCATTGCTTTGTTGTTGTTTGATCCTTCAATATATTCGGATATGAACAACTGGGTGCACTGGGCAGAAACGGAACTGATAGCTGCAAATACCACAGCTACAATGAGTAAGGTTTTTTTCATCTGGACTGGTTTTTAGTTGCTTCCGTGTACAAAACTAATCGTTTTTTTGCTTTCAACAGGTATTCCGATGTTAAAAAAATGGTCAGAATCCGGCTCAAAGCACCATCAGCATGAAGGCATACTCCATGGCTATTTCACGGTAGGGTTCAAACCTGCCCGATGCCCCGCCATGACCGTAATCCATCTGGGTTTGCAGCAAGATCAGATTGCCGGAGGTATTGTTTTCGCGCAATTTTGCCACCCATTTGGCCGGTTCCCAGTACTGCACCTGCGAATCGTGAAATCCGGCCGTAACGAGCATATGGCAGTAGGGTTTTCGGCTGACATTGTCGTACGGGGAATACGAAAGCATATAGTCATAGTACCGCTTATCCTTCGGATTTCCCCATTCATCGAACTCTCCGGTGGTGAGCGGTATCGACTCGTCCAGCATGGTGGTTACCACATCCACAAAGGGAACTGCCGCAATAATCCCCTTGTAAAGGTCGGGCCGCAGGTTGCTGATTACTCCCATCAGCAGGCCGCCCGCACTGCCCCCCATGGCAAACATCCGGTCGGTAGCGGTATATTTTTCCGAAACCAGAAATTCTGAACAGGCGATGAAGTCGGTGAAGGTGTTCATCTTTTTCAGCAGTTTACCCTCTTCATACCAGGCACGTCCCATCTCTTCACCCCCTCTTACATGGGCAATGGCGTACACAAACCCTCTGTCGAGCAGTGAGATCACCGAACTTCTGAACCAGGGGTCGTTGCTGTATCCGTAGGATCCGTAGGCATACACCAAAGCCGGATGGCTGCCGTCGCGCTTCAGCCCTTTGCGATGGACCAGCGAAACCGGGATCTTAGTCCCATCTTTTGCCATGGCGAATATCCGATGGGTTTCATAGTTCGATTTGTCAAATCCCCCCGGGATTTCCGTCTCTTTCAGCACTACCCTCTGCCCGCTGTCGAAACGGTATTCTATCACCGATCGGGGAGTGGTGAGTGATGAGTACACAAACCTGAATCCAGGGGCATCCATCATGCCATTCACCGAGCCATCCAGCACATAGGCTTCCTCCTCCATCTGAATAAATGCCGAAGTGTTCTTTTTGAGATCAATCACCCTGAAGCGGTTCAGCCCATGGAACCTCTCTTCTGCAACCAGATGACCGTTGAACAGTTCGATCCCTTCCACAAGCACTTCCGGCGAATGGGGCAGCAGCTCCTGCCACTGTTTCATGCCCGGACGATCAAGGTCTGTTACCATAATTCTGAAATTCAGGGCATTGTGATTGGTTCTGATGTACAGTTTTCCGTTGCCGGCCTCCACAAAATACTCGTGCCCCCTCTTTCTGGGCTCCACCACCCTGAACCGGTTTTCGGGGCGGCTGCTGTCCAGAATCCACACCTCGGTGGTGAGGGTGCTGCCACTGTGGATCAGGATGTACTTCTCATCACGGCTGTTTTCCACCGAAACCGAAAAGGTCTCATCTTTCTCCTCAAACACCATCTCATCCTTTTGCACGTCATTACCCAACACATGCTTCATGATTTTTACCGAACGCAGGGTTTGCGGGTCGCGTACCGTGTAATAGACCGTGCGGTTGTCGGAAGCCCAGGCTACGCTGCCGGTGGTCATCGGCAGCAGATCAGGCAGAAACTGTCCGGTTTTCAGGTTTTTAAAATGAATGGTATAATTCCGCCGGCTAACCGTATCGATGCCGATGGCACCAATGCGGCCGTCAGGGCTCACCTGAAAATAGGCATCATCGAAATAGCGGTGTCCTTTGGCCATTTCATTCAGGTCGAATAAAAGCTCCTCTTTCCTTTCGGCCCGGTTAGCCCATCTGTAGTAGAGGGGATATTCTGAATCACCCCGGTATCGGGTCTGGTAGTAATACCCGTTTTTCAGATAGGGAACCGTTTCATCATCTTTCTTGATGCGGCCTGTGATTTCACGAAAAATCTCTTCCCGCAGTTTCTGAACCGGCTGCATCATCGCTTCGGTATAGGCGTTTTCAGCCTCCAGGTATTTTATTACCTCCGGGTTTTCACGTTCATTCAGCCAGTACCAGGGGTCGGTACGGGTGTGACCATGGGTGGTAATTTCATGAGGGATTTTCTGGGCAGCAGGAGGTTTCATCATGGTTTGGTTTTGAGGCCGGCACCCGGCAAGGATGCCTGCAGCCATGCAGCACAATGGCACGAGCTGAAAGATCCGGTTAAAGGTCATGTCATGTATGTTTCGGGCAAAGATAAAGCTTGTGGCAATGCGTTACAGGACTCACAGGGCATTCTCAGCCTTTCTCTGTTAATTCATTCCCGAAATGCTTTGCGATCGGCCCCCTCAGAAAGTCGATCAGCTTAATGTGGTTACGGAGGCCATTCTTTCTGGCCGGCTCGCAGATATGCCACTGATGGTAATAGATACGGGTCATCCCGTTTTCCATGGGTTTGATTCTGAGGGGGTACAGATGGCACGACCCGGGTTTCTGCAGTGGCACCACGCCGGCTTCAAATGCCTTTTCGATGGCACACAGGGCAATGCCATCCCTGAAAATGGCAAAGGCGCACTCCCGGTCGTGAACCAGAGGCGTAACATATTGCCCTTCCATGTCCCAGTCGAAAACGCCATGGTGTTCAACTACCTTTCTTCCCTCCTCCTCCATAAAAGGGATAATCCGGTCAATGTAGTCCTCGAGCAGGCTGATCTCCTCCTCCGCAAGGGGTGCGCCGGCATCCCCTTCCACGCAGCATGCCCCTTTGCACTGGCTCAGGTCGCAGGCAAAGCAGGCAGTGTACAATTCATCCGGAACCAGGGTGTTTCCAATCACTTTCACGGTGACAAAGGTAGGGGTTTCTCATCTCCGAAACTCTGATTACTTTTGCCGCCATGATGAACGCAGAAGATTTTTTCAAGAAAGTAACAGCCCACGCCAAAGAATACGGCTACGTTTTTCCGTCCAGTGAAATCTACGATGGCATGAGTGCCGTGTACGATTACGGCCCATACGGCGTGGAGCTGAAAAACAACATCAGGGAATACTGGTGGCATGCGATGGTGCGGCACAATGAGAACATTGTCGGGATCGACAGCGCCATTTTTATGCATCCCACCATCTGGAAGGCCTCGGGCCATGTGGATGCGTTCAATGATCCGCTCATCGACAATAAAGACAGCAAGAAACGGTATCGTGCCGATGTACTGATCGAGGACCATATCGCCAAAATTGAGGCGAAGATCGACAAGGAGGTACAGAAGGCCGAAAAACGGTTCGGTGAGCAGTTCGACAAGAAGATGTTCCTGGAAACCAACCCCAGGGTGGTGGAGTACCGGAAGCAGATGGAGGATATCAGCCACAGGATGAATTCAATGCTCACCGATGGTGACCTGGCAGGTGTGAAAGCATTGATTGAGGAGCTGGAGATCGTTTGCCCTGTGTCGGGTTCCCGCAACTGGACCGATGTGCGGCAGTTCAACCTGATGTTCTCCACCAAAATGGGATCGGTGGCCGGTGAGGATGGCGGCACCATCTATCTTCGCCCGGAAACAGCTCAGGGAATCTTTGTAAATTTTCTCAATGTGCTGAAAAGCAGCAGGATGAAGGTTCCTTTCGGCATAGCCCAGGTTGGTAAGGCTTTCCGGAATGAGATCGTGGCCCGGCAGTTTATCTTCAGGATGCGCGAGTTTGAGCAGATGGAGATGCAGTTTTTCGTGAAACCGGGAACCGAACTCGAATGGTACCAATACTGGAAAGCAGAAAGGATGAAGTGGCATTTGTCGCTGGGGATCAGCCCTGACAAATACCGTTTTCACGACCATGAAAAGCTGGCCCATTATGCCAATGCCGCTGCAGACATCGAATTTGAATTCCCGTTTGGTTTCAAGGAGCTGGAGGGGATCCACAGCCGTACCGATTTCGACCTGGGGGCACACCAGCAGTATTCAGGCCGCAAGATGCAGTACTTCGACCCGGAACTCAACGAAAGCTATATCCCGTATGTGATTGAGACGTCGATTGGCCTCGACCGGATGTTTCTGGCCATCCTTTCCAATGCCTATTGCGAAGAGATCCTGGAAGACGGGAGCGAGCGTACCGTGCTAAAAATCCCTGCCAGAATCGCCCCGGTGAAACTGGCGGTGCTGCCCCTCGTGAAAAAGGACGGATTGCCCGAAAAGGCCCGCGAAATCATGGACGTAGTCAAATACCGGTATCTGTGTCAGTACGATGAGAAAGATGCCATCGGCCGGCGCTACCGCAGGCAGGATGCCATCGGCACACCCTATTGCATTACGGTCGACCACCAGACCCTTACCGATAACACAGTTACCCTCCGCGACAGGGATTCCATGCTTCAGGAAAGAATTCCTGCTGAAAGAATCACCGAAGTACTGAGCCTGAAGCTTTAGCCTCCTCCGGAAATTGTTGGTGTAAATACAATCCTGTTTTTCATTCCTTTACTGTTTGGAAAACAAAAAACCATTACTTTTGCACCCTTTTTCAAAGGGGAGCATCCCTAAACCGTTTTAACTCTTTTTAACAAAATAGAAAATTTTTTTGAGGTGAGGAGTTGTTTTTCTGTTTTTATGGTTAACTTTACACAAAAGAGTCATCAGAAGTGAACGTAAAATGGCAGTTGGAATGGATGTGACGGTAGAATATACGCTACACGAACTGTTGAAGAAGATCTTCGGATTTGATCAGTTCAAGGGGAACCAGGAGGCGGTGATCAAGAACCTGCTGGACGGGCGTGATACATTTGTCATCATGCCCACCGGAGGCGGCAAGTCGATGTGCTACCAGTTGCCTGCATTTCTCTATCCCGGTACCGCCATTATTATATCTCCCCTGATTGCACTCATGAAGAACCAGGTGGATGCCATCAGGAATTTTGGTGCCGAACAGGGTATCGCCCACGTACTCAATTCCTCCCTTACCAAGGCTGAAATTACCCGGGTGAAAGCAGACCTCTCATCAGGCCATACCAAATTACTGTACGTGGCACCTGAGTCGCTTACCAAAGAGGAGAATGTGGATTTTCTAAAAACCATCGATATCTCTTTTTACGCGATTGACGAAGCACACTGTATCTCTGAGTGGGGACATGACTTCAGGCCTGAATACCGCAGGATCCGGACCATCATTGAAGCAGTTGGCAAACGCCCTGTGATCGCCCTTACCGCAACGGCTACCCCAAAAGTGCAGCAGGACATCCAGAAGAACCTGAATATGCTGGATGCCACGGTTTTTAAGACTTCCTTCAATCGCCCCAACCTCTATTACGAAATCCGCCCCAAGACCAAGAATGTTACAAAGGACATCATCAAATATGTGAAATCCCAGTCCGGGAAGTCCGGGATCATTTACTGCCTGAGCCGGAAAAAGGTGGAGGAGCTGGCGGAAACCATGCAGGTAAACGGGATAAAGGCACTGCCGTATCATGCAGGGCTCGATTCCGCCGTAAGGGTGCGTAACCAGGACATGTTCCTGATGGAAGAGATTGATGTGATTGTGGCCACGATCGCTTTCGGAATGGGCATCGACAAGCCTGATGTGCGGTATGTGATCCATCACGACATGCCCAAAAGCCTCGAAGCCTACTACCAGGAGACCGGCCGTGCCGGGCGTGACGGAGCCGAAGGGAACTGTATCGCTTTCTATACCTATGATGATATGCTCAAGATGGAGAAGATCATGCAGGCAAAAAGCGTTTCGGAACTCGAAATTGCCAACCAGCTGCTGCTCGAAACCATCTCCTATGCCGAGTCGGCCCACTGCCGCAGGATACAGCTTCTCAACTATTTTGGTGAAGAATACCATCAGGACAACTGCCAGTCGTGCGATAACTGCCTCCATCCCAAACCCAAATCTGAAGCCAGCGAGCATATCCTGCTGGTGCTCGATGCCGTTCTGGAAACCAAACAGCTCCTCAAAGCCAAACAGATTGCCAAACTTCTTACCGGTGAGGTTGATTCCATCATTACCGCCCATCGGTATGATGAACTTGATATACTGGGTTCGGGCAGCTTCGAAGACACCTACTTCTGGAATGCCGTGATCCGGCAGGCCCTGGTAGAGCACCTGCTGGTGAAGGATATCGAGAATTACGGGATCCTGAAGATTACCGAGAAGGGCAAGGATTTTATGAAAAATCCTTATTCGGTGATGCTGGCCAAAGACCACGATTACGGAAATACGGAAGGAGAAGAGGAGGAGTATTTCCAGACCGGCGACCAGAAGGGGGGAAGTTCCGCCGACACCACCCTGTTTGCCATGCTCAAGGACCTGCGGAAACAGATCTCCAAGAAGGAATCGCTGCCTCCGTTTGTGATCTTTCAGGATACTTCCCTGGAAGATATGGCCATTCAGTATCCTATCACCCACGAAGAACTGAAAAACATTACCGGGGTTGGCGAAGGGAAAGCCCAGAAATATGGCAAACCATTCATCAATCTGATCCGAAACTATGTAGAGGAGAATGAGATCATCCGGCCCAATGACATGGTGGTGAAATCGGTGATCAACAAATCGGGGCTGAAGGTGGATATCATCCGCAGCATCGATAAGAAACATTCTCTCGAAGATATTGCAGTGGCCAAGAATATCGAATTTGATGAAGTCCTTACCGCCATTGAGCATATCGTTGCCAGTGGCACCAAGATCGACATATCTTATTACATCGACGAATTTGTGGATCCGTACCACCAGGAGGATATCTACGATTACTTCAAGGAGGAGGCAGAAACCGACTCATGGCAGGATGCCCTCCGGATTCTTGGCGAGGATGAATATTCAGAAGAAGAGGTGAGGCTCGTCCGCATTAAATTCCTCTCAGATCTGGGCAACTGATGCACAGTATCCTCCTTTTTCCCATCTTTGTACCCGTAAACCCGCTTTGGGTTCCTGAATTCCTCTATTAACCTATACATCTGCATTATGTCCAGTGAGTATAATCTGAATACGGTTGATTCTGACAAATTACCGGAAATTGAACCCCAGACCATCAATCCCTTTGAGAATGCTGAACCTGTGGTGGACGAAGAGATTCCGGAAACCGAATCTTTTGACGGAGGCAGTGGTATTCCCCCTGTCGCCCCGCCTTCCGGAACCGCCCCGAAACCATCCGGAGCATCAAGGCTTCCGCTTTTGTTGAGCCTCCTTGCACTGGCCGGTGTGGTGTTCATCCTGGCAGTCCATGGTTTCAAACCCCGCGAGGCCGGGCATACTCCCCAGCCTATGGTGAAAAGTTCCGGAGAACCGGTTACCGGTACCCGTATCGCCTATGTAAGGGCCGATTCGGTGCAAGGCAACTACCTGATGACCATCTACTTCCTCGATAGCATCGAGCGCCGTTTCCGGTCGATGGAGAATGACCTGATGGAGAAAAAGAAGGGGTATGAGAAGAAAGTCTCCAATTATTACCGGGATGTGCAGTCGGGATTGCTGAAGGAAAGCGCTGCACTGCAGATCAAGGAAAAACTTGAGGTGGAAGGGGACCAGATTGCTGAAACGGAGGAGAACTATACCAAGCGTATCAACGACCTGCAGCTCAAGCTCAATATCATATACTTCGACAGTCTGTGGAATTTCCTGGAACGTCATAAGGAAGCCATCGGATTCGATATGGTGGTGGGATATCAGCAGGGCCTCACCAACATCTTTTTTGCCGATAAAGGACTCGACATCACCCAACAGGTCATCGACCTGATGAACCAGGAGTATCTGGCGATCTATCCGAACAGAAAAGACCTAAAAAAGAAGTAACCTCCAAACTTCTAACTCCTAACTCCTAACTCCTAACTGAATTCCATGCACTCCAAACTCCTTACTCTGCTGTTTATCGGATCAATGCTGCTGCCCTCCTGTGGCGGAAGTTATTCAAGCGAAATCAAGCAGACCTGGCCCAACGGCGCCACACGTATGGTGGAATATTATAAAGAAAAGGACGGAAAGAAAGAGCTGTACAAGATGGAGGAATTCTATGAAAACGGGATCAAACGGATAGAAGGGTACTACCGCGACGGGCAGAAAGACGGCCGCTGGAGCAGTTACTTCCCTGAAGGTGGTGTATGGTCGGTGGTGGGGTATAAGGATGGACAGATGCACGGGAAGCAAACCGTGTACCACCCCAATGGGCAAAAGTACTACGAAGGGAGCTTCGATAACGGAATACGCAAAGGCACCTGGTCGTTCTGGGACGAAGCAGGTGCCCTTGTAAATACCCGGGAATACTGATTTACAGCCCGAATTCAGCTTTGATATCCTCCACGCGGTCGAGTTTTTCCCACGCAAAGAAATCGGCCATCTTGAAATACCGTGGTTTGCCATCGATGGTCTTTACCACTGTGTTTTCATCCTGGTAGGCCACTTCAATTTCCTTCTGATAGTAATCACGTCCGAAATGACCGTAGGCAGCAGTTTCAAGGAAAATCGGATTCTTCAGCCCAAGCGATTTTACGATGGCATAGGGTCTCAGGTCAAATATCCTTTTGATTTTCAGTGCGATGTCGCCATCAGAAAGCATCTTTCCCTGTGCATCGGTTACTTTGGCTGTATGGTTGGTGTTCACATACACCCCTACCGGTTCTGCGATGCCAATGGCATACGCCACCTGCACGAGCATCTCATCGGCCACGCCGGCTGCCACCATGTTTTTGGCAATGTGACGGGCGGCATAGGCAGCTGAACGATCCACTTTCGAGGAGTCTTTGCCCGAGAAGGCGCCACCACCATGCGCACCGCGACCGCCGTAGGTGTCCACGATGATTTTGCGTCCGGTGAGTCCTGAATCCCCGTGAGGCCCGCCGATTACAAACTTACCGGTAGGATTCACAAAGAGGTTGAAGTCGTTGCCGATGATCTGCTGGATATATTTCGGAAGCAGGGATTTTACCCTGGGGATCAGGATGTTTCTCACATCACGGGTAATCACTTCATGCATCGTGGCCTCGTTATCAAAATCGTCGTGCTGGGTCGATACCACAATGGTTTCCACGTGCAGAGGTTTTCCGTCGTCGTCGAAAGCTACGGTAACCTGCGATTTGGAGTCGGGACGCAGGTAAGTCATCTCCCTGCCCTCCTTGCGGATGGCTGCAAGTTCCTGAACCAGCATGTGGGCGATCTCCACCGGCATGGGCATCAGGTTCTGCATCTCGCGGCTTGCATAGCCAAACATCATCCCCTGGTCGCCGGCTCCCTGCTCTTCGGCACTGGCGCGCACAACCCCCTGGTTGATGTCCTGCGATTGTTCGTGGATGGAGGAAACGATGCCGCATGAGTTGGAATCGAAGCGGTATTCGGCTTTTGTGTAGCCAATCCGCTGGATGGTTTTCCGTACCACCTCATCCACATTCACATATCCATTGGTTTTCACTTCTCCGGCACACACCACCAGGCCGGTGGTAACCAGTGTTTCACAGGCTACCTTCGAGTCTGGATCCTGCCGCAGGAATTCATCCAGCAACGCATCCGAAATCTGGTCTGCCACTTTATCGGGGTGCCCCTCCGATACCGATTCTGATGTAAACAGATAAGCCATAACAATAAGTATATTAATTGTTTAACATTATTACGGAGGAAGAAGTGGTGATTGTGGTACAGGAAGGAAAAGCGAATTGCTTTAGCATTTTTTCCAGTGGTTGCAATCAAATCAAATCTTTCCACCGGGGGCAAAAGTACAAAAAAATGTTTAGGAAGTTGAGGAGGTTGAGAAAGTTTAGTTATTTGGGCATACAGCGAACCCATTAATAAAATGTAGTTGGCTTTTTGCCAGCGCCGGTGGCGCAAAAGAACCAACCCAGGGGCGAAGTCCCGGGAAAATACCAGGCACATGTCCATTGAGCCCCGGAGGGGCGAAACATTCTCCCCGAAAACCAGCCATTCCAAACCTTATTTCCCATTAACCTTAGTAGAATGATGCCACCGCGAGAAATTCTGACCTTATTACCTTATGGTGATGAATAAGGTAATAAGGTTAATGATGCGACCAGAAACCCATTGGCTACTAAGGTTAATTGCAGATAAGGTTAGGAATTGCTGTTTGCAGTTGGCCTTTAGCTGTTGGCTTGAAGTTTTTGGCTATTGGCCATAGTGTTTTTGCAATAATCATAAAGCCAAAAGCCAACAGCCAAAAGCCAACAGCATTCTTCTCCTGGAACAAGGAACATTTCTTTGATCCTTGATCCTTGAACGCTTGAACATTTGAACCTTTTGAACGCGCGAACGAAGTGAGCGCCCTACCGCTTCGTGAGCAGCTGAAACACCTCCTCGAGCTTCCGCTCAGTGCGGGTGATGGTGAGAACCTTCATCTGTGCGCTTACCGCCATCTGGAATACAGCAGATCTTACATCCACATCGGGGTTGGTTTCCAGGTGCCAGGTGTTGCCTTTGATGTGCTGCACACCTTTCACCCCCGGGAGCGCCCTGAGCTGTTTTTCACTGGCAGGCTTGTCAAATTCCACCAGCAATAACTCGGTCCCGGAAGTGATCGCCGAGAGCTCTCCGATAGGCCTGTCGGCCACAATTTTACCTTTGTCAATGATGATCACCCGGCTGCAGAGGGCTTCCACCTCCTGCATGATGTGGGTGGAAAAAAGTACGGTTTTCTCTTTCCCAAGGGTCTTGATGAGGTTACGGATCTCCACCAGCTGGTTGGGATCCAGTCCTGAAGTGGGCTCATCCAGGATCAGCACCTCGGGGTCGTGGATCATCGCCTGGGCCAGTCCCACCCGTTGCCGGAAGCCTTTGCTCAGCATCCCGATCTTCTTGTGCTGCTCAGGGGTAAGGCCGGTAAGCTCAATCATCTCTGCCACCCGTTTCTTCCTGTCACCGGGCAGTTTGTGCAAACCTGCTACAAACAGCAGAAATTCATGTACATACATATCCGGATACAGAGGGTTGTGCTCGGGCAGATAGCCTACACGAAGGCGCACCTCGTCGGGGTCATCCGCAGCGCTGAAACCACATACACGAACCTCTCCCTCATTGGAGGGGATAAAGCAGGTGATGATCTTCATCAGGGTCGATTTCCCTGCACCGTTGGGCCCCAGCAGGCCGGTGATTTCCCCTTTGCCGAGCTTCAGTGACACCTGGTCCAGTGCCCGCTGCTCCCCGTAAAGTTTGCTGATTCCGCTGACTTCTATTGACATATCGATGATCTATGATAGGTCGGCGAAATTACGGAAAATTCTGTTGCGGGAATTCCGTGCGCCGGTCCTTCAGGGTTTGGAAAATTTCACGGTCCGCGGTCGGAGTTCCCCGGATTCCTTTTACCTTTGACCATCCAATAACCTGCATTGCAATGATTCTGATTACCGGTGCCACAGGGCTGGTGGGTTCCCATCTGTTGTACAGGCTGGTCTCCGCCGGTCATCCCGTGCGGATCCTGGTTCGCGATCCTGCCCGCCTCAGGGTCGTTGAAAGGGTATTCGGGTATTACAGCGCCTCTTTCGCTGAGTTATCAGACAAGATTTCGGTAGTACAGGGAGACCTGCTCGATCCCGGTTCCCTCGATGCTTCCATGGCCGGCGTAAAACAGGTGTACAACTGCGGAGCAGTGGTCTCCTTTAACCCGTCGGAGCGGGACTGGCTGATAAGGAATAACATCGAAGCTACGGCCAACCTGGTGAATGCCTGCCTGGAGCACGGAGTTGAAAAACTGGCACAGGTAAGCTCCACCTCTGCCATCGGGAAGGAAACAAAAGAGCAGTTACTGACCGAAGAGACGGAATGGAAATACAGCCGGAGTCTTACTGGATATGCCATCAGTAAATATGAGTCGGAGCGGGAAGCCTGGCGCGGTGAAGCCGAAGGGTTGCAGGTGGTGATTGTGAACCCGGCCATGGTGGTTGGGCCCGGACAGTGGGGTGAGAGCTCCACCGCGCTGATCGACAAGTGCTACAAAGGACTCAACTTTTACACTACCGGGGTGAATGCATGGGTGGATGTTCGCGATGTGGCAGATGCCCTGGTCCAGTTGATGGAGGGTCCGGTTTCGGGTGAGCGGTTCATCCTGGCCGGAGAGAATATGGAGTTCAGCAAGTTTTTCGGAATGGTATGCGGTGCGCTGGGGGTGCCTGCTCCCCGGTACAGGGCAGGTAAAATGCTCGCAGAACTGGTGTGGCGCGCCGAATGGCTGCGTTGCCGGATCACCGGCAAAAATCCGCTGATCACCCGCGAAACAGCCCGTACTGCCAATAAAAGGGATTTGTATTCTTCCCAAAAGATTAAAGATGCTATTGGCTTCACTTTCAGACCTATGCAGGACACCATCGAATGGACCTGCCGCCATTACCTCAATGATCTGAAAAAACCGGTTACTCCTCCGGATCCTTCATCCGGTCTATGACCCGTCGCTCCCGCTTGGTCGGTCTGCCGGTTCCCCTCAGCCGCACTTCAAATCCTCCGGTGTGGAGAAGTTTCTGCTTGTCGTATTCCGACTGCGGAGTGAGGTCTTCGATAAAGCCTGCTACCAGTTTGGCCCCCACACGGGTCTGCAGTATTGCCAATACCTTGAAAGTGCGTACAATTCCCTGATCGTGAAGGGTGAAGGTGTCGCCGGGTTTCACCTCGCGGGATGGCTTTACAGGCTCTCCGGCAAAACGAACCTTCCCCTTACGGCATAGTTCTGTTGCCATGCTCCGGGTTTTGCACAGCCGCACACACCATAAAAACTTGTCGATCCTTACTTCACCGGTCATCTTACTTCTCGCGGAAATAGACCTGCACCGGAACCCCGGTAAAATCGTACAGCTCCCTGATCCGGTTCTCCAGAAACCGCTTGTAGGGATCTTTTACATATTTTGGAAAGTTGCAGAAGACGGCAAAGGCAGGGTAGGCCAGGGGCAACTGGGTGATATATTTCACCTTCACATATTTCCCTTTCCAGGCCGGGGGAGGGTTTTTCTCGATGATGGGGAGCACATCCTTGTTCAACTGAGCTGTGCTGATTTTCAGCTTACGCTGTTGGAACACTTTCGAAGCTGTCTCCAGGGCTTTATGGATCCTCTGTTTGTTGATGACCGAGGTAAACAGAACCGGGATGTCGGTGAAGGGTGCGGTTCTCTCCCTGATCTGCCGTTCGAAGGCCAGGTGGGTGTTGCTCCCTTTTTCGATCAGGTCCCATTTGTTCACAAGGATCACGATGCCCTTGTTGTTCTTTTCTGCAAGATGGAAGATATTGATGTCCTGTGCTTCAAATCCCTGCTGGGCATCCACCATCAGCAAACACACATCGGCGGTTTCAATGGCCCTGATGGAACGCATCACTGAGTAGAACTCTATATCTTCCTTCACTTTAGCCTTGCGGCGAAGTCCTGCCGTATCCACCAGGTAGAAATCGAAGCCGAAACTGTTGTACCGGGTGTCGATGGTATCGCGGGTGGTGCCGGCTACCGGGGTTACGATGTTGCGGTCGGTGCCGATGAGGGCGTTGATGAACGAAGATTTCCCCACATTGGGGCGCCCCACCACGGCAAAACGGGGGAGGTCGTCATCGATCACCGGGGCTTCAGGGGTAAAATGCTTCACCAGCTCGTCCAGCAGATCGCCGGTACCCTGGCCGTTGACGGCCGATACAGGCCATACCTCACCCAGACCAAAACGGTAGAACTCCGTGGTCTGCAGGTAGCTTCCCGGATTGTCGATTTTGTTGGCCGCCAGAAACACCGGTTTTTTCGATTTCCGGAGAATGCCGGCTACATCCTGATCCATGCCGGTAATCCCTTCACGCCCATCCACAACAAACAGAATCACATCGGCCTCTTCGATGGCCAGCGCTGCCTGTTTCCGGATCTCCTCTTCGAACACATCTTCGGACCCCACCACATATCCTCCGGTATCGATCACACTGAAGGTGATGCCGTTCCATTCCGACTGGCCGTAGTGGCGGTCGCGGGTTACTCCGCTCGATTCATGTACAATGGCCTGCCGGTTGCCGATAAGGCGGTTAAACAGGGTCGATTTTCCCACATTGGGACGGCCAACGATGGCCAGCATATTCGGCATATAAACAGGATTTTGCGGCAAAGATAGGGATTCTTTGCCAGAAGTGCCTTGAGCTACCCCGGCATTGGGTTACTGCTCGTAGCCAAACCGTTTGAGCTGACGCGGGTCTTCCCGCCACTCCTTGCTTACTTTGATTCTGAGGTCCAGGTAGATATGCCGCCCGACAAATGCTTCGATCTCCTTGCGGGCAGTGGTCCCCAACCGCTTGATGGCCGCTCCCTGATGGCCGATCAGAATTGCTTTCTGCGACTCGCGCTCCACATATACCACCGCCTCGATCTGCAAGGGATCTTCCTCCTCCAGGTAACGCTCCACCACCACTTCAACCGAGTATGGGATCTCCTTCTTGAACTGCACCAGGATCTGGGCGCGGATAATTTCGGCTACAAAAAAGCGCATCGACCGGTCGGTGAGCTCATCTTTATCGTAAAAGGGCGGCGATTCGGGCAGCATCCCCAGGATTGCTTCAAACACCCCTTCCACTCCCGCCTTATGGAGTGCTGATACCGGCATCACCCGGGCCTGCGGGAGCCGCTGCTGCCAGTATCCGATGGCCTCCATCACCGCTTCCTGACCGGCCAGATCCACTTTGTTGATGAGCACCAGCAAAGGGATGTTGCCGGAGGTAATCCGGCCGATGAATTCATCCGTGTAATTCCGGTCGCCGGGTTCGGTGAGGAACAGAAAAATGTCGGCATCCACCAGTGCCGTCTCCACAAACTTCATCATCGACTCCTGCAGCTTGTAGCCCGGTTTTTCAATGATACCGGGGGTGTCAGAATATACAATCTGAAAATCATCGCCGTTCACGATGCCCATAATCCGGTGCCGGGTGGTTTGTGCCTTCGAGGTGATGATGGAGAGTTTTTCGCCCACCAGGGCATTCATAAGGGTCGATTTCCCTACGTTGGGTTTTCCGATGATATTGACAAATCCTGCTTTGTGCGGCATAGCGGAGGGTGATTTTGGGCAAAGGTAAGATAATGTATGACTGAAAAATATCTACTTTTATGTGATTGACAAGCCCTTTCTGGCAATGTACTTTTAGAACAGTTTTAAGGCTGTATCTTGCTTCAGGTCTCAATTGCCACATCAAATTATTGATTATCAGTCTTAGAATCGATTGGAATCTGATGTTGCATTAAAATCTGTCAATCATGAAAAAGTACCTTTGCACGTTTCTCATCGGGCTCCTGGTGTCAGGATCCATGTTTGCCCAGACTTCGCACGAATTCGACTGGGCACGTAACTTTGGCTTAACCGGCAGCAACACCTGGAGCCAGCAAGGCATGGTCATGGATGCCGCCGGGAATATCATCTTCACCGGTGATTTCTCCGGCAACATGGACCTTGATCCGGGCAGCGGGGTGCAAATGGTTTCGACCTCGGGCCTGCAAGATCGAGACTTCCTTGTTATAAAGCTCAACAACGATGGCAACTACCTGTGGGGCTTGCATTGCGGTCTGAGCGGTGCCTCGCAGCAGTCGAGCAGCATCAGCACCGATGCCTCAGGAAACATCTATGTGGTAGGTTATTTTAACACTTCCTGTCAGTTTGGAGGCATCCAGCTTACCTCAGCAGGGAACAAAGACGGTTTCCTGATGAAAATCGACCCCTATGGAGTCATTCAATGGGTGAAGCAATTCGGTGGTACCGGACTTGACGATCTTGAAAGGGTATTTGTGGACAATGCAGGCTACATCTGCGTTGGGGGACAATTTACGGGAACGGTCGACATGGATCCCGGGAGCGCTGTCTACAATCTTACCTCAACGCTTGCCACTGCACCCTCCACTTACGCCAGCGATGCATTCCTTTTAAGGCTCACTCCGGCCGGCGACTTCGTTTGGGCTGGTTGTATGGGCGGTATTAAGGGTATGAATGTCATCTGCATTTCCGGCTACACCGATGCGAATGGCCATTGGGATATCTATGCAGGCGGATCGATTCCCGGAGCCGTATGCGACCTCGATCCCGGAGTGGGCTATTACCCCGTTACCGGTACAAATACAAACTCCCTGGGAGACGCCTACGAGATCCGGGTCTATGACGGGAACCTTGTCTGGGCTAAAGTCTCGGGAGGGAGCATAGGTGAAGAAAACACCTATGCCATCATCCCCGATGGTGCAGGCTCAGTGTTTACATTGAAGAACATCAACCAATACCTTACAAAACCGAAGCCCCTTGCAAGGTTACAAAAGCTCAACTCATCCAACGGTGCCGTGGTATATACCCGCGAAATCATACTGGTCTCCGGAACCTCAGTGAGTTCGAGAGCCATGACAAGGGATGCTGCCGGAAATATCTATATCGTGGGTACCTTGAATGGCAAGGCAGATTTCGATCCCAGCAGCGCAACCTACTATCTCGAAGCTCCAACTACCGAGGGAACATTTGAGACCTTTCTGCTCAAACTCAATGCTTCGGGCAATTTTCAGTGGGCCAAAAAGACCAGTGGAAGCTGGGGAGTTGGATTCATGGAAGTGTGCATGGATCCGGCAGAAAACCTGATTTTGCTCGCCGTATGTGAATCTAATATGGGCGATTATGATCCGGGTACCGGAAATTATTGCCTGATTTCGGAAGGGGACGCCTATGCCGTCGTCAGATACAGAAACATGTCCGCAGTGGGTTGCCTCCCACCGTTGGCAGTGAATGCCTACGATATTAAAACCGATAATCTTAAAATAGGGTGGCAGAGCGTTGCCGGAGCCGGTGCGTACAACCTGCAGTACCGCCTGGTGGGCAATCCAACATGGACGACTTCTTCCGGAGTGACCAGCCCTGTTACGATCAATAGCCTGGTCTCCGGAGCAAGGTATGAGTATCAGGTGCAGAGTGTCTGTAGTGGTACGCCCGGAAATTGGTCAACCATCAGGGATGTTGTGACGGCAACATGCATGGACCTCTATGAAGCCAATGAGACGCTGGCGAATGCCAAGCTGATCAGTACCAACACACCCGTTACCGAGCGCCTTGGAAGCTTTGGGGATGTTGACTGGTACAAGTTCAACAATACCAATACCCTGAAATGCATCCATGTGGAACTCACCAATTATCTGCCCGCATTCCGGGTTCAGTTGTATAAATCTACGGGAACCCTGCTGGCACCTATCCAGCAATACGGAGTATCCTACAGCTTTGATTATACGAAGGCAGCAGCAGGCACCTACTATATCAAGGTTTCGGCACTCAACGGCACGTTTGATCCCAACAAATGCTATAACCTTCTGGTCAACATATACGCTTGCTCAAAATCCGCCTCCTCTACCCTTGAACTCGAAGATCTTATGATTTACCCCAACCCGGCATCTTATGAGCTTAATGTAGATTTTGATGCCACGGAACAAGGAGTGGTAAAGGTAAGCCTGTATGATATGATGGGCAGACTCGTCAGATGCCTGGATGATCTGGTGTCTCCCGGGGCCAATGGTGTCCTGATGGATGTAAGTGACATACCTGCAGGAATGTATCTTGTAGAAGTTCGCTGCGGGGATGGCCGTTCGGTGGAAAAAGTCAGCATTACCAAATAAATCTGTGGCTCCTTTCAATGTGCCTGTATCAGATTGAAACTTTGAGGCCCGGTAACTTTTGCCCGGCCTCAAAGTTTTTAATATCCATTGCAGAAAAGGCATATTCTGTTCGTATCTTTGAATCTTCTCAATATATTTTTCTGATCAATCCCGTACAGATGAAAAAATATTTCCTCTTTCTGGGATTATTGATCCTGTTGACCTGTCAATACCCCGCATTGGCGCAGGATTCCCGGGAAACCACTCTGACCAGAGAACTTCAGGCACATCAGGAAAGAGATACGACGCGTTGCAGATTGCTGCTGGAGCTAGCTGGCGCCATCGTTAAAAAAAATCCTAATGCAGCCATTTCGTATTGCGGAGAGGCACAATCCCTTGCGGAAAAATTCAGGGTTAAGAAGTCAATGATCGAGGCATACAATCTGATGGGACAGGCCTGGTCATCCATGGACAATATCCCGAAATCCGAACTCGCATATGAGGAAGCCATAAAGCTGGCAAAGGAAATCAACGACAGCATCGAGATTGCAAGATTAATTCATAATTATAGCAATGTCCTGATTAACTCGGGCAAAGGTGCCAAAGCCCTTCCACTGCTTCTGAATGCCGAAGCGATCAATAAATCCATTGGATTAAAAGATAGAGTAGCCGCCAATCAGGATAATCTTGGGGTAATCTACTGCATAATGGGTGATTATCAGGAAGCGCTGAACTATCACCTGAAAGCCCTTGCTTTCTTTGAGGAGGCAAAGGACAAAAATAAAGCTGCCAATTGTTACATGAATATTGGCAATGTATTCAACTATCTGAATGAGGTTGACAAAGCACGTGAATATTATGAAAAATCGCTCATCTGTTACAAGGATCTGGGCAATAGAATGGGAATGGCCCAGGTGAACTTGAATATCGGTATTTCTTACCTAAACCATTCTGACAAATCAATATGTTTCAACTACTTACTGGATGCCTATGAAATCGGACTGGCAGATTCAAATTACGGGATTCTCAGTTTTTCCCGGATGAACCTGGCAAACAGACTGAGCAACCTTTGTGATGCGGATTATGAGATGCTTAGAAGGGATGGTACTTTTCGGGGTTATGAATCCGGAGCTACCAGTCAGCATGAATTAGCCCTGAAATTTCTTTACAGCGATTTGGAGTTGACTTTGATGACAAAAAATTGGTTTTCCCACAACTTTGTTCTTTACCTTATCGGGGAGACCTATTATTGGATGCGACAGTTTGATAAAGCCCTTCCGTTCCTGCACCAGGCGCTTGCCATGGCTGATACCCTGAAAAACCTCGACAAGCAAAGACTAGCTTTAAAAAGACTTTCACAGGTGCATGAAAGCATGGGGCGGTTTGATTCCGCCCTGTACTATTACCAGGCGCACATCCTCATCCGGGATTCCCTGAACAACAACCAGAAGCTGAAGGAGATCCAGCGCAGGGAGATGCAGTATGAGTTTGAGGCCAGAGAGAGGGAACTGCGCCATGGAAAGGAGGTGAGTGACCTGAATGCCCGGGTGTCAACAGAAATGTTGCAGCAAAAGTTGTTGCTGCTTAAGACCAGTGAACAGGCACGCCTGCTGCAATCAAAGGAGCTGGATCTGAGCCGCAAGGAGCAGGAGATGAGCCACCTGGCCTACCTGCAGAAGATGGCGGACCTCCAGGTGGTGGACCTGGAAAATAAGGCGAAAGAGAGGCAGCTTGCTTTGCTTGGAAGGGAGCATGAGCTGGCTGGCCAGAAAATCAGGATCAGGTCACTGCAGCGGAATATTTCGTATGGACTGATCCTGGCAAGCCTGATATTCCTGTTATACCTTTTCCGGAATATCAGGAAGCAGCGGAAGTTCAACCGTCGTTTGCAGGCGCTGAATAATGAGATCAATCAGGTAAATGCTTTGCTGAAAGGGAGCAATGAGGAGCTCTCCACAACCCTGGGTAAGCTTCAGCAAACACAGGCCCAGCTCATCGAAACGGAGAAGCAGAAGGAGAAGGAGGCGATCCGCAGGCGTATATCGCAGGATATGCACGATGAAATCAGCAGTGGCCTCACCAGGATCGTTTGGTTGTGCGAGATGGCCGGCAGGAAGGTGGCACAGGCCGAATATGCCTCTGTTGGCGGGGTGATTGACAGGATTGCGGAGTCGTCCCGGGCAGCAGTGGAGCGAATTGGGGAGATCATCTGGGCCATCGACCCCGACCGCGACAACCTGGAGGGATTTTACGCTTATCTGCGGACCTACATCATGGAGTATTTTGAACCAACGGGCTACAAGGTAAACGTAACCTTCCCCGAGAAACGGAACGGTATGCGCTTCAATCCGGATGTCAAACGAACCCTTTTCGCCGTGATCAAGGAGGCACTGCACAATGTGGTGAAGCATGCCAAAGGAGATTCCGTGCAGGTAGATTTCAGGGTCGATGGACCGTTGTACCGGATTCTCATTGCCGACAACGGTATTGGCATAGGCAAGGCATCTGAAAACAATCACCGGAATGGCCTGAAGAACATGCGGCAGCGTATGGAGAGTGTGGGAGGTACCTTCAGCATTGTTCCGCAGGAGGTTCCCGGCACCCACATCCTGTTGCAGGGCCCGGTAGCAGGGGTATGAGATATCTACTTATATGTGATTGACAACCGCTGTATGGCACCTTAAATTTACAAAAAAATCATGATCAGGATTGCCATTGTGGAGGATGATGCGGATGTGCGCTATTCGATGGAGTACTTTCTCTCGGAGGCAGACGGCATCCTGGTGGTCGGGTCTTATAAACAGGCGGAGGACCTGATGGAGGTATACCAGGATCTGGAGGTGGATGTAGTGCTGATGGACATCAGCCTGCCCGGAATCAGCGGCATCGCTTGCGTCTCGAAGCTGAAGCCGTTAAAACCTGAAGTGCAGTTCCTCATCTTTAGTGTGCACGAGGACCAGGAGCGCACCTTTGCGGCACTTTGTGCCGGCGCTACCGGCTACATTCTGAAAAACTCAACCCCCGATAAGGTAATTCAGGCTATCAGGGAAATAGTTGCTGGCGGTTCCCCGATGTCGGCCCAGATCGCCCGGTATGTGATCCAGAACTTCCACCAGGCCAACCAGATACCTGAAGGGCTGGAAGGGCTGACCACACGTGAGATGGAACTTTTACAGCAATTGGCCAGAGGATACCAGTACAAAGAAATTGCTGAAATGATGCACATTGGTCTCGAGACAGTGAGAACCTATGTGAGGAATATTTATGAAAAGTTACATGTTCATTCGCGTACTGATGCCATCAATAGAGCTTTTCGAAGGAATATATAATGTTCCCAAAATAGAAATTTAATATCTGTGATCGTATGAAAAAACTAATGGTAATTTCATCATTGCTGATAGGTTTTTTTAATGACCCATCCTTGCTGATTGCCCAACCCTACCAGATCACCTTCACAGGCTCTGGATTAAGCTCTGTCGTATCGACCGTTAAAGTACAAAACCTTACCCAGGGAACAACACTGACCCTGAACGGGGCGGATATTCTGGAACTTGTGACTTCCATAGGGGTTGTGGAGATAAGTGGAAGTAGTGAGGAGAGAGGATTAAAGATTTACCCAAACCCTGTGGCAGGTGAATGCCTGATTGCATTTGAAAATCCACAGGCAGGCAGGGTTTCCATAGACATCACGAACCTGGCCGGGCAACTTGTGATCAGGGAAGAGGCCTACATGCAGCAGGGAATCCAGACATTCAGTGCAGGCGGGCTTCAACAGGGGCTTTATACCGTCCGGGTGAAAACATCGTGCAAACAGTCTACGGACAGACTAATTTCCCTGAGTACCAGCACGGATCAACCCTATTTCCGCCAGGGTCAAATTGGCAGCATTAATTCCCCCCATGCAAAACTTTTTGGCACCATCCAGATGCAGTACAACGCCGGGGAGCGGCTGCTCCTCAAAGGAATCTCGGGCAATTACTCCAGGGTTGTAACGCTTGTGCCCACCCAGAGCCAGACTTTGGATTTCAACTTCATCGGCTGCACCGATGGCGACGGTAACCACTACCCCGTGGTGACTATTGGCGCACAGACCTGGATGGCGGAGAATCTGAATACCACCAGGCACAGCAACGGGTGGGTCATTCCCAACATCACGGACATTGCGACCTTTGTCAACCTGACTTCAAGTGCACGTTGCTATTATAATAATGATTCCATCTCCTATTCGGCAACCTATGGAGCATTGTACAACTGGTATGCGGTTGACACAGGCTATTTATGCCCGGTTGGCTGGCACGTTCCATCGGATGCCGAATGGACGGTTCTATACAATCAGCTTGGTGGAGAACTTGTGGCCGGAGGGGAAATGAAATCGACCAGCCTCTGGAATAGCCCTAACACGGGGGCCACCAACTCCAGCGGGTTTTCAGCCTTGCCCGGGGGAGGACTTTATTGCGCCGGTGCGTCATTCAATGATTTTGGCAACCAGGGACGCTGGCGGACCTCTACGATCTACGATAACATCGACGCTTGGGTGATTGCATTATTTCATGATGGTGTTCAGATAGATCTGGAAAAAAGAGCCAAGAAATCAGGTTTTTCCGTCCGTTGCCTGAAGGATTAACGTTATTGGAGGTTGGCAATTGATGATCATGGAGGTGCTGCCCGGCGACATACACAACCCCCTTCGGGGGTTAGGGGTTGAGAGCCCTCCGGCCTTCCTACTTTATGCGATTGATAATCCCTTTCCGGTATCGTACCTTGATATTTTGTTTTGTTTCCTTTCCAACTGTATGACAAATCCAATCCAAACTGCTTTGTTATGAAAAAGATGCACCTTCTTTTATTCGCCGTTTCCTGCACGTGTCTGTCAATAACGGCAACCGCACAACTTCCCTCCTATGTACCCACAAACGGTCTGGTCGGATGGTGGGGCTTTACCGGTAATGCCAGCGATTACAGCAGTGTGGGAAACCATCCAGCGACATCCTTGACATCACCTTTGAAAAGCCATTGGATGCAAGCATTGAACTACTGAACATCAACGGTCAGAAGGTGCTGGAAGGTTCCATAGCAGAACAGAGGACCGGCTGTTTGGATGTGTCCTGCTTCCCCAATGGCATCTATCTGCTGAAGGTTACAGGCGAGTATGGTGTTACATTGAAAAAGGTAGTCATAAAACATTAACGATCCTGGGATTTAAGATTCAGGTTATCAATATTAAACAGCGAATCAGATGATTAATGTGACCGGCATATTCAACCTGAAGAGGTCCTGGCTCCATAATTTCCCCTCCTCATGCGGCATCGGGGGGGGTGATTTTGGGGAAAGGCAGTGATTCTGAAAGAAGGTTCATTTATTGTAGTTCAGATCTTCACCAAATAACCCGGGTGATCATTTCAGAAAACCCACGCAGTGGGATGAATATTTGTAGCCCCGATTCGCATCCGGGGTGATTTGCGCCCTGAAAATCACTAAATCCTGCGAACGTTACATCCCTTTGAAATTGAGTTATATTTGTTGTCGTTTAACAAAACACATTTGGCATAATCATGAGAATTCTCATAACCACACTCCTGACATTTATCCTTTTCTCAAGTTCCATTGGACAAACAGCAGAAGAGTATTATAACAAAGGCGTTGCTAAAGTTAATCTTCAAGACTACAGAGGAGCAATTACTGACTATACCAAGGCAATAGAACTTAAGCCTGATAATCCTGTCCCTTATTATGGCAGAGGATATGCTAAAGCCGCACTTCAAGATTACAGAGGAGCAATTGCAGACTTTACCAAGGCAATAGAACTTAAGCCTGATTATGCTTTTGCTTTTTATAACAGAGGTCATTCGAAAGCTGCACTTCAAGACTACAGTGGAGCAATTGCTGACTATAATAAAGCAATAGAACTTAAGCCTGATATTTCTGATGCTTTTTTAAAAAGAGGATATTCAAAAGCTGCACTTCAAGACCACAGAGGAGCTATTGCTGACTATACTAAGGCAATAGAACTTAAGCCTGATAATCCAGTTGCTTTTAATAACAGAGGATATTCTAAAGCTGCACTTCAAGACCACAGAGGAGCAATTGCTGACTATACAAAAGCAATAGAACTCAAGCCTGATTATCCCGATACTTTTTTTAAAAGAGGAAATTCTAAAGCTGCCCTTCAAGACAACCAGGGAGCAATTGCGGATTACACCAGGGCAATAGAACTTAAGCCTGATTATCCATTTGCTTTTTATAACAGAGGATATTCAAAAGCTGCACTTCAGGACCACAGAGGAGCAATTGCTGACTTTACCAAGGCAATAGAATATAATCCTGATAATCCTGATATTTTTTTTAACAGAGGGTATTCTAAAGCTGCAATTCAAGACAACATTGGGGCAATTGCTGACTATTCCAAGGCAATAGAACTTAAGCCTGTTAATTCTGATGCTTTTTATTACAGAGGAGTTTCTAAAGCTGATCTTCAAGACTACAGAGGAGCAATTGCTGACTATACCAAGGCAATAGAACTTAAGCCTGATTATCCATTTGCTCATTATAACAGAGGAGCTTCTAAAACTGATCTTCAAGACTACACAGGAGCTATTGCTGACTTTACCAAGGCAATAGAACTTAAGCCTGATGATCCTGATGCTTTTTATAACCGAGGGCTTTGTAAATTAAAATTAGGCCAAAAGGATAGCGGATGTTTAGATTTCTCCAAAGCCGCCGAGTTAGGGGATCAAGAAGCTGCTGCAGCTAAAAGGGAATTTTGCAAATAAATTATTCGCCTGATATTCGATCATATAGCCCTGTTTCTCATGCTATTCTCAGGTCCCTTTTCATGGAGTACAACATTTCAGAGTTCTTCGGCAGAATAGGATGGGTGATCTGCTCAGATAACCCACGAAGTGGGTTGAACAACAATAACCCCGCATCGTATCCGGGGAAAATTGCGCCTAATTTTATGTGTGAGGAACAGTGTGAGTATTGAGGGAAAAACAGAACGAGAGCGAATGCATTTCCCGGTATTCTCAGGACTCACACTCGCTCTGTTTTTGGTAGCGGGGGCAGGACTCGAACCTACGACCTTCGGGTTATGAGCCCGACGAGCTACCACTGCTCCACCCCGCAGTATTGTGGGTGCAAAGATACAACTTTTTCCTTACTGCAAAATATATTCTCAATTATATCACTCATAATGCATAACTCATAACTCTTACATTCCTCACCCTGAACTTCCCCTTTCCGGTATTCCACAGATATACCCTCACTTTCCCTCCGGGTTTTATTCCGTAAAAGTTTCTGGTGTAAATTACTTCATTCCAGCGGTTTGGGTGCTCAATCTGCCGCTCCGTTTTGTCAGCATGCCAGGCTATAGGGTTCCCTTCCACAGGCTGGATGTCGGAAACCACCAGGGCCGTGGTGATGGAATCGGTCCACATCTGAAATCTTACTGCCAGGGTGCCGCTCATTGTTTTGTCAGCTTTAGGGCGTAGGGTGGCCAGCGGGATAAATTCATCCTCCGGACTGATATTCAGGGTGTCAATATGGTATTCAATATCAAATAGTTGAGAATTACAGCCCTTTGATTTGGAGTTTTCTGTTAACGAGGGCCATTGCTGATGATTCCAGTCATGGATGGTCTCTGCACCAGGCTCAGCCACCAGCACCCTCGCCAGGAGGATCGCCGGCAAAACCACCATCGCAACGGGCACACCCAGTCGCAAAAGGGTATTGGGAGCCTTCGTTTTCCATCCGGACCAGAACAGAAACAGCAGAATCCCCACAAAAAGCAAGTTCGAGAAGATGTAAAGAATCAAAATCAGGTTGTTCCGGTACTCCCAGGTAACGGTGTGCTCCCCGGCGGGAAGCACGATGGTTCTGAAATTGAAGTTGGAGGTGAACGAAGGCACTTCCTTACCGTCCAGGTAGCATCTCCAGCCGGCAAAACGGGTCTGCAGCATCGCCAGGTACTGCGGTCCGGCGGTATGGGTGGATGCCTCCACCCGGTTGGGCGAAAAGTGGCGCAGGGTGACCCGGTCTGCTGTATCGCACTGCATCCTCTGACGTTTCAGGGCTGCGTAATCTTCGTCCGATACCACCAGCAACCTGGTATCCGCCGGACGGATCAGGCTGTCGGAGAAGCGACTTTCGGGCACCAGGGAGTCGGAGAAATAGAAAAGACGGTTTTGCAGCACCGCCTGCTTCAGACGGGGGTGCTGATCATCGAATTTGCTGTAACTGTTCAGCTGAAAAGAGGAGAAAGCACTGACAGACACTCTTTTGGTGAACACCCCTGTGTTGCGCCAGAATGGGGTGAAGAAAGCATGCTGGTCATCGTTGAAGGCAATCGGAACGTCGTACGGAACCGGGAACCCTTCGGGGTACAACGACAGATCGTTCTGCATCCTGAAGGGGTTGTGCTCCCGGTCGGTTACCGTTGCATGCATCTGGAACCAGGCGGCGCCGACCAATTCCGCCCCTGCCAGAACGAATACCCAGCGCATCCGGGGCCCCTTCAGGAGGTCGAACCGGGCCATCCCTCCCGAAGCCACCAGAATCAGCGCCAGGAGTCCGAACACCCGGGTGAAGGCGGGGTAGAGGAACAGGTTCATCATCGGCAAATAGCGGTACATCAATGTTCTCAGGGGTATACTGAAGGACGAGGCAAAAATGATCAGGCCAAAGGCTAGGATTACATATTCAAGGGTTGAGCGCCTGCGCACCAGGGCAGGAATCAGAAACAGCAGCGTGATGATGCCTATGGAATGGTTGATCATCGAGATGTCGATGTTGCCCAGGAATTTCGGTTGTGAAAGAAAGTGCGCCGGCACCACAAACGTTGACAGAAAAACCGGAGACTGCACGTACTGCAGGGTCTTTTCCAGACTTACCCCTTCGCCAAGCCTCGCTACCTGACCCCGGATTTCGAGCACCGAAGCGATGAGGGGGGAGCAGAGGGCAGCTATCAGCAAGAGCAACAGCAGGTTCCTGATCAGGAGGGTGCGCCACGGGAGGCCCGAAGGGTGCCTCAGCGACTGCCCCAGAAACAGCAGGAACAGTCCTGCCAGCAGGTACGCCATTACCACCGACAGCGCCTGGTAGGCTCCGGTAACGAGGAGGAAGACGAACACCCCGGTTTTCAGGATGAGCAGCGGGTTTGGTTCGCGGCACATCCGGATGTAATACAGGATCACCCAGGGGATCCATGCAGCTCCCACCAGCAGGAAAAAATGCTGCCCGTGTCCGGTGATGTATCCGCTGAGGGCGTAAGCCACTCCGGCCACCAGTGAGGCAATGCGGTGCCGGTTGAAATAAAATGCCAGCCGGTACATCCCCAGGGCCGCCATCGCCACGTACCCCACAAACAGCAGGTGCATCGTGTACACCGAATAGCCGCCTGCCAGGCTCACCCACAGCAGCTCGGGGTAGTAGAACGGCACCTGGAGGTCGGCGAAGAAGGGGGTTCCGGTTTGCAGGTAAGGGTTCCAGAAGGGGAAAATGTCAGCCTGGATGCACTCCGAAAAGTGATACCGGAAGGGGAACACCACGTCGATCAGGTCGAATTTGAGGGCAGAGATTCCCAGGGCCACCTGCCAGAACCCAACCATCACCACCAGCATCAGCACCACAGGACCCATCCCGGGTGATGCAAAAATGCACGATAGGTAGTTGCGGAACTTCACAATGGCTAAGTGGTTGATAGATCAGAATTTAAAGGTCAGATCGGTGCTGAGATTTAATTTTTATGGTTCTTTTTCCTTCGGTGTGGTAAATATATCACATAATTCAAATACAATCAAATTCGTATAATGCGGATCTTTTATTTCCCGCGGAAATCCGCAGAAATTCCGCAGAAATCCGCAGAAGAGAATTTTCCTTTCCAGGCTTCTTTGTTTTGATGACTACACTGAGTTCCATTGAGGTTTTTGAGATGCGCAGAGAGAGAAAAAGCAAGGATAAAACCTTGGCGTGAAAAAGAAAAGAAATCCGTAAGATCATTAATAATCAGCGTCATCCGCGTTCTATTCTTCATTTGAAAAATTTTTTTACAAAAACTTGCACAGTTCAAAATAACTGTATTATCTTTGCAGTGTATTAATAAAGTAATACACTAAAACACTTAAACATGTTACAGATTAAAAACCTCGATTTCAGCTACCGCAAGGGGAGGAAGCTCTTCGATAGCCTCGAACTCAGCCTGGGAAAAGGGAGCATCTATGGCCTGCTGGGGAAGAACGGCGCCGGGAAATCGACCCTGCTGAAAGTGATGACCGGACTGCTCTACGCCCAGAAAGGGAGCGTGGACCTTTACGGAACCCCCCTGGGCAAACGTTTGCCCGACACCCTCAAAGAGATCTTCTTCCTGCCGGAGGAGATCTATCTGCCCGATTTCACCACGTCGGAATACATCAAACTGTACAGCGCTTTTTACGATCGGTTCAACCCCGCTCAGATGCAGGAGATGATGCGTGAGTTTGAGGTAGATCCTTCAGACCGGCTGAAACACATGTCGTACGGCCAGAAGAAGAAGTTCGTGATCGCCTTTGGGCTGGCCACCAACTGCTCCCTGATCCTGATGGATGAACCCACCAATGGCCTCGACATCCCATCCAAAAGCAAATTCCGCAAGGTGGTGGCTTCGATGATCGACGAGAACCGTTCCATCATGATTTCCACCCACCAGGTGCGTGATCTTGAAAACCTCATCGACCCGGTGATCATCATCGAACAGGGGAAAATCATCTTCCGGCAGCCCGTGGATGTGATCGCCGAAGGGTTGTCATTTCACCAGACCGGCCGCGATGAATCCGCTCCCGCAGGGCTACTGTACAGCGAAGAGATGTTCGGTGGTTCACGCGTGGTTACCCGTAACACCTCCGGAGAGGCATCGCAGGTCGATTTCGAGCTGCTTTTCAATGCCGTTTTGTCCAATACCAGAGGAATCAACGAACACCTAAAAACTGTACAATCATGAACCAGACATTTGATATCCGCAGAAGTTTTGACCTGCTGAAGCTCAACCTGCACCTGAACCGGAAATCGTTTTTCCTGACGCTCCTGGGTTTCTTCGGTTTTGTGTTTATTACTTCCTTTTTTGTAGCCAACAATGTGCCCATGCTGCTTAACCGCATGCATACCATTTTCTATTTTATATTGCTTTACGGCGGCGCAGCTCTGATGGGCGGCAGTGCCTTCAGAATCCTCAACAGGCCTGACAAATCTATAGCCTACCTGAGTCTACCGGCATCCACCTTCGAAAAATACCTGATCCCCTGGCTGTTTACTGGTATCGTCTGGGCCATTGTATCTATGGTGTCCTACATGGCATTTGCCCTGATGATCAATGGATTATGGTCAGGCGTAATGCAGTTCCCGTTCACCGCCTTCAATCCGTTTGAAATCTGTATCGGCAGATCACCGGTTTATGAAGCCTATATGCCGTATTTCCTGGTGCATTCAATCTTTTTTCTGGGAGCAGCAGCTTTCAGGAAAAATGCAATCCCCAAAACCCTGCTTACCGGTTTTATCCTCCAGAGTGGATTTACCTTCCTGAACCTGATGATGATGCTGATCCTTTTCGGAAATTTTACGGGAATGGACCAGCAGATGAAACTGATTGAAGCAGACCAGCAGAATCTCGCTTATTTTTTCAGGGAAGTTCTTCCTCAGCTTATAAAATACTCCTTTGCGTATGTAATCCCGGTAATTTTCTATGTGGCAGCCTTTTTCAAACTAAAGGAGAGGGAGGCGTAAGATGGAATTCAGCAAGCACAAATCTATCTACATGCAGATAGCCGACTATTTCTTCGGCAACATTCTGCTGGGAAAGTGGAAGCCAGGGGAGAAGGTGCCTTCGGTGCGGCAGCTCGCCATCGACCTGGAGGTGAACCCCAACACAGTGATGCGCACCTACACCCTGATGCAGGATAAAAACATCATTGTCAATCAGCGTGGTATAGGCTTTTATGTAACAGAAGAAGCTCCTGTTAAAGTGAAGGAGATCGTGAAAGCCCAGTTCCTTTCTGACGACCTGCCTGAAGTTTTCAGCACCATGGAGATGCTGGGTATGGAAATTCAGGAACTCACTACACACTTTCATCAGTGGAAATCAACCCAAATCCAAGAACATCATGAAAAAGACCAGCAATAAAATCCTGATGGCAACCCTGATTGTTGCCGTATTGTTTTCCATCGCAGTGATGATTGCCCTGCGGGTGATGATTGCCTGAGGCGCTTCGGGGCGCAATAATCCGCTAAAAGCTTGTATTTTTGCATCCTTTATTAAGATGCGGACTATGGAAAATTTTGTAGAAGAGTTGCGGTGGCGGGGGATGATCCACGACATCATGCCGGGGACGGAGGAGCAGTTGCAAAAGGAGATGACAACGGCTTATGTAGGCATTGACCCTACGGCAGATTCACTGCACATCGGGCATCTGGTGAGCGTGATGATGCTCAGGCACCTGCAGGTGGCAGGGCACAAACCGATCCTGGTAATCGGCGGCGCCACCGGCATGGTAGGCGACCCTTCAGGGAAGTCGGAGGAGCGAAACCTGCTCGACGAAGCAACCCTGAGGCACAACCAGGCATGCCTGCACCGGCAGCTCACCCGTTTCCTCGATTTCGATCCATCACTACCTAACGGAGCGGAGATCGTAAACAACTACGACTGGACCAGAGAGTTCTCTTTTCTGGGCTTCCTGCGCGACGTGGGGAAGCACATCACCGTAAACTACATGATGTCCAAGGACAGTGTGAAAAAACGACTGGAGACGGGACTGAGCTTCACCGAGTTCTCCTATCAGCTTCTGCAGGGGTACGATTTTCTCTGGCTTTACAGGAACAAAGGATGCAGGTTGCAGATGGGAGGCAGCGACCAGTGGGGCAACATCGTCACCGGCACCGAACTGATCCGGCGTATGGAAGGGGGAGAGGCCTTTGCCCTCACCTGTCCGCTCATCACCAAAAGCGACGGGGGAAAATTCGGAAAAACCGAAGAGGGGAACGTATGGCTCGATCCGGACCGTACCTCGCCATACAAGTTCTACCAGTTCTGGCTTAACGTATCGGACGCCGATGCCGGAAAATACCTCCGCATTTTCACGATGCTCACCAGCGAAGCGATTGAGGCGCTGGAGGAACAGCACAGTGAAGCACCGCATGAACGGATCCTGCAGAAACGTCTGGCATCAGAGCTCACCATCCTGGTACATGGCGAAGAGGCACTTGGCAAAGCCATTGCGGCTTCAGAGATCCTGTTCGGCAAAGGAACCACGGAAACACTGCAGCAGCTCGATGAAGAGACATTTCTCTCTGTTTTTGAGGGTGTTCCACGGTTTACTATTGAGAGGAGCCTTCTGATGGACGGGATTGAAATTGTGGCATTGCTGGCGGAAGCCACCACGATTTTTGCCTCCAAAGGGGAGGCCCGCCGCACCCTGAAGGAGAACGCCCTGTGGCTGAACAAATCCAAAGTAAACGAAGGGTATCAGGTAACTGCTGCCAACCTGCTGAACGATAAGTATCTGCTGGTGCAGAAGGGGAAGAAGAATTATTTCCTGGTTACCGCAGTCTGAGGTCAGCCGTTACCGGCAGGTGGTCGCTGAAGCCACCCAGGTACTGCGGACCGGCGTAGGTCCGGTGCAGCACCTCGTTCCCTCCTGCATCCTCTTTCAGCAGAAACGGGAAGCGTACAATGGTAGCCTGACCTACGGATACCGGAGCGCCGATGTGCAGCATGGTTTCCGAAACGATAATCTGATCGATGAGGTGATGGCTGATGCCTGTAGTCTCTTTGTAGGTATGGCTGCCGATACCCATCCTGTGCATATGCCACATCAGGTTCACAAGGCTCCCGGGGTTTGCCTGTTCCGGGGGCAGGGCACCCAGAATTTGTTGTACCGATACATCTGACGGTTCATCGTTGAAGTCTCCGCTGATGAGGATCAGGGCTTCGGGATTCATTGAGAGCAGAGAATCTGTGAAAGTGCGGAGGGTACCTGCTGCCAGTGCCCTTTTGGGCGCCGAGGCCTCTTCACCACCGCGGCGGGAGGGCCAGTGGTTGAGGAAGATATGGAGGGTGTCGGAAAACAGGGTAAGCACTTGAACGTAAAGGATATCACGGGTCCGCCAGGCAGTATCTACCGGGTCCCGCACCGGGATACCGCGATAGTGAAGAACCTCCACTTTTTCGGGGCGGTAAAGGAACACGAGGTCTATACCACGACGGTCTTCCGAGGTGGTCATCACATAGCGGTACCCGTAAGGTTGCAGCAGGGGGTGGCGGATCAGTTGCCGCACCGCCAGGGGATTTTCCACTTCACACATACCTGCCATCTCAACCCCTTCCCAGCCCCCTGCTGCAATGATTACCCGGGCCAGGTTGCCGCATTTGTGCTGCATCCGGCGCCAGCTCCAGTGTTTTGTTCCTTCGAAAGTGAAATCTTCATCGTATTTCAGGGTATCGTCAAACGGATCGAACAGATTTTCAACATTGTAAAACATAAACCGCAGTCCGTGGATGCCACGCTCCCCAGGCGACGGAAGGGAAGTTTGCCCTTTCACTGCCTGAACCATCAGGATATGAAAGACCAGGGCCGGCAAAAACAGATATTTCATCCTTTTTTCAGGTATAGTTGACTGAGACGAAAAAAAAGGAGAAAACTGTAAAAATACCCCGGAGCGGCTGGATGACCTTTGCTCCGGGGTTTAAGTGTAAACCAGTAAATCCTTAGCCCTGCGCTGGTTCCTTATGTTTTTTTGGAAAGCAGCGACACCACGACCAGGGTCAGGAATGAGAGGGGGATGGAAATGATTCCAGGGTTATCAAGTGGGATGGGTGCTGCGGTTTTTGCCATGCCATACAGATCATACATGGTAGGGGAGAAGAGAATGAGGATAATGGAGGATGAGATCCCCACGATAATGGATGCGGCCACACCTTTAGCAGTGGTTTTCTTCCAGAAAAGTACCATAATGATGGCCGGCAGGTTGGCCGATGCTGCCACGGCAAAGGCGAGTCCTACCAGGAAGGAGACGTTCATCCCTTTGAAAAGGATCCCAAGGGCAATGGCTATCAATCCTACCACAAAGGCCGATATCTTTCCTGCACGAACTTTTACCTCTTATCCCCGCTGGCAGTGGTGGTGATGGAGAGCATCTCCTCCAGCACGAACACCCCGTCTTTCTGCACCAGGTGGTACCAGTTTTCGAGTCCATCCTTGCGCAGTTTTAATATTGTACAGGAAGCTTCTGCGTGTGCGTTTGAGATTGTGTGTCATAGTGCCTGTTTGTTAGATTTTCAGGGAAATCTTCCGCAATGATATAGCTTCCACAGACTGCTGGGCTGTATCCCATATCATGAATCCGGCAGTGTTTTTGGCGCCGGTAACCGAAGGGAGCCCGATCCAGTCAGGGGAGGCCAGTTTGACCTTCCGGTTGAACCCTTTGGACATGAGATCGTGGTGGTGATAGGTCTTCAACAAGCCATCGCAGTGCATGTGCCCGGAAAAACCCAGCGTACATTCTTTAAGTTGCATAAAACGAAAATGGGGCAGCAGGTCGTTGAATGTCAGGAGGAAGCGCGTGGCTGATCCTGTGATGTCGGGTTGAATGAAATGGGTGAACAGACAACGGATCCCATCATAAGTGGCAGTGATCTCCTCCGGAAGGGAAAGCAGATAATCGCGGGTATCATCATCGAGCAGTGCAGAGAGCTCATTGTCCTCATACAGCCAAAGATCCCCTGCGGCCATACTGCTCCTTTCACTGAACGGGAGCAGGTACCAGTTTTCAGGATAGACGAATCCGCGTACCGGGGCAGCCGGAATCCTCCTTACGGCATACAGGTCGTGGTTTCCCGCAATGGCAAACCTGCAGTTCTCCTTCACCCACCGTACGCACAGACTGGCATTGCGGGAGTCGTAATAGGTGTACCACGGTACACTGAACCCCACAATGTCGCCCAGGCAGAGGACCTCATGGCAATGGTGCTTCTCAATCAGCCTTGCCACCCTGATGAGGTTGTTGTAGTCTTCGTGAATATCACTGATCAGTGCAATCTTCATCTTACCAAAGGTAGGGTATTTTTTCGGCACAACACTTCTTACCCGATACCGGTAAACGGTGAAACCGGTTCAGGGTTGCGAACCTGCGCCGGTTCGCCCCTTTTTCAGTATATTTGCCCCCTTTGAAATCCAGGTGGGAAAATCAGTGTTCCCCCTTCTTTAAAGATACTGACATGACAAAAACCGATAAACCGGCACCCCCCAGGCCGGTACAGATACCCAAAGAGGGTGCACTGGGGATTCTCGCTCTGGGTGCTGCCGGGCTGAGGGCCTGGCGGGAAGTAAAGGCTGCCGCTGGACAGGCTGAACCACAGAGCGGAAAAGCTGCAAAAGGGACTAAGAACAAGGGGGAATAATGGCAGCGCAGAAGAAAAAGACCAAAGTACTGCTGATCGGTTGGGATGCCGCCGACTGGAAGGTGATCAATCCGCTGCTGGATGCCGGAAAGCTGCCGGCACTGGCCAGGCTTGTAAACAATGGTGTGATGGGCAACATCGCCACCCTGGACCCCCCCCTTTCTCCGATGTTGTGGACCAGCATTGCCACCGGGATGCGCGCTGACAAGCATGGGATCCTCGGTTTTGCCGAACCCGATACAAAGAGCATGGGCGTCAGGCCCATCAATGTGACCTCACGCAAGGTCAAGGCGATCTGGAATATACTCAACCAGAACGGGTACCGTTCCAACGTAATCTCCTGGTGGCCAAGCCACCCGGCAGAACCGATACAGGGCGTATATGTCTCCAACTTCTTCGCCAAAGCTACCAGAAAACCTGATGAAGGGCTTGAGCTTCCGAAGCGTTCAGTGCATCCGCCGCAGCAAATCAAAAACCTGATCGACCTTAAGGTGTATCCCGAGGAACTTACCTTTGCACATTTGCTCCCTTTTGTTCCCAATGGGGCCGAGGTGGATCAGGAGAAGGAGAATGAGCTGGGTGCCATTGCCAAATTTGTGTCCGAAGCGGCCACGGTACAGGCAGTTGCCACCCAGGTGATGGAGCATACCGAATGGGATTTTATGGCAGTGTATTTCGATATGATCGACCATTTCTGCCACGGATTCATGAAATACCATCCTCCCAGGCAGGAGCATATTGATGAGCGGAAGTTCAGACTTTTCAACCAGGTGGTGGAAGGAGCCTATATCTTTCAGGATATGATGCTGGAAAGGATGATGGATCTGTGTGGTGAAGACACGATTTACATGATTCTGTCTGATCACGGATTTCATTCCGATCATCTGAGGCTTCCCTACCTTCCTGAACTTCCGGCTGCTCCCGCCCTGGAGCATAATCCGCTGGGAATGCTCTGCATATCGGGCCCGGGCATCAAAAAGGATGAGCGGGTGTACGGGGCAACCCTGCTCGATATCACACCGACCATTCTTACCATGTTCGGCTTACCTATCGGGCAGGACATGGACGGCAAACCGCTGCTGAACATTTTTGAGCATGAGGCTCAACCGGAATATATCCCTTCATGGGAGCAGGTGGAAGGGGATTCAGGGATGCATGATGCCGACGCCATTGAAGATACGTTTGCTTCTGCCGAAGCGCTTCAACAGCTGATTGAACTGGGGTATATCGAAGATCCCGGACCAGACCGTAAAAAAGCCATGGAAAAAACCACCATGGAAGCCGAATACAACCTCTCGAGGGTGCTGGCCAGCAGGCGCGATTACAGTGGTGCAGCCGCCATCGCTGAAAAACTCGTCGAGACGGAACCGGATGAGCTCAGGTTCAGCATGGACCTGATGCGATATTGCCTGGAGCTCGGGCGTATTGAGCAGGCCCGCAGCATCATGGATAAGATCAGAGCCGATGATCCGGAAGGGAACTTCCCGGTCCTTGATCTGCTGGAAGGTACCATTTGCTTTTACGAGGAAGACACGGAAAGGGCACTGGCCCTGATGCAGAAGGCAGAAAAAAGCAATCCCCACCTTCCCGTGCTGCATTGTGAAATCGGAAAGGTGTATATCCGCACCGAACAGTACCCTCTGGGCCTCGATGCCTTCGAAAAAGCCCTCACCATCGACCCGCAGAACGCCATCGCACTGCATGGAAAATCGATTTGCCTCCTCAGGATGCATCTGTATGAAGAGGCAGCGGATGCAGCCCTGGATGCCCTGGGAATTACCTACTTTTACCCACCGGCCCACTACCATCTCGGGGAAGCACTCTATCACCTGCAGCAATACAAAGAAGCTGCCCAGGCTTTTGAGGTGTGTGTATCCATGGCACCCGGCAATATGAAAGCCCGTTCCTGGCTGGTGCGGTTGTACCATGATCACCTGAATGAACCTGAAAAAGCACGTATGCAGGAAGAGATCATTGACAAATCAAAGCCGGATGATATCATTATCGTATCGGGCCTTCCGCGATCGGGGACTTCACTGATGATGCAGATGCTCGAAGCAGGTGGCCTTGAGATCTTTACGGATGAGGTGCGCCAGCCCGATATCAATAACCCCAGAGGGTACTATGAGTATGAGAAGGTGAAATCCCTGGCACGCGAGAATGCCTGGGTTTCGGAAGCCAAAGGGAAAGTGATCAAGGTGATTGCCCATCTGCTTCAGTTCCTGCCCCGGGACCAGAAATACAAAATCATCTTCATGCAGCGCGATATGAAAGAGGTGATACGATCCCAGCAGAAAATGATCGGCAAAAACCCGGATGTATATCCGCTGGCAGTAGTGCAGGCTTTTGAAAAGGAGATCCAAAAGGTAAGGGTATGGGCAGAAAAGGAGCCTCTCGTAGATCTGATCACCGTGAACTATGCGGATATTGTGGCGGATCCATCGTCGGAAGCCAAAAAAATATCAACTTTTTTAAAACGCTATATGCTTGAAGAAGAAATGGTTAAAGTTGTTGACCCTTCGCTGTACAGAAATAAAAACCAATAGGGTTGACATTTGTGATATTTTTTCCTTTCTTTGAAACTTCAATGGTAACAATTCTATAAACCTAAAATGATAAGCCTATGAACAAGAAAACTACCCAAAAACTGGCTGCTTATTCAGCGCTTGCCGCAGGTGTTATGGCTGTTAACGGCACTGCCAATGCACAGATTACCTATGTGGATATCAATCCTGATGAAACCTACACAGCAGATCATCAGCTTGATATCGACCTGAACGCCGATGCAGTAAACGACTTTACCATCTGGATTGGTGCAGATGCCGCCAACAGGAATGCTGTCAGGGTACAACCAGCCACCGGTAATGAAGTGCTCGGTTCACTTTCAGGGAACTTCTTCTATCCGTTTGCCATGGATTTGAACCAACCGGTGGGCCCGTCCACTACAGTATGGAACGGCACGATGAACGGTGGTTATATGACCATGGCATGGGTGTACACCGCAGGTGGTTCCTATGGCAACTGGCTCAATGCCACCGACAAATACCTGGGTGTAAGATTTTTGGTTGGTACCAACCTGCATTACGGCTGGATCCGTTTCTCCATCACCTGCAGCACAACCGGTGTTTCATGCACCTACAAGGATTATGCATTCAATACCGTAGCTGAACAGCAGATCCTGGCAGGAACCCAAATTGTGGGCCTGGATGATGCCACAGCCTTATCCGCCAAAGTATTCACCGCAGGTGATGTACTCCATGTACAGTTTGAACAACTCACCGAAGGTGAAGTGGTACTTACCAACATGCTTGGCCAGGCAGTAAGGAAAACCACCATCAGCGACCTGAAGATGGAACTTCCGCTCGAAGGCCTCGATGCAGGACTCTATCTGGTAACCATTAACGCTGCCGACGGAAACTATTCACAGAAAATCTTTGTGAAGTAATCCGTTGGATGCACGCCTTTACGGCGAAGATCACTCCGGCATCCTTAACAGGGTGCCGGAGCTTTTTTTTTAGCAAAACCCATCGTCAGGTCAAAGATTAAAAGAGTGGGAAATTTTCACCTTTTCACCCTATCTTTGAGAAAAATTTTGCCGATGAAGCCTGTAAAAGTACTTGCTGCAAGCCTACTGCTGATCTTTTTATGTGCCTTTCATCAGGCAAATGGACAATCAGGTTATCTGGTACTTACCACCATTACCGACACTGCAAGCCTTTACCATCAGGCAGCGGTTACCCTGAAGAACCACCGCAACGGTCAGCTCCTCACCTTTAATCCCATTCTGGTCGATTCGCTGCTACCGGTGATGAAGAGCCTGAATCCCCGCTACGTGGCCCTGGTGATGCGACCCGGGGAGATTTACATCAACTTCATCCGCAAGTTCCTGATGATGAGCACCAACGTGGATGATGACCCCTTCAGCGACTTCTCATACGGGTTTATCACCGGCGCCACCGGGCAGGATGCCCTGAACTTCGTGAACAAAATCATTCAGGCGGAGAACAGTTACATCCAGCACTTTCCTTTGAATGTGGGAGGGTATGCGGCCTCAAGCCTCAATATGGTCTATCCGTATCCCGGCGACTACATGAAATACCTGAATCCCCAGGCGTACAGCCAGATCTACCTCGAAACCTCCGACTCGGCCACCGGTGTAAACTTTTTTCTGGCAAACACAGGGCACATGCTCAACAAAAAGCTGCTCGACATCGGGCACAACGGCGATCCCCATATGCTATGGCTCTTCGACGGCGGCAATATGAACCCCAATCCACCGGTTTGGATATATGACAGTACCAAAATCGAGAACCCTGCATACGCCAGGCCCGGGCTTACCAGCCAGATCATCGGATCCCTCAACCTGTATCCTGCGGTAGCCTTCAACGGAGCATGTCATGCCGGCGTGCCCAAATATGTGCTGGTGGAGGGCGATATCGCCGCAACCTTTGGCAACACCCAGGGGTTTATCCGGTTTTATACCATGAGCGATACCTTCAGCTTTGCTCTGTCGATCCTGAAAACAGGCATTACCGGGTATTTTGCCCCCTGCGGAGCCAACAACGCCAACGACCAGGGCGAGGAGGTGTACAACGCCTTCCTTTTCAACGAGCCGCTGGGAGACATTCACAAGCGCACGGTGGATGGTGTGGTAATGGGTTTCCTGGGCAACCGGCCCAACCTGAAACTCTTCTCTGAGTGGGGTTCCACCTCAGGCTCCGATGTGCTCCCCTCAGGCACCTTCAACCCCTCCCAGTATTCGGGCGCCAGCTCCATGCTCGGCGGAAAGGCAAATCGCATCTATTTCGGATGCCCTGCATACAACCCCTTTAAATACAACAGCTCCGATTCGCTGAAAATCGCAAAAAGTGTTATCGATTCCATCGGCCCCAATGCCCTTGATATCACCCTAAGTTTCAACAAGCCCGATGCCAATACCGCCTATTTTCCGGTGTGGGATAAGTTTCACCATGGCAATACCCGCATTTACCTGCCGGTGACCCTGCCAACCTGGTGCAATACTGTCACCTCCCTTTCAGTGCTCAGCACTTCAGGCACCTACGATCTGCTGATTTCTGCCGTTGAACATTTCGAAGGGAAAACCATCCTGCACCTGGAAGTGGACATCCCCAACGACATGTACGATCCGATCAGTTTCAGCATAAAATTCAGGGTAAATGTGATGATGGATGTGAATGAGAAATCTTCAGTTCCGGGGCTGGTCGAAATATTCCCCAATCCCGCAACGGATCATTTCAGCATCAGATTCACCAATCCGCAGAATCATAATTATGCACTCTCATTGTTCAACAGCAACGGCTCAAAGGTTCTGACCAGGGAAAATCTGACGGGTTCAGAAGAGGTGATTCCCCTGCAAGGACTCAGCCCCGGGCTATACCTGTTCAGGTTGTCAACCCCTGGAGCACCGGAAAGTAAGGGGAAAATTATCATCCGATAAAAGCGGCAGGCTCTCTAAGAAAATGATAATCAAGATATTATGGAGTAATATAATCTAGAATATTTTCAGGATTTACTGTGATGAAGGTTGAGTTCTGATAATTATTCATGAAAATTGCAGGCGGTTTAGCCTTTTTATCTGATTTCCACTTGAATTCACAGGCAAGGAGATTACCATCCCGTTCAAGCACAAGATCTATTTCCTGCTGATCATACGTTCGCCAGAAGTAGAACCCTGCGCTTTCTTTCCGGTATATGCTGTATTTCAAAAATTCTGAAATGGCATAATTCTCCCATAATTTTCCCGCATCATCCCTCAATGCCAGGTTGCTGAAATTTGAAATCAGACTATTACGAATCCCGTTATCCCAAAAGAAGTATCTGGGTGTTTTTGAGTACTCTTTTCTTAAATTCCTGCTGAATCCCGGAAGTGAAAAAAGGATATAGGTTTTCTCAAGGATATCCAGATATCTCTGAACGGTCTTTGCATTCACCTGTAAATTTGAAGCCAGTTCAGAATAGGAAATATCGTTACCAATCTGAAATGCTACCAACCGTAACAGCTTGTTGATAAACACTGTATCTTTTTGATTGTCAAGTGCTAAAATGTCTTTTAAAAGGTACCCGTTTTTAATGGAGGTCAGAATTTCTGCCTTTTCCCTGTCAGATTTTGAAGTAAATACCTGAGGATAACTTCCGTAGATCAGTCTGGATTCAAGATTTATCCTGAAATTCAGAAAATCTTCAGAAATTTCAGACTGGGAAAAAGGAAATAAATGAAGGAAGTGGCTCCTCCCTGTCAGTGGCTCACCGGTCCGGTTAAGCAAATCCAGTGAGGAAGAACCGGTAATGAAGATGGAAAGGTTCGGTATATGATCAACCATCAGCTTAAGGCTCTGCCCGATATGCGGAATCATCTGGGCTTCGTCAATAAACAGGTAATCGTAACCCTGCACGAGTCTTTCAAGCAGGGAAAGTCTGCGGGATGACAATATTTCCATTACATCCAGATTATCACCCTGTATCAGAAGTGTTTTTTTATCTGATAATTTCATTCTGATGGCATTCATCAGTACGGTCTTTCCAGTCCTTCTGGCACCAAACAGACCAACCACAAAGGATGGTTTCAGTTGATGTAAAATTTCGCTCTCTATAAAACGGGTTACCATGGTGATTGAAATTATGTAAACAGAAGCAAGCCAGTACACGAATTAATGCAAATATGGGTAGCGAAGATAAGACATTTTTATCCAAATGAAACATGCCGGTGAATTTTTAATTGCCGGACTTTCAATACTGAGCCCCCTCCGAAAACCACTTTTATTATTTTCCCGCAGATTTCGCAGATGAACGCAGATTGTAAGTCGTTGTATTTCAGTATATCCCTTTCTGCGATGATCAGCGGGATCAGCGGGCATTTCTTTTCGGAGTGGGTTCAATACTGGAATGTTTTAAAGGAAGAGTAAATTGCTTTTTGTATCTTGCAGCCTAACATCAATATACCATATATGACCATTTGGAACGAACGGTATAATCAGGAGGACTACGCCTTTGGCACTGCGCCCAATGTGTATTTCAAATCAATAATCGACACCCTGAAACCTGGCCGGCTGCTGGTGCCCGGGGCAGGGGAGGGGCGCGATGCAGTATATGCCGCCACTCTGGGCTGGCAGGTGGACGCCTTCGACCTGAGTATTGTAGGAAAAGAGAAAGCGCTGCAGCTGGCAAAAAATCAAGGAGTTAACATAGAATATCAGATGCAGGATGTGGCCCAGTTTGAGGGTACCGGTGCGGGGTACGATCTGGCAGCCATAATTTATCTGCACTTGCCCCCTGACCTCCGGAGGGATTTTTTCGGCAGATTGCATCATTTTCTGCTTCCCGGAGGACTGGTAGTACTGGAGGGGTTCAATCCTCTGCAAATTTCCTTAACCTCCGGGGGTCCCAAAGACCCAACCATGCTGCTTACCCCCGAAATCCTGCAGACAGAGCTTCGGAATATCCAACCCCTCGAGAATTGCCAGACCCGCCTAATCCTCAACGAAGGCCCGCTGCATCAGGGCGAGGCGGAGGTGGTAAGGTATCTGGGCAGGTTTAATCCATACTTACCTTGTTGATGAAGAATACTTTACGTTTCTTGGATCCCTGGCTTTTCACTTTCTGTTCTCCGTGCACCAGAAAACTATCACCGTACCAATACTCAATAACAGATTCAGTACGCTTGGTTTTGTCCCCGCTTTCAAAAGCTTCAATCTTTGAAGATTCCTTGTCAGCGATCACTCTTCCTTTATCATTGAATACTTTTGAATGAATCTTGTCACGGGAGGAATACAGCATTACGATTTCCCCGGCTTCGTTTACATTCACAGCCACCATCTTCACAATAAATTTTGGTAAATGCTTTGGTGCCATCTCAAAAGTATTGTCCCATAGCATATTCCCTTCTTTGTCGAAACATAATATTGAAGCGTGGGTGTACCGGTACCCTACAAAGACTCTGGTTGAATTTCCTTTGCCATCCGTGTGGGTGATGTATTCCGGCACGAAGAATTCAGTTACCAGGTACAATTGATCGTTGGCCAAAATTACCGGATGGGTAACCGCATAAAACACAACTGCAGTTTTTAACCCCATCGATTTTGCTATGGACTTGGTAGCTTGAAGGCCTATGTTATTCGATAAAAACCTGTCAAAATTTTTCAGATCAAGAAAATTGAAACTGGAGAAATACTCTGATTCCCCTTCTTTATATCCGGTTATAAAGGCACCCATGGCAGTATTGGTGGTGCCAACGCCTTTGGTATAGGTACCGCAGAATACGATCTGGTCGTCAGATATCTTTGAACAGGTAATGGCAGTGTACTTATACCCCTTCATTTTTGGAAGAAAGTATGAATCCGCCTTTTCTCCGCTTTCGTTCCATAGTTGCACCTGGGTGGTGAATTCTTTCGATTTCAGTTTGCAGCCCAGAAAAAGGTATACCGATTTCCGGTCATTGCTTTCTTCTAATCCTTCATACGTAATTTTCTTGATATCAGGTACTTTGATGATATTGATCTTTGCTTGCATTTGTTCAAAATCACCTGTGATCAGATAAACCTTTGATTTAAGGTGAAGTGCGACGTATGCCGTTTTGCCTGCCATACAGATATTTCCATACAGATACCTGGTGGGAACCTTATTGCAGGTTACCATTTCATACTCCATTGTGCTGATATTCAACAGAACCAGTCTCAGGAAACCATTAAACTGATCAGTAAACAGAAACAGCACATGTTCTCCGGTATAGATTGCATCCATCATTACCTCCCGCTCCGGTAGATCCAGGGTTGTAATTCCGGTTTCTTTCAGTAAGGTGTTGACATTATGAAATTCCCATCTGGTTTTTCTTTTTTCGATATCCTCAAGGGTCACAGCTATAAGGCCATTTTCTTCCATTGGGACCACAATAAATGCCGATGCCTTGTCATCGGTTGAATATTCGATCCTGAGACTCTGCTTTACCTGCCCCTGACAAACCAGTGCGGTAAGCACCAGCAAAACACCAATCATTTTTTTCATCGTAGTGATTTGTTTAATTGAAATTCGGGTGATAAATATAAAAATAAATGCAATTCATACCATATTATTTTTTTTAGAACCCTGTCCGTATATAGGGGCATGAACCCATAAGCTCCCGGGGTGTATGCCTAAATGCCTTATTTTTGGCCTCCAAATTTTTCTGAATGCATATCAAATCAACATTCACCTTTCTGGTCCTGCTGATGGCCGTTTCATCTCTGGCCCAAACCTTCACGCGAACATACGGCGGAAGCAATGCTGAATACGGGGACTGGATTACACAGACCGCCGACAGCGGCTATGCCATCCTTGGAACCTCAAACACTTACACCAACGGCCTGAATGATCTGTATGTGGTTAGAACCGACAAGTACGGCGATACACTGTGGTCGAAAAATTTTGGCGGAACCGCCAATGAGCTGGCTGCTTCCATCGAGGTTTGCCCCGACAGCGGGTTTATCATCGCCGGCACTACTTACAGCTTTGGCGCCGGTGCTCCTACCTATTCAAACTGGTATTATGTCAGAACGGATAAGTTTGGTAACGTTATCTGGACCAAAAATTCCGGCACAGCCTATGAAAACGATATGATGTACCATGCCATGCCTGCAGCCGTTGGGGGTTTCCTGCTCATGGGTTACACCAATCAGGGGGGCTGGGCCAAAGGTACTGTAATAAAAACCGATGCTTATGGCGATGCGGTCTGGACCAAATACATGGGCTCATCCGGGAATTCCTACGCGTATGAGTCGCTTCAGGACTCCCTGGGAAACTACATCTGCTCGGGCAGCACCCTGGCCGGAGATTTCCAGGTTTTACTGCAGAAGTACAACCCGGCAGGTACGGTGCTTACCTCGAAAACCTTTCACAGCAGCGGGCAATATGCCGATGGAGGAATTTCCATCACCCCTGCCCATGGCGGAGGCTATATGGTGCTTGGGCTTTATGGAAACTATGGATCGTACAATGTGTGGATGCTGCGGGTGAACGACAACCTGGATACGCTCTGGACCAAAATGCTGCCTGGTTACTATTCAGTGGGGCAACTTTGGCAAAAGGATGCCTCCATTGCCCGGTGTGCCGGCGGATACCTGCTGTGTGGGTCAGGGATCAATGCCGGAAATACCGATGTTAAACTGATCAGGGTAGATACCCTGGGAAACCTGATCTGGACAAAGTACCACGGAGGGCCTGATGAACACAACGGATTCAAGGCGATTTCAACCTATGATGGTGGGTTCGCGGCCATTGGCTATTACTATGCTCCGGGAATTTCCGATTTTTATCTCGTGAAAACCGATTCTGCAGGCAATGTGGCGCCTATGGTTCCACCCACTGCCTTTGCCGGCAACGGAGTTGCAGGATGTGCCGGTGATACCTTTGCCCTGGTCAGTGCCACGGCAGCAAACTATACTTCGTTGAGATGGTATACCAACGGCAGTGGTACCTTCAGTGATACTACTCTCCTCAATCCGGTGTATTACCCTTCGGTGGCCGACCAGACAGCCGGGAGCGTGGTGCTTACCCTCAAGGCCCTTTCTCCCGGGTATACCGCTGCCCTTTCAACATGTACGTTAACCATACACCCCAATCCGCAACCCCAGATATCGGGGCTTGGCATGGCATACTGCTCAGATGCCACGCCGGTTCAGGCTGCCGCGAATCCTGCAGGTGGCACTTTCTCAGGGAATGGCATCAACTCCTCCGGCCTCTTTAATCCCGGCCTCGCCGGAATCGGCAACAGTTACATTTATTACCAGTATACCCATCCCGGTACCGGTTGCAAGGGTACCGACAGCCTGATGATAACCATTCATCCGGTTCCGGTGGTCTCACTGGGACCAGACTCCATAGCGTGTGCAGGCGATGTGGTTTCAATCGATGCCGGAGCCGGCCAGGCCGGCTACCTGTGGTCCACCGGTGCATCCACCCAAAACATCTCACTTGATACCACCGGAACCGGAACAGGAATCCAGAAGGTATGGGTGAAGGTTTCAAACAGCTTCGGGTGCCAGGCAACGGATACCATAATTGTAGAATTTATCGATTGCAGCGCCGTTTATGAACCAGACCCCTTCCCGGGTATCACCGTTTATCCCAATCCGTTTCACGATCATCTTACCATTGATTTTCCAGGGAAAGCTGAAGCTGACCTGACCTTCTCCATCACCGATATCACCGGCAGAGCCATCTTTAATTTAACCATGAACAAATCTAACCAACGCTTCTCTTTGGGGCATCTGCCCTCAGGCATATACATCCTTCATGGGTCAGATCAGCGTGCTAATTTTTACCTGAGAATGATCAAACAATGATACCTTCGCCCGACCATTATTCCGTACTGACCTTATTGATGAAGAAGACATCCCGTTTTTTAGGTTTGTCAGCCTTCTCACGGTTTTTGATTCGCTGCATTCCGTAGGCCAGAAAATGGTTGTCGTACCAGTATTCAATAGATGAAATCGTTCTTTTGGTTTTCTCATCTTCCCCTCCGGTGTCAATGCCCTCAACATTTGTGCTTTTAACGATTTTACCCTGGCTGTCAAAAGATCTTGAGAAGAGACGGTTCATGGATGAATACATCAGGTCCACTTTTCCTTCGGGTTGGACATTTGCTGCCACAAAACGGATGACAGAGAAGGGCTTGTACGCAGGAAACAGCTCGAAAGTGTTGTCCCACAACTTGTTCCCATCCCGATCGAAACATATCAGAGATGCATGGGTGTACTGGTACCCATCAAAATAGGTATGAGTTGTTGTGGAAGGTCGTCCGTTGATATAAGTTGTGGTCGTTACCGTCCGGTAAGTGGGGAAATAAAACTCACAGATAAAGTAAAACTGATGATTCAGCTCAATAACCTGATGCGGAACAAACCATAAATTGAGCTCCATGGTGTTCCCGTGTGCCTCCTTTCTCTTTTTTTTCCTGTCCAGCTTTTTCTGCTTTCTCTCCGTCAGATAGTTGGTGAAATTTTCCAGATCAAGAAAATTGTAATACCGTATAAAATCCCTCTCCCCATCTGTAAAGGAAGCTACAAAGTAGCCGGCACCTTTCGAAGAACTCTTTCCTGAATAGGTTCCGCAGAAAATCATCCGGTCACCGGAAACAAGAGATCCCGTCAGTGAGGTGATATTATTTATGTCATTATCAGAAATGAAGTACTTCCTGGTCATCTGCCCCTCTTTGCTCCAGTGCTGAACCTGAATGGTTGCATTTTTCGATTTCATCCTGCATCCGAGATAGATCAAGGCCTCATTGCCATCCCCTACAGTCTCCAGCCCCATGGTCCATACTCTGGAGGCTCCTTGAACCTTCAACGGTAACTTCCTGGAAATTTTACTCTGCAGGTTTACTATGATCAGAATCGGGGTGCGCTTTGTCATCTGTTCAAGAAATACATAGTCTCCAATAAGGCACATATCTTCCACAAAAGCTTTTGCCGCAAGATTCCCATTGATCTTTTCAGTTTGCATCGTGTTGAAATTCAGCATCACAATCTGAAAAGCCCTCCTTGATTCACAGACAAATAAAAAAGCTACCCGCTCCTGAAGTACCCTGTATTCCCTGAACCTGAGCATTCTGGGCATTTCGAATGCCGTGGAATCTACCTGTTTCTGGTTGACGTCCATCCTGGTAAAAATCCATCGGGTACTTTTTTTTGATGTTTTTTCCCCCCTGAACGAAATCAATCCCTCTTTCCCGAAGGAAATTGCCTGAAAGGTGCCGTCCGGATCATCAGCCGGTAACTCAACCCGGAGATCCTGTTTTACCTGTGCCTGACAAATTGTGAAAACAAATAAGAGGATGATGGTAAGTGTCTTTTTCATGATAACCTTAATGATGAATCGCGACCTTAAAAGTATAGATTATTTGGTTAAAGAAATTTTTTCATTACTATAGTAAATCTATAGAATAAATCTATAAATTTGACCCTGTAAATCCATTGCCATGAAACATCTTCATCTTTTCAGAAGCAGCATGCTGATAATCATTGCTTTACTGACTGTTGATCTGTCAGCACAGTTTACCCTGGAGGGGCAGTTAAGGCCCCGTTTTGAGTTCAGGAACGGCTACCAGAAGCTTGTACCCGATGGGTCGGTGCCCGCATTTCTGATCTCGCAGCGTACCCGGCTTGCATTCAGCTACCAGTCGGACTGGCTCAGGGTGAAGCTGGTTCCGCAGGATGTGCGGATCTGGGGCGATGAACAGAATGCCAACACTTCGGGGGTATTTGGCGATGTTGCCTCGCTGGACATGCACGAGGCGTTTGCGGAGGTGAAAGTGCTGCCGATGGCTTCGGTTATCATCGGCCGGCAGGAGCTGGTGTACGATAACCAGTCGATCCTCTCGAACCGCAACTGGAACCAGAACGGAATGGCTGCCGATGTGGCCCTGCTCAGGGTAAAGGCGGGAAAATGGAACCTCCATCTTGCCGGAGGCTGGAATACCCAGAAAGAGACCGGCACCAACCACTACTTTATTTCCGACCGGCTTAAATCGTTGAATTTCATCTGGCTGAACCGTTCGTTCAACCAAGGATTCAACCTGTCTCTGCTCCATATTGCTTCCGGTATTACTGCCGGCGACAGCACCAACCTGATCCGTTTCAGGCAAACTACAGGATTTTACAGCGACTACCGTTTCCGGGCTTTTTCTGCCAGCGCCAATCTGTATTACCAATACGGATTAAACAAAGCGGGGAATAAGGTAAACGCCTGGATGGCAGATGCTGAGGCCAGAAGGGTTTTTGGCAGGTTAACCCCTTCGGCCGGTTTTGGATTTCTATCCGGTAATTCGGCAATTCCGGGTGCAAATGGTACCGATCACCTGTTCGATGACATCTACCGTTCGAAGCACAAGTTTTTCGGTTTCATGGATTATTTTTCCGCAATGCCGGCTCACACGGCCCAGGGGGGATTGATCGACCTGTATGGGGCAATCCAGTACATCACCGGAAGAAATGTGACCCTGAAAAACACAGGACACTGGTTCAGCCTGGCGGCCACCAATACGTTAACACCCGGGAAACCTGCCCTGGGATACGAAAACGATCTGATACTCAGCTACCGGCAGCGCGACCGGGCACTGTGGGAGCTGGGGTATATGCTGTTTCTTCCCACAGAAAGTCTGAAAGAACTCCAGAAGGTACCCACTGCTAAAACAGCCCATTACGTGTATCTGATGGTAACTATCACACCCCGTTTTATCACTGATTAATACCCAATACAATGAAATCCAACATCGGTTTTTTGCTGGCGGTTGTCGTTATGCTTACTGCCTGTTCGTCGGGGAAGCAGAAAGAACAAACCATCACTATTTCGGGCGCCTTTGCCCTGTATCCTCTGGTAGTACAATGGGCTGAGGAATACAACAAGGAGCATCCTGAGATCAGGTTCAACATTTCGGGGGGCGGTGCCGGCAAAGGACTGGCCGATGCTTTGTCGGGAGCCGTGGACCTGGGGATGTTTTCGAGGGAGTTGACGGAAGAGGAGCTGGCGAAAGGCACCTGGTATGCCGGATTAACCATCGATGCAGTGGTCCCGGTAATGAATGCGAAGAACCCTGCTACCCCGTTGCTGCTCAGGCGCGGGATGAAAGCAGAGGAATTTGCGGCGGCCTTTGTGCAGGGCTCGCTGAAGGATTGGGGCGATCTGCCGGGAATTACCACGCGGGGAGCCATGGCTGTATACACCCGCTCAGATGCCTGCGGTGCTGCCGAAACCTGGGCCAAATACCTGGGCGCCAGACAGGAGGACCTGAAGGGGATCGGCATCTTCGGCGACCCCGGTCTGGCCGATGCGGTGGTAAAAGACCCCTCAGCCATCGGGTTCAACAACACGGCCTTTGCCTATGACATCAAAACCGGCACCCGGCGTGAAGGACTTGAAATTATTCCCATCGATATCAACAGCAACGGGGTGGTGGATCCCGACGAGCAGTTCTACGGACACTTTGAGCAGTTGCTGAAGGCCATTGCTGATGGGAAGTACCCATCGCCGCCGGCGCGGGAACTCTATTTCGTGGCCAACGGAAAGCCACAAAAGCAGGCCGTGATCGATTTCATCCGCTGGACCCTGACCGAAGGACGGAAGATGATACCCGCTGCAGGCTATGTGCCTATCTCTCAGGATAAAGTGCAGGAATACCTGAATAAGCTCTGAGGATCATGCGTTTACGATCTATTTACACCGATCGGATCGCATCCCGGCTGATGGTGATTATGCTGATTGCCATCCTGTGCATGCCGTTGGTAATTGCCGCCGGACTTTTTTACAAGGCTTCCCCGCTGTTGAGTTCTTCCTCATTGTGGGAGCTCATCGCAGGATCGGCCTGGGCTCCCACCCGGGGGGTATTCGGCTTCCGTCCCTTCATCGCCGGTTCCCTCTATGTTACCCTGTTCGCCTTTCTGTTCGCCTCTCCCGTATGCCTGCTTGCCGCGCTCTACCTTACCCAGTTTGCCCGGGCAAGGCTGGTGAAAATCCTTCATCCTGTCATCGATATCCTGGCTGGCCTTCCTTCTGTTATTTATGGTGTATGGGGGATTCTGGTGGTGGTTCCCCTCATCTCATTTCTAGCTGAAGATTGGTTTGGCGTTCAGACCACCGGGTATTCCATCCTTGCCGGTGGGGTGGTGCTGGCTGTGATGTGCATTCCCTACATGCTCAATATGCTGATTGAGGTGTTTCGGACGGTCCCTGCCGGACTGAAAGAGGCGGCTTTGTCGGTGGGGGCTACACATTGGGAAACCGTTAAACATATAGTAATCCGCAAGAGCCTTCCGGGAATCTTCTCGGCTTTCGGCCTCAGCATCGCCAAAGCCTTTGGCGAAACCATCGCCGTAATGATGGTGGTGGGAAACAGCATCGGTTTCTCCCTGAACCCGCTCCAGCCGGGTTATCCCCTGCCCGCACTTATCGCCAACAACTACGGCGAAATGCTCTCCATTCCCATGTACGATGCTGCCCTTATGTTTGCAGCCCTGCTGCTGCTGGTCATCATCCTGGTCATCAACCTGGTTTTCAGGTTTATCATCTACAGAACGCAGCTGCGATGAAAAAGAGGAAACTGCTGGAAGAGAGATTCTTCAGGTATTTGACAGGGGCCGCTGCCTGGTCGCTGATGGCCATTTTGCTGCTGATCATCGGGGTGATTTTTTACCGCGGTTTCAATGCCCTTACCCCCGATATGATCCTCAGGCTTCCGAAAGGGGGATTCTATTACGGTGGCGAAGGGGGTGTGCTCAACGCCATTGTGGGATCGCTGTACATTGCCGGTGGCGCCACCCTGCTTGCCATCCTGGCAGGGTTCCCTGCTGCCTTGTTCATCAATGTGCATCTGATCCGTTTTACCCGCACCCGTAATTTCATCCGCTACCTCCTCGATGCCCTGTGGGGGATCCCATCCATCGTGTACGGCGCTTTCGGTTTTACCCTTATGCTGCTGATGGGGATGCAGGCCTCGCTGCTTGCAGGCATCATCACCGTAGCGCTCCTCATCATCCCCATCATGGTACGTACTTTCGATGAAGTGCTCTCCACCATCCCCCGCGGCCTCCCCGAAGCAGCTTTTGCGCTGGGGTCCACCAACACCCAGACCGCCTTCCGTGTGATTTTCCGGCAGGGGATGCCGGGGTTCATCACCGCGGTGCTGCTCTCCTTCGGGCGTGGCATCGGTGATGCCGCTTCCGTGCTCTTTACCGCCGGCTATACCGACCGCATCCCGGTGAACCTCGATGAACCTGCCGCCACCCTGCCGCTGGCCATTTTCTTCCAGCTCGGCTCCCCTATCCCTGAAGTGAGGGACCGTGCTTTCGCTTCTGCCATCATCCTCACCGTTATTATCCTGATCATCAGTATTATATCAAGGGCCATCGGCCATAAATTCAAGTAAGATACCTCATCCCCATGCAATCCACCATCGCCATCAGCAACCTGCAGGTGCAGGCAGGTTCACAGCCCATCCTCACCGATATTAATCTCGAGATCCCGGTAAACCGGATCACGGTGCTGCTGGGCCCTTCGGGGTGCGGCAAAACCACCCTGCTGCGATGTATGAACCGGTTGAACGACCTCGACAAAGGGCTGAAGGTGAGCGGCAGGATCCTGATCGACGGAGAGGATATTTATGCTGATGGAGTGTATGTGCCCGGGGTTAGGCAGAAAATGGGGTTGTTGTCGCAACGCCCGTGGCCCCTGCCGATGTCGATCGCCCATAATATTGCCTACGGATTGAAACTCAAAGGGGAACGGGACAAGCGACAGATTACCCATAAGGTGGAAGAGCATCTCCGGCAGGTAGGTCTCTGGGACGAGGTTCGTCATCGCCTGGGGGCTCCGGCTACCAGCCTCTCCATCGGGCAGCAGCAGCGCCTTTGTCTGGCCCGCGGACTGGCGGTTCAGCCTTCCATCATCCTGGCCGACGAGCCCACCTCGGCCCTGGACCCTACCTCCAGCAAGATCATCGAAAACCTCTTTCGGCAACTGAAACAGCAGTACACCATTATTCTGGTAACGCATATCCTCAGGCAGGCGAAGCGGCTGGCAGATCATGTAGTGTTTATGAGCGATGGACGTATCATCGAACAGGGTCCGCCCGATCAGCTGTTTACCAACCCTCAGTCGCCACAACTCAGGGATTATCTGGTGGACGGGAATTAGAGGGCTTCGCTTGCGAGGTTTTAGTGTTCAAGTGTTCAGGTGTTGAGCAGGCTCCAGGTTGGTTAATTCTCTCTGGCAAAAAATAGGTCATGCTATCTGAACACCATCACCTTTCCCTGATAAACGGTATTATGTTTACCATCAATAATCCGGTACAGATAGATGCCATCTTTAAGTCCGGTCATGTCAATGCTTGTGGACCCGGAAAATGGTTTCTCCAGAATCTTACGACCCTGCAGGTCAATGATTCTGAAGGTGTAGTATGTTGATTCAGAGATATCTATGATCAACCAATCTTTTACGGGATTTGGAAAGATCTTTACCTTAGACTTTTCTGGGTTATCAATGGAAATGAGTTGGGAAGAATAGTAATACTTGGCGATGCTGTTATTCACCATGGTTGAGGTAAGTGAATCCCATTCCCAGCCTGGTGTTTCCAGAACTTTTTTTGATCCATAAACATTCATAATCAAATCATTGTCACTTTCAATCCAGTAAGGTAGCAGCAATGAATAGGTCACTGCAGAAGTATCCCGTACAAAGGTAGTTGTACGGGCTGTACTCCATTGCTGGATTAAAGGCATGTAAGTATATTCATTATGCCAGTCAACCAGGCCATTCATGCTAAAATTCCTTTCCATTTTATTGCTGGGAAGGTATTGGTTCAATAAATAATCATACTCTGAATAAACCCTCCCGGTCATTTTTCCCAATGCATTATACGTGTAGCTATAGTCATGCATAGGAACGAATTGTGAGGTCCATAGACTGTATGCGAAAGATGAATCAGATTTCAGACTAAAATCGGGATTGTAGGTGTATTCAGTTTTGATATATACCGGCGACCATGAAGATGTGCTGTCAATCCAATATTTAGTGCTCTCAAGGAGGACCCGGTTTGAATTTCCATCATATGAATACTCAGTTTTTTGTTGCACATCCCAAATGCCTGACATTTGCCTGAGATAGACAACCATTTCCGTTAACCTCAATGGGGAACCTGAGTACAGGAGCTCACTTTTAGAATAAGGCTTCAAATTACCGGTTACTATGGAATCACCCAGGTAGGTGATCCGCGTCAGATGGTAAGATGAATCGTAATCGTATTGGTAACCAAACACATTTAACCATTGCTGACCAATTGAATCCCATCTTGAAGAGATCAAAGAGGAGAGGTATTGGCTGTTATTCTGGTAGTAGGTATATTCAATCTTCTGATTCGGAGTCCACAGCTGTAGAAGAGAATTCCACAGATAACCAGTCTCAGAGGTGTTTAACTGCAGTAAATTGTATTGATATACTTGTTTCGACATTAAATGATTATTGCCCGGCAGGGAAGGCAATGTCATACCAATTATACTATCAAGCCTCTCTGCCATGCCTGTGAAGAGCAACTTTTTAGGGGAATAAGAACTTTGTAGCTGCCTTTTGAGATGAAGTCCGCACGGAATCATTTTGTCGGAAATCAATGTGCCTGGCATTTTTTCCGACGGAGGAGTAAGACTTCTTTCCTGTCCGGTTAACAGGATGTTGGCAGTTAACAGGATCATGAGTAATACATAGGATCTCATAGCTAAAAATTTGGTTGATTGGTCAAAGATACGACCTGAAGGATTTTTTCCTTAGAGGATACCCGGAAAACAAGTTAACGGTAAAAGGGATCATCTTAACTTATTAAATTCTAAAATCTCAGCAACCAGAAGATAAGGCCAAATCAAAAGCAACCTCATCTTATTTATCAACATCAGTGGCCTGGAGATAAAGGTTTTGAATGAAAAGGATTTATCGTGTGAAGGATTGAAATTTCCCAATACCCAAACTCACAAATCGGCAAATTACTTCGCCTCCATGGGCTTCCAGGTGAGGTTGGATCCCACGTTGGGGTTGTAATTGGGGTTGTCAGTTACGATGTATTCCCCCAGGTTGTTGCACCACGCATGTCCGTAGCCGCTGGGGAGGTCGATCTGGCGCTCCTCGAACGGATCGTAGTATTTGTCTACCCCCCGGATGTGGTCGCTGAAGTTCTCCGACACCTTGTCGTACACGCTGCTGCGTGCTTCGAATTGCTGCAGGCTCTCGGTGCTCATCTGGTCGCTCATCCTGCTGAGCATGCGGCTGAATTCCCCGACATTCTGTATGTGCCTGATCTCCTGCTGAGCCATATATTCGATCAGGTGGTCGTATTTTGCCTGCCATTTGGGATTTACCCTGAAGGAGGTGGTCATCGTTTCAAAAAGCTTGGTGTTGCTTTCGAGTTTTCCCTCTTCGCCCCGGAACGAGAAAATATAGTCCACAAACCAGATGGTGTTGTAGGTGATCCCAAACATCCCCTGGATCGGGAAGGTGATCTGTTCCACCACTGCATAAAACTCCTCCTCCATCCGGGTGGTGTCCACGGTGTAGGTGATCCGCATTTTGGCGCCGGTAGCTTCCCCGGCATGCCCCACCGTAAGCGCCTGAGCCAGCTCGGGCAAATCTTCTTCCTTCGTGATATTCAGGTTCTTCATGCTGCCCCGATGCTCCTGCAGGATCATGTTTTTCAGGGCTGAGCGGGCATTCACCGGCTGCTTGACTACGCTTCCGTAGTATTTGGAACCGGGAGGAAACATCCCCAGCAACTGGGCATTGGTAGTCCAGAAGTAACAATGGTTCCTGAACACCTCAAATGCCTCTTTTCCCTTCGGATTGTAAACCCTGAACGCCGTATTGGCTGGCATGGCCGGATTGTCCAGGATCCATTCCATGCCCCCCTCGAATTTCCAGTCGGCGGGCATCAGAAAACTGAAAGCCTCAATCCCGGAACCCTGCTGGTCGATGTAGGAAAACTTTTTGAATTTCTGCACATTGTCGTTCACACCTTCTTCTCCCGGTTTTCCGGCTTTGGTGGTGCAGGAAATTATCAGAACAACACTTAGAACTAACCCAGAAAATGAATTGAGCTTTTTCATGGTAATTCGTTTTGAGCCCCACAAAGTTAAGGTACATTTATGCAGATTCAACTTCTATCGCTCAGCACAGCAGCAAGTTTACGGATATCGGGGATGGTGATGATGCGGCGGTTCACCACAATCAGCCCCTCATCGGCCATTTCGCCCAGGGTACGTGCCAGGGAGGGGCGGGCTACGCCGAAATAATCGGCCAGTTCGCTCTGGGAAGAGGGGAGGGTTACGGTATTTCCCTGCTCCCTGCTGAGCTCCAGCAGCATCTGGGCTATACGGTCGCGCAGGCTTTTTAGCGACAGCGTTCTGATCTTCTGCGACAGGAACTGCCCCCGCGACGAGATTACATCCAGCACATTTTGCAGTACCTGTTTGTCGGACTGCAGCATACTGATCAGATCCGGCTTTGGGATGAACATAACGGCCGTTTCCTCGTTGGCGGTCACATTCACCGGAAGGAAATTCTGCTGTCCGAAAATGAACGAGAAGCCAATGGGCCTCGGGGTTTCCACATCTTCAATTTTTATCACCCTGCCTGAAGCATCGGTCATTTCCCCTTTCACCGAACCCTCTACCACGATCATCAGGTAGCGGCACTCTTCACCTGCCTGCGCAATCATCTCACCCTTGCTGTATCGTCTTACCCGTGAGGTAACGGATGCCAGCAGCTCCCTGATCCGGTGTGAAGGCAGCCCCCTGAAGATGGGGCAACGTGTAAGTATATCAGAATAAGGCATTTAAAAATAATTGAAAGAATATAGGTTTATCCGATAAATATAGACTATTTTTACACAGGCAAGTGCTTATCAAACACTTATTTATCAAACCTCAGGCACCTTTTGGGCCTGTTTGTTTGTCTGGAATTACGGATGATGCGATTTTGCAATACATACCTCAGGATTATTCTGCTGATATTCAGTGTGCTGTTGTCGGTATGCCTTATGGCCCAGCCAAACCGTTACAACGAGAACTGGACCTTTGGCAACTATGCAGGGGTAGGATTTGCCGGGTTTAATGCCGGGGCAATAACCGGATCCGCAATGGCATCACCCGAGGGGGTAGCCTCTATCAGCGACAACGGTTCAGGTGTTTTGCAATATTATTCCAACGGCGAAAAAGTATGGGGATATAACCACCAAATGCTGAACAATGGTGACCAGCTGATGGGGAGTGCCAACTCTACCATGTCGGCCATTTTTGCTCCCTGGCCAAAGAGTACCCGTTATACCTATTTGTTCACTACTGATGCCGACGGTGGATCCAAAGGGCTTCGGTATTCGGTAATCGATAAAGACCTGGGTACCAACGGGGGTGTTGCGGCCGGCCAGAAGAACCTTCTGCTGGCAACTCCTGTTACCGAGAAGATGGCCATCATCCGCCACTGCGACCGCCAGAGCTACTGGCTGCTGGCCCATGAGTGGGGCAGCAACCGTTTTATGGCCTGGCACATTGCCGATACCGGCATGGCATGGTCGCCGGTGGATACCCTTACCGGCCCGGTATATTCAGGCATCACCGAAAATGGGGTGGGATACATGAAGCCCTCCCCCAAGGAGGATCTGCTGGCCCTGGCCGTTACAGGGAGTGACCGTGTGGATCTGTATTATTTCGACAATCTTACCGGGAAACCCGGCTTTTACATGTCACTTACCGGTTTGTACCAGCCCTACGGCATTGAGTTCTCAACTGACCAAACCATGATGTATGTGTCGTGCCTTACCGGAGAAATATGGCAGTTTAACCTCACTGCACCCAATATTGCGGGCTCACAGACGCTGATCGCCTCAACCGGACGGCTCACCGGCGCCCTGCAGATGGCACCCGACAGCCGGATCTATATTACGCGCGATCTGGATCCCTACCTTGGTTACATCGGGGCACCCGGCTCCGTTGGGGTCAACTGCAATTATGTGCAGAACGGACTCTACCTGGCCGGAAGACTTTGCGAGGCAGGGCTTCCACCCTATATTCCAGAGCTTCAGCTTAATGCCATCGTAAGTTTTACCAAATGCCTCGGAGATACCGTGGAGTACAATCCTGGTTTCCTGCTGAAAGCTGACTCCTTCATTTTCTACTTCGGTGATTCTGTTGCCGGTACTTTCGATACCTGCACCACGGTTCCTGCCCGGCATCTCTTCATGAAAACCGGCGTGCATCCGGTAAGGCTGGTCTATTATATGTGCGGGCAGGAGTTTGAACTGAAGGCCACTGTGTGCGTGCAGAGTGAACCCGGAGTGTACCTGGGGGAGGACACCGCCATCTGCAGCAACAACACATTCAACCTATACGGGATGCTGAGCTCGGTGTATTGTCCCACCATTCAGCTTTTCTACCAGTGGAATACGGGGCAGACCACCCAGTCGATCACCATTTCCCCGCCCGGACAATACTCCCTTACCGTAACAAGTGCGTGCGGATCCGGAAGCGATTCCATCACCATCCTGGCACTGCCTGTGCCGGTGGTCACCCTGGGCCCCGATCTGGAATTATGTGCCGGTGATTCAGCCCTGCTGATTCCCGACCCCATGCCCGACTCCCTTTTCTGGAATGACGGCTCACCGGACTCCATCCGGGTTATTACCAGTTCCGGATACTTTGCCGTAACCGCGGTGAATGAATTCAACTGCATGTCAACTGATGATATTCAGATCACCTTTATTGATCCGCCACATATTGGCTGGGAGCTGAACGATACCACGATCTGCATCGGTCACCCGATGGAGCTGAATGCAGGATCGGGATTTTCCTCCTACCTGTGGCAGGATGGATCGACCGGAGCCGTATTTCTGGTTACCGACAGCGGCTGGTATCATGTATCGGTGAGCAACCTGTGCGGTACCGATACCGACAGTATGTATGTGGCTACAGAGGATTGCAGCCTGAAACTCTTTGTTCCCAATGCCTTTACCCCGGATGGCGATGGCGCCAACGACCATTTCAAAGCGTACGGACAGTATGTGGATGACTACACCCTGTGTGTGTTTACCCGCTGGGGACAGCAGGTTTTCTGTACCCAAAGCCTGGACGAAGGGTGGGATGGCAATTTTTACGATCGTCCGGCTCCGGAAGGTACCTACACATGGAAAATCGTGTACCGCGATGCTACCGGTGAAACACATCACCTTGCCGGCACTGTAATCCTCTACCGGAGATACAGGTAACCCGAATATTCCCCCTCAATCCCTCAGATATGATCCGTTGTTACCCCTTTCTGCTGCACGGATTTGTAAGCTTTGCAGCCCTCTTCATGTCGTTTAACGGCTCTGCCCAGCAGTCCTTCGCCTCCCTGTCGGCCGGCTATGCGTTCGGTATCCATGGAATTCAGCACCCTCTGTTCGAGGAGAGCAGTATCTCAGGCAATACCATCACCACCCAGGCCAAAGCCCTTGCCCTGGGAGGCGGTTACCGCTACAGGGGGGACATCCGGTTTTATTTCAATGATTATATCGGGATCGGACTGGGTGGAGATATCTTCCGCGGAAAATGGAACGAGTTCCATTCAGAGCGAAAAATTGTGTATGTACAGACGACCTCAAGACGTGCCTGTGTAAACGGTTTTACATTGATGGCATCCTTGCATGTAAGAACCGGTGAAGGGATGGTTCAGCCCTATGCCTCCGTTTCCCCTTCATTCTTTATGGGCAAAATGACCCTGATCGATACCGTACGCTATGAAGAGCAACTGAAAACTGCCACCTGGGAATACACCCCTTTGCGAAAACTGCATATGACCTATGCTGCCGGACTGGATCTGTATGCCACAGAAGAGCTGCTATTCTTCCTCGAATGCCAGGTGCAGCATTTCTCCGTCTCACCCGACAGGGCTACCCTGCTGGTCAGAGACGGATCCGATGATCTGGAGGATGTTCCCAACAGTGAGAAACTCACGGTTTTTCAGGATAAAATTTCCATCGACTACACCCAGGTACCCGACGACAACCTTCCGCGGAAAGAAATCAGAACCTGGTTTCCCCTCGATAACTTTCAGATCCGCCTGGGTCTGAGAATTTTATTGCAGGATTAATTGACTGAATGCCAGACAATAACACTCCGGTCACCTCTTTTTTCTGATTTTTTTTTCATTCTTGTAACATACGTTACATTTTACCTCTTTCCCCTGAGATACTTTTGCCCAACAAACAACGAAAAATGTACGGTCAACGCATGCGTTGACCCTTCAAAACAAACGAATCAACAACATGAAAAGAGACATTATCAAAATAGACGACGACCTCTGCACCGGCTGCGGACTCTGTATTCCCAACTGTCACGAAGGGGCACTGCAGATCATTGACGGAAAAGTCCGCCTCGTGAGTGAACTGATGTGCGATGGCCTGGGTGCCTGCATCGGTCACTGCCCCGAAGGAGCCATCACCATTGAGCAGCGCGAAGCTGTCCCCTATGATGAAGTATTGACCATCAAAGAGATGATTCCCAAAGGGAAAAACACCATCATCGCCCATCTGAAACACATGAAGGATTACCGGCAAACGGAGTTTCTGAAGCAGGGTGTAACGTATCTGTACGAGAACCGGGATTCCGTTCCGTTTGATGTGGAAGCGGTTTTGCGTGAAGTACATGCCCATCAGGTACCCGGTGGCCACAGCCATCATCACGGGGAGCATCAACAGCATATTCCGGTGAAAGAAGTGGCTTCGCAGCCCAAAGGTTGTGGCTGCGCCGGATCTGCTCCGGTGGATCTCACCAAAGTGGTTACCGCACCCGGAGAATCGGTTCAGCAGGGAGACGTATCCTCTGCCCTGGGCAACTGGCCCGTGCAGATGCACCTGATCAATCCGGCAGCCGGTTACTTCAAAAGGGCCGACCTGCTGGTAGCCGCCGACTGCGTAGCCTTTGCCGCAGGGAACTTTCATGCCGAATACCTGAAAGGGAAAACCCTGGTGATCGCATGTCCGAAACTCGACGACGGAAAAGAGGTGTATGTGGAAAAACTGCGCAGGCTGATCGACGAAGCCGGTGTGAATACCATTACCGTAATGATGATGGAGGTACCCTGCTGCAGTGGCCTGCTGCAACTGGTGCAGGCAGCCCTCGCATCTGCAACCCGCAAGGTTCCGGTGAAAATGATGATCATAGGCATCCGCGGCGAACTCCTTCAGGAACAATGGGTCTGATTAGTTAGGAGTTAGAAGTTAGGAGTTAGAAGTTAGGAGTTAGAAATTATTAGTTATGAGTTATAAGTTATGAGTTATTTGATGAAAATTATTAATCACTAAACCTTAGTAGCATGTTTTGTTTTCAATGTCAGGAAACAGCCCACGGCACCGGCTGTACAAAAGTAGGTGTATGCGGTAAGAAAGAAGATGTAGCAAATCTGCAGGATCTTCTGGTATGGATTTCAAAAGGGATCTCGGTCCTTTCCGAAGAAGGGAAAAAGTTTGGTATCCATGAATCTGCCATCGATAAATTCATCTTCGATGCCATGTTTGTTACCATCACCAACGCCAATTTCGACCGGAATGCCATTATCCGGAAAATCCGTGAAGGGATGGCACTCAGGGACGCATTCAGGAGCAAACTGCAGAAATCCGGAGTTCAGCTTTCAGACAAGATGCACAGTGCAACCACCTGGAGCGCTGAAACCGAAGAAGAGATGGAAGCCAAAGCACTTCTGATAGGGGTACTTTCGGTAGACAACGAAGACATCAGGAGTCTGAAAGAGCTGCTTACCTATGGCATCAAAGGGATGGCAGCCTATGCCGAACACGCTTTCAACCTGGGTTATACCCATAATGAGGTGTATGGCTTTATGCAGAAAGGGCTTGCTGCCACCCTTAACCCGGACCTGGGTGCTGACGAGCTGGTGGCTCTGGTACTCGAGTGCGGCAAGTTTGGTGTTGAGGTGATGGCACTGCTCGACAAGGCCAACACCGAATCGTACGGCAATCCCGAAATCACCAAAGTAAACATCGGTGTACGCAACAACCCTGCGATCCTCATCAGCGGACACGACCTGAAAGATCTGGAAGAGCTGCTGAAGCAAACCGAAGGCACCGGAGTGGATGTGTATACCCACAGTGAAATGCTGCCGGCGCACTATTATCCTGCCTTCAAGAAGTATGAGCATTTTGTGGGCAACTATGGCAACGCCTGGTGGAAGCAGAAGGAAGAATTTGAGACCTTCAATGGCCCGATCCTGTTCACCACCAACTGTATTGTTCCGCCACGCGAATCCTATAAATCAAGGGTTTATACCACCGGCGCCTCCGGATTCGACGGCTGCACCCATATTCCCGACAGGCAGAACGGCTCTCCGAAAGATTTCTCGGTGATCATTGAGCATGCCAAAAAATGTGCTGCCCCAACCGAAATCGAAACCGGCGAGATCATCGGCGGATTTGCCCACAACCAGGTGCTGCAACTGGCTGATAAAGTGGTGGATGCCGTAAAGAGTGGCGCCATCCGCAAGTTCTTTGTGATGGCAGGTTGCGATGGCCGCATGAAAGACCGCGACTACTACACAGAATTTGCCAAAGCATTGCCTTCAGACACCGTGATTCTTACGGCAGGCTGTGCAAAATACCGCTACAACAAGCTCCCTCTGGGCGATATCGGAGGGATCCCCCGCGTATTGGATGCCGGTCAGTGCAACGACTCCTACAGCCTTGCCGTTACCGCACTCAAGCTGAAAGAGGTATTCGAACTCAACAACATCAACGACCTCCCGATTGCCTATAACATCGCCTGGTACGAGCAGAAAGCCGTTATTGTGCTCCTGGCGCTGCTGTATCTGGGTGTGAAAAACATCCACCTCGGACCCACCCTCCCCGGCTTCCTTTCACCCAATGTGGCCAAGGTGCTGGTGGAGAATTTCGGCATCGCCGGCATCACCACCGTAGATGAGGACATGAAGATTTTCCTCTCCTAAAGATCCGATATCAAAAAAGTGAGGAGGCTGTCCGGAAGGATGGCCTCCTTTTTTTGTTCAAGGATCAAAGTTCAAAGCGCTCGCTCCGCTCGCGCATCTAAAGGTTCAAATGTTTCAGGATCCAGGTTCCATGTTCCAGGCGCTCGCTGGCGCGAGCGCGGTTCAACGTTCAAGGATCAAAGAATTTTCCGCTCCGTAGGAGCGTAATATCGGTAGAAATGCAGGGTGCCCACAACAACCCAAAAGCTCCGTAGGAGCGCAATATTTGTAGCATGCAGGTTGCCCACAACAACCCAAAAGCTCCGAAGGAGCGAAAGATTTTCTGCCGCCCCTCCGGGGCTCATTGTACAATGCCGGGTGTTTTCCCGGGACTTCGCCCCGGGGTAGGTTCTGTCGCTCGCTTCGCTCGCGCGTTCAAACGGTTCAAACTTCAAAACAACAAACAACGAACAACAAACAGCTTCCATGGCGTCGAAGGCAATCTTAAGGTACAGACTGCGTTGATTTTGTTTTTACCTTTATACCCCTTTAAAGAAAGGTTTCATGAAGAAATTCCGACGCATACATTTTATATGCCTGCTGCTGTTAATGAGCACATTACCTGTCCTGGCCCAGGTGCCGGCGGGCAACGACTGGGCCTTGCAGCACCTGCAGCAGGATTTCTGGAAATTCCCGGTGTACCGTACCGGCATCCACCGGATCGACTCCACCACCCTGGCGCAGGCAGGTATCCTCTCCAAACCCGGTTTCGACCCCAGGAAAATCCAGATGTTTCACCAGGGCAAAGAAATTCCGGTGTATATCGAAGGGGAAAGCGATGGCGTGTTCAATACCACAGATTTCCTTGAGTTTTTCGGAAGAAGAAATGATGGCACCATGGACAAGGCGTTTTTTCAGGATACTGCCTATCAGGTAAATGTGGATTACAGCCTGTATACCGATACCGCCTACTACTTCATCACCCTGGGAACCGGATTTCTGAGCAAGCGCCTCACGTATGAGCAGGCAAACGATTACAACAACTTCCTGCCGGCCGAAAATTATTTCATTACCCGAACGGTTTTTGAACCTGTCGGTACTTACAGCGGCGGATCTTATTTCGGCGACGATTACAGCAAGGATTCACGGTATATGGATGGTGAGGGATGGATCGACTTCCCTTTCGGCATCGACAACAACCTCACCAACCCCCGCGAGGTGAACCTGGTAACCCAGGGAGTGTACTCTGCAGGCCCCCCTTCAGAACTTAAATTTTCGCTGGTCGGGCGCTCCAAATACACCTTTAAATTCCCGGCCTATCCCAATAAAAACCACCATGTGAAACTTACCATGCAGGGATATGCGCCTGTGCTCGACGATATTACATACCTGGGGTATTCTGTATACAGGAATACGCTGTTCATCCCCACCAATACCCTTTCGACAACCTATGCTTCAAAGTTCATCTTCACTGCCATCGATGATATGTCAACCAATCCTTCACAGGATGACACCCGCAGCGACCGCAATGCCATAGCCCGGATGGAACTCACCTTTCCCCATGGCACAAACCTGTTGAACAGCGGCACCAGATGGATGTGGATTGACGACCAGACAACCAAGGCCAAGACCTATCTTTCACTTACAAACCTTACCAGTGCCACACAGGAGGCCATTCTGTACGACCTTACCAACGAGCGGCGCATCAAAGTCACCGTTTCCGGAACCTCCCTTCAGATGCTCATCCCCAACAGCCTGCCGGGGAAACCCTCCAGTAAAGAGTGTTTCCTTGCATCGGCCGGTAACATCTATTCCGTTCCCCAGATTTTCCCCCTCTCTTCAGGTAGCGGATTTCAGGATCTCTACACTGATTTTTCCCAGAATAACTATGATTATCTGATCGTTACCCACACCTCGTTGCTGCCTGCCGCCAACCAGTATGCAGCCTACCGGAAGAACAACGGCTACCCAAGTCTGTATAATCCGGTAGTGCTGGATATTGAAACCCTCTATGAACAGTTCAGCTATGGCATCCGCAACAACCCTATGGCCCTCGAAAACTGCCTGAAGTTTTTGCATCTCAACCAGTTATTACCTCCTTATATCCTGGTCCTCGGGAAAGGCTATACCACTACATTCTCCAGAAAAGACTCACTGATTTTCCGTCAATCGCTGGTGCCGGGGTGGGGGTATCCCGCCACCGACAATATGTACCTGGGGCGAATCACAGGATCTCATCTCGACAGTGTAAGCATTGGCAGGATAGCAGCGCCGGGGCCTGCTGAAGTTTTGCACTACCTCGATAAGGTGATGATGTACGAGGATTCTCTCCGTCTGTGCAATGAACTGTGGATGAAAAGAGCAGTGCATCTGGGCGGGGGCAACAACGCCACTGAGCAAAGCACCATTAAAACCAGCCTTTCGGCCTGGGAAAATCACCTTACCTCTCCCTATTTCGGAGGCCATGTAACCACCTTCCTGAAGACCACCACTGAGCCGATGGAGATCATCAAGTCGAAACAGCTGAAAGACCTGATCAACAGTGGTATCCGGATCATGACCTTCTACGGGCATGGATCAGCTACGGGCTTCGACATCAGCACCGATGAGGTACAGAATTATGAGAATGAGGGAAGATATCCGGTGGTGATTGTAAATTCATGCTATTCCGGCGATCTCTTTAACAAGGTAACCTCGAAGAGTGAAGAGTTTATCCTCACGCCCAAAAAAGGAGGGATTGCCTATGTAGGCTCCACGAACTATTCCACCATCCAGGTGCTCAATGAGATGAACGACACCCTGTACCGGCATATCAGTACCGATGGTTACGGTCAGCCTCTGGGGAGGTTGGTGAGAGCCTCACTGAAGCCCCTTACCAATTACACCACTTCGTTTTACCATCTTACATCGTACCAGCAGTCGGCGTTACACGGTGATCCGGCTTTGGTGCTTTCGGTGCATGACAAGCCCGATTACCGCACTTCGGCCCCTTTGGTTTATTTTACCCCTTCCAGTGTCACCAACGAACTCGATACCTTCAGCATCCACGTGATCAGCCAGAATACCGGTAAAGCAATACCCGGAAATTTCAACCTGCGCATATCAAGGAAGTTCCCTTCAGGGTTTGTGGTCGATACCCTGTTGGTGTTCCCCTGCACTGCTTTTCAGGATACTTTCTCCCTCACAATGCAGGTGGATCGTATCAACGGATTGGGATTAAACCAGTTTGAGGTTGAACTGGATGCCCTGTATGAGGTGAATGAGTATGATGAAACCAACAACAAGGTTACCGTTCCCCTCTATATCAAGTCGGCGAGCCTGGTACCGGTGTATCCGTACGAATTTGCCATTGTGCCCGATCCGGTGGTTACCCTTCGGGCCAGCACCACCGACCCCTTTTCCGGTGAGAAAAAGTACCACTTTCAGATCTCTCAGGATCCCGACTTCAACACAACCCTTGCAACCCATATCCAAAACGGGAAGGGAGGAATTTTCAGCTGGACACCACCCATCACCCTGGCCGACAGCATGGTATATTTCTGGCGAGTAGCGCTTGACAGTGCCTATCACCCTGAAGGGAAATTCGACTGGCGCACAAGCTCATTCCAGTATATCCAGGGGCGTACCGGCTGGTCACAGTCACACTTCCGTCAGTTCTCCAACGACGACTACCAGTACATCCGTCAGGATACAATCGCCGGGAAGTACCGGTTTGTTGACAACTTCGTGGAAATTACGGCGCAGACAGGCCTGTATCCCCTTTTTCCGGCCAATCAGCATTATTATGCGGTAAATGGAGTGATCGAATACCAGTCGGCCCATATCATCGACCAGAACCTTCAGGGCGGGTTTGTGTTTGCCGTTTTCGACACGCTGAAGGGTGCTCCGCTGATTTCCGACAATCAGTCGGCCACATGGGACGGCCCCTGGGGCAGCCTGCAGCCACCAGGGACTGCGGTTGCCGGATTTGAATTTCCCACTTACTCTGCTGGCTGGCAGCAAAAGCTGATAGATTTTTTCGATTCGATCCCGGCCGGGTATTATGTACTTGGATACAGTATTAAAAATCATAATGCCCCATCTTTCCCTGAACCCCTCTACCAGGCTTTCGAGTCTATCGGAAGTTCCATGATCAGGACCCTTCCCTCCAATGCTCCGTATGTCATTTTCGGAAAGAAAGGGGCCGCTATCGGTGATCCGCAGTGGGTTAAGGAAAAAATGAAAACCTCACCCCCGGATTCCATCAGGCTTGACAAGATCATCACCGCTCGCTGGAATTCCGGGCATATCATATCCACCGATATTGGCCCGGCGAAAGAATGGAATGCCCTCTACTGGAAGCAATTCCTCGATCCTGCCGATCCTTACGCAAGCGACATTGTAACCTTTTCGGTATATGGCATTGATGCTGCCGGAAACCCCTACCTCTTCCCGAATCTGGCAAATATGCTGGCCTACCCCGACAGCCTGCTGAACCTCGACCAGTTTATCAACGCTGATCAGTTCCCCGTCATCCGGTTGCAGGTGGCCATGAAGGATCTGGCATTGCACACCCCGGCCCAGATGGAGTCGTGGAAAGTGCTGTACCAGCCTGTGGGTGAAACCGCCCTCGATCCTGCTTCCTGCTATATCTTCTATAAGGATACCATACAGCAGGGGGATACGGTGCTCTTCAGGATTGCTACCCGCAACATCAGCGGGAACAATATGGACAGCCTTCTGGTACGGTGGTGGCTTACCGACGGGCAGCGGAACAAACATTTCGAGCAGACGGAAAGATACAGGGTGCATCCTGCCGGGGATACCCTCTATACAGATACGCTAAGGTTCAGTACCCGTGATATGGCACCCGGGCAATCCACCCTCTGGATTGAAATGAACCCGCCCCACCCCCTTACCGGGAAATACGACCAACCGGAGCAAACCCATGTGAATAACATCGGCGAACGGTTGTTTCTGATTACCTCCGACACCAGAAATCCCCTCCTGGATGTTACCTTCGACGGGGTACATATCCTCGATGGCGACATCGTTTCCGCCAGACCTATGATAGAGATACAGCTCAATGATGAGAATAAATTCTTCCTGTTCAATCAGTTACAGGACACCACCTACTTCAGGATTTATCTCAGGTACCCTGATGCGAACGAATTCATCCCGGTATTTTTCAGGAAGGACGGACTGGAACAAATGGTCTTTTATCCGGCCTCCGGAACCGAAAACCGGTGCAGAATACTTTTTCCTGCCGACTTCCTGGGAAAAGATGGAAAATATATCCTCAGGGTAGAAGCCACTGACAAGGCACAAAATGAAGCCGGTTCACTCGGATATCAGGTGTCTTTCAGGGTGATTTCCGAAGCCACCATTACCGAAGCGCTCAACTGGCCCAATCCCTTCTCCACCCGTACACACTTTGTGTTTACCCTCACAGGGTATGAGGTTCCGACCGACTTCAGAATCCAGATCATGAATATCTCCGGAAAAATGATCCGTGAACTTACTCCTGATGAGCTGGGGCCCCTGCACATCGGACGTAATATCACCACCGGATTCTGGGATGGCAGGGATGCATATGGTGATCAGGTAGCCAATGGTGTGTATCTGTACCGTGTGCTTACACAACTTAAAGGTGAACAGCTCGAGAAGTCCTCTACCGGTGCCGACCGCTATTTTACCCAGGGATGGGGTAAAATGTACCTCATGCGCTAAGGGCAGTAATAATCAGCAACAGAAAACGTTCGTATTCCGCAAAATAAAAACCATGAGTATCAGGATCCCCTTTTTCACGCTCTGTATCATCACGCATCTGCTGTATCAACCTGTATTCGGACAGGCTCCGAAGTACAGCAACGAGTTTCTGTCGATAGGTATCGATGCACGGGCACTGGGAATGTCGAACAGCGTAATTGCCTCGGTGTCAGGGGCACCGGCTGCCTACTGGAATCCCGCCGCTATGATGCTGAAGCCCACCAATATGCAACTGGCCCTGATGCATGCCGAATACTTTGCCGGCATTGCCAAGTACGACTACGGCACCGTGGTCGCCACCATGGATAAAACCTCCACAGCAGGCGTCTCCTTTATCCGCTTTGCAGTGGATGATATCCCAAACACCACAGAACTCATTGATGCAGACGGAAACATCAACTACGACCGCATCAAAGCCTTTTCGGCGGTGGATTTTGCCATGCTGCTTTCCTATGCACGGGAGGTGGGCATAAAAAACATGAGGCTTGGCGGATCTGCAAAAATTGTTCGTCGCAAAGTGGGTGATTTTGCGGGTGCCTGGGGGTTTGGATTTGATCTGGGGATGCAGTATGCCACCGGAAAATGGAAATTCGGGGTACAGGCCAGGGATATCACCTCTACTTTCAACGCCTGGTCTTTTAACCTCGATGACCGTATGATTGATGTGTTTACCCTTACCGGCAACGAAATTCCCGAGAACTCCCTCGAAATCACTATGCCCAGGCTTCTTGCGGGTGCGGGCAGAAGTTTCCGCTTCAATAAAAACCTGTCGCTCTACAGCGAAATCGGTCTCGATATCACTACCGACGGTAAGCGAAATACCCTTGTCAAATCAGGGGTCTTCAGCATCGATCCCCACCTTGGGCTTGAGCTGTCGGTGATGGATCTCTTCTTTGTGAGGGGGGGTGTCGGAAACATTCAGAAGGAATATACATTCGACAACAAGCAGATTACCACCCTGCAGCCCAACATAGGAGCCGGGATCAACATCCGCGATAAAGTAATGGTGGATTATGCCCTTACCAACCTCGGGCAAACCTCTTCGGCCCTCTATTCCAATATCTTTTCGCTTCGGATAAACCTGCAGGGCAGTCGGAAAACTGCTGAATAACCCATAACGTATGGCCGATTTTTCAGAAGAAAAAGCCCCTTCCGGGATCCGGTTTTGGAAGCTGGTTGCTCTTGCCCTGGCTTCCGGTTTGCTGCTGGCAGCTACCATTCCTGTAAAGGGGATACCCTGGCTGATGCTGCTGGCTCTGGTTCCCCTTCTGGCAGCAGAAGAGATCATTCACCGTAACCGAAAAGCATACCGCACAGGGGCCTTCTTCCTGCTGTCAGTGATCACTTTTATGGTGTGGGGCCTGTTCGGCAGCTGGTGGCTGAAAAATGCCCACTGGTTCGGGGCATTTTCTGCAGTGCTGGTGAACACCCTTCTGATGGCCGTATCCTTTCAGTTGTTTCACGGTGGCCGCAAGGTTTTTCGGAAGGATGCACCGGCATACAGCTTCCTGCTGGCAGTGTGGATTGCCATGGAGTTTTTTCATCACCACTGGGACCTTACCTATCCCTGGTATTCGCTGGGCAATGTGTTTTCTGCGCACCCCGCATGGATCCAGTGGTACGAGTATACCGGGGTGCTGGGCGGATCCCTGTGGCTGCTCGTTGCCAATATCCTGGTATGGCATCTGCTGAAATGCCGGTTCTTTCCCATGGGCAGAAGACCCCTGAACCCGTGGTTCATAGCATTGCTGCTCAGCTGGGTCCTCCTGCCGCCAGCTTTCTCTGTGGTAAGGTATGCGACCTATTTCCGCCCGGCGCCGAAGGAAGCTGCTCAGCAGCAAGGCTTTGAAGTGGTTCTGGTACAACCCAACAACGACCCTTACACAGAGCAGTACTCCATTGACCCCCGCACGGCAGTGGGTAATTTTCTGCAGCTTGCAGGCCCTTTATTGTCGGATGAAACCCGTTTTGTGGTGGGACCGGAATCCATGATACAGGAGAATATCTGGGAGGGTCATTTTGATCGTTCGCCCAGCATCGACAGCCTTGCACAATATGTAAGGCAGCATCCGGAGATCACCGTGATCACCGGTGCTTCCTCGTTTAAAATGTTGAGAAAAGGGGATCCGGTAACCGTTTCTACCCGCCAGTTAGACCCTGCATTTTTGTACGCCTTCGAAAGCAATTTCGGGGTGCCTGCTGCGGAGCTGTCAGGTTATTACGATGCGTACAACCTCGGGTTTGCCATCGACCGCACTGGCATCACAGGCCTGACGCACAAGTCGAAACTTGTGGCCGGAGTGGAGCGCATGCCTTTCAAGAAATACCTTTCTGCCTTAGTGGGGGATCTTGCACTCGACATGGGTGGTACTATAGGCACCCTGGCCACCGACGACAGCAGGTTTGTGTTCAGGCATAACCCTTCGGGCATACATTATGGCGTTGCGATATGCTATGAATCGGTATTCGGTGAGTTTTTTGCCGATTTTGTAAGAAACGGAGCCCGGATGATGTTCATCATCACCAACGACGGGTGGTGGGGCAATACCCCCGGCCACCGCCAGCACAATGCATTCGCTTCGATAAGGGCCATCGAGACCCGGCGGGATATTGCCAGATCTGCCAACACGGGCATCTCATGCTTTATCAACCAGCGTGGGGATGTGCTCCAGCCTACACCCTACTGGAAGTCGGCTGCCATTACAGGCACGATCGTACCGAACAGCAAAATCACATTCTATGTGCGGTATGGCGACTATATCGGACGCATTGCCGCGTTTGTGGCCTTCGCACTGTGGCTGGTAAGGATCGGATATGGGCTGGTGCCCGCAGGGAAAAGGAGAAGCCGCTGACCAATTTTCCGGGTCAGCGCCTCAGTTCAAAATTGGTTCCCAGATACACCTTCCTGACCTGCTCATCCTGAGCTAATTCCTCTGCGGTACCCGATTTCAGGATGCTCCCCTCGAAAAGCAGGTAAGCACGGTCGGTGATGGAAAGGGTTTCGTGCACATTGTGGTCGGTGATGAGGATCCCGATGTTTTTCTCTTTCAATCCGGCCACAATGGTCTGGATATCTTCAACCGCGATCGGGTCTACCCCGGCAAATGGCTCATCCAGGAGGATAAACCTGGGGTTGGAGGCCAGCGCACGGGCAATCTCGGTCCTGCGCCGCTCCCCACCCGATAGGGTAATGCCTTTGCTGTGCCTTACATGCCCCAGCCCGAACTCCTCAATCAGGGAATCCAGCCGGCGCTTTCGCTCAGCCGGGGCCAACGGGGTGAACTCCAGCACTGCCCGTATATTGTTCTCAACACTCATGTTCCTGAATACCGAAGCCTCCTGCGCAAGGTATCCGATGCCGTTTCTTGCCCTTTCGTACATCGGCATCGTGGTAATGTCGGTATCGTTCAGAAAAATCCTCCCTGAATTGGCCTTGATCATTCCCACAATCATGTAAAAAGTGGTGGTTTTTCCGGCACCGTTCGGCCCCAGCAAACCCACAATTTCACCACGATTCAGCTCGAGGGAAACTCCCTTTACCACATCCCTGCTGCGGTACCGCTTCGACAAATCCTCAGCCCGTAATATCATATTCAGGTTTTCTGCCGCAAAACTACTCATTTATCTATTAGAAATTTTTTGAGTCTCCGGTTCTTGTATTTAAAAAAGTGTGTATCTTTGCACTCCCGTTTCCGGCCCGTTTTTTACCATTCAGGTCTGTTGCGGTTCTGAAACAAAAGCGAAAAATACCCCGTGAGGGAGAGCATAAAACGAAAAAAGATGTTTGCAATTGTTGATCTAGCAGGAAAACAGTACAGGGTCGCAGAGGGCCAGAAAGTGTATGTACACCGCCTTGAAGGGGAAGAAGGAACTACGGTTACTTTCGACAAGGTATTGATGATTGATCATGATGGTAAGGTGAACATCGGCCAACCCGCTATTAACGGTGCCAGCGTAACCGCGACGATCCTTACCCACCTGAAAGGCGACAAAGTGCTGGTGTTTAAGAAGAAAAGACGCAAGGGCTATCAGAAGCTCAACGGGCATCGCCAGTACCTGAGCCAGATCAGGATAGATAACATCAGCGAAAAGGCTGCTGCAAAACGCGCTGCCAAGGCTGAACCTAAACCCGAGGCTGAAACCGCTGTTGCAGAAAACGCAGAGTAATAACCTATTAACAGATATGCATTATGGCTCACAAGAAAGGTGCAGGTAGCTCACAGAACGGCCGCGAATCGGAAAGCAAACGACTCGGAGTGAAAATCTTCGGCGGACAGGCTGCTGTTGCCGGGAATATCATTGTAAGGCAGCGCGGCACTACACACCATCCGGGCAAAAACGTGGGAATGGGTAAAGATCATACCCTCTTCGCGCTTACCGACGGGATGGTTGAATTCCGGAAAAAAGAAGGCAACAAATCGTTTGTATCGGTGAACCCCTTCGATCAGGAAGTGAACTGATCAACGAAAATCAGCATATAAAGACCCCGGCCTTCTCGGGGTTTTTTTTTACAACCCGGCTTAGTTTTCACCATTATAGAACCAGATCAGCATGTTACAACTGCAAGCCCTCAGAGAAAACCCCGAACATATCATTGAACGGCTGTCTGTAAAGAATTTTCCGGCAGAAACCATCGTTGCTGAGATCCTGAGCCTCGACCGTAACCGCAGAGAAACCCAGAAAAACCTGGATGACATCCTGGCACAGGGAAACCAGATCGCGAGATCTGTTGCCCAATTGTTTAAGGAGGGGAAAGGATCAGAAGCTGAAGGACTTAAACAAGCCTCTCAGGAACTCAAGGCCCGATCGAAAGAGTTGACGGAAAAGCTGGCAGCCATGGAGTCGGAACTGGATGAACTGCTGGTGAGGCTGCCCAACCTGCCGCACCCGAAAGTTCCGTTGGGGAAGCATGCTGCCGATAATGAAGTAGTGGCTTCGTGGGGTGAGTTTCCGGTTTTGCCTGAAAATGCCCTTCCCCATTGGGAGCTGGCCGCAAAATACCGCCTTATCGATTTTGAACTTGGCGCAAAGGTTACTGGTTCAGGTTTCCCCTTTTACATCGGGAATGGCGCACGTCTCCAGCGCTCACTCATCGCATTTTTCCTCGACAGGGCTGTTGATGCAGGCTACACAGAGTATCAGACCCCGCTGATGGTAAATGAGGATTCAGCCTACGGAACAGGCCAGCTCCCCGATAAAGAGGGGCAGATGTACGTGGCTACCGGGGACAATCTCTACCTCATCCCTACTGCTGAGGTACCCCTTACCAATATCTTCCGCGATACGATTCTTAGGGAAGAGGACCTGCCGGTACAAATCTGCGCTTATTCCTCCTGCTTCAGACGGGAAGCCGGATCCTACGGAAAAGATGTCAGAGGCCTCAACAGGCTTCATCAGTTCGATAAGGTGGAAATCGTGCAGGTGGCTCATCCCGATACCTCCTACGAAAATCTGGAAGCCATGCGCGAACATGTATCAGGGCTTCTGAAAGCCCTGAACCTCCCGTTCAGGATCGTACGTCTGTGCGGAGGGGATATGAGTTTTGCCTCTGCCATGACCTATGACTTTGAAGTGTGGTCTGCAGCCCAGCAACGTTGGCTGGAGGTGAGCAGCGTCTCAAATTTTGAAAGCTTCCAGTCGAACCGGATGAAGCTGAGATTCAGAGAAACCCAGGGCAAGGTTCGTCTTGCCCATACCCTCAACGGAAGTGCACTCGCCCTCCCCAGGATCGTGGCAGCGCTGCTTGAGAACAACCAGACTGCGGGCGGTATCCGGATCCCTGATGCACTGGTACCTTATACCGGTTTTCAAACCATTGGTGATTCCCTTTGATGTATCTTTGCGCTCAGGTGTAACAAACACTCCGGTTATACGTTGATGTGCTGTGCATTCTGACCTGTTGGACGAAACACATTTTTTATGAAAACTATGCGGTTTACCCTCATGTGCCTTTTGGCCTTCGCTGCCCTTACTTCATGTTTCCGTAAGGGATCGCAGGAGGACATAGCAAAAGTGGACAGCCTGATTCTGATCAACGACAGTATCGGTGCAGCCCTGGACCAGGTGGATACCACCGGTATTCTCAACTCCAGAGATACCTTTGCAGCAAACTGGAGCAGGATCAAACCACTTGTTGAAGCGATCCCCGAAAAGTCAGAAATTACCGGGGATTCAATGTGGCAGTACATCACCCTCTATGAGGCAAAGGACCGGCAGGTAAAGAAACTGATCAAAAGGATGAGGTATATGAGCAGTGCCTGGAAGACCAATCAGCACCAGTTGTCAACCCTCAGGGAATCTGTGTATAAAGGCCAGATCCCTGCCGATTCGGTACAGATCTACATCCAGCGTGAAGCACTTGAGGTAATGACGCTCCAGGAGGAAGTTCGCCTCTATCTTGACGATCTTATCTCCTCTTCCGGGGTCCTTGATTCGCTGCACCGGTTGGCACCGGCAGCCATCGGACATTATCAGGCTGAAAATCAGAAGCATCAAAGAAAAACCAGGTAGCGGAGCCATGAAACGATCGCTTTTTCATCTGCTGCTGTGCCTCCTTATGGCAGCCCCTCTTGCCGGAAGCGCACAGACCAGTACAGAACAACTTGCCCTGCAATACTACAATTCAGGGGAGTTTGAAAAAGCAGCAGAACTGTACCGGGAACTTTTTGAGAAAACACCGAATACCTTTTACTACACCTATTACCTGGGGGCGCTTATTGAATCGAAGAATTTTCGTGAAGCAGAGCGCTTTGTGAAAGGACTGAAGGAAACCAATATCCTCAGGAGAAATTTTATGGTAGAGCTGGGTTTTATCTACCAGAGTCAGGGTGAACTTAAAAAGGCTGAAAAGGAATATGAAAGGGCACTGGATGCCATGCCAGCCTCGCGCATGGGGGTGGTTGATCTGGCCAATGCGTTTCTGATCAGGCGTTTACCCGAATATGCCGTCCGTACCTACCTCAAAGGGCGAAAGGTAATTGCTGAACCCTATAATTTTAACCTGGAACTTGCAGGGGTGTACCAGTCGCTGCGGAATTTTCCGGCCATGATGGATGAATATCTCGATATGCTGGCGGCTGATGAAACCAAACTTGAACTGATTCAGAACACCCTCCAGCAACTGCTCAACTACATCGGGGAGGAGGACTTTAACACAGTAGTCCGGGGAAAAATCATTGAGCGAAGTCAAAAATTTCCGGATATGCTGGTTTATAGTGAATTGCTGTTATGGTACTCCATTCAGCAGAAGGACTTTGAGCTGGCCCTGTTGCAGGCTAAAGCTCTGGAAGCCCGCATCCGTGATGAGGGGGAATCGGTGTTCAGGGTTGGGCAGCTTGCTGCCAGCAACAGCGCATGGGATGTGGCTATTGAAGCATTTACCTGGATCCGGAAGAAAGGGGAGGGGCATTACCTGTACCTGAGTGCTGAGATTATGCTTCTGGAGGTACAGTACAGCCGGTTGATGGAATCAGGGGAGCCCGATCAGGTGCAGGTAAAAGGGATGGTAGATGAATACAAACGGGTGCTTGACCGGCTGGGAATGAGTGCCGGAACCGTTCGCCTGACCAGAAATCTGGCGCACCTGCTTGCCTTTTACCTCGACAGTCCGGATGCCGCCATTACCCTGCTCGACTCTGTGATCGCTGTAAAGGGAATCCCTGCAAATATATTGGCTGAATGCAAGATAGACCTTGCCGATATCCAGCTGATGAATGACAACCAGTGGGAAGCGACCCTGCTCTATTCCCAGGTAGAAAAGGCCTTCAAGTACGATCCGGTGGGGTTCGAGGCAAAATTCAGAAATGCAAAGCTCAGTTTCTATATCGGAGAATTTGAGTGGTCGCGTACACAGCTCGATGTGCTCCGCACGGCCACCTCAAAACTTATTGCCAATGACGCCATGGAGCTTTCATTGCTGATTTCAGATAACCTGGAAGCAGACAGCAATACCGATCCCCTGGCCATGTTTGCTAAAGCGCAGATGCTGGTGTTTATGAAGAAACCAGTCCCGGCTCTTGCGATCCTCGATTCTCTCGAAGGTGCCTATCCGTTCCATAATCTCAGCGACGATATTCTTCTTGCCAAAGCAGGAATCTATATCGGAAAGAAGGAGTATCTGACAGCGGATTCATTGCTTACCCTCCTTGTGGAAAAGTATGGTACCGATATTCTTTCCGACAATGCCCTGATGATGCAGGCTACCATGAACGATCGCCAGCTGAACAACCCCGGCCGGGCAATGGAACTCTATGAAAAAATCATTCTCGACTACCCGGGGAGTGTTTATGTGGCTGAAGCCCGGAAAAGATTCAGGGAGCTGAGAAGCAATACCCAACTCAACTGAGGATGGACCTGGTTCGGGCAAAAAAATCACTGGGGCAGCATTTCCTTACCGATCACAATATCGCCGGGAAGATCGCACAATCCGTTCCCGATTCCGGTTTACCCCTGCTGGAGATTGGCCCCGGCATGGGAATGCTTACCCGATTCCTGCTTGAAAAGCCCAATGAGCTGAAAGTCATAGAAATAGACTCTGAATCGGTCGCTTACCTCAAACAGAGATTTCAGGATTTCCCTGCGCAAAATATCCTGCATGCGGATTTTCTGACCATACACCCCGATGAGATATTTCAGCAGGAATTCGGAGTGGTGGGAAACTTCCCCTACAACATCTCCTCACAGATTCTGTTTCGCGTGCTGGAATTCCGCTCCAGGATCCCGCTTTTGTGCGGCATGTTCCAGAAAGAGGTGGCGCAGCGGGTCGTGGCCGGCCATGGAAGTAAAACTTACGGCATCCTGAGCGTGCTCATCCAGACCTGGTACGATGCCCGGATTCTATTTCCTGTAAGTGAAAAGGTGTTTAACCCACCCCCAAAAGTACAATCGGCAGTTATTCTGCTCACCCGAAAAAATAACCCACCCCTCATCGGGGATCCCGATTTGTACATCAGGATGGTGAAAGCAGCCTTTAACCAACGCCGAAAAATGTTGAAAAACCCCCTCTCAGCCCATTTCCGGATTCCGGTAAATACCTCTTACAATTCCTGCCGGGCCGAACAGCTTTCCTTAGAGGACTTTAAAAAACTGTACGATGAGATCGTATGGCAGTACCCCCGGGGCGCCTTCTGATGGTGTTAAAATACTGTTCTTTACAAATGTGAAAAAAAAATGCATAAAGTTTTTATATCCATAAGGTGTTAAATACTTTTTTTCTAATTTTGCTCCGCATGATTTGTAATTTTGCACTGCTTGTAACAAATAATTCCGCGTTCCGTTAAAGTACCAAAACAGATCTGCTGATTATGAAGTCAGAATACTCATTGACAGCATCCAATAAGGCAACCCTTAGATTGTTACCCTCGTTTATCGAGCTTTTTATCCCGTTTACCCACTGGATTGCACCCCAGGTTTTAATGTCGGGTAAGTCGGAAAAACGTGAAACCTGTAAAATGTGTGGCAGTACTTTCTCCTTTGAGGATCCGTATTGCCCCTCCTGTGCCTCGCAGGGGCTGTTCATTCATATTACCGACGGAGAATAAGGTTCACTGCTGAAATTGTGCACCTTTTCAGATACATCTCTTCTTCTGATAATAACTAACCCCGGGATCCGGGGTTTCGTTTTTTTGCCAGTTTATGCCCGTATATCTTCGGAATAAGATCAGGGTATCCTGCTTGTTTGAGGCTCCGGATAATGCTCTTTTGTCCCTCTTCTTTGTACCAGAACAGGAAAGCACGCTGTTCCCTGCGTTCAGCATCAGATTCCGGTATATAGACTTTCTGCCTGGTGGCAGGGTTAATACCCGTATAGAACATCACACTGGCAAGGGTCATTGGGGTGGGGGTAAAATCCTGAACTTGTTCGGGCTTCTCTTTGATCGCTGAAAGGGTTACGGCAAGTTCACCCATCTCACGGATACCGCAACCCGGCAACGAGGCAATGAGGTAGGGGATAAGCTGCTGTCTGAGTCCCAGTTGTTTGCCGTAAGCCTCAAATGCCTTCCTGAACCTGAGAAAGGTATCGAAGGAGGGTTTCCTGATCAGGGCCAGAACCCCCGGATCGGAATGCTCGGGGGCCACCTTGAGCCTGCCCGAAACATGGTACTTCAGTACGGTCTTTGTATACTCTCCCAGCCGGTATTTCAGGTCCGTATCCGGCGGATGCCCCACCAGCATATCGTAGCGGATCCCGCTGCCGATAAATACTTTCCTTACTCCGGTTACCTGCATGGCCTTCCGGTAAAGGGCAAGCAAAGGTGTATGATCGAACTGCAAATTGCGGCACACCTTCGGCCATAAACAGGAAGGCCTGCTGCAGCGCCGGCACACTTCCATCTGACCCCCCCCCATAAGGTACATGTTCGCGCTGGGACCACCCAGGTCAGATATCACCCCGGTAAAACCTTCTGTGTTTGCAATAGCCTGAATCTCATCCAGTACCGACTGTTCGCTGCGACTTGCTATAAACTTCCCCTGGTGCATGCTGATCGTACAGAAACTGCATCCCCCGAAACAACCGCGATGAAGAGTTACGGAGTCACGGATCATCCGCCAGGCAGGAATTTCACCCCGTTTTTTGTACCGTGGATGGGGAAGCCGGGTGTAGGGCAGGGCATAGATCTGGTCGAGTGCTTCCGAAGACAGGGTTGAAAAGGTCGGGTTTACTACCACATACCGCTCTCCGGTCTTTTGAACCAAAGGAGCGGGAGTCATTTTATTCGACTCGTTTTCAGTAAGATGAAAGGATTCAGCAAACAGGCTCCTGCTGCCAAGGCACTCCTCGAATGAAGGAAGCCATACCACTTTCTGCTGGTGTATCTCCTCCTCCGGTTTTTCACCTGTCAGAAATGCTGTCTGCGGAATGTGCAACGGAGGATTGCCTTCAGGATGCTGACTGTAATGGGCAACCACCTGCCTGATGGTCGTTTCCCCCATTCCGTAAGCCAGCAGATCAGCGCCTGAAGTGATGAGGACTGAGGGCATCAGCGAATGGCTCCAGTAGTCGTAATGTGCCAGCCGACGCATTGATGCTTCAATCCCTCCGATCACAACCGGCACCTCAGGATAAAGCTCCTTTAAAATCCTGGTGTAAGTATTTATGGCATAATCGGGTCTGAACCCTGATTTCCCTCCTGCAGTGTAGGCATCATCCGACCTCAGTCTTCGGAATGCCGTATAGTGGTTTACCATGGAATCCATATTTCCCGAAGTAACGGCAAAAAACAGGCGGGGTTTACCCAGTTTCCTGAAATCGCGCTTGTCATCGCGCCAGTTAGGCTGGCTGATGATGCCTACCCTGTAGCCGTCATGCTCCAGTACACGGCCTATCACCGCAGCCCCGAAAGAGGGGTGGTCCACATAGGCATCGCCGGTGATCAAAATGATGTCAAATGCCTCCCATCCCCGTTTCAGGGCGTCTTCCAGCGACATGGGCAACCATGCCGAAATGGGTAACATTGGACTTGTTTCGCTGCGATGATCCGGAGTCATTACAGGCCGAAGGTAACCTTTTTCCCTTTCCGTTGAACAAAAGCTGATAGGACTCAGCGCAAACGGCTATCGGGTGTCGGTGCTCTGAAAAATCTTATCGGCAGATTTGGCAATAAAACCGGTAAACAGATCACCGTTTTGATCGTGGTACCTCCTGGCGAACTCATAATAACACCCAGGAACCTCTTCCACGCCTTCCAGAAAATGCACCCCGATCCTGCCTGCCATAATACTCGACTGCTCCAGCAACTCTTCGGGTTTGCCCTTGATCTCTCCGCCGGCACTGTTAATCTGAAATCCGTGATCTTTCAGAAACTGATTGGCTTTCTCGAGGGTATCTAGTTTTTTATTTCCGTTGATGAAAACGGTAAAATGATTCGCCCTGAAACCGTTGATATAGAGCCATCCTGCATACTCCGACTCATCCAGAAGCCTCTGATATACCTGCTTTGAGGGTAACCCGAAGATCTCCGTGTCGAAAATCAGATCATCAGATTCCAGCCTGAGCGGATCGATCTTGTTCAGAATGCCCTGAATGGTACCCTGAAATGATTGGCTGAAATCACCGGTCCTTAGTTCACTGATAAAGACAAGGGGCGCTTCAGGGAAATCAGGATGTTCAAAGTGGGCTGCATTGAGCCTTTTGTCCTCAAAAAAATAGGTATCAGCCTTATGGTAACCACACGCCAGAAACGGACGAGCCAACACCTCAATATTTACCCTCGGGTCATCGAAGGTTCGCAGGGCAATATGATCATTCATAACCTTGCCCTCCTCTTTCAGAAACAAGTCATAAACCCGTTTCACATCGCGATTTTGCCGGGTGTAATCATCCCAGAGCCTGCTGATGATCTCTCTGTAACTTCTCATGATATTTAATTCTTCTTGAATGTAAGATATTCTGTTCCGCCCGAACCGCTTTCATCCTTCAGCTCGATCACCGAGTCGGTTATTTTTACTACATGCCAGTCATCATTCAGATCATCAAGTGGCGTAACGACCGGAAAGTTGATGATAAAATGGTCATGGCTGTCATCACTGGTATCAAATACCCATGTTCCGGTCTGTACATTGCCGCCCTGCAAAGCCTCGGCAACCGAACCCGAACTGAACGCGAAGGTATAATTCTGAAATTTGTAGGTCTCATCCTTGTCTTTGTCCCAGTAATAGGTTACTACCCAACTGGTTCCTCCGATCTGTTTGGTAACGGAGGCGACACTGCTGTCATCTTTTGAACATCCGGTAAAGAGAATCACTGCTATGGCAGCTAAAGCAAACAGGTTCTTTTTCATAGAAATGGAATTATATTTTCATGGTGTAACAATCCCTGATAATATTTGTTTATTTAGACCAAATAGAAATAATTGCTTCCTATCTCAGAAAATACTCTGATCTTTGCCACATGAAGGAATACACCATCAGCTATTTTCAGCAGCTTTACACCCTTTCGGCGGAGATGGCCCCATACCTGCTGTTGGGTTTCCTGTTTGCCGGGATTTTGCATGTCTATATCCGTAAAGAAAAGATTACACGGTATCTGGGAGCAAATTCCTTTAAATCAGTATTATATGCAGCCCTTCTGGGAGTGCCACTGCCATTGTGCTCCTGCGGTGTGATTCCTACCGGAATCGCCTTTCACCGTGACGGAGCTTCCAGGGCGGCCACTGTTTCATTTCTCATCAGCACACCCCAGACAGGGGTCGACTCAATTTTGGTTACCTGGTCGCTGCTGGGTTGGCCCTTCGCGGTCATCAGACCGGTGGTGGCGCTTCTGACTGGGATTCTTGGCGGAAGCCTTTCAATTCCGGCCGGTGGTTCAGATGAAAACCTGAAACAAATGGGTGCCGTGGTCAAGGAGGTTGATCAGCCCCGTTCCGGGTTGATGGGAATGCTCCGGTATGCTTTTGTGGACTTTATGGAAGATATCGCCAAATGGCTGGTGATAGGGCTGGCGTTTGCTGCTTTGATAGCAGTTGTAATACCCGATAATTTTTTTACGGTGTACATGGCCAATCCATACCTGAGCATGCTGGTGGTACTGGTTGCAGCCGTTCCTTTATATGTATGTGCAACCGGATCGGTGCCCGTAGCTGCAATATTACTGATGAAAGGGCTCAGTCCGGGAGCGGTACTGGTATTTCTGATGGCAGGCCCTGCTACCAACATAGCCACCATTACCGTGATTGGCAAAGCCCTGGGGCGAAAGACCCTCCTCCTGTACCTGATTTCAATTATTGGAGGAGCATTGCTGTTCGGTACCCTGACCAACCTGCTGATCCCTTCAACCCTGTTCACCTCTACGATGAGCCACATGCACGATGGGCATCACCATCTGATCCCGGAATGGGTGAATCTGCTCTCGCTCGGAATTCTCACCTTCTTTATCGGATTTGCCCTGTTGCGAAAAACTGCCTGGTACAGAAAAAATTACCCCGAAACAAAACCCAGCACAATGGAAACAGATTACAATCATCAGTTTGTGGTAACCGGAATGACATGCCAGCACTGTCGTCAGAATGTTGAAAAAGCCATTACCTCCATGGAGGGGGTGAGCGGGGTAGAGGCCGACATCACTTCGGGCCGTGTAAAGGTTAAAGCTACCTCACTCGATATGGACCAGCTCAGGCAAAACCTCTCCCTGATGGGATACGGGCTTAAAAGCTCAGAGGAGCGGTAACCAATGCCAACTCCTGGCAGCGGTTTACTTCCGTGAAGCGATCATGATCTCCAGGATCTTGATGGCTGCATCGGAAATCACCGTGCCGGGACCGAATACTGCCACAGCGCCTGATGCATACAGAAAATCGTAATCCTGGAAGGGGATTACACCGCCTACAATCACCATGATATCCTCACGCCCCAGTTTCTTAAGCTCTTCAATAACCTGTGGGACAAGGGTTTTATGCCCTGCAGCAAGGCTGGATACGCCGAGTATGTGCACATCGTTTTCCACTGCCTGACGTGCAGCTTCGGCCGGGGTCTGGAACAGAGGTCCGATATCCACATCAAACCCGATATCAGCATAACCGGTAGCCACCACTTTAGCGCCACGGTCGTGGCCGTCCTGCCCCATCTTGGCAATCATAATCCTGGGCCTTCTCCCTTCGAGCCCTGCAAATTCATCAGCCATTTCCCGGGCTTTGCTAAAACTCATATCTTCTTCGTTTTCTGATGAATATACTCCTGATATGGTTCTGATAACCGCCTTATACCTGCCATACACCTTTTCGCAGGCCATCGAGATTTCTCCCAGTGATGCCCGCTTGCGCGCTGCATCCACAGAAAGTTCCAGCAGGTTGCCTTCTCCGGTGGAACAGGCATGGGTAATCGCTTCAAGGGCTGCCGTAACCTCTGTCTCGTTCCGGTTTGCCCTCAGCTCCTTTAACCGGTTGATCTGTGCCTCACGTACTGCCGTGTTATCCACTTCCAGGATTTCCAGGGGGTCCTCCTTGGCAAGTCTGTACTTGTTAACGCCAACAATAGTGTCTCTTTTCGAATCGATACGGGCCTGTTTGCGGGCAGCGGCTTCTTCGATCCTCATTTTCGGGATGCCGGTCTCAATCGCCTTTGCCATCCCTCCAAGCTCTTCAACCTCCCGGATCAGCCCCCAGGCTTTTTGTGCCAGGGCATGGGTAAGTGATTCCACATAATAACTGCCGGCCCAGGGATCCACCGATTTGCAGATTTTGGTCTCTTCCTGAAGGTAAATCTGGGTGTTTCGTGCGATGCGGGCTGAGAAGTCGGTGGGGAGGGCAATGGCTTCGTCGAGGGCATTGGTGTGAAGCGACTGGGTATGGCCGAGGGCTGCAGCGAGGGCTTCGAGGCAGGTGCGCGTTACGTTGTTGAAGGGATCCTGCTCGGTGAGCGACCACCCTGAAGTCTGCGTGTGGGTTCTCAGTGCCAGTGACTTTGGGTTTTTCGGATGGAAGGTATTTACCAGCTTGGCCCAGATCATCCTGGCAGCGCGCATCTTGGCAATCTCCATGAAGTGGTTCATCCCTGCTCCCCAGAAAAAGGAGAGGCGCGGAGCAAAGGTGTCAATGTCCATTCCGGCATTTACGCCGGTACGCAGGTATTCAAGTCCGTCGGCAAGGGTATAGGCCATCTCGATATCGGCGGTTGCACCTGCTTCCTGCATGTGATACCCACTGATACTGATGGAGTTGAATTTGGGCATGTGCTGCGAGGTGAACCGGAAAATGTCGGCAATAATCCGCATCGAGGGTTCCGGTGGATAGATATAGGTGTTGCGTACCATGAATTCTTTCAGAATGTCGTTCTGGATGGTACCCGTCAGTTGTTCGTGTTTTACCCCCTGTTCCTCCGCGGCAACGATGTAGAAGGCCAGAACCGGTAATACGGCTCCGTTCATGGTCATCGAAACCGACATTTTATCGAGCGGTATCTGATCGAACAGGATTTTCATATCCAGGATGCTGTCCACCGCTACGCCAGCCTTTCCAACATCTCCCACAACCCGGTCATGGTCCGAATCGTAGCCCCGGTGAGTTGCCAGGTCAAATGCTATCGAAAGGCCTTTCTGTCCGGCAGCCAGATTGCGCCTGTAGAAGGCATTTGACTCTTCGGCAGTGGAAAAGCCTGCATATTGCCGGATAGTCCATGGCTGCATCACATACATGGTAGAGTAGGGCCCCCTGAGAAACGGCGGAATGCCTGCAGCAAACGACAGATGTTCCATCCCTTCCAGATCGGTTGCTGTATAAAGCCCTTTTACAGGGATTTGCTCCGGGGTCATCCACTTCAGGCCGGAAGGGACGCCAGGGGTATTGGTGGCTTTCAGAAGATCACGCAGGGGTGTATGGTTGAAATCAGGTCTCATACCTATCTTGTATTAAATTACAGAATTCCGAGTTTTTTACTGAACTGTGACAGGGATTCCAGTACATTGGTGCGTACATGGATAAATTCATCAACACCTGCCGCAGTAAGCTGTGGGATTTGATCAACAGGATTGCCCGCCACCACTGTGATGGGTGCAGGGTTTGCCTGTTTCAGCAGGGTGGCAGCCTGTGCGCCGAAACCGGCGTATTCCTCGTCTGAGCTGCACAGTACCACAATCCCTGCACCTGAGGCGAGGGCAGCCTGTACACCCTCCTCCGGGGTGCTAAAGCCGGTCTGGTCAACCACTTCAAAGCCGCTGCAGCCAAAGAAGTTCATGGCAAAGGCAGCCCTGGCTTTCAGCATGGCCAGGTTCCCGAATGTGAGCAGAAAAACCCTGGGCCGGGGTGATCCTGCCGCAACAAATTTCTCCGTAGCAAGCCGCAGGTTTTCATAGCCCATGGATCTACGGTACAGCCGAAGGCCGGGGTACTCTTTCCATACGGCTTCCCCCATCACCTCCAGCATGTTTTCCGAATGGTTCGGATACTGGTTGGTACCCAGGATTACAGAACTCCTTCGGGCGATATCGGCATCTTTCCTGGCGGCACTCTCCTCAAGGGCTTTCCTGATTTTTTCTCCCTCCATCCACGCCAGGTAACCTCCTTCGCCCTCGATTTTCTTAAATAACTCCCATGCTGCTTCAGCCATGGACCAGGTGAGGTTTTCGATATAGTAGGAACCCGCAGCAGGATCCGCTACCTTATCGAGGTAACTCTCTTCCCGTAAAACGATCTGGGTATTGCGGGCGATACGGCTTGAGAAGTCGTTCCATTGCCTGTAGGCAATATCAAAAGGAGTAACTGAAATGGTATCGCAGCCTGCAATTGCCCCCGACATGGCTTCGGTGGTGGATCTGAGGATATTCACCCACGGATCGTACAGGGTTTTATTCCACAGTGAAGTGGTACCATGCACGTACATGGAGCAGGAATCCTCCGAAACCGGGTGATATTGTCTTACAATGGCAGCCCACAGCATCCTGGCTGCCCTGATCTTGGCAATTTCCATGAAATAGTTGGATCCCAGGGCAAAGGTGAAATGCATGGCCCGGGCCACCTCATCAATCTTTAGTCCTCTCCCGGTCAGTTGCGACAGGTACTCGTTGCCCGATGCCAGCGCAAAAGCAATCTCCTGCACCGAGGTTCCTCCGGCATTGTGGAAAAGGTCGCCACGTACATGGATCATCCTGAACCCGGGAATCTGGGACCTGAGCTTTAACAGCAGGTATGAAGCTTCATCCAGATTGTCATCGAGGCTGTTGTAATAATCACCATACAGCAGGCAATAGCTGAACGGATCAAATCCCAGGGTGCCCCTGAGCGACAGAAGGTCATTACCCCTTCGGTTTGCGAGCCCTGTCAGCTGCTCCATGACAAACGAAAATTCGTTTGCCGCAGTAAGGTGCACTGCCGTCTTATCGAGCTCAATGTACTTCAGCAACTGGGCCAGGTCATCATTGGAATACACGGCCTTGGCATTAAACCCGATCCCTTCGGCCCCGCGTTCAACGGCTTCCACCGCGATGGTATTGGCCAGCTGCACGTTATCGGTTTGTATGTCTTGCCGTATCTCCCACCTGTTACCTTCAGCATGGTTTCCTCTCACATAAGGGAATGCTCCCGGAACAGTATCTGTAAATGGCAGTCCTTCAAGGTGCTCGGCCCTGTAGTAGGGCTGAACTTTCAACCCTTCCGGTGTGCTGAAAACAAGTTTTTTCTCATAGTCAGCCCCTTTCAGGTCCTTTAGGATCTGCTCTTCCCATTGCCCTGTCGCAACCGGCGGAAATTCGGCAAACAACCCGGGTCCATTTTCTGAAACATGTGTCATTTCCTGGTGGTATTATTCTTTGTTTCCGTATATCTTTTAGTCAACGGGGGCAAAAGTACACAAATCCCGTTTTAACGCAAATCCCAACCTGCATTATCCAAAAATCTGGAAATCAATCTGGGTTTGGCCAATCCCCTGAATTCCATCAGATTAATTTTGAAACACCCTTGGGGGACCAGGGCAGGTGCAGCCGACAGCTGTTTCATAAGGAAGCGGGCCTCAATTCGCTGATGGGTGAGCTGATGTATATAAGTCTCAGACATCCATTGTCTTACAGTTGCAGGCTCGGGTTCAGGGATCCCGGAATCCGGCTTCGTACCATATTCTGCTGAGGTAAAACCTTCTGTTGATTCGATCAGGGGGAAATCATACATCTTCGCCCAGATATCTTTCGTAGCCCGCTGCCTGATGAGCACAAAAGGAATTCCGTTTTCTCTCCACACATATAGTATATAGGTGAAGTAACGGGTTTTGGGTTTGATTCTTCCGGGGCGCACCGGAAGAAGTTCCACAACCCCGTTTTGACAGGCCAGACACTCAGCCTGAAAGGGGCACATCTGGCAATCAGGCAAACCGGGGGTACACTGAAGAGCTCCGAATTCGATCAGCGCCTGGTTCAAGGTTCCCGGATCGTGGTGTTGCAGAAACCCTACTGCAATTTTTTTAAGGTATTGATTGTCAGATGCAGAGGCTGGATTTAATGACAGTTGATACAACCGGCAGAGAAATCTGCGGACATTTCCGTCGATGGCAGGGACAGCCTCACCGCCGCAAAGGGAAGCAATAGCTGCTGCCGTATAATCCCCGATCCCTTTCAGACGGATGAGGTCTTTGTAATGGACGGGAAATTTTCCTCCATGTTGTTCAACAACCTGCCGGGCTGCTTCGTGCAGGTGCAGTGCCCTCCGGTAATATCCCAGTCCTTCCCATACTCCAAGCACTTTCTCCACAGTGGCGGAAGCCAGCGATTTTACATCCGGAAAGGTTTTCAGGAAGCGATGGTAATAGGGAGTCCCCTGTATCACCCTGGTTTGCTGTAAGATAACTTCGGATATCCATACCTTGTAAGGATCTTTGGTCTTGCGCCAGGGCAGGTCACGGGAATGAACCCTGTACCACTCTCTCAAAACAGCTGCGTTATCTGCCATCTCCAAAAAATTAACTTTTAAGGTTTTACAACGGAAAAAAAATCAAAAACTGTCTTGCCAAGAAAAAAAGGCGTATATTTGCCCCCCTAAAATACATAAAACCAGTAATAACAATAAAAAACAAAAAGCTATGACTAAAGCAGAAATCGTGGCCGAGATTGCAAGCAAAACCGGTGTTGAAAAAGTAGCCGTTCAGGCATCAATTGAAGCCTTCATGGAATCAGTAAAGGGATCACTCGCCACCGGACAGAACGTATACCTCCGTGGTTTTGGGAGTTTCATCGTGAAGAGACGTGCCAAGAAAACCGGCCGTAACATCTCCAAAAATACTACTATTGTTATTCCCGAGCATTTCATCCCCGCTTTCAAACCCGCCAAAACCTTTGTTCACAAGGTAAAGGGAAGCGTTAAGTAATCCGTACACCTTAAACTTTTACTGATATGCCAAGCGGAAAGAAGCGGAAGAGACACAAGATGGCTACACACAAGCGGAAAAAACGCTTGCGGAAGAACAGACATAAGAAGAAATAATCGGATCCTATACAGGATTAACCGGTTCTTTACATCACGGAAAGGGTCGTTGTGCTGCCTGAAAACAGACAAAGACCCTTTCAGGTTGTTTAATCCGGGGGTTGCTTCCTGTTTCTGAGACATCAGGCACCTGTAAGGGTAGCCGGTATAGCCAAACCATCCTATGGTGAGCAAAGAGATTATTATTGATGTATCTCCGGCCGAAGTAAAGATTGCTTTACTCGAAGACAAGCGGCTGGTTGAATTACACCGGGAGGTCACCAACCGGACCTTTTCGGTGGGCGATGTGTACCTGGGAAAGGTGCGCCGGATCCATTCCGGTATGAATGCAGCATTTGTTGAGGTTGGACAGGGGAAGGATGCCTTCCTGCACTATCTTGATCTGGGGCCTCAGCTAAAATCGCTGATGAAATTCAGCAAAATGGTCGCGCAGCAGCGTGATAAAGCCATCCCGTTTGAAAAATTTGAACTGGAACCGGATATTGAAAAGTCCGGGAAAATGAGTGCAGTTCTCAGCCCGAACCAACCCATCCTGGTTCAGATTGCCAAAGAACCCATCTCCACCAAGGGGCCGAAAATCACTTCGGAAATCTCCCTGGCAGGAAGATTTGTGGTACTGGTACCTTTCTCAAACCGGATTTCCGTTTCCCAGAAAATACGTACCCAGGAAGAGCGTACCAGGCTCAAAAGGCTGCTCATGAGCATTAAACCCAACAACTATGGCGTGATCATACGTACCGTAGCTGAAGGGAAAAAGGTGGCAGAACTGGTGGCTGATCTCAATGACCTGACTGCAAAATGGGAAAAAATTGTGCGAAACCTGCAGGCAGCAAAAGCACCTGCTGTGCTTCACCACGAAATGGACCGTTCGGCCGGTATGATCCGCGACCTTGTGAATGATGCCTTCAACAGCATCTACGTCAACAGCGAAGAGTTGTTCGAGGAGCTGAAAGGATATATCAAAACCATCTTTCCCGAGAAAAGCGACATCGTTAAGTTGTACAAAAGCAAGAAAAACATCTTCGAGAATTTCGGAATCGATCTGCAGATAAAAACAGCTTTCGGCAGAAAAGTCACCATTAAAGAGGGCTCCTATCTCATTATTGAGCATACCGAAGCGATGCATGTGATCGATGTCAATTCAGGCCACCGGTCCAACAAAAACAGTGAATCGGAGGATCATGCCCTCCAGACCAATCTCGAGGCCGCCAGGGAAATCGGGCGGCAGCTGAGACTCAGGGATATGGGTGGTATTATCGTGGTGGATTTTATCGATATGCAGAATAAAAACCACCGCAAGGAGCTTTTTGACGCTCTTCGCGATGCCATGAAATCGGATAAGGCCAAACACACCATCCTTCCTCCCACGCGATTCGGACTGGTGCAGATCACGCGCCAGAGGGTAAGACCCGAAATCGATATAAAAACGGTGGAAAAATGCCCGTCCTGTGGTGGTTCGGGAGAGATCAGGGCCAGTATTGTCCTGATGGATGAAATTGAACATCACATCCGTTACCTGATTCGGGAGCAAAATGCCCCATACCTGAGATTGTCGGTACACCCGTTCATCTATGCATACCTTCGGAAGGGGTTCTGGTCGGCCCAACAAAAATGGTACAGGCTTTATAAAATGTGGATCCGTCTCAATGCCGATGCTTCCTACCATTTCCTGGAATACCATTTCTTCAATAAGGCTGATGATGAAATCAGCCTGAACTGACGGGTATTTTGATCATAAACCATTCTGATTTCAGTATTCCTGACCCGCTATGACAGATCAGTTGCCTCACGACAAAGCACTGGAAAAAGCCCGGAAGTACTGTGCTGCACAGGAAAGATCTGAGAAACAGGTACAAACCAGGCTGCAGGAATGGGGTGTGGAACATAAATCCATTCCTGCCATTCTGGGATCCCTCAGATCGGAAGGCTACCTCAGCAATCAGCGGTTTGCACGGCTGTATGCACGGAGCAAATTCAACCAGCTGGGGTGGGGGAAGATCAAGATCGCAAGGATGATGACCAGCCTCGGACTTCCATCGGATCTCATTGCATCTGCCATGGAAGAACTTGATGAAGCCGGTTATCATGATAAAATTGAAGCTTTGCTCAGAAAGAAACTGGCCACCCTGAAGGCAGATATACCCCCCATGCAGCGAAAACAGAAACTGCTGATGTTTGGCCTCTCCCGTGGGTTTGAGAAATCACAGGTCTTTGATGCGCTGCGGAAACTTGACCTGTAAACATACTCATATCCAGATCCGGATATAAATCAGAAATAATAAAGTCCATGACAGGAATAGAAACACGTAAAGAGTACTATGAGAGGCTTCTAGCCTTGAGGAGGTACCTTTGACATCGACAACAAATTATCGCGTATAGAGGAGCTGGAGAAAATCTCCGAAGCCCCCGATTTCTGGAACGATCCTGCAGCTGCAGAAGTAATTCTGAAGCAGATAAAGCCCCTTAAGCGCTGGACGGATGCCTACCAGAGTGCATTGGCCGCCTGGGGAGATTTTGAAGTGGTGGCAGAGTTTTTTGATGCAGGTGAGGCTTCAGAGGCAGAACTCGACAGCCAGTTTGCCAGGGTGCAGCATGAGGTCGAAGCCCTTGAATTTATGAATATGCTGAGCGCTGAGGAAGATCGCCTGCCGGCAATGCTGCAGATAAACTCCGGGGCAGGGGGCACCGAGAGCCAGGACTGGGCCGAAATGCTTATGCGGATGTACCTGAGATGGGGAGAACGCAACAGGATCAATACCACCATCGTCGACAGGCAGGATGGGGATGTGGCCGGTATCAAGCAGGTAACCATTGAGTTTGATGGCGAATACTCCTTCGGTAACCTCAAAGGGGAGAATGGTGTACACCGCCTTGTGAGGCTGTCTCCCTTCGACTCTGCCAACAAGCGGCATACCTCCTTTGCAAGCGTCTACGCCTACCCTCTGGTGGATGATAACATCGATATCGAAATAAACCCCTCTGATATCACCTGGGATACCTTCAGGAGCTCAGGCCCCGGCGGACAAAATGTGAACAAGGTGGAAACCGCAGTGCGGCTCCGGCATGCCCCCAGCGGGATCATCGTAGAGTGCCAGGAAACCAGATCGCAGTTGCAGAACCGTGAAAAGGCCATGCAGATGCTCCGGTCACAACTCTATGAAATTGAACTTCGGAAGAAGAAAGAAGCCCAGGCAGCCATCGAAGGCAACAAGAAAAAGATCGAATGGGGATCGCAGATCCGTTCCTATGTGATGCATCCCTATAAAATGGTGAAGGACCTGCGTACAGGCTTTGAAACCGGTAATGTCAGCGCAGTAATGGACGGTGAACTCGACGATTTTATCAAGGCGTATCTGATGGAATACGGCAGCAGCCGGTAACCCGCTTTTCTAAGTATTGCAGATTGCCCTGGTTTTTTACTACTTTTGTGGTAAAGGATTAATCCGGTGAAACTTCAGGAAGCGGTTCATGTGAAGGACCTACATACCAGATGGGCATTTCTGGTATGCTTCATCTGGGTATTTCAGATACAAGCGTCTGCAGGCAATATTCAGGGATTTTCCTTCTCAGGGCAAAAAGACTTTTCCGGCACACATCATTTTTTCCCTGCAAAAAAATACTCATTTACAGGATCGGATCCCTTTCTGGTCGGATTTGGTGGTGGTTTCTCCACGGCCACCCTGTTCAATCGGGCAGTAGATCAGGTTTTCTTTCCCGGATTCACAGCTGGGGCCGGATTTCTGCGCGGAGAAACCATACTGGAATTCCGCGGACGGTTTTTCTTTGGTGAAGTGGATGCCTATCAGATTGAGATTCTGGGCTATAAAACCATTTCACCCACCTTTCCCCGGTGGTTTGCCGGGGGAGGAGTAGGTTATGGAGGGATGAACCAGAAAGAACTGCTCATTCTTGATCTGAACGGCATGCCGGTTCCCGGGGTCTTCTATCACAACGGGAAAGGGATGCATGCATTTATCGGCGGAGGCGTATGGCTGTATAAAGGAAGTTATTACGGGTTGAAAGGCGATCTGGAGTACTTCATTTCCCTTTTCAATGTCAATAAGATCCACACCCCAACCGGGGTTCGGCTGAGCATCTCAGTATTTTTGCACGCCCCTGTCCAGCCCTGATGGTGTATCGGGTCAGATTCCTGTCCGGATCCCCTGGTACAAAGCTTCATGAACCTTTTCAGGTACTTTCAGGTAGTTAATCTTCTGGTTCTCGGGATTGGGGTGTACGCGGTTCGAGAGGAATACAAACACCAGCCGGTTGTCAGGATCAATCCAGATCACCGATCCGGTAAATCCTGTGTGCCCGTAAGTATTTGGTGAAGCCGAAGGGGCTGCCATCCCGGCTCTGTTTCCTGTATCAAACCCAAGGCCGTAGGCTACACCCGCCTGCCGGCTGGTAAACAAAGCCACCGTTGAAGGTTCGAAGATTTTCCTCCCGCCGTAGGATCCGCTGTCGAGCAGCATTTGCCCGATGATTCCGAGTTCACCGGCCGTGGAAAACAATCCTGAACTTCCGGAAATACCTCCGAAAAGGGCAGAGGCAGGATCATGAACCGTACCCTGCAGCAGTTGCTTCCGCCAGCGAAGGTCGAGTGCTGTTGGCACAATGGCATCCTTCCCGTATCTCGCCAGGGGGTTGAACCCTGTGAACTTCAATCCCAGGGGGCCATAGATCTCATCCTGCAGAAAAACAGGCATTCTTTTGCGGGTCAGACTATCCATGGCCAGCTGAAGCAACATCATGTTTACACCACTATGCACAAATCCTGCTTTTTCATTAATCCCCAATGCTTTACAGATACTCCACAGGGTATCCCGATACCTGGTTCTCAGATAAAGGCCCTCCGCTACCTGGACGAAAGCGCTGTCAGGATGATAGTTCAATGCATAAAACTCTGCTCTTTGGTTTGGGTTCTGGAAACTCCCCTGGGGAACCATGAACCGTGTGACGGGAAGACCCGGTGGTAATCCAGAGGTGTGGGTAAGCAGGCTGCTGACAGAAAGGTCGAAAATGGTCCTGCGTTGCTGAAAGGCATAGTACAGGGTATCCGTAACAAGAAACAGGGTGTCGTTGAGCCTCCTGTAGCTCCCGTGCCCGGCAGCTTTCCGGCCCCTGCTCCCTTTCAGCACAAGGGTGTCTTCCCGGATCAGCGTATCCCTTACCGCTAAACCCGGGTCAATGCTGCGGTCTTTGAAGTATCTGCCAAGCTTGTCACTGAGCCGGATGCGTCCCTTTTCGTACAGCTTCATCACCCCTGTGGTGGTGGCCAGAGCCTCGGTCAATGATGCCACATCATACAGGTGGCGTGTGGTTACCCTCGCGGATCCCGGTTCGTAGGTGAGATGTCCGAAAGCTTTGTGCAGGATTACTTTTCCATCCAGCGCAGCAAATACCTGGCAACCCGGGAAGGCACCATTGCTGATCGCTTCTGCTATAATCGAATCGATCAGCAAAAGCGTTGCCGGATGAATGCCGGCATCTTCCGGTATGGTATAGTTCAGTTTTTCAGGTTTGAAACCGGCCAGTCCACGGCCCGAAAGGGAATGACCAGCTACCGTGACAGGAATCGTCCCGTCGCAGGAGGTGCCCCCAAAGATGAAATTCGCTGTAATCTGTTGTAATTCTGATCGAAAATCGCTGACCCACAATACCGCTGCCGGGCCCGTAACTGAAGCAAGGCCTGCCGGATGCCCGGCATAAACCACAATATTTCCCCTCATGGCATCCCCCCTGGAGACCAGTTTTCTTAAAGCAACGGAGTCTTCAGCAACCCAGAGTGCATTTCTGATGATACCGGGTTTTACCACTCCCGGGTCTGTGTAGCTCTTTACCGTAACGTCAGTAAAATTCTTCAGATATTCCTGAAAGGCCTCATATTTTTTACCCGCGGGAAGGTAAAGCAACAATGGATCCCTGCCTGCTTTTCTGATGGGAATCAGAAGGTCAGGATCCTGAACCCTTACCACAGACCCGGTCAGAAGGTTGTATTGTAAGCGTACGGCCACTGCTGAATCGGCCGGAACCGGTTCTTTTGCGCTCCGGATACCCGGTTGTTTCCGAAGCCACTCTTTGATACAAAGTACATTACCGGCTGCCCTGTTCAGTGAACCTTCGTCGGGTAAAGTCTGAATTCTGGTCTTTCCGGAGGTGATCACCAAATCTGCCCCTGCCTGAACCAACGCAGTAAGTTCGTCCGGCGGGATATTTTCCCTTCTGACAATCACTATTCCCTGAAAACCAAAGGTATCCCGGAAAAACTTCCTGAGGGCTCCGGTGTTCCTGAAGGCTGCTGGCAGGCTGTCGAGCAGGATCGCCGGCACCTGGCGGTGGTAAATCTTTCTGACGGCATTAAACCGGATACTGTCAGTCAGTTTGCTTTTGTCAGATGAAGGCAGGATACCTGCAACTACAGGAGTTACGGGAATCATGCCCATCAACAGCGCCTGATGGTTAAAATACCCCTGAAACTTCGACGCCCGGTTGAAAATCCTGATATCCCTGAGGGTGAGGGAATTTACTGCCGGAAGGTCCAGCGGAAAAACCACCAGGTGCATTCCGGCCTTCCCTGCCTGTGTAAGGTGATAGTCCAGATACTGAAATATCAATGAGTCATTCCGGTTACTGAGAATCTGAACAGAGGTTAACTGTAAACCGGTTTCCGCAACGGGATCCGTACCCTCGGTTCCGAAAATAACCGGGATTTCAGGAGCAGGATTTCGCGACGCAACTTCCTGAAAGGTGTTCAGGGAATCGCTTCTGAACCACCACCCCGATCCATGCGCTGTGGTATCCTTCTTTTCATATACCCGGATCCGGATCTGTTCCAGTTTCTCTTCCGGAGTAAGGGTTCCCAGCACTGAATCTGCCCAAACACCTGTTACCTCAATGAACGGAAATCTGGAGCTGACCACATCTTCAGGTCCTCTGAAATACCTGCTCCATAGCACAACAGCAATCACGATTGCGATGGCAACCGGCAATCCCCATCTGAACCATCTGGGCCTTCTCCTGAACCATTCCATATTGCAAACCTAATGAGGTTTTTCATCCATTCTGAAAGAAATGCAAATAATTGTACATTTGACATGACCAAAATGTTGCATTATGTCTGAAACACCAGTAACCATTGCTACTGAATATACCGGAGGTCTCCGAACCCGGGCGACCCATCTTAAGTCAGGTGAAACCATTATTACAGATGCTCCGTTGGATAACCAGGGGAAAGGAGAGGCTTTCTCGCCTACTGATCTGCTGGCAGCTTCCCTGGGAAGCTGTATGCTTACCATCATGGGGATATCTGCCAGGGAGCACGGCTTTGATATCGATGGAACCAGGGTTAACATCACCAAGATCATGGGCACAAACCCACGACGGGTGCAGGAAGTTATCATTGACTTTACCTTTCCCCACCGGCAATACACACCCAAACAGCAAAAACTCATCGCCCTGGCGGCAGATACCTGCCCGGTGGCCCGGAGCCTCCATCCGGACCTGAAGCAAACCATACGTCTCAATTTCTGATATCCAGCCCTATGCTTAACACTCTCCCATTACCACTTGATCATACCACAACGCTTATTGTAACGGCTGAGCACACCGCAAGCAGGTATGGATCGGGACTGATTCCGGTCTTTGCAACGCCGGCGCTGGTGGGCCTCATGGAAGCTACTGCCCAGCAGGCCGTTCAGACATTTCTGCCGGAGGGGTTTATCACCCTGGGTACGGAGATTCATGTTAAACACACCAGGGCTACACCGGTCGGGATGAAAGTTACCTGTACGGCAACGCTTACAGGTCAATCCGACAGGGCATTTGTGTTTTCCATCGAGGCATACGATGAAGAAGGTCCGATCGGCACGGCCATCCACCACCGCTTTGCGGTTCATGCGCAGAGATTCCTGGAGAAATTTGTTAAATCCTGATGAGATTTTCTGTCTGATTGATTCAGATTAAACATTTTAGCTGTATATTTACAGTGGGCATTCCGGATGAATGCCGGCAATGCGAAATTTTCAGTCAGTGTTCACCTCTAATCATGATGCGTATGAAAAAAATGTACTTTTTCTCCGTCACACTGGCCATTTTTCTCTCTGTGGTGGTAACAGTGAAGCTTGTCAGTTTCTCAATCGGCGCTCCCACCAATGCTTCCGGCTCTCCCGGAAACAACAACCTGACCTGTGTGCAATGTCATGCCAGCAACAACAATGAAAAATTCAACTGGATTACATCCACCGAGTTGGATAATGGCTATGTTCCTGGAAACCTGTATAATATGAAAGCCAAGGCTGAAAAAGCCGGGTGTACTAAATTTGGTTTTCTGATTACCGCTGAAAAAAGCGATGGTACAAAAGCCGGAGCTCCCGTGGTGTCCGATGCTGCAAAAACCCAGCTGTCCGATACCTACTACATTACCCATACGCAAGCAGGTACAGCAGGACAGGATTCGGCAGTCTGGAACTTCAAGTGGTCCGCACCTGCCTCACCCATGGGTACTGTTGCCCTGTACGGGGCCTTCATCGGTGCTGACGGAAACAACCAGAACAGTGGTGATGTGGTGTATGTTACTAAAAAAACCGTTGTACTATTTGGTACGCAGGGAATTCCTTCCACCTCTGTAAAGTCAGGGGTACAGATGTACACATACCCCAATCCGGCATCCTCACTGGTGAATTTTACCCTCACATCCCCGGTTAACAGCGCACAGTTGTCTATCTTTGCACCCCATGGAGCACTTGTGAAAAGAGTTGTCTGGGACAGGGCTGATGAAATGCAGGCAGATGTTTCAACCCTCCCTCCGGGAACCTATTTTACACGTCTTGAGTGGGATAATGATTTGATAACCGGTAAATTAGTCATCAGGAGATAGCAGAGTGGAACCATCAACATACCAGGTGCTCCCCAAAACATTGGCAGGGTTGGAAGGGGTGTTTGCAGAGGAATTGGCAGAACTTGGAGTTGAAAATCCGGTAGTTGCCACCCGTGGGGTAACCTTTACTGCAGACAATGATTTGCTTTACCGGCTGAACCTGTGGAGCAGGCTGGCGTTGCGGTTTTACCGCCACGTCATCTCCTTCAGCATCGAAAAGGCCTCCGATCTGTATGACGGGGTCAACAGCCATCCCTGGTGGCGGGAAATTGGTGTGGACCAGACCTTCAGAATCGATAACACCGTCTATTCCGACCTTTTCAACAACCCGCTGTATGCTGCGCAGCTTGCCAAGGATGCCATTGTGGATCAGTTCAGGTCAAGGTTCAACAAGCGCCCATCGGTCGACAAGGAGAACCCCGACTATATCATCCTCCTTACCATCAGGGGAAAGGAGTGTTCCATGTATTATGACAGTTCCGGCGAAGCATTGTTCAAACGGGGTTACCGGCTCAAAGCAGTTGCCGCCCCCATCAACGAAGTGCTGGCAGCAGGGATCCTGAAACTGAGCAGGTGGAACCCCACTCAACCCCTGATAGATCCTATGTGCGGATCCGGTACCATCCCCATAGAAGCTGCCCTCATGGGGATGAATATCCCGCCGGCCTTCTCCCGGCAAGAGTTTGCCTTCATGAAATGGCCCGATTTCGACCGTTTCCTGTGGAAACGAATTAAAGATGAAGTATTTAAAAAGCAACTCGATCCGGAGCTGGAAATATTCGGATTTGATATTTCTGAAGCCAATCTTGCCATTGCAGCCGAGAACATCAAACATCTGCGCCTGCATAAAGACATATCCCTTGCCAGAGCAGACTTCCTGCAATTATCACCTCCGGCAGATCACGGAGTGGTGGTGATGAACCCACCGTATGGCCAGCGCCTGAAGACGGAACACCTGATCCCGTTGTATCAGGGAATTGGCAACCAGTTAAAAAAGAACTTTCAGGGATTTGATGCCTGGATCATAAGCTCAGATCTGGATGCCCTGAAAGCCATTTCACTGAAACCCCGGTCGAAGTATACCCTGTATAATGGCCAGCTGGAATGCCGGCTACATGGCTTCAGCATGTTCAGGGGAACCTGGAACCGGAGGTTTGAGACGGATCAAACGCCTTAATTCCATATATATAATGTCAGAAGAAATACGATCAATAGGGGTACTGACCAGTGGTGGGGATGCCCCGGGAATGAATGCTGCTATACGGGCCGTTGTGCGTTCGGCCCTCTATTTCAAACGAAAAGCCTTTGGGATTTACCGCGGTTATGAAGGATTGATTGATGGAGAAATCCGGGAGATGGATTATCCTTCGGTGGCAAAAATCATCCAACGGGGTGGCACCATCCTCCAGTCGGCCCGAAGTATGCGTTTTAAAACCCCGGAAGGGATGAAACTGGCTTATGAAAACCTCAAAAAAGCCGGCATAGATGCCCTTGTCGTCATAGGGGGCGATGGCACCTTCAGGGGAGCCGAAGAATTTTCCAACGTTTACCCCGTCAGGGTGGTTGGCATTCCCGGTACCATCGATAACGACCTCTATGGCAGCGATTTCACCATAGGATACGATACAGCCCTCAATACCGTAGTGGAAGCCGTGGACAAAATCAGGGATACAGCAGGTTCCCACAACCGTCTCTTCTTTATCGAAGTGATGGGACGCGATGCTGGTTTCATAGCTCTCCGCAGCGGTATTGCCACCGGTGCCGAAGATATTCTGATGCCCGAAACCGAAACCAGTATCGATGAGCTGGTGGATAAGCTGCGCCATAACCGTCGGGAAAGCAAAACTTCCGGTATCATCATCGTGGCAGAGGGGGATGAACTGGGCGGTGCCTATGAGGTGGCCCGCAAAGTAAATGAGCAATTCTCAGGCTACTCCACCAGGGTAACCGTTCTGGGACATGTACAGCGCGGAGGTTCCCCTACCTGTATGGACCGGGTGCTTGCCAGCCTGCTGGGTTTTGAATCGGTAAAAGCCATTCTCAACGGACAGAATAATGTAATGGTAGGTCAGGTGGATAAAAAAATTGTATACACCCCTTTTGCAAAAGCCACCAAACACAATCTTACCATCAACCGCAACATGCTCGAGATGGCACGCATCCTCTCCCTGTAAACCGTTGGCTATGCTCGTGGCTGATGTCATAATGCCTGTACCGCTTCAGGGCCTTTTTACCTACAGGGTACCTGAAAACCTTGCTGATATTGTGGCACCCGGCAAAAGAGCCGTAGTACCATTCGGGCCCCGCAGGCTGGTGGCAGGAATTATCCGCACCCTGCGCAATGAGGCAGGAGACCAGCCTGCATGGAAGGAGATCTCCTCAATCACAGACGAAATCCCTGTGGTATCAGAAGTGTACCTGAAATTCTGGGACTGGCTGTCGTCATACTATCTGTGTACACCGGGTGAAGTGATGATGGCGGCCCTCCCGTCAGCATTCCGCCTCGAAAGTGAAACCAGGGTGATGCTGCACCCCGACTTCGATGGCGACCATTCAGCCCTGTCGGATAAGGAGTACCTGATCGTGGAGGCACTCCAATATACAGATTCACTTACTATGGGTGAAATGTCGGACATCACCGGCTCTTCCAGGGTTATGAACCTGGTGCATGGTCTCATGGCAAAGAACGTCATTGTCTCCTCAGAAAGCATAGAGAACACCTACCGCGAAAAAACCGTATCTGTTGTCAGGCTTGCCGGTGCTTTTCAGAATGAGGAGGAGCTGAAGAAAGTGATGGACGCCCTCTCTGCAAGGGCCTACAAGCAACTCGAAATTCTGATGACCTTCCTGTCAGCAGCAGGAGAGGATTATCAGCATTTTACTTTTAGCAAACAGGATTTGCTGAAGAAATCCGCTGCCGGGGCAGCCGCTCTCCAGGGTCTGCTGGCAAAAGGTGTGCTGGTGGAGGAAGCGGTTGTGGTTTCCCGCCTGGGGGATCATCAGCCCACGAGGGAGGTTGCCGGTCTGGTACTGAACCAGCAACAGGAGAGGGCCCTCAGTGAGATCAGGGCAGGTTTTGCTGCCGCCAGACCGGTACTGCTGCACGGGGTCACCGGCTCAGGAAAAACCGAAATCTATATCTCCCTCATCCGCGATACACTGGCACTGGGGAAACAGGTGCTGTATATTCTCCCCGAAATTGCCCTTACCAGCCAGATCATCGAAAGGCTCCGCTCCTTCTTCGGAAACAGGGTGCAGGTGTTTCATTCCAGGTACACCGACAACCAGAAGGCTGAGTTGTGGAACCGGATTCTCAGGTTCACAGGGATCGACGATGACCCGTTTATCTTTGTAGGAGCCCGGTCTGCCATCTTCCTTCCCCTTTCAAATCCGGGGCTTATCATTGTGGATGAGGAACATGACCACTCATTCAAGCAGTACGATCCGGCCCCGAGGTACCAGGCACGGGATGCTGCCGTGATGCTGGCAGGAATGCACCAGGTGCCGGTAATACTCGGTTCTGCCACCCCGGCCATTGAATCCTACCAGAATGCACTGACCGGGAAATACCACCTGGTAAACCTTACCGAGCGGTATGGTAAAAGTATCCTCCCCAGGGTGCTGATATCCGATTTGACTGATGCCCGAAAATCCAAAACCCTCAAATCACACTACTCCGGGCTGTTGCTCGATCAGATTCAGCAGGCACTGGATCAGAAGATGCAGGTGATCCTCTTTCAGAACCGCAGGGGATTCTCCCTCAGAGTCGTTTGCGATACCTGCCACTGGTATCCCGGATGCCCCCACTGCGATGTGTCGCTCACCTACCACAAAGCCATCCATCGCCTCAAATGCCATTATTGCGGGTACCAGACCCAGGTCCCCGGAACATGCGCCGAATGCGGCTCCCATGAAATCCGAACAGTCGGTTTCGGTACCGAAAAGGTGGAGGAGGAACTCTCCGTCTTTTTCCCGAAAGCCTCCATCAGACGGATGGATTACGACACCACACGCAGCCGTGACGCCTTCCAGAAAATCATTGACGATTTCGAGAAACATACCATTGATATCCTGATCGGCACCCAAATGGTTACCAAAGGGCTTGATTTCAGCAGGGTGGCTATGGTGGGCATCCTCGATGCCGACAGTATGATCGCTTTTCCTGATTTCCGGTCGGCTGAAAGGAGCTTCCAGCACATGGTGCAGGTGAGTGGCAGGGCCGGAAGAAAAGACCAGCAGGGTACTGTGGTGATCCAGACCTGGCAGCCCCATCACGATCTTATCCGGCTCGCGAAAAACAGCGACTATCGCGGATTCTTCAACCTGGTACTCAGCGACCGGCAGAGATTCGGTTATCCCCCTTTCACCCGGCTTGTAAGGATAATTTGCAAAGCCAAAGACCCGGTATTCCTTGGTGAAGCTTCTTTCCTGCTCGCAAAGGAACTTGCAACACATACCGGGTTGCATGTTATGGGACCCGAATATCCGCCTGTGGCAAGGGTGAAAAATCAGTACATCCGGCATATCATGCTGAAACTGGTTCCGGGCCAGAATCCTGCCCGGATGAAACAAATAATCGCAAGGCTGGTAAACAACATGCAGGTTTCCCCCGCATGGAGGAAGGTGAGGCTGATCATCGATGTGGATCCTTACTGACCCCGGATCGCAGCTTATTCCTCCTCCTCATCAATGATGAGGTAGATATCCTCGTTGTCGCGCTTCATCAGATATTGCTCCCGCCCGAAGGCTTCAATACTCTTCAGATCGTTGGTTAATAATTCGCGGAGCTGCTGATTCGTGGTAATTTCCCTTTCATAATACCCTTTCTGCCGCTCAAGATGCCTTAACTCCTGTTTTACACGGTACCGTGAAATAAGATTGTTGCTGTCGAAAAACAGAATCCAGACCAGAAAGGCGAGAAATGCCAGAAGGTATTTATTGGTGAAGACCCTGACAATCTTCTGCGCAACGCCCGCTTTCACACGGGGCTTTTTCTTCTCCGTTTTCCCGGGATCAGGTCCTTCTGAACCGAAAAATTCATCTCCGGTTCTGCCTTCTTCTGAATATTGCTGCATGGCTTGATAGAGTTGGAAAATTCCAGGCTAAAGATACAATCCTTTCATCTGCCTTTTTTCCGTTTCCATGTTATTTTTCAACCCGGTTATGTTAATCAGCCGGAACTTTTCCGGGGTAATCCGGATATGGGGAAACGTTTGTATCTTGCAGAAAAATTCCACCATGGATACAGCTCTCTGGATACAATACCTTACCTATGGCCTCCTCCTGCTGCTTATAGTGCTGGGAATCCGCTTCCTGTGGCTCAGCATCACCCAGCGGATCCACCACCCGGAACAGTGGATCTTCAGGTCGCAACAGCGAAAGATCCCTGATGACCTGCTTGCCCTTGAGCGCAGATCAGATGACCGGATCAGACTCTATAACTTCTGGTTCCAGACAGAACGTATTATAAAAGAAGGCATTACAGGTGATTTTGCGGAACTGGGGGTGTACAAGGGGGATTCTGCCTGGCTGATCCACCGGCTGGCTCCCGACCGCACCCTGCACCTCTTCGATACCTTTGCCGGATTTTATCAACCCGACCTTTCCATGGAAACGGGTGAGGCATCCACCTACACCTGGCGCGACTTTGCCGACACTGACGCCGGCGCAGTGAAAGCACGGTTTGGAAACACTCCGAATGT